>JAEIGA010000042.1_pt1 | contig 158007 bp, 132 predicted proteins | sample 9270691 | NCBI WGS metagenome assembly JAEIGA01 (sample SAMN17057246, study PRJNA624740) | gut metagenome | biome: biome; isolation source: fecal sample | host: Bos grunniens | place: China: Xizang | collected 2019 | reverse complement strand
TTTTTGTCTAAACAGTATTGGAAGAAGAAAATCTTTTGGTCTGATGGGTACTTTGCTTGTAGTATAGGTGAAGTATCGTTGGCTACCATACAAAAATACATTGAGAGCCAAGGTTAATGGCTACGAATTTACAAGGCTCCTCCCACCTGCTAAAGCAAGTGGGTTTCCGCCTACAACAACAGAAAGGATTTTATTTATGAAACAGTACCTGTATATAGCATAGTTGCTTTTTCTGATGATGCAGAAATCAAGTTCGACATAAAGAAGAATACATTGGTATATTGGAGCGAATTGTATGATACCATTTTGGAAATGTCCAAGAAAGAAGTAATGAACAAAGATAAAATGAGAGAAATTGTAAAATTGATAAATGAAAATAATATTGATAGTCCAGAAGCCAGAAAAGAACATATTGAAAATATAAATAATAATTATTATTAAGAAATATAACAGGATGGTAGTTTGGGGTGACCCTAAACTACCATCCTGTTATATTTCTTACAATCCCAAAGATTAGCAAGAGTATGAGGCATATTATCAATATTATTTTCCCAATATTATTTTGGGTTTGTTCTCCACTTTTTATATAGGTATATTCATCGTATATACATACAATTAACACAATAGGTAATAAAACAAAACATGCAGGATTATCCCAAAATGCTTCTTTAAATTGGAATTTTGTAAGATGCAATATCATATGTGTAATCCCACAACTTGGACATTTATAGCCTGTTATAATCCTGAATAAACATGGAATACCAAAATTACTTATCTTTAATACAATAAAATAAAAAAAGGCAAGAACAATAATTATTCCTGCCTTTGTGAGTTTTCTTTTAAGTCGTTCTTTCAAATTAATCCCTTATTATATGTTCTAATGTATTATGCATGTTTATTGATTTCAAGCTGCATTAAAACATAAGCAACAATTGATAAACCTAAAAAATAAAGAATAAGATAGAGAATACTAGTATTTGATTTACCAGTAATAGTATCCATATTCTCGCCTCTCTTATAAATCCAGTAAATACCATAGAGTCCACATGTAATTAATGTGAATACAATTGCCTTTACTCCAGATGCAGTCTGATCATCTCCTGAAATAGCTTTAAGGTCATCTGTAATTGTTGCAAACCAATAAAGACCATAAATACCACAAGTGATGATTGAAAAAATGATACATAAAACTACATTTCTTTCTTTTGATGCCATAATAAATCTCCTTTTTCTTTTTTATTTTTCCAACGGACATATTATAGCACAGTAAAAAATAAAAGAGAATACAATTATAAAGTTTTTTTAACTTGATTTTTATATGTGGCTACAATATAATAAAAAATGGTTAATAAATTGGACGAAGTCCATAAAATAAAGTAAGTAAAGGAGACATATTCATGAATTATCTTGAAATTGAAAAAGTTATCGGTAGAGAAATTATCGATTCAAGAGGAAATCCTACAGTTGAGGCTGAGGTTTATCTTGTTGATGGAACAGTAGGAAGAGGTACAGCACCTTCAGGAGCTTCAACAGGTGAGTTCGAAGCACTTGAGTTAAGAGATGGCGACAAGTCTAGATATCTTGGAAAAGGTGTTCAGAAAGCAGTTGAGAACATCAATACAATTATCAATGATGCTATTGTTGGCTTAGATGCAAGCGATACATATGCAGTTGATGGAGCTATGTTAAAGGCTGATGGAACAAAGGATAAGTCTAAGCTTGGAGCAAATGCTATTCTTGCAGTTTCAATTGCAGCAGCTAGAGCAGCAGCTATTTCTCTTGATATTCCTCTTTATAAATTCTTAGGTGGAGTACAGGGAACATCACTTCCAGTACCAATGATGAATATCTTAAATGGTGGAGCACATGCTACAAACACTGTTGATACACAGGAGTTTATGATTATGCCAGTTGGAGCACCTTCATTCAAAGAGTGCTTAAGATGGTGTGCAGAAGTATTCCATGCACTTCAGTCACTTCTTAAATCTAAAGGATTAGCTACATCAGTAGGTGATGAAGGTGGTTTCGCACCAAACCTTTCTTCTGATGAAGAGACAATTGAGACAATTCTTGAAGCTATTAAGAATGCTGGATATGAGCCAGGTAAAGATTTCATGATCGCTATGGACGCTGCTTCTTCAGAGTGGAAGAGCGAAAAAGGAAAAGGTTTCTATCATCAGCCAAAGTCAGGAAAAGACTTTACAACAGACGAACTTATTGCACATTGGGCTGCATTAGTTGATAAATATCCAATCATTTCTATTGAAGATGCTCTTGATGAGGAAGATTGGGAAGGATGGAAGAAACTTACAGCTGAACTTGGAGACAAAGTACAGCTCGTAGGTGATGACCTTTTTGTTACAAATACAGAGAGACTTTCAAAGGGTATCGAAATGGGATGTGGTAACTCAATCCTTATTAAACTTAACCAGATTGGTTCAGTTTCAGAGACTCTTGAAGCTATTAAGATGGCTCATAAGGCTGGATATACAGCTATTTCTTCACACCGTTCAGGTGAGACAGCTGATACAACAATCGCTGATCTTGCAGTTGCTCTTAATACATGCCAGATTAAGACAGGTGCACCAAGTAGAAGTGAAAGAGTTGCTAAGTATAATCAGCTTCTTAGAATTGAGGAAGAGCTTGGAGATGCAGCTACATATCCAGGTTTAAAGGCATTCAACGTTAAAAAATAATTGATTCCTTTACAATATAAGTAATGAATATACCGAGGAGACGGTTTTGTCTCCTCGGTTTTCTTTAGTGTAAGATCAACTACTAATTTGTTAAAAGATTAAAAATTTAGTAATAGTTATTGAGAAAAAATAACAATAAGCATATTTTTGTTGACAGGAAATAGTTAGTTATGGCAAACTATTTCCTGTAAGGCAAAAATTAAATGCTTATTTTTTTTGATATGTAGGTTAGTTATAACTAACAAGAATTGTATAATCCTAACTTTCAAACAAATATCTTTCTTCGAAAATAACTGACTAAACTCTAATAAACACGACAATAACTAACCTGCTTTCAAAAAAGTAAATGAGAGGAATGAGTAAGAGATGCTGGAAGACGAGATTGCATATCATTGTGGTCCTACATTAGCAGGAATTAAACCGGCAAATATTTTTTCAAGTTTCAAAAAGCAGAATCCGGAGATAAAAAAAGATTTGCATACTCTTAACCAACAGCTTAATAAGAAGGACATATTTTTAAAGGTTATATGTGAGTGTAAAGAGAGAGTTCTGATTATGGTTTATAAAGGTGAGTTATTAAATGAATATCTACACCAACCGGAGATAGAACAGTTTTTAAGAGGGTTTGGATATAACTCCCAGGGAAACGTTGAAGAATGTATAGATTATCTTATAAGTCGTTTAACTATGGAGGAATTTCCTCACGAGATAGGTGCGTTTCTTGGTTATCCATTAAGTGACATCCTTGGCTTTATAAATCATAAGGATGATGGTTGCTTATATACAGGTGAATGGAAGGTATATAGCAATGTTGAAGAAGCTAAAAAAATGTTTTGCATTTATAAAAGATGCAGGTCAACATTTTTAAATAAAATAAGAAAGGGATATACGTTGGCTGAAGTTTTACAGGCCAGCTAATATCAAGGAGGATTATTGAAATGAGTAAAGTAAAAGTTGTTTTCTGGAGTGGTACAGGTAATACAGCAGCAATGGCACAGGCAGTTGTTGATGGTGTGGTTGCAGCAGGAAAAGATGCTGAATTACTTGAGGTTAGTTCTGTTTCTCCAGCTGATTTAAAAGATGATGCAGTATTTGCATTAGGATGCCCATCAATGGGAGCTGAGCAGTTAGAGGAATCAGAGATGGAACCATTCATGGAAGGCTTAGATAGTGAACTTTCTGGAAAGAAAGTTGGATTATTTGGTTCATTTGGCTGGGGAGCTGGCGAATGGATGAGAGATTGGGAAGCACGTGTACAGGCTGATGGTGGCGAAGTTGTAAATGGTGAAGGCGTTATTTGTAACGGAGAACCTGATGATGAAGCTATAGATGCACTTAAGAGTCTTGGAGAAGCATTAGCTGCCAATCTTTAATTATTAAATTAGGTAGCATTTAAAATCAAATATATTTACGAATCTCACCTGCTTAAATTATTTGAGATTTCGTATAAGTGTAAAAGCTTTTGTCTGGATAAATCCGGATGAAAGCTTTTTTTTGGTTTGTTTAGAAAAGGTATACGTGATAGAATTATAGAATAATAATGATTAAAGTGAGTTGTATTTATGAATAAAGGTTTTTTACCAGTAACAAAAGAAGAAATGTTAGAAAAAGGCTTAAGCCAAATGGATTTTGTATATGTCTGTGGTGATGCCTATGTGGATCATTCCAGCTTTGGAATATCTATTATAACCAGAGTTTTAGAATCTTTTGGATATTCAGTAGGAATCATTTGTCAACCGGACTGGAACAATCCGGAAAGTATAAATGTATTTGGAGAGCCTAGACTTGGATTCATGGTTTCTGCAGGAAATATGGATTCCATGGTTAACCATTACACGGTTTCAAAAAAAAGAAGACATCAGGATGCATATAGTCCGGGTGGACAAATAGGTAAAAGACCTGATTATGCAGTAATTGTATATTGTAATCTAATTAGAAAAACATATAAAAAGACACCGATAATTATAGGTGGAATTGAGGCGAGTCTAAGAAGATTAGGTCATTATGATTATTGGTCTAATAAAGTTAGAAGATCAATACTTTTAGATTCAGGTGCAGATATTATTTCATACGGAATGGGTGAAAAAAGTGTTGTGGAAATAGCGGACGCACTAAATAGTGGAATGGACGTGTCGGATATAACATTTGTTGATGGAACTGTATTTAAAACCAGGAATCCTGACTACTTATATGATGCAGTCAAGCTTCCGGATTTTGAAGAAATAAAAAATGACAAGGTCAAATACGCTGAGAGTTTCGCAATTCAGTATAAGAATACAGATCCATTTACAGGAAAAAGAATGTATGAAACCTATGATGGTGCCATGTATGTGGTGGTAAATAAAGCAGCAAAGCCTATGACTACCATGGAATTAGATGATGTGTATGCTTTGCCGTATATGAGAGATTATCATCCTATGTATGAAAAAGATGGAGGAATACCTGCCATAAAAGAAATAAAGTTTTCCTTAACATCTAACAGAGGGTGCTACGGTGAATGTAATTTTTGTGCTCTTACATTTCATGAAGGAAGAATTGTTCAGGCTAGAAGTCACGAGTCAATTATCAAAGAGGCAAAAGAGTGTATTAACGATAAGGATTTTAAGGGATACATTCATGATGTAGGAGGTCCTACTGCGGAATTCAGAAAACCTGCATGTAAAAAACAGTTAAAATATGGAGCCTGTACTAATAAAAAATGTCTTTATCCTAAACCTTGTGAGAATCTAGAAGTTGATCATAGTGATTATCTTAGTCTTTTAAGAAAGATAAGAAAAATACCTGGAATAAAAAAAGTATTTGTCAGATCAGGATTCAGATTTGATTATGTAGTTGCAGATAAGGATAAATCATTTTTAAAAGAACTATGTAAATATCATGTTAGTGGTCAACTAAGGGTTGCTCCGGAACATGTATCAGATAATGTTTTATCAAAGATGGGAAAACCAGGCGTAAACATTTATGATAAGTTTTGTAAGGAATTTGAAAAGGTTAACAAGGAATTAGGATTAAAACAGTATATTGTTCCATATCTCATGTCCTCCCATCCGGGAAGTACTTTAAAAGATGCCATAGCTTTAGCAGAATATCTAAGAAGTTTGGGATATATGCCTGAACAGGTACAGGATTTTTATCCAACTCCCGGTACGGTATCAACGTGCATGTATTATACCGGAATTGACCCATTAACCATGAATAAGGTATATGTGGCAAAGGATCCTCATGAAAAGGCCATGCAAAGGGCGTTGATACAATATAGAGATCCGTCAAATTATGAATTAGTAAAAGAAGCATTAATAAAAGAACACAGAGAAGATTTAATAGGATTTGGAAAAGAATGTCTTATTCCGCCAAGAAAGATGGGAAATTTACGTAGATTTACAAATAAGCAGGACAAAAAAATTCAAAATAAAAATTATAAACAAAAAAGTGGTAAGAAAAATAAAAGGAATAAGTAAAAAATATGGCGTTGTCCTAGGACAATGCCATATTTTTTATAATACATCATATGCATCGGATACTTTGTAAATCCAGGATTTAGCGTGGATTTTAGCTACAATTTTTCCTTTATACATGAATGTTTCATATATCTTGTTATCTTTATCGAAATTCTCCTCAATGTTATCGAAGATAACTTTCTTTTCCGGGAGAGAGGTATTGTCTGCTGAATCAGCATATATTCTAATTTCGTTTGTGAATTTACAATTGTTTAATTCCGGTACAGATACAAAAGATTTATAGACAGTATTTGAATCTTTTTGTGGATTTCTTGTAACGGTTAGTTTTGTTATATTGTTTGCCTGACTTTTAAATTTTAATGTATATGTAGAATCCTTTATAGAAGTAATGAAATTATGAAGTACATTAGGGATTGAATCTCTAAAAGTGGTCTTCTTAGGTTTTATAAAAGTATTAAGGTTATTCAAAGCATCTACAATGTCATAGCCTAATTGTTTATCTTCATTACTGCTTACTAGTACTGATCTTATAGCATAAGCCGTTCTTGCCTGTAAGTAGTAGGATGCTGATAAATAAGGTGAAGTAAAAGGAATCTTTGAACTACTTATCATAGAGGCATTACCCATTCTATATGCTACTTCAGGAAAATCTGTAAGAAATTCGCCTTTTTCAAATCTATGTAGAAGTTCATCATATAAATTAACTAAAACGGACATGCCGAGTTCCACATCTTTTTCTACGTATTGACCATTAATCATCATATCTGAAAGCATATACATGGCAGCGTGATATCCGGCTTTTGCACCAATTTGGTAATAGAAATAAGCTTGTTCATAATCCGGACTTCCGTTGTTGATATAGTCGTAGTAATAAATGTTTCCTAAAGGAATAGATGCATATTCGTGATTAGGGTAGTGTATAAGTTTAGAAAGACATTTTGCAGCCTCTTCGTAATCGCATTCGTATACACCATCACCACCATAACATCCAAAGCCTTTTATGTCCAAAGCATCTGGATCGTGGTTTTTAATCTGGCGGTCTACTAACATTTTAAAAAAATTCTTTACATCGTCAGATGCATTATCTAACTCATTTTCCTCATACATGTGTTTTATAAAAAAATGCATTTGTCTTTCAGTAAACTGCATATCCTGTAATGATTTCGCATCCATGTTATTGAAAAAATTATCAACGATATTCTTTAACTCAGAGATATCTAGAACTTCAAAAATCATTTCACTGTCATCATATATTTTCATAATAACATCTTTGACGTAACTATCTATTTCATAATACATCATCCAAAAAACTTCATTGATGTTTTTTGGAATGAAGATATTAAGATAATTAATCAATGGATTTCTATCAGGAATATCTAGGTAATGGGGTAAAATGTATGTCAAAGGAATCCAATATGTTTCATAGAACTCATACATATTAATGAATGGAGTTCCCATGTAATATATTATGCTTCGCATATGAAATACATTAAATTCTACTGACTCGTCGTAGTAATTAATGAAATCTACAGAGGTATTCCTTCTATCCATAGGTTCTGTTGCAGCCTCTGCTTTTTTAATAGCTGAAGATATAAATAAATCTACATTTTTATCTACATCCTCCCTGGAAAATTCTTTTCTAGGATTGTTAAGTTGTAACCCCTGTCTAACTAATTCCTCAAGATCTATTTTAAATTCTAAAAAATCCTTAACTATTGTACTGTTTAATTCGATCATAATAGCTCCCATATAGTTAATTTATTACTCTATAATAACACTTATAATGAGTTATTTCTATTTGTAAATAAAGATATTATTAATTATAATGGAGTATGAGTTTGTGGTAACTGTCAAAATAAATTAAGAAATATAATACCGCTAAAAAATATGTAGGAGGAACTAAATATGAGTATGATTGATAACACAAGAAAAGCTATGATGGAAGCTATGAAGGCAAAGGATAAACCAAGAAAAGAAGCTCTTTCGGCTTTGCTTTCAGCTCTTAAAAATAAAGCTATAGATAAAAGAGAAGATCTTACAGAAGCTGAAGAGGGAGAGGTTGTTTTAAAAGAAATTAAACAGCTTAGAGATACTCTTGAACAAACACCAGAGGATAGAACAGATATAAAAGATGAATGTAATTTTAGAATCAGTGTCTATGAGGAGTTTGCTCCAAAAATGTTAACTGAAGATGAAATAAAGGAAGAAATAGACAAAATAGTAGCAGAACTTGGAATTGAGAACCCAACGGTTAAGAACAAAGGTGCAATTATGAAAAATCTTATGCCTAGAGTTAAAGGTAAAGCAGAAGGTGGAGTTGTATCAAAAGTTGTTGGTGAATATTTAGGATAAGGGAGAATAATATGGGCTTTAAAAATGTAACAGATAAAATATTTTGGATTGGTGCAGATGATGAGAATTTAGAGCTTTTTGAAAACCAATATCCCCTTGATGAAGGAATGTCTTATAACTCATATGTTATTAAGGATGAAAAAATTGTCGTTATGGATACCATAGATGAGGGAGTAGCTGATAAATGGTTTGAAAATTTATCTGAATGTCTTGGAAACGATAAACCGGATTATATTGTAGTTTCTCATATGGAACCTGATCATGCGGCAAACTTAAAGGGATTTTTAGATAAATATCCGGATACAGTTGTTGTGGGAAATGTTCAGACATTTAACATGATTAAACAATTTTTTGGTATGGGTATTCCAGAAGATAAAAAACTTTTGGTAAAGGAAGGGGATAACCTTTCAATTGGTAGTGCTAATCTTACATTTGTTATGGCACCAATGGTTCACTGGCCAGAGGTAATGATGACTTATGAAAGTGAAAGCAAAGTTGTATTCACTGCTGATGCATTTGGTAAGTTTGGAAAAAATGGAGAAGATGTTTTTAACACAACTAAAGAACAGGCAGAGGATTGGGCTTGTGAAGGAAGAAGATATTATACAAATATTGTTGGTAAATATGGACCACAGGTTCAGGCGGTTCTAAAGAAGATGCAGGGATTAGATGTTGAAATTATTGCACCTCTTCACGGACCTGTTCTTAAAAGCGAGTTGGATTACTATATTAATAAATATAATATTTGGAGTACATATTCTCCTGAAGATATCGGATACACTGTTTGCTATTCTACAATACATGGCAATACCAGAAAAGCAGCTGAGTATGTAGCATCTATATTAGATGAAAAAGGAATTATATATGAACTGTTTGATCTTTCAAATTGCGATGTAGCAGAAGTGGTAGAAAGTGCTTTTAGATATGATAAAATGCTATTGTTAGGAGTTACTTATGATGGTGGTCTTATGCCATGTATGCAGGACATGTTCTACCATTTTAAAATGAAAAATGTTCAGAATAGAAAAGTCGGTTTGATTCAAAATGGAACCTGGGGACCACTTGCTGGAAAACTTATGAAAGAACAGTTAGAAGGTCTTAAGAATATGACAATACTTGATAAAGTAATCACTATCAAGTCTGTTATGACAGAGGCAAATAAAGCTGAAATTAAGGAACTTATAGATACAATGAATTAGTACGAAATGAGTGTTTTAAATGAAGACTTATATAGCCATTGATCTTAAATCATTTTATGCATCTGTAGAATGTAGAGAACGTGGGCTAAATCCCCTTACCACCAATTTGGTGGTAGCGGATGCTTCTAGAACTGAAAAAACAATATGCCTGGCGGTTACACCATCCCTAAAAGCTTATGGGGTGTCTGGACGTGCCAGGCTTTTTGAAGTTGTCTCCAAAGTAAAGGAAATAAATGCATTTCGTAAAGAAAAGCTTAAAGGTAAGGATTTTACCGGAAAGTCCTTTGATAGTTTAGAATTAAAAAATGATGAATTTCTCCAATTGGATTATATAGCAGCAATTCCAAGAATGGCTTTATATATGAAATATAGCAATGATATATTTAACATTTATTTAAGATATGTGGCGCCTGAAGATATCCATATATATTCAGTTGATGAGGTATTTATGGATGTAACTTCATATTTAAAAAATTATCATATGACAGGGCATGAATTGGCTAGGAAAATGATTGATGATGTTTTAAAAGAAACAGGAATTACAGCTACAGCTGGAATTGCAGAAAATATGTATCTGTGTAAAGTGGCAATGGATATTGTTGCAAAACATATTCCGGCGGATAAAGATGGTGTGAGGATAGCTGAGATAAATGAAATGACTTACAGACAAAAGCTGTGGGATCATACTCCAATAACTGATTTTTGGAGAGTTGGAAGGGGATATGCCAGAACGCTTTCGAAATACGGAATCCATACCATGGGAGAGGTAGCCAGAACAGCTGTAGAAGATGAAGATTTGCTTTACAAGTTATTTGGAGTAAATGCAGAGCTTCTTATTGACCATGCCTTTGGATGGGAGCCTTGTACCATAGCAGACGTAAAGGCATATGTTCCGGAAAATAATAGTCTGGGAGCCGGACAGGTTCTGCAAAGTCCCTATGAATGTAAAAAAGCAAGATTAATAGTTCATGAAATGATGGATTTACTTAGTCTGGATCTGGTGGATAAAGGCTTGGTTACTAATCAAATAGTATTAACTATTGGGTATGACATAATTAATCTCACAGATCCGGTTATTAGAAGTAAATACAAAGGTGAAGTAGTTAAAGACCATTATGGAAGATTGATTCCAAAACATAGTCATGGAACGTATAATTTTACTTCGTATACATCTTCTTCAAGAGAGTTAATTGAAGGTGTGCTGGAATTATTTGATGAAATTGTCAATCCGGACTTATATGTAAGAAGACTTAATGTTACAGCCTGTAAAGTAATAACGGAAAAAGAGGCAGAGCAAAAGAAAGAGAATAGCTTTACACAAATGAATCTCTTAGAGGATTTTGGAGAAGCGGCGGTGGAAAAAGAAAGACATAAAAAAGAGATTGCCAGAGAAAAGAAGGCTCAAGAAGCAATTTTAAAATTAAAAAAGAAGTACGGAAAGAATGCCGTAGTTAAAGGAATGAATTTAGAAGAAGGAGCTACAACTATTCAAAGAAATGCACAGATTGGAGGGCATAAGGCGTAATGGGAAAATATGACGATATAATTAATATGCCACATTATCAATCTAAAAAGCACCCACAAATGTCCATTTACATGAGGGCAGCTCAGTTTTCTCCTTTTGCTGCGTTAACAGGGTTTGAAGAACAAACAGAAGAGACGGCAAGACTCACAGATGAGAGAATAGAATTAGATGAAAATAAAAGAGCAGAATTAGATGAAAAATTAAATGAATTGATGTCATATGACAACTTAATGGATGTTCAGGTAAGGATTACATATTTTGAAGAAGATTTGCTAAAAAGTGGAGGAAAATACCGCAAGGTTCATGTAAATATTAAAAAGATAGACGCAATAAACAGGTGTATAGTTCTTGAGGATAGGAGTAAAATACTTATAGATGATATATATGATATAGATTTTTAAAAGGCTTTGGGATGTTAATCTCTCAAAGCCTTGTTTATTGTATTTAAAACTCTTTTTTTATCACCGCTCCATTTTGGGGCTATAAGAAGTGATTTTGGTCCATCTCCGGTTAAACGGTGAATAATAACATTTTCAGGAATGATTTGGACACATCTTACCAGGATTTGAGTATATTCTTCCAGGGACAGTACGTGGAAAGGCTTCCTATCATATAATTCACCTAGAGGAGTACCCTTTAGAATGTGAAGTAGTTGTAATTTTATACCCCAGGTGCCCATATCAATGGCGTGCTGCACAGAATCCAGCATATCTTTTGAGGTTTCCTGAGGGAATCCAAGAATCACATGGGTTATAGTTTTAATGTTGGCAGCATGTAAATCGGCCATGGCCTTGTCATATGTTTCTAAGGGATATCCTCGGTTGATAAATCTGGCGGTTTCCTCATTGGAAGTTTGCATGCCAAGTTCAACCCATACAGGTTTTATGGAGTTGATTTCCTTTAGTAATTCAATTACTTCAGGAGGAAGGCAATCAGGTCTTGTACCAATGGAAATGATGGCAACGTCTTTATGAGAAGCAGCTTCCATATAGATATTTCGCAAATGTTCTACATTTCCATATGTATTGGTAAATGCCTGAAAATATGCAATGTAATTAGGTAATGATGAATCTGCATTTCTCATTTTTGCAGAAACTCTGGCTTTTCCAGCCTCTATTTGTTTTGTTATAGATAGAGTTTTGTTCTCAGCAAAATCTCCGGAACCACCTTCAGAACAAAAGATACATCCGCCTGTGGAAATGCGTCCATCCCGGTTAGGACAGGTAAACCCAGCATCTATAGCAATTTTATATAGTTTTCTGCCATATTCAGTTTTTAAATACTGATTCAAAGATGTATAATTCATAAAAATTTTCAGATACCTTTCACATTTCTATCAGATTGAGGGTGTAATATTTATGTATCAAAAAGCTATTCACAAATTTTTGATAAACTATCCTTATACGTGGAATATTATTATTCCACACACTCTCCCTAAAGGATGCCGCCCGGGCATCCTTTTTTTTAATAGTAGAGAAAAAATGTAATTTGTAATTTAAATTACATTTGTTTTAAATTATAATATAAAAAGGAAAAAAGCAAAACGTTTATTGAAAGGAGTAAGTAAATGAAGGTAAAAAGACTTATGAAGGGAATAATGCCATTTGCTTTAGCAACGGCAATGGTAGCAACGAGTCCCGCAGTTAGCATGGTAGGTGTATTGGCGGAAGATTCTGAAACGGTAGAAGTTAATTTTTCTTATGTTAATAATTCATCAGTTGAGGTAGAAGAAGTTTCAGGTACAGACCTAAGCTCAGCGTATTCTGTTGATGGAACAGGAGTAACAATACAAGCCTCAGGTACATATACATTTTCAGGTACATGTACAGAGGGATATATTAAAGTAAAAAAAGGAATCACAGGTGTAGTTATCAATCTTGAAGATGGATTTAACCTTTCGTCATCAGAGACAGCACCTATTGTTTTGGGAAAAACTTCAGAGGCAACTATTAGTGTAAATGGAAATGTTAGTTTGACAGATCTTGAGAATCCTGCAAATGAAGATTCAACTGATCCAGATGTTGCAGATGCATTTGAAGGAGCTGCAATAAAAGTTAAAAGCAGTGCTTCTCTTACAATTACTGGAAGTGGATATTTAAATGTAGATGGAAACGATTGTAAAAATGGTATCAAAGGTGGAGAGAAAGCTACAGTAACTATAAGTGACTTAGGATTTATGAGTGTTTATGCTGCTAAAAATGGTATATCTTGTGATGGTATTCTTAATGCAAAAAACGCTTACTTATGCGTTTGTTCAGGCGAAAAAGGCTTTTCATCTGATCCGGATATTACAGATGATACAATAACACCAGATACATATGATTATGGAATTGTAACTATAAATAATACAGAATTATCCGTTTATTCAAGTGAAGAAGCAATATACGGATATAAATCAGTTAATATGAATGGCGCACATCTTTATATTGAATCTAATGATAAAGGTGTTGAAACTGAAGGAAGTCTTGTTTTAGACGGAGGTTCAGATGCTGATATAACCTCAGCTAAAAAAGGATTTTCTGGTGATAGTGTAGAAATCTATGATAGTAAGTTGCGTATATCATCTGAAGCAAAATCAATTGATGCAACTAGTTTAACAGTTGATGCAGGACATATTGTATGTCAGTTTAATGATACTTCAGCTAAAGGAACCAGTGCAATTACGTATGATGACTTTGCCTTCAAAAGTGGAGAAATATTTATGTCAGATAGCAATTTATCAGGAACAACGGTTTACCCTGATAACTATATTGAATTCCTAGGTTCTGATACTACAGGAACTACAGGAACTGATTATATTACTACAGTAGATAATTACATAAGAATATATGATAAAAACAATGAATCAGAAATATTTAATACAAGATCTACAGCAGATGCAACTCATGTAGTATATATTAAAGATGAAGGTTTATCAGATGATACAACATATACTTTGAGTAATGAAGAAGCTGCAACAGATCCATCTGTACAGTATAGAGTCCAGGTACAGAAAACAGGTTGGGAAGAGGAGTTTGTATCAGATGGTACAACATCAGGAACAGTAGGAAAAAAACTTAGACTTGAAGCTATTCAGATTAAATTAGCAGGTGTTAATTCATTATATGGTGGTGTTGAGTACAGAACTCATATTCAAAAAACAGGTTGGGAAGATGAGTATGCTCAGGATGGAGCAACATCAGGAACAGTAGGAAAAAAACTTAGACTTGAAGCTATTCAAATCGGTTTGTACGGTGATATAGCTGAGGATTATGCTATATACTACAGGGTGCAGGCTCAAAAATTCGGCTGGTTAGGCTGGGCAATGAATGGCGATTATGCAGGAACAGCAGGATATGCATACAGACTTGAAGGCATTCAGATTGTATTAGTAGAAAAAGATGAGGATGGATATACTAAAGCACCAAGTGAATGTGATGGTGTGGCTACAGTAGAAGATAAAGACGCATACTATGATAAAAATGATGTTCCTACAGTATATTACAAGACACAGGTTCAGACTTATGGATGGCAGTCATATGTTAAAAATGGAGCAACATCAGGAACAGTAGGAAAAGCAAAGAGACTTGAAGCTATTAAGATTAAAGTTGATGCAGAAGAATACGGTGATGGAGGTATTGAATACAGAACTCATGTACAGAAGAAAGGATGGCAGTCATGGGTTGCAGATGATGCTTTATCAGGAACAGTAGGAAAGTCTCTTAGACTTGAGGCAATTCAGATCAATCTTACAGGTGCAATTGCTGAAGAATATGATGTATATTACAGAGTTCAGGCACAGACCTTCGGCTGGATGGGCTGGGCAAAGAACGGAGCATCAGCAGGAACAGCAGGATATGGCTATAGACTTGAAGCAATTCAGATACGTATTGTTAAAAAAGGAACACCTTCAGGAGTAGTTGGATCAACAAGTAATGCATTTAGAAGTAAATAATGATTTATAAAGGATAAATATAATCCCCACCCTATGTAGTGTAATGTATAATCACGCTACATAGGGTGGGGTGTTTTAGGGAAACGGAGATTATATATGAATAATTACAAATTACTGATATCTTATGATGGTACCAGATATTATGGCTGGGAGCATCAACCGGATAAGGAATGGACTATTCAAGGAAAAATAGAGACAGTTCTTGCGAGAATGTTAGATATGCCACAAGGAGAAGTTCCAAAAGTTATTGCAGCTGGAAGGACCGATGCCGGAGTGCATGCTAAGGAAATGACAGCTAATGTGATATTGGATACAGATATGGAGCCAGAAGCAGTGCAGGCTTATTTAAATGAATATTTACCGGAAGATATCAGCATAAATGAAGTAAGAATAGCATCTCCAAGATTTCATGCCAGATATAATGCTTTGGGTAAGACTTATTGTTATAGCTTATACTATGGGGATTCGAAACCGGTATTTGATAGAAAATATGTTTTGTTTTTAAAGGAAAGACCTAATGTGGAAAAAATGAGGAAAGCTGCTGAGTACATGGTGGGAAGTCATGATTTTAAAAGCTTTTGTGGTAATCCTAAGATGAAAAAATCCACAGTTAGAAATGTTGATAGTATTGAGATTAAACAAAAGGGACCGTATATAAGAATATACTATCATGGGACGGGATTTTTGCAAAATATGGTAAGAATTATGACAGGAACACTACTAGATGTGGCATATGGTAAAAAGAACCCAGATGATATTCCTAAAATTATTGAGGCAAAAGAGCGTAAGGAGGCAGGACCTACAGCACCTCCACATGGATTAATGCTTATAAAAGTAGACTATTAATTGTTTTTCTTTTGAAACAATTAATGATAATGATAATCATTTTCAATAAGACAGGGATTGTTGCATTGAATCAAAGAATTAATTCCTTTATACTAGAGAAATAGTGTAGGAAAGCATACTATAAAATAAATTGATAAAGTTAAATGAAACGGAGGTAATGAGTTATTATGTCTGAGAATTTACTTAAGATAGAAAACTTAAAAGTTAATGCAGGAGATATAGAGATACTACATGGTGTTTCGTTAAATATCAATAAGGGTGAAACTCACGTACTTATGGGACCTAATGGTGCAGGAAAATCAACTCTAGGATATGCACTTATGGGAAATCCTAATTACGAAATAACAGAAGGAAAAATAATTTTTGACGGAAATGATTTTGAAAATATGGAAGTATATGAAAGAGCTAAGGCTGGATTATATTTATCTTTTCAAAATCCAATTGAGGTGCCGGGTATTACCCTTGCCAACTTTATCCGTAGTTCATTAGATCAGATAACTGGAAAACGTACAAAAATATGGGCTTTTAGAAAAGAACTTGAAAAGAAAATGGAAGTTTTAAATATGGATCCATCTTATGCTGATAGAGATTTAAACGTGGGATTTTCCGGCGGAGAAAAGAAGAAAGCAGAGATATTACAGCTTCTAATGCTAAATCCAAAATTAGCAATCCTTGATGAAACAGACTCGGGATTGGATGTAGATGCAGTTTTAACAGTATCTAAGGGTGTTGAAGAATATCAGAAAAATCAAGATGGTGCGCTTCTTATAATCACCCATAGCACAAGAATTTTGGAGTCTCTAAATGTAGATTATACTCATGTATTAGTAAATGGAAAACTTGTTAAAACAGGAGATAGTTCACTGGTAGAGAATATTAATGAAAACGGATTCGAGCAGTTTTATAACGTTGCAGAATAAATATATCAGAGGTGATTACAGTGAAGGAAAGAACACAGGTTGAAGACATAGATAGAAATATGTATGACTTCAAGAAAGATGAGAAAGATTATTATAAAGTTGATGAAGGTCTTACTCCTGAAATTGTAGAGCAGATTTCTGATGAAAAAAATGATCCGGAGTGGATGAAGGAGTTAAGATTAAAGTCTCTTGAAATATATAATGAAATGAAAGTTCCTGAATGGGGACCTTCTATAGATGGTTTAGATATGGATCATATTGTTACATATGTAAAACCAAAAACAAAAATGACGGCAGACTGGGAAGAAGTTCCAGAAGAAATAAAGGATACATTCGAAAGACTTGGTATTCCACAAGCAGAGAGAGAATCATTAGCAGGTGTTGGAGCTCAGTATGACTCAGAGCTGGTATATCATAATGTAAAAAAAGAAGTAGCAGACCAGGGAGTTGTATATACCGACTTGGAATCAGCAATGCATGGACCATATGAGGAAATGATTAGAAAACATTTTATGAAACTCATCACACCTAGAGATCATAAGTTTGCAGCTCTCCATGGTGCAGTATGGTCAGGCGGTTCTTTTGTATATGTACCACCAGGTGTAAAAGTTGAGATACCACTTCAGTCATACTTTAGACTAAATGCTCCGGGAGCAGGTCAGTTTGAGCATACGCTTATAATAGTGGATGAAGGAGCAGACCTTCATTTTATAGAGGGATGTTCAGCACCAAAGTATAATGTAGCCAACTTACATGCAGGAGCAGTTGAGCTATTTGTAGGAAAAAATGCTAAGTTAAGGTATTCAACAATAGAGAACTGGTCAAAGAATATGTACAACCTAAACACAAAGAGAGCCATTGTAGAAGAAGGAGGAACCATGGAATGGGTATCAGGATCCTTTGGATCTCATGTATCCTATCTTTATCCGATGACTATCTTAAAAGGTGATGACTCTAAAAATGAGTTCACAGGAATAACTTTTGCAGGAAACGGACAGAACTTAGATACCGGAATGAAAGTTGTTCATCAGGGAAAGAGAACAAACTCGGTGGTTTCAACTAAGTCTATATCAAAAGATGGTGGTATAAGTACATTTAGATCTGCAGTAGTAGTTGCAAAGACAGCAAAGCAGGCTAAATCTTCTGTATCTTGTGCATCCCTTATGTTAGATAATATATCTCGTTCTGATACAATACCGGCAATGGATGTCAGAACTAGTGATGCAGATATAGGACATGAAGCAAAGATTGGTAGGATAAGTGATGAAGCCATATTCTATCTTATGAGTAGAGGTATAAATGAAGAAGATGCCAGAGCGATGATAGTAAGTGGTTTTGCAGATAATGTTTCCAAAGAGTTACCACTAGAATATGCAGTAGAGATGAATAATCTTATTCGTCTTGAGATGAAAGGAAGTATAGGCTAATGAGAGAATTAACAGTTAATTATCTGCCTGGTATGACCTGGACATGGCTTAAGATGAACAGTTGTAATGTTAAGGTGGCAGATGAATCAGTTAAAGGAAATTGTGAAATAAAACTTCCTGAAGAAGTGGATACAAAGTCAAATGTTTGTAATCCTGAAATCACAGGAGGTATGGGACCAAATTTTGATAGGTTCATGACAAAATCAGGAATAGATCAGGATATATTTATAGTAAAAGACCTTAAGAAAATAGATAAACCTGTGATTATGGATTTTAAATATGAAAAAGAGGTACAATCTGTAAACCAGGTATGCTTTAACATTGGAGAGGGAAGCGAAGTTAGTGTAATTCAGGACTTTACTTCAAAAGAAGGTGGTTTAGCAGCTATACAAACAAAGGTACGATTAAAAAGTGAATCCTCTATGAAGCTATATCAGATTATAAGAGTTAATGAAGAGTTTTCATTAATAAATGATGTAGCTGTAGACAGCTTGGATAATTCGAATTTTGAATTGATTCAGATATTAATTTCAGGAAAGAATGTTTATCTTGGATGTAAAGATGAACTTCAGGGAAAAGAATCAACCTTAAATATTAAGACAGGTTATCAGGTTAAACATCAGGGATTATTAGATATTAATTATAATGCCAGACACACAGGTAAGAATACATTAAGCGATATAAATGTGAATGGAGTCTTATCAGAAGGAGCATCGAAGACATTTAGAGGTACCATTGATCTTGTAAAGGGATGTTCAGGTGCCAAGGGAAATGAAATGGAAGATGTCCTACTTATGAGTGATGACGTGGTAAATCAAACAATTCCATTAATTCTTTGTGACGAAGATGACGTGGAAGGTAACCATGGAGCTACAATAGGACAGATACCTGAGGATATTAAAAATTACATGATGTCTAGAGGTATACCAGGAGATGAAATCGCAAGATTAATGGCAGATTCTAAAGTCTTATCTGTGGTGGATTTGGTTCCTGATGAAGTGAAAGTAAAAGAACTCCATGAATTATTTGGAGAAGAAGTAGATTAAATGCAGGTGGAAAAAATGAGTAATTTAAATATAAAAGAAATTAGAAAAGATTTTCCAATTATAGAAGGAATGGATATAGCGTATTTGGACAATTCCGCAACTTCACAAAGACCAAAGTGCGTAATGGATGCAGAAGTAGAATTTTATGAAAAATATAATGCAAATCCATTTAGAGGATTATATCAATTAAGTATTGATGCCACGGATCGTTATGAAGAAGGAAGAACAGCAGTTAAAGATTTTATAAATGCAAACAGTGAAAAAGAGATTATATTTACCAGAAATACCAGTGAAAGTCTGAATCTCTTGGCATACAGCTTGGGAGAAATGGTTTTAAAACCAGGAGATGAAATCATAACCACAGTTATGGAGCATCACAGTAATATGCTACCTTGGAGATTAGCGGCAAAAAGATATGGAGCCCAGGTGAAATACCTTGAATGTAACGAAAGTGGGCTAGTAACACCAAAAGATTTGGAAAAAATCATTTCAGATAAAACAAAGATTGTTGCTATTACTCATATGTCTAATATTTTTGGAAATCTATTGGATGCTAAAGGATTAGCAAAAGTTTGCCATGAACATAATGCGTATTTTGTAGTGGATGGAGCGCAATCTGTACCACATACAAAGGTAGATGTTAAGGATCTGGATATAGATTTTTTAGCTTTTTCAGCCCATAAGATGCTTGGACCAATGGGAATTGGAGTGTTGTATGGTAAAGAAAAAATATTAGAAAAGATGCCACCGTTTTTATCAGGTGGTGAAATGATAGATACTGTTACTCTTGATGAGATTACTTATGCACAATTACCTCACAAATTCGAGGCAGGAACCGTAAACGCTGCAGGGGCACATGCCCTTAAGGCAGCTATTGAGTATATTAATAATCTTGGATTTGAAAATATTGAAGCCAGAGAAGATATGTTATGCCAGATGGCGTTGGATGAAATTGAAAAAATACCACATGTTTTGGTGCTAGGAGGTAAGACAGCAAAGGAACATCATGGTATAATAACATTTAAGATAGAAGGGGTACATCCTCATGATATTGCGGCAATACTTGCAGATGATGGTGTTGCTATTAGAGCCGGACATCATTGTGCAGAGCCGTTACATCATTTTATTGGAGTTCCTTCTACAACAAGAGCCAGTCTTATGTTCTACAATACCGAAGAAGAAGTGGAGAGATTGGTAAAATCAATTTCGGAAGTTAGGAGGAAGATGGGATATGCAGAATAGTAGAACTTTTTATAATGAAATACTTACAGAGCATAACCTTAATCCTATACATAAACACAAGATTGAAAATCCTAATTTTACAATGAATGGGGTTAATCCATCTTGTGGAGATAGTATTGTATTGGAGTTACATGTGGATGATGATGGAATTATCACAGATGGGGGATATGTAGGTGATGGTTGCGCTATTTCACAGGCTTCAGCAGATATGATGCTAGAACTTATCATTGGTAAAAATAAAGATGAAGCAATTCATCTTGCAGATATTTTTATACGAATGATTAAAGGAACTGCCACAGAAGAAGAGATAGAAGAGCTTGAGGAATCATCATCCTTAAAGGATATTTCACATATGCCAAGTCGAGTTAAATGCGCAGTTCTTGGATGGCACACTATGGAAGAGATGTTTAAAGAAGATTAGAGAGAAGGTATATTTATGGCTACACCACACAATGAAGCTAAAAATGGGGATATTGCTAAAACTGTGCTTATGCCTGGAGATCCTTTAAGGGCAAAATTTATTGCAGAAACTTATCTTAAAAATGTAAATTGTTTCAATACAGTAAGAAATATGTATGGTTTTACAGGGACTTATAAAGGTAAAATGGTATCTGTTATGGGTTCTGGTATGGGTATGCCATCAATTGGTATATATTCATACGAATTATATAATGAATATGATGTTGATACAATAATAAGAATCGGTTCTGCCGGTTCTTATTGTGATAAATTAAGAGTTTTTGATGTGATGTTAGCTGACTCGGCTTATTCTGAATCCAGCTTTGCAAAGGTTCAAGGAGGGTATGAAGATGATATAACGTATCCAACAGAAAGTCTTAATATGGATATAATGAATATAGCAAAAGAGTTAGGTAAAACTATAAAAATAGGACGAGTTCATTCTTCGGATGTGTTTTATAGACAGGATAAATCACCATATTACAAGGACTTGTATGAAAAAAAACAATGTCTTTGTGTAGAAATGGAAAGTTTTGCATTGTTTCATAATGCCAGAATTCTTGGAAAGAATGCGGCATGCCTGCTTACAATATCAGATTCGTTTGTCTCAAACGAAATAACCACTTCAAAACAAAGACAACAGTCTTTTACAGAAATGATGGAAATTGCTTTAGAGACAGCTATAAGGAGATAAGTTATTGAATATTAGGGAAAAATTAGAATTAAGGGAACATGTAATACTTAGTGAGTATGCATCCTTTAGTGATAAATCTAAAGGAAGAGAACGTATTGAAAAGGATAACGAGCCATGTGATATCAGAACCTGTTATCAAAGAGATAGAGATAGAATATTACATTGCAAATCATTTAGAAGAATGAAACATAAAACTCAGGTATTTCTTGCTCCAGAAGGAGATCATTACAGAACAAGATTAACCCACACTTTAGAGGTTTCTCAAATTGCAAGAACCATAGGAAAAGCTTTGAGCCTCAATGAAGATCTTATTGAAGCTATTGCTTTAGGACATGATTTGGGACATACACCTTTTGGGCATGCAGGAGAGAGAGCTTTAAATGGAGTTTGTTCATATGGGTTTGTTCATTCCAAGCAAAGCCTTAGAGTTGTGGATATTTTGGAAAATGATGGAAAAGGTCTTAATCTTACTTGGGAAGTTAGAGATGGTATAGTTAACCATAGAACCAGTGGAAAGCCTTCAACTATGGAAGGTAAAGTTGTAAGATTAGCCGATAAGATAGCGTATATAAATCATGATATAGATGATGCTATTAGAGGTGGAATAATGAAGGAAGAGGATATTCCTGAAGAATTCACAGCTATTCTTGGCCATTCTAAAAATGAACGATTAGATACCATGATTTTTGATATAGTATCTAAGAGCATAGACAAGCCTGATATTATAATGTCAGAGACTGTATCAAAAGCCATGTCAGGCCTTAGAGGATATATGTTTGAAAATGTATACTCCAACCCTAAAGCAAAGGGAGAGGAAGTAAAAGCAAAAAAAATGCTTGAGCTTCTATTTGAATATTATATGAAGCATCCACAAGAGATGCCTGATGAATACAAGTTATTAAATGAGCAATTCAATCAAGATATTGAAAGAGTTGTATGTGATTATATATCAGGAATGAGCGATCAATACTCAGTTAAGGTATTTCAAAGCTTATTCGTTCCGGTTTCATGGAAAATGTAATACCATGAAATTATAAAAGAGAGGTGGCTATATGAGTTTTTATCCGGAAGAGATAATAGATGAAGTAATTGAAGAAAATGACATAGTAAGTGTAATTGGCTCATATGTTTCTTTAAAGAAAGCCGGATCCTCATATGTGGGACTTTGTCCGTTTCATAATGAAAAGACACCTTCATTTATTGTAACACCAAGCAAAAGAATGTTTTATTGTTTTGGATGTCATGTAGGTGGAAGTGTCATAACTTTTATCCAGAAATATGAAGAAAAATCTTTTCCGGAAGCAGTAGAGATGCTAGGCAAAAGAGCGGGCATAAAGCTTCCTGAAAGGAATTTTACAAAAGAAGAGCAAAAAGCTTTAGGTGAGAGAAGTAAACTTTTGGAGATATATAAAGCAGCAGCAATGTACTACTATAAAATTTTAAGATCTCCCGAAGGAACTAAAGGAATGGATTATCTAAAAAAAAGAGGACTAAATGAAGAAACTATGAGAAAATTTGGTCTGGGGTATGCAGGTAATTCAGGAAAAGGTCTATATGAAGCTTTAAAAGCATCTGGATATGATGATGAAATATTGAAAAAAAGCGGACTTATAACTTATAAAGAAAAAGGAACTTATGATAAATTCTGGAACAGAGTTATGTTTCCGATAATGGATGTAAACAACAGAGTTATAGCTTTTGGAGGAAGAGTTCTAGATGACACGTTGCCAAAATATCTCAATTCTCCGGAAACCAAAATATTCATCAAAAGTAAAACTCTATATGGATTAAATGTAGCGAGACATTCAAAACAAAATTATTTGCTTATATGTGAAGGGTATATGGATGTTATAGCCTTACATAATGCAGGATTTACCAATGCTGTTGCAGCTTTAGGAACTGCCTTTGGAGAAAGAAATGCAGCTGCAATTAAAAAAGAAACGGATAATGTTGTTCTTACTTTTGATAGTGATTTGGCTGGACAGGATGCTGCCTTAAGGGCAATTCCGATTTTAAAAAAGCAGGGATTTAAAATTAAAGTTTTGGATATGACTCCATATAAAGATCCTGATGAGTTTATAAAGAATCTTGGAAAAGAGGCATATCAAAAGAGAATAGATGATGCCTGTGACTCTTTTATATTTAGAGTAAAGATGCAAAGAAAAGGTCATAAATTTGATACACCAACGGATCAAGTGGATTTTTACAATGAAATTACCACGATGCTTTTGGAGTTTAGAGATGAACTTGAGAGAAATGTTTATATTGAAGCAGTATGCGATGAGTTTAATATAGACAAGGAGCTTCTTTACAAGAAAGTAAAAGAAAGAGCTAAGACATATAAGCCGGAAGATTACTCTGAAGAAAATGAAGAAATATTAAATGAATCGGCAATTATAACTAAGCAGCAATATAATAGATCTGTGAGACCTGATGGTGAAGGTGGAATTAAAAAAACTCAAAGAATGTTTTTTACATGGATTTCAGACCAACCGGAGTATTATGAGGTTGTTAAAAAATATATTAGTCCAAAAGATTTTTCGGAAAAGCTTTATGAAACTGTAGCAAATATATTATTTAAGCAGATTGAAGAAAATCATCTTAATACTTCTAAGATTCTAACTATGTTTACAGACGAAGAAGATGCAGGTGAGGTGGCTCAGTTATTTAACACACCATTTGACAATTCTTTAAAGACACCAACTGGGAAAGAGTTAGAAAAAGCAGTTAATGAAGTTGTAAAAAAAATAAAAATGTATAAGATTGAAAACCTTATAAATAATACAAACGACGCAAAGGAGCTGCAGGAACTTTTGAATCAGGAAATAGAGATAAAGAAAATGCAGATACATTTATGATAGAAATAACAAAGAGAATGAAACTCATAGCTAACACTGTTACTAAGGGTAATGTAGTGGCAGATATTGGATGCGATCATGGCTATGTATCTATATATCTTATAAAGCAGGATATATCTCCTAAGGTTATAGCAATGGATTTAAGAGAAGGTCCTTTAAAAAAAGCCAAGACCAATACCAGACAATCTAATGATAAGAAGGTAATCGAAAACATTGAATTTAGAATTTCCAACGGATTTGAAAAATTAAAACCTAAAGAAGTGGATACTGCGATTATTGCAGGTATGGGTGGAGGACTTATTTGTAAAATAATCAAAGATGGGGAAAAGGTTGTAAGGGAATTAAAAGAACTTATAATATCTCCTCAATCTGAAATAGCAGATGTGAGACATTTTCTACATGATAATGGATATAGAATAGTTTCTCAGTGGATGATTAAGGACGATGGTAAATTCTATACTGTTATTAAAGTTGTAAATGGTAAAGATATAGATTATACGGAAATAGAATATAAGTATGGAAAACAGCTTATAGATGAAAAGAACCAGATACTAAGAGAATATCTGGAGTGGGATAAAAAAAGGTTAGAGAAGGTAGCTGCCTCTATCGAAAATAAAGATGGGGAAAATGTAGAGGCAAGAAAAAAACAATTAGTGGATAATCTAGCAGAAATTAATGATGTATTGGAGGTAGTAGCTTATGGAAGAAATGTGTAAAGTAAATGTAGGTGGCATTGAAAAAGAATACCAGGAAGGAACTTCAATTGCTGATATTGCAAAGGATTTTCAAAGTCAGTATGATGGACAAATCGTCATTTGTAAGAAGAACGGAAAACTTACTGAGCTTTTTAAAAAAATATCTAGTAATTGCGAACTTGAATTACTTACTACAAAGTCTACTTTAGGTCATGAAGTTTATAAAAGAAGTGCTACACTTATTATGCTTAAAGCATTTTATGATGTACTAGGTACCAAGGATATAAAAAGAATATATGTAAGATATTCATTAAGCAGAGGATATTATTGTACATTCGAAGCTAAAACTCCATTAACTCAGGAACTTTTAGACAGAGTAAAAGTTCAAATGAAAAAATTGGTTGATGAGGATATAACAATTAATAAGAGGAATATTCCAGCCCTAAGTGCTGTGGAGCTTTTTGCCAGACATAAAATGTATGACAAGGAAAGACTTTTTAAGTTTCGTAGAGCCAGTAGGGTAAACATATATAATCTTAAGGGATTTGAAGATTATTTTTATGGTTATATGGTTCCTAGCACAGGATATATTAAACATTTTGATTTAAAATTGTATGATTCGGGTTTTGTACTTCAACTTCCTACTAGAAAAGAACCAGAAAAAATACCGGAATTTGACCCACAGCCTAACCTTTTTAAAGTATTAAAGGAATCAGAAGCCTGGGGAGATATGATGGGTGTAGATACTGTTGGAGCTTTAAATGAGAAAATAGCACTAGGTAAATCTCAGAATTTAATTCTTGTATCAGAAGCCTTAATGGAAAAGAAAATTGGCGATATAGCTCAGAAAATAGCATCCAATCCGGAGAAGAAAATTATACTTGTAGCTGGTCCGTCATCTTCAGGAAAAACAACATTTTCCCATAGACTGGGTATTCAGTTAAGGGCCTGTGGATACACGCCACATACCATATCTGTAGATAACTATTTTATAGATAGGATACATACTCCAAGGGATGAAAATGGCAATTACAATTTTGAAACAATTAAGGCTATAGATGTAGAGCTGCTTAATAAAGATATGTTATCGCTGATAGCAGGGGAAGAAGTAAGCCTTCCAACATATAATTTTATTACAGGTAAAAGGGAATTTAATGGTAATTACATTAAGCTTGGTAATAATGATGTATTAATTATCGAAGGAATTCATGGTCTCAATGAAGAGTTAACATATAAGTTGCCTAAAAAGAATAAATATAAAATATATATAAGTGCTTTAACCCAGCTTAATATTGATGAACACAACAGAATATCCACAACTGATGGCAGACTTATAAGAAGAATTGTGAGAGATGCCAGAACAAGAGGAATTTCTGCTGAAGAGACTCTTATGAGATGGGGTTCCGTAAGAAAAGGAGAGGAAAGTTACATTTTCCCTTTCCAGGAAAGTGCAGATATAATGTTTAATTCTGCATTGATATACGAGTTAGCAGTTCTCAAAATATATGCAGAACCACTATTATTTGGAATTCAAAAAGATTCTCCGGTGTACGTGGAAGCAAAACGATTACTTAAATTCCTGGATTATTTCTTAGCTATTGATACTACAGGAATTCCAAATAACTCATTAGTTAGAGAATTTATTGGTGGGGGATGTTTTGACTTATAGTAAAGACGAGTACATAGCTTGACCGTATTTTAAAAAAATGGTAGAGTAGCAAATGTTGAGTAGAACAGATGATCGCGGCTGGATTTATTTCAGGTGAGGAAAGTCCGGGCTTCATAGGGCAGGATGCCGGATAACGTCCGGTGGAGGTGACTCCAAGGCCAGTGCAACAGAAAGTAAACCGCTGAGTTAATCAGTAAGGGTGAAAGGGCGGTGTAAGAGACCACCGCTGTTATGGTAACATAACAGGCATTGTAAACCCCATCCGAAGCAAGACCAAATAGAAAACGATTGGCTGCCCGTCAGGTTTTCGGGTTGGTTGCTTGATTCTACTGGTAACAGTAGAACTAGATAGATGATCATCTAATACATAACCCGGCTTATAGTTCTGCTCGACTATAATAATATTTAATATGAAAGACAGATAAATATGAAAGCCAGAATTATAAAATACGCAGTTGTATTTGTATTTATATTATTAGTTTTTGTTCTGATAAAAGTAAGCTTAACAAGATTAGAAGATGAAATAGATGAAAATCAAGTGTCTACTAAGGGTGAAATATCTGCTGGATTAGATAAGGAAATAAAAAAAGAAATAGAATCCACAGAGGAAACAACGACTAAAAATAAAGATAAAGAGACAACCAAAGAGACAATTAAAGAGACAACCAAAGAGACAACTAAAAAGCAGGAAATAGAGGAAGAGACAACATTTCCTATAGAAATAGATAATGAGAATAAAGAGATAGATCCTAATAAACCAATGATTGCATTAACCTTTGATGACGGTCCTAATGCTCCAGTTACCAATAGGATTGTAGATGCACTGATAGCTAATGATGCTCATGCTACATTTTTTGTGTTAGGTCTTAATATTGATGAGGATGAAACAGAAAATATTAAAGCTTTAAAGAGAGCTTATGATGCAGGATGTGAGATAGGCAATCATACCTACGGTCATGTGAATCTGGTAAATGTAACTGATGACAAACAGGTTATTAATCAGGTCATGGCTGTAAAGAATAGGTTACAACAGATAACAGGTCAGAAAGATACTATTATAAGGCCTCCATATGGAGCAGCAGATGAGAGGGTTATGTCTTTAGTAAAGGATCCGATAATACTTTGGTCTGTAGACTCTTTGGATTGGAAGTATAAAAATCCACCACAACTTCTCCAATATGTAAAGGAAAATGCATATGATGGAGCTATAATTTTGATGCATGATATTTATAGTACTACAGCAGATGGAATTATACCTGCAATATCTTGGCTTAAAGAACAGGGATACCAGTTAGTTACAGTTAGTGAAATGGCTGAGTACAGAGCAGGTGGATATAAAGAAGGAGTTAAGTACGGTGAATTCCTTCCATAGATGAAATAGAAAACGGAGCAAAAAATTTTTTGCTCCGTTTTTATTTATGAAAATTTTTCTTCGCAATACTTACAGCGATATATTTCTTTTTCTTCATCGGTAAGAATAAATATCTGGTCTAAGCCTTGTTCAATAGTAGAGATGCATCTTGGGTTTTTACAGGTGAGAACATTTTTTATAACATGAGGAAGCTCAAGTTTCTTTTTTGCACATATTTCTCCGTCCTTAATGATATTTACTGTTATATCATGATCTATGAATCCAAGAATATCAAGGTCAACTAAATCCAAGGGACCTTCAATTTTTATAATGTCTTTTCTGCCCATCTTGTCGCTGCGGGCATTTTTTATAATAGCTACCTGACAGTCTAATTTTTCAAGACCGAGGTATTTGTATATCTGCATACATTTACCGGCTTTAATATGATCTAAAACAATTCCTTCGTTTAAAGAACCAACGTTTAACATATTATTTTACCTCCAATTCTAACAAGGTTAATATAAGTGCCATTCTAACATATACGCCGTATTGAACCTGCTTAAAGTAAGCGGCTCTAGGATCGTCATCCACTTCAACAGATATTTCATTTACCCTTGGAAGAGGATGAAGTACAAGCATGTCTTCTCTTGCAAGTTTCATTTTATCCTGAGTAAGAATGTAGCTGTCCTTTAATCTGATATATTCTTCCTCATTGAAGAAACGTTCTTTTTGAACTCTAGTCATATAAAGAATGTCTAATTCCGGCATAACATCATCCAACTGACGGACTTCTTTATATTCTATGTTGTTCTCATCAAGTACATCCTGTTTGATATAGTCAGGAACTGTCAATTCCTTAGGAGATATAAGTACAAATTTAATACCGGTATATCTGACTAATGCCTTAATAAGAGAGTGAACAGTTCTACCAAATTTTAAATCACCGCACAATCCGATAGTCAGATTATCTAAACGACCTTTTAAGGAACGAATAGTCATAAGGTCGGTAAGAGTCTGAGTTGGATGCTGATGACCGCCATCTCCTGCATTTATTACCGGGATTCCTGACTTAGTTGCGGCAACTAAAGGAGCACCTTCTTTTGGATGTCTAATAGCAGCAATATCTGCATAGCATGAGACGATTCTTATTGTATCGGCAACACTTTCACCTTTAGCAGCAGAACTGGAATCAGCAGAAGAAAATCCAAGGACACTTCCTCCAAGATTAAGCATGGCAGCTTCAAAACTAAGGCGAGTTCGTGTGCTTGGCTCATAAAAAAGTGTTGCTAATTTTTTACCCTTACAAATTTGAGAATATTTTTCCGGATTATGTTCGATATCTGAAGCCAAATCCAGTAAATTATTAAGCTCTTCAACTGAAAAATCCAATGGACTAATTAAGTGTCTCATAATACCTCCTTTAAAATAAAAATCACATTAGAGTAATCTCAACCTTTTCAATTCTACGTTTATACATTGCAATAACTCGAATGGTGATATTGTCAATAATAACTTTATCACCGGGATCTGGAAATCTATCAAGTTTTTCTATTACAAGACCTCCTACAGAATCATAATCATCTGAGTGAAGGTTAAGGTTAAGCTTATCATTAAGATCTAATATTTTATATTGACCGTCTACTAAATATTTGTTTTTGGCTGTTTCTTTAAAGGCATCTTCCTCGTCAGTATCATATTCATCATGGATTTCTCCAACGATTTCTTCTAATAAATCTTCCAGAGTAATGAGACCGCTGGTAACACCGAATTCATCAATAACGATAGCAATGTTAACACCGGAATTCTTCATTTCCAGAAGAAGACTGGAAACTTCTTTGGTTTCATAAGTATAAAAAGCATCTCTTATAAAATTGTGAATGTCAAAGTTAGCCTCAGGGTTATACAAAAGAAGATCTTTCATATTAACAATACCAATTACATTATCAGGGGTATCCCTATATATTGGAATTCTAGTAAACTTTTCATCTCTGAATAGACGTATCAACTCTTCGTATGTACTGTTTAAATCTGCCATTGTCATATCAACTCTGGGAATCATTACATCTGAGGCAACAGCATCTCCAAAGTCGAATACGTTATTAATAATTTGTTTTTCTTCCTTTTCAATAACTCCGGCTTTATGGCTAAAATCAACAATTGTTCTAAGTTCATTTTCTGTAATATGTAAGTCTTTTATTTTAGTATTAATTCCAAACAGTTTAAGTAATGCGTTGGATAAAGCATTTATTATAAAAATAACAGGTGTAAGTACTATCATAAGAAAATAAATAACAGGTGCATAGAGTAATGATAGTGGAAGAGCCTTATAAGTAGCAATTGTTTTTGGAGTAATCTCACCAAATATAAGAACCATTAAAGTTAAAACACCTGCAGATATTGATACTGCAAAGTTACCCCAAACGCTTTGGGCAAATATAGTAGTTAAAGAAGATGCAGCAATATTAACAAGATTATTTCCAATTAATATTGCACTTAACATTTTTGCTTTATTTGAATGTATCTTTGATACAAGTTTTGCACCTTTGTGGTCTGAATCGACAAGGGATCGGATTTTAATAGCGCTTACAGTAGTAAGTGCTGTCTCCGCAGATGAGAAAAATGCGGATAATAGAATTAAAATAATTAATGCGATTAGTATCACAATTTGATATGTATTCAAAATAATCTCCTATAATATCTTTTTTCACATTTTTAATTTCCAAGGGAAATTTTATCACGGATAAAAAAATTCTTCAATGAATATACAAAAAACTTTGAAATAATAGCTATTTGTGTTATAATATTTCGAGTTAATAGCTAATGAACTAAAGGAGGTATATGATGAAACATATAAAGACTTTAAGCACAAGAACTTTGAAAGACACTTTGAAAAAAGGTGGATGTGGCGAATGCCAGACATCATGTCAGTCAGCTTGCAAGACTTCTTGTACAGTTGGTAACCAGACATGTGAGCAGAGCAAATAATTCTTTAGCAGTTATTTAGGATTATGAGCTTGCATAAGGGCGGAATTATCCCCGCGTTTAGCGGGGATTTTATTATGCACTATTAATTAGAAGAAAGGTTGATACTACTGTGATCCATCAATATAAAAATAACGGATATAATATTGTTCTTGATGTTGAGAGCGGTTCTGTTCATGTTGTGGATGATCTTTGTTATGACGTTATTGCCTTATACGAAGAAAATGACAAGGATCAGATAGTAGATAAGCTGAAAGTTAGGTACAAAGAAAGCGATATTAGGGAAGCTATAACAGAGATAGAAGAACTAAAAGAAGCTGGACAGCTTTTTACAGAAGATATTTACAGAGATAAGATAGATTTTAAGAAAAGAAAGACCGTTGTTAAAGCCTTATGTCTACATATTGCACATGATTGTAATCTTGCTTGCAAATATTGCTTTGCAGAGGAAGGTGAATATCATGGCAGAAGAGCAATGATGAGCTTTGATGTAGGTAAGAGAGCATTGGATTTTCTAATAGAGAATTCTGGTAATAGACGTAATCTGGAAGTGGACTTTTTCGGTGGAGAGCCGCTTATGAACTTGGATGTTGTTAAACAACTGGTTAAGTACGGCAGATCAAGAGAAAAAGAATGCAATAAGAATTTTAGATTTACGCTTACCACCAACGGTGTCCTGATAAATGATGAAGTTATGGAATTCTGTAATAAGGAAATGGGAAATGTGGTTTTAAGTCTGGACGGACGAAAGGAAGTCAATGATAAGATGAGACCATTTCGTAATGGAAAGGGAAGCTATGATATCATAGTTCCAAAGTTCAAGAAATTTGCTGAAAGCAGAAATCAGGAGAACTATTACGTAAGAGGAACATTTACCCATGAGAATTTGGATTTTGCAGATGATGTAATTCATTATTCTGATTTAGGATTCACTCAGATGTCCATGGAACCTGTAGTTGCTGAAAATGACGATCCATTTGCAATCAAGGAAGAAGATCTTCCACAGATTATGAATGAATACGATAAGTTGGCAAAAGAATTTATAAAAAGAAGAAAAGAAGGTAAAGGTTTTAATTTCTTCCATTTTATGATTGATTTAAGTGCGGGACCATGTGTGTATAAGAGATTATCTGGTTGTGGTTCTGGTACAGAGTATTTATCGGTAACCCCTTGGGGAGATTTTTATCCATGTCATCAGTTTGTAGGTGATGAGAAGTTCCTTTTAGGAAATGTGTACGAAGGAATTAAAAGACAGGATATATGCGACGAATTTAAACTTTGTAACGTATATGCTAAGGATAAATGTCAGAAATGTTTTGCCAAATACTATTGTAGTGGCGGATGTGCAGCTAATTCCTATAAATTCCATGGCAAGATTAATGATGCCTACGATATAGGATGTGAAATGCAAAGAAAGAGAATCGAATGTGCAATTATGATTAAAGCAGCATTGGCAGATTCTGATACAGAAGTACAGGAAGTTAAAGAACCGGAAATGGTTGTTCCATGTTAATTAATTTGTACTCAAATTTTTATATAGACACTATAACAAGGAAAGGAAGGAAGAGAGACGATTTCTAGTCTGATCTCTCAACAAAGCAATGAATTTAAAGAAGGGTAAAAGTGTGGTAATCTTTATTCTTTGTCTTGCTATTATCGTGTTATGCGGTTATACAGCAGCATTTGGATTACCAGGAAACAAAGAGCACAAGGGTGCAGCAAACCATATCACTCTTGGTCTTGATCTTCGTGGAGGTGTAAGTGTTACATATCACATCAAAGATGAAGATTTTACAAAAGAACAGTTAAACGATACTATTTATAAACTTGAGCAGAGAGTAGCTATTTATAGTACAGAGTCTGAAGTTTATAAAGAGGGTACAGACAACATCACAGTAGATATACCTGGACAGTTTGATGCACAGGCTATTCTTGAGGAACTTGGTAAGCCGGGTTCACTTATGTTTGTAACAGAGTTAGATGGTACCGAGACAGCAGATGTTGAAACATATACTGTTGAGTCTACAGGTACTAAATATAGAGTGTGGGTTGATGGTGATGATATTGCAGGAGCTGAAGGTAAAGCTGTAACATCAGAAAAAAATGGAGCTCAGGAATATCAGGTTGCACTTACATTTAACAAAGAGGGAGCAACAAAATTTGAAGAGGCTACATCAGCTAATTTAAATAAATCTATTTCAATCCTTTATGATGATCAGATTATCAGTTCACCTACAGTTCAGAGTGTAATTACAAGTGGTGAAGCTGTTATTACAGGTCAGCCTACAATGGAAGATGCTAATAATCTTGCATCTATTATCAGAATTGGTTCACTTAGCCTTGAACTTGAGACAATCAGTTCAAAGGTAGTTAGTGCTAAACTTGGTAATGACGCAGTTGAAACAAGTCTTTTTGCTGGTCTTGTAGGTCTTATTATTGTTATGGTATTCATGATGTTCATGTATAGAATTCCTGGTGTTGTAGCTTCTATAGCATTGGCGTTCTACACAATACTTGAACTTCTTGTATTAAATGGATTTGATCTTACATTGACCCTACCGGGTATCGCCGGTGTTATCTTGTCAATTGGTATGGCGGTGGATGCTAACGTTATTATTTACGCTAGAATTAAAGAGGAAATTGGTGCTGGAAGAACAGTTGATAATGCTATCAAATCCGGTTTCCACAAAGCTGCATCAGCTATTATCGATGGTAACGTAACAACAATTATTGCATCTGTAGTTCTATATATCTTTGGTTCAGGTCCTGTACAGGGATTTGCTATGACTCTTGGTATAGGTATTGTTCTTTCAATGTTTACAGCTTTAGTAATTTCAAGATTACTTATCTGGGTATTCTATGGAATGGGATTCAAAGATAAGAAATTCTATGGTGCTCAGAAAGAAAGAAAAGTTATTGATTTCGTTGGAAAGAAAATGATACCAATTGTTATTGCAGTTGTATGTCTTTGCCTTGGATTCGGTTCAATGATTGTCCGTAGTGTAAAAGGTCAGGGTGCATTTAACTACAGTATTGAATTTGCAGGTGGTTCATCTACTAAAGCAGAATTCGAAAAAGAGTATTCAGTTGATTACTTCAACAAAAATATTAAACCTGATATCCAGAAAGCTATTGGTGACAATGAAGTTCATGGACAGAAGGACATCGATGGAAATGGTTACACAATTAAAACAAAACTTCTTACAGATGATCAGACAGCAGCTATGAAGAAAGTTCTTGTTGAGACATATGGTGCTAAGCTTGAAGCTGCTGATGCAGATCTTGAAGTAACTAACATTAGTTCAAGTGTATCTGATAAGACCAGAGAGAATGCGGTTATAGCTGTTATTATAGCTGTTGTATGTATGCTTATTTATATAGCGGTTAGATTTAGAAACTTCAAATTTGCTTTTGCAGCAGTAATAGCACTTCTTCATGATATATTTATCGTTATCGGATTCTATGCGTTATCAAGAATATCGGTTGGTACAACATTTATCGCTTGTTGTCTTACAATCTTAGGTTATTCTATCAATGCAACTATCGTTATATTTGATAGAATTAGAGAGAACATTAAAGCATACGAAGGAAAATCATTTGAACTTAAGGAAGTTGTTAACAGAAGTATCACAGATACATTAACAAGATCTATCTATACTTCATTTACAACATTTGTAACAATTGGTGCATTATATGTTCTTGGTGTTACATCTATTAAGGAATTTGCACTTCCAATTATCGTAGGTATTGTTGCTGGTGGATTCTCTTCAGTATTCTTAACAGGACCAATTTGGTATTTAATGTCTAAGAAGAAATATGCTAAGAAGAATAAATAATATTTATAATAATTAGTATTTACAGGGCTGGCTTTTAATGCTGGCCCTTTTATATATTAGAGGTATTATATGGAAAAGGTTAAGGAAAAGTGGCTTGTACATTCAAAGAAACTGGATTTTAAAAAATATGCTGAGATATTTAATATTGATCAAGTTACTGCTAGAGTTATTAGAAACAGAGGTTTAATAACACAAGAAGAATTTGATATATATTTAAATGCCGGTATGGATAAAATGTATAATCCTATGCTTATGAAAGATATGGATAAAGCGATAGATATTATTACAGAATCCATTAATAAAGATGAGAAAATTAGAATCATAGGTGATTATGATATTGATGGTGTATGTTCAGGCTACATATTAACAGATGGAATTAGAAATCTAGGCGGGAATGTGGATTTCGATGTACCGGACAGAGTACTCGATGGCTATGGAATCAATGAAAGACTTATTAGAAAAGCTAAAGCTGATGACGTAGATTTAATTGTTACTTGTGATAATGGTATATCAGCGATAAACCAGGCTGAACTATCTAGTGAATTAGGCATAAAACTTGTAATAACCGATCATCATGAAATACCATACAATTTGCAGGATAATACTAAAATATATAATCTTCCTAAGGCTTTGGCAGTTGTGGATAATAAAAGAGAAGATTGTAATTATCCATATAAAGAGCTTTGTGGTGCCGGTGTGGCATACAAAGTCATTGAAGCTTTAAGAGTGAAGATGATAAAAGATAAGAAATCTCCTATAGTAGATATGGATAAATATCTTGCATTTGCAGCAATAGCTACAGTGGGAGATGTTGTAAAGCTTCAGGATGAAAATCGAATATTTGTAAAAAATGGTTTAAAGATTATAAAAAAAGTAGATAATATAGGTTTACAAGCTTTAGTAGATGCCTGTGGTCTTAGGGATAAAGAAATATCATCATATCACATAGGTTTTGTAATGGGACCTTGTATAAATGCTGCCGGACGTTTAAAATCGGCAAAATTGGCGTATGATTTATTTGATTCTAAAGATTTAGATGAAGCCAAAAAAAGAGCAGAGGAATTAAAGGTTTTAAATGATAATCGTAAGGATATGACCTTTGATGGAACAGATGTGGCCATAAAAACCATAGATAGTTTACAGGTTTTTCCAAAGGTAATTGTTCATTATTTAGCAGATTTTCATGAGAGTATTGCAGGAATTGTTGCCGGTAAATTAAAGGAGAAGTATTACAGACCTAGCTTTGTATTTACCGACTCCAATGGGCTATTAAAGGGTTCCGGAAGGTCTATTGAAGGCTATAGTATGTATGATGAATTAGTTAAGGTTAATGATTTATACATGAAAGAAAAGGGAGAACCTCTTATTGAAAAGTTTGGAGGTCATCCAATGGCTGCGGGATTATCTATTAAAAAAGAAAAACTGGAAGATTTAAAAGAGATGCTTAATAAGTATTGTCCGGAGGATGAAGAAATATTTGTAAGAAAAACCTGGATAGACGTTCCAATGCCCTTTGAATACATTACAGAAAAACTTGTTAATGAGTTATCACTGATAGAACCTTACGGTACGGACAATGAGAGTCCTGTATTTGCGGATAAGATAGCTTATATTCACAGTATACGTGTGGTAGGTTCTAATAAAAATGTAGTTCAACTTAATCTTGAAAATACCAATGGAAAACGGATGAAAGCCACGTATTTTTCAGATGGAACTGAATTTTTAAAAGATATAGAAGAAAACTTTGGTGAAGAATTTAAAAATGATGTTCTAAATGGAAGAGTTCGAAAGGTAAATATGAATGTGTTATATTACCCTGAAATTAATGAGTTTAGAGGTAATAAAAGCATTCAAATCATTATTAGAAAATATTTATGGGTACACAATAACATGGTAAATTAATATAAAGTTTGATATAATGGGTACGCAGTATAAACCGAAAGTATTTGGAGGTTAAGATGAAAGATTTAAAAGATTTTGTTGTTACAATACCAAATTATCCAAAAGAAGGTATTATGTTTAGAGATATTACATCTGTTATTCAGTCTGCAGAAGGCTTACAGTTAGCAATTGATTCAATGCAGAATCTTGTTAAGGATATAGATTATGATGTAATAGTTGGACCTGAATCTAGAGGTTTTGTATTTGGAATGCCTATGGCTTACAATGATCACAAACCTTTTGTAATGGTTAGAAAACCAGGTAAATTACCAAGGGAGACTATTTCACAAAGCTATGATTTAGAGTATGGTTCAGCAACTCTGGAAATTCATAAAGATGCATTATATCCTGGAGAGAAAGTTCTTATAGTTGATGACCTTATTGCTACAGGTGGTACTACTGAAGCTATTGTAAAATTAGTAGAAAGATTAGATGCTAAGGTAGCAGGAATGGTATTTTTAATGGAGCTTAAGGGGCTTCACGGCAGGGACAGACTGAAAGATTACAGAATAGAAGCTGCCATTTCATATGATGGAAAATAATTTATCCAGGAGGAATTTATAATGAATTTCAGAGAGACATCTGAAAGAGAAGAACGAATCAAAAAGAAAAGAGAAGTTTTAGAAAGAAAGAGAAAGCAGAATATAACAAGATTTATAATGATAATATTAGCTGCAATTTTACTTATTGTAGTTTTAATACTGGCCATTAAAGGTCTTGTAGATAAGGATTCTGATAAGGTTTCTAAGAAAACTAAAAAATCGGTAGAAGTTCAGACTACAGAAGTAGCAGAAGAAGAAACTACAGAAGATCCTAATGCTGCACCAAAGGATGTAGATAGTTATGTAGATATAGCTACAGATCCTGAACTTGCAGCTAAAATATTTGGAAAACATATTGCTGTTATAGATGTTACTGATAATACATTAATAGCAGGAAAGAGTCCTGACGAAAGAATATATCCGGCTTCAATGACTAAAGTAATGACTTTAATAGTTGCAGTTGAACATATTCAAAGTTTAGATCAGACAGTTGTATTAGAGCAGGAAGATATTGGACACCTTTATGCAGAGGATGCTTCCTGTGCCGGATTTAAAGTGGGAGAACCTATAACAGCTAAAGATTTATTATATGGTTTGGCACTTCCGTCAGGAGCGGATGCAGCTATAGGACTTGCTAAAATGTGTGCAGGTTCCCAGGAAGCATTTGTGCAGATGATGAATGATAAATGTACAGAGCTGGGACTTACTAATACGCATTTTGCCAATCCAACAGGTTTACATGATGAGAATCTTTATACAACAGCCAGAGAGATGGCTATGATTATGAGATACGCCATGAGAAATGAGACATGTAAAGAGGTGCTTTCCACATATCAGTATACAGCAGCTGCAAAAAATGATTATTATCCGGATGGAATAGTTTTGGTATCTACATTATTTAGCAGGATTTATGGAGATAGAGAAATACCCGGAGTTACAATTGTTGCCGGTAAGACAGGATACACTCAGGAAGCTATGCATTGTCTTGTAACTTATGCTACATCAGGTGGAAAAGAATATGTTATCTGTGATGCCGGTGCAGAAGGAACATATTGGAATACAATATGGGATAATATGAGATTATATGCCAGATTCGGTGCCGGATATACAGGAGAGGGAGTTGTATTAAGTTCAGGAGAAGTAATAGTACCTCCGGCTGAATAAAATATTTAAAACTAAAAAAGGTTATGCCTTAATCTATAGGCATAACCTTTTTTTATAAAATATTATCTAATATAGATTCTGGAATTTTAAGATTACCATGGCCAACACCTAAATCAATATCAGGTTTTGCAGTTCCATGAAAATCAGAACCACCAGTTATAAATAAATCAAAGTCTTTAGCAATGCTTGCTATTTCTATATCATCCCTGGTTGTGTTGCAGGAATATATTCCTTCGATTCCCATTAAACCATGCTCTTTAAGAAGGGTAACCAATTCCCTTATCTTATCATAGGATATTGGATACATACATGGATGAGCCAGAACAGGCTTTCCATGGGCACTTAGTATTAAGTCTACAGCTTTTTCTGAAGGTATTTTCATTCTATCAACATAACATGGACATCCAGGGTTTAAAAAGTTTTCAAAGGCTTCATTTTTGTCTTTACATACACCGTCTTCTACCATAAGAATTGCATAATGGGCTCTTGTGATAACGGTATCTTCACCAAAACGTTTTTTTAGTCTTTCGGTTGTAATATTAAAGCCATTTTCCCTTAGAACGGCTTCCATTTTTTCATTGCGCTTGTTTCTGGAATCTCTATAATAAGAAACAGTGTCAAGAAAATTCTTATTATTATAATCTATGCAATATCCGAGAATATGTATATCGCAACCTTGATAAACAGTAGAAAGTTCAATGCCGGGAACAAGCGTTATCAGGGTTTTGCCGGCTTCATCATTACGTTTATTAATATGAGATAATGCATATTTTATACCGTCTGTAGTATCGTGGTCTGTAAGTGCAAAAGCCTTTAAACCTTTCTCTATTGCATAATCTACAAGTTCTTCCGGGGTATAAGAACCATCAGAAAATGTAGAATGAACATGAAGATCTATGTAAGACATTAATCATCATTCTCCTGTTCGTCAGAGGTTTCATATACCTGACGTTTTCTAGCCATTTCATCGCTTTCAAGATACTCATCATAAGTTGTGATTTTATCAATTAAGCTTCCGTTAACAATTTCCATGATTCTGTTTGCTGTTGTCTGTACAATCTGATGATCTCTTGAAGAAAAGAGAATTACACCGGAGAATTTTGTAAGACCTGTATTTAAAGCAGTAATGGATTCCATATCTAAGTGATCTGTAGGCTCATCCAGGATTAGAACATTAGCACCACTAATCATCATTTTTGACAACATACATCTAACTTTTTCACCACCGGATAAAACCTTAACACGTTTCATACCGTCATCTCCGGCAAATAACATTCTTCCAAGGAAACCACGAACATAAGTGGCATCTTTAATCTCAGAGTACTGTGTAAGCCAGTCTACGATAGTGTCGTCGTTGTTAAATTCTTTTGAATTATCCTTTGGAAAATATGCCTGACTTGTTGTTACACCCCATTTATAATTACCTTCATCTGGTTCCATTTCTCCGGAAATAATCTGGAAAAGAGTTGTTTTAGCAAGTTCATTTGCACCAACAAATGCTATTTTATCCTCACGACCAACTGTAAAAGAGATGTCATCAAGAACCTTTATACCATTAATTGTCTTTGATAAATGTTCAACAGAAAGAACTTCATTACCGATTTCACGATTTGGTCTGAAATCAATATATGGGTATTTTCTGCTGGATGGTTTAATGTCATCAAGCTCAATTTTTTCCAAAGCACGTTTTCTTGAAGTTGCCTGTTTTGATTTTGAAGCATTAGCACTGAATCGCTGAATAAATTCCTGAAGTTCTTTGATTTTTTCTTCTTTCTTTTTGTTAGCTTCTTTTCTCTGTTTAATAAGGAGCTGGCTTGATTCGTACCAGAAATCATAGTTACCTGCGTATAGCTGTATTTTTCCATAATCAATATCAGCAATCTGTGTACATACTTTATTCAAGAAGTATCTGTCATGGGATACTACAATAACAGTATTATCAAAGTTAATAAGGAATTCTTCTAACCATGCAATGGCATCCAAATCCAAGTGGTTAGTAGGCTCATCAAGAAGTAGAATATCCGGATTACCAAATAATGCCTGGGCTAAGAGAACTTTAACTTTTTCTGAACCTTTTAATTCGTTCATCATTTTATAATGAAGGTCAGTATCGATTCCAAGACCATTTAAAAGAGTAGCAGCATCACTTTCAGCTTCCCATCCGTTAAGATTGGCAAATTCCTCTTCAAGCTGGCCAGCCTTAATTCCGTCTTCATCACTAAAGTCCGGTTTAGCATATATAGCATCTTTTTCTTTCATTATTTCATATAGTCTTGCATTACCCATGATTACCGTGTCTAATACCGGGTATTCATCATATTTAAAATGATCCTGCTGCAAAAACGAAAGACGCTGTCCTGGTGTTATTACAACTTCACCACTTGTGGAATCCAACTGACCTGAAAGAATTTTAAGGAAAGTAGATTTTCCAGCACCATTGGCACCGATAAGTCCGTAACAGTTTCCTTCTACGAATTTAATGTTTACGTCCTCAAACAAAGCTTTTTTGCCAAGTCTAAGGGTAATGTTATTTGCACTGATCATATTATTTACCTCATTTATAATAATTTTAATGCATTATGCACCGAATTTAATTTTACAGTAAAATAGGTATTTTTCAAGAGGTTAAACAGTAAAAATAAGAGAATTTATGGTGATTTTGTTGTAGATTGCCCAAATCTGCTATATAATAAGATACAAATGCGTTTGAATAACATCGGTGAGGTAAATATATTGAATACATCAAAAAATAGGTATAAGGTAAAAGCTGGCAATCCAATGCAGCTAGGGGCGAGAAAAACTAAAGATGGTATTAACTTTGCGGTTATGCTTCCTGATAGAAAGAAGGAGTCTGCTTCAGTGGTTCTTTATGAAAAAGGAACTACAGAAGTAATATCAGAGATTCCATTTACAGAGGAGATGACCTTTGGCAAGGTTTGTTCAATGTGTATTCAGGGTGTTAACGCTAATGCGTTTGATTACAATTACAAAATAGGTGATAGAGTAATGACTGACCCATATGCTGCTTTAGTAAATGGGACAAAGGTGTTTGGTGAAAATACTGCTGAAAGTAAGACATCATCAGTATATTCAGATAGATTTAATTGGGACAATGATATAAAACCGGGAACAGATTTTTCGGATACAATTATTTACAGACTCCATGTGAGAGGTTTTACTAAGAATCGTTACTCTAAGACAAGAAGAAAAGGCACATTTGCTGGTATTGTTGACAAAATAGATTATTTAAAAGAATTGGGAATAACTATGGTTGAGCTTATGCCGGCTTACGATTTTAATGAGAAACCATTAAAAGGAGATAAGGTAAATTATTGGGGATATTGTGATGCAGATTACTTTATGCCAAAGGTTTCTTACTCTGCTTCAGGTGATGGAAAGGGTGCCATTCGTGAGTTTAAGACTATGGTTAAAAAACTACATGCTGCTAATATAGAAGTGTGTATGGAGTTTTATTTTAATAGGAATATAACACCGGCATTTATGATAGATTGCTTTAGATATTGGGTAATAAACTATCATATTGATGGTATTCACTGTAATCTGGATGAAGATATAAGAGGAGCAATAAGTGCTGATCCATATCTTGCAGATACAAAGATTATAAGCTACGGATTTTCAAATGATGAGTTTTCTGATAAGAAGCATTTGGGAGAATATAATAGAGCATTTATGAATACAGCCAGGAAATTCCTTAAGGGCGATGAAGGACAGGTTATGGATATGGCTTATAGAATTAGATATAACAAGTCATTTGCCCAGGCTATCAATTATTTTTCTACAAATGATACATTTACCATGATGGATATGGTTTCTTATGATGGAAAACATAATCAGGACAATGGTGAATATAATAGGGATGGTATTGAAGATAATAATAGTTGGAATTGTGGATACGAAGGATATACTAAGAAAAAAGTTGTTAACGAGTTGAGACAAAGACAATTAAAGAATGCATATGCAATGCTTATGTTCAGTCAGGGTACACCGCTTATATATGCCGGAGATGAATTCGGTAATTCCGCAAACGGTAATAATAATCCATATTGTCAGGATAATGATGTGTCCTATTTGGATTGGAGACTTACTGAAAAGAATAAATGGCTTTTGGATTATGTAAAATGGCTTATTGACTTTAGGAAATCTCATAAGATTCTTCATATGGAAAATCCAATGGAGGGTAATGATTATAGATCCTTAGGTATGCCGGATGTTTCTTTCCACTCAGACAGAACATGGATATTGCAGTTTGATGTGTTAAGCAGACAATTTGCATTTATGGTTTATGGTAAATATACAACAGTATGTAAATTACCTGAAGAGCCAAGTTTATATATTGCCTTTAATACACATTGGGAAGAGAAGACATTAGGTCTTCCTACCGCTGGAAAGAACAGGGATTGGAAGCAGGTAATGTCTACAGAACCAGGTTATAACGCTGATATTATCAGCGAAAAAAATAAAATGGCTAGAACTGTAAAGATTCCACCAAGAAGTGTCCTTGTGTTGGAAAGTTACGAGATAGAAGAAAAAGAAGAAAAGAAACCTGAAAAGAAACAGGTTCGCAAAAAATTAACCAGATCACGCAGGAAATAATAATGTCACAACAATTAAGTAATCATAATAATCAAAAGAAAATTGCAATAATCAATGACCTTACAGGTTTTGGTAAATGTTCAATAGCAGTTGAACTGCCGATAATTTCCGCTATGGCAGTTCAATGCTGTCCGGTCCCTACGTCCATTTTTTCCAATCATACAGCATATCCAGAATATTTTTTTGACGATTATACGGATAAAATGCAGGATTATATAGATAATTGGAAAAAATTGGGACTTAGATTTCAAGGGATTTTAACTGGATATTTATGTGATATAAGGCAAATAGATATAGTTAGAAAGTTTATAAAGGAATTTAGAGACCAGAGTACAATTGTGGTTGTAGACCCGGTTATGGGAGATAATGGAAGGGTTTACAGCGGATATAGTTCAAAGGTATGTCAGGGAATTACGGAACTTGTGAAAAGTGCTGACATAGTTACGCCAAATCTCACAGAAGCATGTTTGATAACTTCAAGGGATTATAAAGAGGTTGTCATCAATCATAAATTAGTTGAAGAAATGGCTAAAGAAATATCAGAAATGGGTCCTGAAAAAGTTGTAATATCGGGAATACTTAAAGACAATATGATTGGTGATTATGTATTTGAAAAGGATGGAGCTAAAGAATTCTTATTTAATGATATTGTAGGTATATCCAGAGAGGGTACCGGAGATGTTTTCTCGGCTATAATAGCAGCTGATGCTGTAAATGATGTTTCCTTTGTAGAATCTGTTAAGAAGGCATCGGATTTTATTAGAAGATGTTTGGTTATTTCTGATGAAAGAAATATTCCAAGAGAAGATGGAATATGTTTTGAAGATTTACTTACAACTTTACATTAATGAGGTTTGATAAATGAAAATTATTTTAGCATCTCAGTCTCCAAGAAGACGTGAAATTTTAAAAAGAATTGGTGTAAATTTTGAGGTTATGCCAAGTAAAAAGGAAGAAGTGGTAACAAGCACTATTCCGTATGAGGTAGTTAAGGAGTTATCGTCTCAAAAAGCAGATGATATAAAAAATAAATATTTTGAAATAAATAATAAGAGTTTAGAAGATGTAATAATTATAGGGGCAGATACAATTGTAAGTTTTGAAGATAAGATATTAGGAAAGCCTAAGGATAAAAAGGATGCTTACAATATGTTAAAGCTTATATCAGGTAATGTACATCAGGTATATACAGGAGTCAGCGTCATTTATATAAAAGCTAATGAAGAATTAGATATGGCAAAAGAAATTAGTTTTTATGAAGAGACCAATGTTTATGTAAAGGCTTTAACTGATAAGGATATTTTAGAATATATTGAAACAGGGGAACCTATGGATAAAGCGGGTTCATACGCTATCCAAGGGATATTTGGAAAATATATTGATAAATATCAGGGAGACTATGACAATGTTGTCGGTCTACCAGCAAATAGATTAGTGAAAGAGTTAAAGGAAAATTTTGATGTTGAAATATAAGTATAAAAAAGTTTTAGCAGCCTTTACAGTTGTATGTCTATCCACAACTATATTAAGTGGTTGTAGTTTTAATAATAAAAAAGTTGTTTTTTCAAATAAACTAGAGGATTCAGAGTTATTTAAAATAAATGGAGAATGTTTTAGAAGTTCAGAAGGTCTTGTATTTCTCTTAGCAGAGAAAAACAGATATGAAAGTGTATACGGTAGTGAGTGTTGGAATAACGTCATATCTGAAGATACCATGGAATCTTTGGTAAAGGATGAGGTTAAGGATGGTTTGGCCAGATTAAAAATAACCTGCCTAATGGCAAAGGATAACAATATAAAATTGTCTAAAGAAGAAAAAGATACTGCAAAACAGTGTGGTAAAAACTATTATAATGCTCTTTCAAAAGAGACTATTGAATATATGAATATAAAAGAAGAGACAGCAATTCAAGCATTTGAAGATTATATGTTAGAACAAAAGGTAATTGATAAATTAGGAAAAAATGCTAAATATTCAGAAGATGCAACTCCAGGTGAGATTGAGGATGCTAAAAATGAAGTGTTCTTAGATTCTTATAATGAGTATATTAAAAACATTTCGTCTGAATTTAATGATGATGAATGGGATAAGTATAAATTAAGTGACAGTGTGGAGGCTGTTGATTTTTATCAATACATATCTAATGTTTCTTAGAAACATGGATTAAGATAGGATGAGTTATATGAAAAAAGTTGATATTGTGGTTCCTTGCTACAATGAAGAGGAAGGAATTCAGGTATTTTACGAGACGACCTCAGGAATTGTTTCTAAAATACAGGGTTACGAATTCGAGTTTATATTTGTTGATGATGGAAGCAAAGATAAAACATTAGAGAGGATACTTGCTTTAGCAGAGACAAACAAGGATGTTAAATATGTTTCTTTTTCAAGAAATTTTGGTAAAGAGGCAGGAATGTTTGCGGGACTTAACTATTCTGATGGTGATTACGTTATCATTATGGATGCGGATCTTCAACATCCACCGGAATTAATACCCGAGATGATAAAAGGTGTTGAAGAGGGATATGATTGTGTTGCAGCCAGAAGAACAGATAGAAAAGGTGAATCAGGTCTTAGAAATCTTTTATCCAGGGCATTTTACAAGCTTAGCAATAAACTTACAACTATAAAGCTTGAACGTGGCGTAGTTGATTATAGAATAATGTCTAGAAGTATGGTGGATTCAGTACTGGCTTTAAGTGAAAGTCAGAGATTTTCTAAGGGTATATTTGAATGGGTAGGTTATAAAAAGAAATGGCTACCATACGAAAATGTAGAAAGAACAATTGGCAAAACCAAATGGAATTTCTGGAGTTTGTTTAAATATGCAATTGACGGAATTACTGCATTTTCATTGACACCTCTTAAAGTAGTAACAGCCTGTGGATTTTTTATATCCTTTGCAGCGTTTGTATATATTATTATTACTCTAATACAAACCGGCGTCTATGGGATAGATGTGCCAGGTTATGTAACAACTCTTTCAGCAGTCCTATTTTTAGGAGGAGTTATAGAGCTGTCCATAGGTATATTGGGAGAGTATTTAGGACACATTTATGTGGAAGCAAAGGATAGACCTTTATACATAACAAGGCTTACTAACATTGATACGAAAGGAAGTAAGAAAGATAATGGAAAAGTTTAAAAAGTTTTTTACTAGAGAAACCATTGATTATATTACTTTTGGATTTGTAACTACAGTAATAGATTTACTGATATATTTTATTTTGGCAAAAATTGGAGTTAATATCCTTCTGTCAAATGTGTGTGCGTGGTTTGTAGCTACAGCTTTTGCATTTTATGTTCAAAAAAAATATGTATTTAAAAGTAAATCTGCAAGAACGGATATTTTTCTAAAAGAAGCCACAGGTTTTGTTGGTGGTAGATTATTTACTATGTTTTTTAGTTTAATGATAATATATGGAAGTGCCGTAATACTTGGTGTAAACGATATTATTGCCAAATATTTAGGAGCTTTATTTGTAGTTATAGTTAATTACATACTAAGTAAATTTTATATATTTGTTAAACAAAAGGGAAATACGGAAAGAATAACTGTAAGAGATTTCTTTAAGAAAAATATGGTATATATTCTTTCGACAATCATACCTATTATTATTATGATTATGGTATACAAATCAAGAAAGATTTATCCGTTTGGAGATAATACTTATCTTAAAAGTGATTGTTATCATCAGTATCTGCCTTTTTTGAAGGAAATGTACAATAAACTTGTAAATGGTGGAAGTATTGAGTATTCATGGAATATTGGATTAGGTACAGGTTTTTCTGCTTTATATGCGTATTATCTGGCAACTCCTCTTAACTGGTTGTTACCTTTGGTTAATCCAATACATTTACCGGAAGTTATTAATACATATATTATTTTAAAAACGGCTCTTTGTTGTCTTACAATGTCTATATATTTATCAAATCATTTTAAAACCAGAAACGTAACAGTTGCAGGTATTTCTATTTTTTATGGAATGTCTTCATACTTAATAGCGTTTTCATGGAATATAATGTGGTTAGATTGTATACTTCTATTCCCACTTATTATGTTAGGACTTGAGAGAATTGTAAAAGAACACAAATGCTTTTTATATTGTTTTACTTTGGGTATATCAATACTATCAAATTATTACATATCCATTATGATATGTATATTCTGCGTGTTCTATTTTGTATATCTTTTCTTTACAACAGAAAAAGTTAAGAAGATTAGAAGTATATTGGAGTTCGCCGGATTCTCGTTACTGGCAGGTGGTATAGGTGCAGTTACATTCTTGCCGGCATTTAGTACTCTTAGCTCAACAGCATCTAGTGATTTTGATTTTCCAAAAAAATTAGAATCATATTTTTCAGTATTAGATATGTTGGCCAGATCATTTATAAATGTTGATTTATCTATATTTGAAGCCCATCAGCCAAACTTATATTGCACAATGGCTGTGTTTATTCTGGTTCCATTGTATATTGTTAACCCTAAAATAAATATAAAGGAAAAAGTTGGAAAAGTTTCATTAGCCGCCCTTTTACTATTTGCATTTAATACAAATATTCCAAACTATATATGGCATGGTTTTCACTATCCTAACAGTCTTCCTGCAAGACAGTCATTTATATATATATGGGTAGTTTTAGTAATGGCTTTTGAAGCAGTTCATAATATAAGAGAAATAACTACAAAACAACTGGCAGGTTGTTTTTCAGGAGCAGTTGCCTTTGTATTATTGATACAAAAGCTTTACGTAGAAACAGATGGTGAGATAGTTTTAAAGGCAGAAGTTATATATACAGGTCTGGCATTTATGTTATTCTACACAATTGTTTTGATGCTTTTAAGAAGTAAATCATTTAATGCAATTATGATTTCGTACATGCTTATAATCGTTGCAGTATGTGAGTGTTATGTTAATGTTCAAAATACCGGATTTGCTCCATGTACCAGATCAGCTTATTTGAATGATTCTCAGGCAATTGATGATTTGGTAAAAAAGGCTGAAGAAGAGGATACAAGTAATTTCTTTAGAATCGAAAAGAAGGATAGAAGAACTAAAAATGATGCTTCATTCCATGGATATAAAGGATGTTCAATCTTTTCATCTACAGCACCAGCAGCTATGTCAGAGTTGTATGGCAATATTGGTATGGAAGATTCAACCAATGCATATGGCTATTATGGAGCAACTCCATTAACCAGTGCAATGTTATCAGTGAAATATCTATTATCTAAAGATATAATAGATGACGACGATCACTATGAATTTTATAGCCAGGCTTCATATACAATTACTGATTATTTGGATAATAAAACAGAAGATTCCAAGGGTACATACTATATGTACAAGAATAAGTATTGGCTTCCTTTAGGATTCATGGTGGATCAACAATTTGAAGAAAAAATAGATTGGGCAAATCCAATATCATACGAGACACTTAATAGTGTTGCCAGAGGTGTAGCAGGAAAAAATATGTACACCAGAATGCCTGTTAATGTATCTGGAAGAAATAATGAGGTAAATATCACAGAAGAGACTCATTTAACCATTTATGTTACGACTTCAGTTAATGCAATTACAGTTACTATTAACAATGGATTGGATCCAGCTATTAATTCATCTAAGACATACTCAAATATGAGGCAAACACATATTCTTGATTTGGGTGTTCAACCAAAGGGTACAACTGTAACAGTGACTTCAGCAGATGAAGAAACATCTGAGATTCAAATGTATGCATATTCTTATGATGATTCTGTATTCCAAGACATATATAAGGTCTTTAGTATGGATCCATTTGAAGTAACAACATTGGAAGATACATTAGTAGAAGGAAAAGTAACGGCAAGTGGAAATGGACTTTTATACACATCAATTCCATATGACAAAGGCTGGAAAGCTTATGTAGATGGAAAAGAATACAAGATACATGCCTTCCAAGATGCATTAATATCATTGAATTTGACAAAGGGCGAGCACACCATTAGATTTGAATATGTACCACAGGGATTAAGAGCAGGAACAGTTCTGACAATCCTAAGTCTTATAATACTTGTAACACTATTTGTGTTAGATAGCGAAAGACGAAAACGAAATGTGGAATTAAAAGAGTAAAATAAATACCGATTTCTAAATGATGACATATGTCATTCAAATAGAAATCGGTATATTTTTTTTATTAATTATTTCTTGTTCTGTTTCTTTTTAGCTTCTTCCATCTTCATTGCTCTTACTTTAAGTGGAAGTCCGAATAATGTTATGAATCCATCTGCATCGTGATGGTCGTACAAATCACCGGTTGTAAAGCTTGCAAGAGATGAATCATATAATGAGTAAGGAGAAGTAGTACCATTTTTAATGATATTACCTTTGTATAGTTTAAGCTTAACTGTACCAGTTACTGTCTCCTGTGTTTTTTCAACAAATGCCTGGATTGCTTCACGAAGTGGTGTAAACCATTTTCCTTCGTAACATACCTGAGCTAACTGATTACCAAGATCTTTCTTAACTTTCATAGTATCACGGTCAAGGCAAAGCTCTTCAAGCTGCTGATGTGCTTCCATAAGAATTGTTCCACCTGGAGTTTCATATACACCACGGGATTTCATTCCTACAACACGGTTTTCTACAATATCAATGATACCAATACCATTTCTTCCGCCTAATTCATTTAATTTTCTAATAACATCTGAAACTTTCATTTTTACGCCATTTACGCTGGTAGGAATACCTTTTTCAAATGTAATTTCAACTTCCTCTTCCTCGTCAGGAGCATTTTCCGGACTAACTCCAAGAACTAAAACGTGGTCATAGTTAGGAGCGAGAGCAGGATCTTCAAGTTCAAGTCCTTCATGGCTAATGTGCCATAAGTTACGGTCTCTTGAATAGCTGTCTTCTGGAGAAAACTGAAGATGAATGCCGTGATCTCTACAATACTGAATCTCATCTTCTCTAGATTCAAGAGTCCATATATCAGTCATTCTCCATGGAGCAATAACTTTAATATCAGGAGCTAAAGCTTTAATACCTAATTCAAATCTTATCTGATCGTTACCCTTACCTGTAGCACCATGACATATAGCAACGGCACCTTCTTTTCTGGCAACTTCAACTAATTTCTTAGCAATACCTGGACGAGCCATTGATGTACCTAAAAGATATTTGTGTTCATAAACAGCACCTGCCTGTACACAAGGCATAATATAATCCTCACAGAATTCATCTGTAATATCTTCAATGTATAATTTAGCAGCGCCGCAAGCTTTTGCTCTTTCCTCAAGACCATCAAGCTCTTCGCCCTGTCCACAGTCGATACAACAGCAAACTACATCGTAGTCAAACTGCTCCTTAAGCCATGGAATAATAGTAGTTGTATCCAGTCCGCCTGAATAAGCTAAAACAACTTTTTCCTTCATAGTATAAATTCCTCCATAGAATATTAAATTAAAATTCATCATTATGCATAAAAATGAATATTTATGCATAAAAAATCCTAATTAAGATATTACTATATATGAATTAAAAAAGCAACGACAAAAAGCTAATTGTAATCAAAAATAGGTGGACATAAATAGGTTTTGATATATAATAAGAAAAGACGTGTGAATACAAGGTTGCATAATATGCATAAAAAATGTATAATAGCCCTTGTCTTGATGAATAATAATGAATATTGATAAATATTAAATCATAAGGAGATATTTTATGAAAGAAGTTCAAGGTGGCGTATGTGCTGCAAAAGGTTTCAAGGCGACAGGTCTTGAAGTAGGTATTAAAGGCGAACTTAATGGAAAGAAAGATATGGCCATGATATTTTGTGATGGACCATGTATGGCAGCTGGAACATTTACAAGTAATCTTGTAAAAGCAGCTCCTGTTAAATGGGATAGAAAAACTATAGATGAATCTGGTGATATAAGAGCCATTGTTATAAATAGCGGTATAGCCAATGCCTGTACAGGTGAAACAGGAATGGAATACTGTAGAGAAATTTCAGCTGAAGTTTCAAGAATATCAGGTGTGAACAAAGAAGAGGTCCTTACAGCTTCTACAGGTGTTATAGGATATCAGCTTCCTATCGGAAAGATAAAAGAGGGAATTAATAAATTATATCCTAACGTGGGAAATTCCCCTGAAGATGCCACAAAGGCAGCTGAGGCTATTATGACAACAGATACTGTTTCAAAACAGGTTGCCGTCAAGACCGAGATAAATGGCCATGAGGTTACTGTTGGAGGAATGTGCAAAGGATCAGGAATGATTCATATAAATATGTGTACCATGCTTGGTTTTATCACTACAGATGTAAATATTTCAAAAGAAATGCTTACAAAGGCCTTGAATACTGTAATACCGGATACGTTTAATATGGTATCAGTAGATGGAGATACATCTACAAACGATACTGTTATTATTCTTGCAGATGGTATGGCAGAAAATGAAAAGATTACTAAAGAAGGACAGGATTATGATGAATTCGTTAAAGCCCTTAATTATGTATGTACTGAACTAGCTAAGAAAATAGCAGGAGATGGAGAAGGTGCTACAAAACTTTTTGAGGTTATGGTAGTTAATGCTGATACCAAAGAAAATGCTGTAACCCTTAGTAAATCAGTAGTTACAAGTAGTTTAACAAAGGCAGCTATATTTGGAAATGATGCCAATTGGGGAAGAATACTATGTGCACTAGGATATTCCGGGGCAAAGTTTGATCCTGAAATAGTTGATATTTATTTTGAAAGCGAAGCTGGTAAAATTCAAATCGTTGAAAATGGTGTAGCTACAGATTATAGCGAGGAAGAAGCAACAAGAATTCTCAATATGGATGCGGTTAGAACTATTTGCGATATGAAGATGGGGGATGCTATGGCAACAGCCTATGGATGCGATCTTACATACGATTACGTTAAAATAAATGCAGATTATAGAAGTTAATTAATTATTTAAACAAGGAAGTGCAAAAGATGGAAAAAGAGATGAATCAATATTTGGAAAAAGCAAGCATACTTGTAGAGGCTTTACCTTATATCCAAAGATTTAACAGAAAAATAATTGTAGTAAAATATGGCGGTAGTGCCATGGTGGATGAAGAACTTAAAAAGAATGTAATCCAAGATGTTACACTTTTAAAACTTGTTGGATTCAAGCCTATTATTGTACATGGTGGTGGCAAAGAGATAAGCAAGTGGGTAAAGCTTTCAGGGAATGAACCTCAGTTTATTAATGGACTTCGAGTTACTGATGAAAATACGATGGAAATTGCTGAGATGGTTCTTGGTAAGGTTGGAAAATCTTTGGTTACCATGGTGGAATCGTTAGGTGTAAAGGCTGTTAGTATATCTGGAAAAGATGGTAATCTTATTCAGTGTAAAAAGAAATTATCTGACGGACAGGATATTGGATTTGTTGGAGATGTAGTTAATGTAAATCCGAAGATTTTATATGATTTATTAGACGATGATTATCTTCCAATTGTGTGCCCAATAGGTCTTGATGAGGAATACAATTCTTATAATATAAATGCAGATGATGCAGCTTGTGCTATTGCTAAAGCAGTAAATGCCGAGAAATTGGCATTTCTTACAGATACAGAAGGAGTATATAAAAATCCAGAAGATCCGGATACATTAATATCTGAATTAGATAAGAGAGAAGCTCTAAAACTTATTGACCAGGGATATATAAAGGGTGGAATGTTACCTAAGATTAATAATTGTCTTAATGCTATTGATAATGGTGTTAACAGAGTTCATATTCTTGATGGCAGAATACCTCATTGTTTATTGTTAGAGATATTTACTAATAGAGGTATTGGAACAGCTATTCTGGGAAATGACATGGAAAGATATAATGTTTAATTTTACGGAGGATTTATCATGACAAAGCAGGAATATATTAACGAAGCAGAATCTAATCTTTTACATACATATAATAGATTTAATCTGGTAATCGAAAAAGGTGACGGAGTATATCTATATGATACAGATGGTAAAAAATATCTGGATTTTGCTTCAGGAATAGCAGTATTTGCTTTTGGATATAACAATAAAGAATATAATGATGCTTTAAAGGAACAGATTGATAAGATAATTCATACATCTAACCTATTTTACAATGTTCCAGCGACTGAAGCAGCTAAGAAGCTTACAGCAATTTCAGGAATGGACAGGGTATTTTTTACAAATTCAGGAACCGAAGCTATAGAGGGTGCTGTAAAAACAGCTAGAAAATATGGTTATAACCGAGATGGTTCAAATGATCATGAAATCATTGCTATGAAACATTCTTTCCATGGAAGAAGTATGGGAGCATTGTCAGTAACAGGAAATGACAAGTATCAAGAACCATTTAAACCCCTTATAGGTGGTGTTAAGTTTGCAGATTTTAATGATCTTGAAAGTGTAAAGGCACTTGTAAATTCTAAAACAATTGCGATAATCCTTGAACCTGTTCAGGGTGAAGGAGGTATATATCCGGCAACTAAGGAATTTATGGAAGGTGTAAGAAAAATATGTGATGATAATGATATTCTTCTTATATTTGATGAAATTCAGTGTGGTATGGGACGTACCGGTAAAATGTTTGCACATGATTATTATGGAGTAAAACCTGATGTTCTTACAATGGCAAAGGCTCTAGGATGTGGTATTCCAGTGGGAGCATTTCTTGTAAATGAAAAGGCTGCAGTTTTAGTTCCAGGGGATCATGGTACAACATACGGTGGTAATCCATTAGCTACAGCAGCAGTTAATAAGGTATTAGAAATGTTTGAAAAAACAAAGGTTCTTGATAATGTTAATAGTGTATCTAAATACCTTGAAAGTAAATTAGATGAGTTAACAGATAAATATGATTTTGTAAAAGGTCATAGAGGAAAAGGACTTATGCAGGGAATAATTATTGATAAACCATTAGGAGAAATAATTACGAAATGCATAGAAAAAGGTCTTATAATTATCAGTGCAGGAAGTAATGTATTGAGGCTGGTACCACCACTTATTATTACTAATGAAAATGTTGATGAAATGATTTCAATACTGTCAACAGTACTTGATGAATATAAATAAATTTAAGTAAAAATGTCCATTGTAAACATTTAAATATTTTGTATAATAGAAATTGTAGTTCACAATCTCTCTGATTTCGTGATATAGGTAATTTAAGAAAATTACGTAGAAATGAGGGGTTTGAATGTATAAAAGGAAAATTGTATATATAATATCTGTCTTAGTATTTTCTATAGTATTTTTTATTAGTTGTGCATCAACTAAGGATAAGGCAGTGTATTATAAAGATGAAAAAAATATTACAAGTGAAGAAATACAAAGTGATACCACTATACAACCTGAAGAAAACATATCTGATGATGTATATATTCAATTATCGGGTGCGGTAAATAATCCGGGAGTGTATAAAGTATCGTGTGATAAGAGAATTTATGAAGTTATAGAAGATGCTGGTGGATTAAAAGAAGAAGCCGATACTTCAAAGGTTAATCTTACCTTACCAATTGAGGATAAAATGCTGATATATATACCTAATGTTAACGAGAATGAAACGGTATTAACAGTTGAAGGTAGTAGCATTTATGATAGTCAAAGTACAGAAACTCAATTGATTAATATTAATACAGCATCTAAAGAAGAATTAAAAGAATTGCCGGGAATTGGTGACAGTAAGGCATTAGCTATAGTGCAGTATCGTCAGGAAAATGGTAATTTTACTTGTATAGAAGATATAATGAATATAAGTGGAATTAAGGAAGGTGCTTTTAATAAAATTAAAGCTCTTATTACTGTATAGGAGGAAACAATGGCTAATAAGGTTCTAGTTGTAGATGATGAGAAATCCATAGTAAAAGGTATAAAGTTCACTCTTGAAAGAGATGGAATGGAAGTAGATTGTGCTTACGATGGACAAGAAGCTGTGGATTATATAACTAAAAATAAATACGATATTATACTTTTGGATGTTATGCTTCCGGTATTTGATGGGTTTGAAGTGCTAAATAGAATTAGAGAATTTAGTTCCGTTCCTGTTATTATGTTGACTGCTAAGGGTGATGACATGGATAAGATTCTGGGTCTGGAATATGGTGCAGATGATTATATGACAAAACCATTTAATATATTGGAGGTTAAGGCTCGAATCAAAGCTATATTAAGACGAAATGCAGGAGATATTGTAAAAGTTTCCAACCCTAATGTAATTAAAAAGGGTGATTTGGAGATGGATATAGAAGCTAGAAGTATAAAGGTAGATGGAGTCGAGATTAATCTAACAGCTAAAGAGTTTGACCTTTTAGAAATCTTAATAAGTAATCCTAATAAAGTATACAGCAGAGAGAAACTTCTTAATGTGGTCTGGGGTTATGAATATCCTGGTGATGTTAGAACGGTAGATGTACATATAAGAAGATTAAGAGAAAAAATTGAAAATAATCCAAGTGACCCTAAGTATGTATTTACAAAATGGGGTGTGGGTTACTATTACAAAGAATAATTAATGGAATAAAAAATGTATAAGAATATTGATATTAAAATAAAAGGAATCTTTCGTAGATTCCTTTTAAAATTAAAGGGACTTTTAAAAAGCCTTAAATTTAGAATATTTGTTCTGGTTTTGTTTTTAGGAATATTTATACCAATTATAATAGGCATAAACATGTATGATAAAGTTGAAAGCGAAATGGTTGGTAATAAAATGAATCGTCTCTTAAGCCAGACGAATATTCTTAAAGATAATATTGTGAAGGCTAACTATATGGATTCCGGTGAATCTGATTCAATTGATGCAGAATTGACACAGTTATCAGCTATGTATGATGGAAGAATTATTATCATAGATAATTCATTTCACATAATTAAAGATACATATATTATTGATGAAGGGAAAATAGTTGTTAGCTCAGATGTTATTAAAGCATACAAGGGTAAAGAAATTTCTAAATATGATGAAAATAGTTCAACAATAGAAATCGTTCATCCAATTATTAATGATTCCAAATCAGTAATAGGCGTGATGTATGTTACTTTTTCTACTACTGATATAAGTGACTCCATGAATGATATAGAGGATAGAATATCAATTATTTCAAATGTAATCGTAATATTTGTAATTATATTTGCAGTTTTTATATCATGGATATTTGTAAGACCTCTTAACAAAGCAAAAGAACAGTTTACGAAAATGAGATACGGATATCTTGATACAAAACTGGATTTATCAACCTATACCGAGATGAAAGAGTTTTCTGACGGGTTTAATGCTATGGTTGATAGAATGCAAAAGATTGATGATTCAAGACAAGAATTTGTTTCAAATGTATCACATGAACTAAAGACACCGATGACATCTATTAAGGTTCTTGCTGATTCTCTTAAGGATCAGGAGGATGTACCAAATGAGTTGTACAAAGATTTCTTTGAAGATATTGCCAATGAAATTGATAGAGAAAATGAAATAATAAGTAGTCTTTTGGCCTTGGTTCGAACTGAGAAAAATAATACTAGTCTTAATATTAAAAAGGCTAATATAAATGATGTTATAGAAGGAATTCTAAAACGTGTAAGACCGATAGCAGGAGAGAAAAATGTAGAGTTGGTATTAGAAAGCTTTAAGCCTATTGAGGCAGAGATTGATGAGCTTAAGCTTACATCAGCTATTACAAATCTAGTAGAAAATGCGGTTAAATATAATGTAGTAGATGGTTGGGTTAGAGTAAGTCTTAATGCTGATCACCAATATTTTTACATTAAAGTTGCAGATTCAGGTATAGGTATTCCTGATGATTCTCAGGATATGGTTTTCGAAAGATTCTATAGAGTAGATAAAGACAGAGCTAGAAAAACTGGTGGTACAGGATTAGGCCTTGCTATTACTAAAAATATTATTCTTCTTCACAATGGAGAAATAAAGGTTTACAGTAAAGAAGGTGAAGGAACTACATTTACAGTAAGAATTCCTTTAACTTATGTAAAACAGGACTAAAACCTTGGAGGATATATGAAGAATTTATTAAATAAAGCATTGGTTTTTCTTTTGTTATGTACCATGGCATTTGGAATGGTATCTTGTACTAATAGTAAGAAGAGCTCTGATAAAGATGCTTTTTATCTCTATTACACTGATAGTGATAAAACAAAATTAGAACCAATTGAATATAAAGTGAAATCTGACGATTTAGAATCTCAAGTTAATGAAGTTCTAGATGCGATGAATGAAACTTCTGATAAACTGAATATTGTTACAGCTAAGCCTGAAAGTGTCGAAATTAACAATGTTACAATAGAGGACGATACAGTTGTGTGTGACTTTGGGCTTGCATATAATGAAATGTCTAAAGTCGAAGAAATTCTATGTAGATCAGCAGTTGTTTTAACTTTAACTCAAATTGATGGGATTAAATACGTTTCATTTAATGTTCAGGACACGCCTTTAATGGAACCTACTGATACTTCAGTAGAGGTTGGTGTTATGAAGGCAGATGATTTTGTAGATATTTCAACTTCTGAGAATAATATAAATCAAATGAGTAAATATGAGATGAAGATTTACTTCTTAAAACAGGATGGAAGCGAACTTAAGAGTGTTAATTATTCTAAAGTTAATAATCAAAAGGCTTCGGTTGAAAAAATGATTATTCAAAAACTTATAGATGGTCCTGATGACACTTCAAAATACAAACGTACTTTGCCTAAAGATACTAAACTTATTAGTGTTCTTACAAAGGATGGCACATGTTACGTGAATTTTGCAAAAGGTTTTGAAGCTGCAGAGGTTGATGGATGTACTCCGGAACAGGAGCTTTATTCATTAGTTAATTCATTATGTGAATTAGAATATGTGTCTAGTGTACAAATCAGTGTTGATGGAAAGACCGATGTAAAACTTAGAGATAAAATTTCATTAAAATATAGTTTCCAAAGAGATTTGGATTATATAAGTATAGATAATTAGGAGGAGTATTTATTAAAAGACCGGCATTTTTAATGATGGCCTTGATACCTGGTACGCTCTTGGGGATGAGCGTGAATTATGGGGTTGTAAGTATTTGGGTGATGATTATTACGGCCACTGCATTTGTAGTGGCCTTATTTTTGTGTTTAAAATCATATAGAAACTTTTCTATAATAGTTATTATTTTTATTTTATTCTTTGATATTTCATTTGTGAAATCCAATCTTTACGTTTCCAAACAAAATATTTTTTATAATTCTTTAACTGATGGGGAGTCTATTGTTCTGTCTGGAACAATTGACAGGCAGTATGAAAAAAAGGATAAGTATTATTATGTGATTAAATGTGATTCATTTAATGGAGAAAACTGTAATTACAAAGGTATCATAAAAAATGATTACAGTATTGATAATATTTTTCCAGGAACCTACGTTAAATTAACAGGGGTAGTTTCTGCTTTTAATGAAGCTAGTAATAATGGAGAGTTTGATGAGAAATCCTATTATTTTGAAAGTGGTATTTCTTTTAAAATATGCAATGCAAAGCTTAACGATAATTCTGTTTTACATAATCAATTCAAAAAAAATATTTTTGTTTTTAAACAAAGCCTTCTTAATCAGCTAAACAAAATATGTCCCGAAAAATACAAAGGCGTATACAAGGGGATTTTACTTGGTGATAAAAATGAAATGGATGCTGACATAAAGGATATATATCAAAGTGCCGGTATCTCTCATATTATGGCTATTTCTGGTTTACATGTGGCAATTCTTGGAATGACTCTATATAGAATTTTAAGGTGGTTAATGGGGATTAGAATATCTTCCATAACAAGTATTACATGCATGTTAGTTTATATTTTAATGATTGGTGGAAGTGTATCAGCATACAGAGCTTTTATAATGTTTGTTTTAATATTGTTAGCTGACGTAGTAGGCAGATCTTATGATGCTATAACAGCAGTTTGTTTTGCATTTTCAATATGCATATTAGAAAATCCTTTATGTATTCTTTCTGAAGGATTATTACTGTCCTTTGGGGCGGTACTTGGAATTGTTGTGGTATATGATCTGGTAAAAAATATTTTATCTCCAAAATACAAAATCACAAAGTCTCTGTTAGGAAGTTTATGTGTCAATCTGGTTACAATTCCAATTCTAGAATACAGCTTTTATCAGATAAATTTATATTCTGTTTTTATTAATCTTCTAGTAATTCCATTTTTGGCATTTGTTGTTGGCTTTGGTGTAATGGCTTTATGTTTTAGCTATTTTTCGGTGTTTTTCGGGAAAATAATAATTTTTGCAGGTTGTGGTATATTATTTTTCTACGAGAAGGTCTGTAGTCTTTTTTTGAAATTGCCCAATGCCATTGTTATTACAGGTAAACCAAGCATTTTAAAGCTTTTTGTATATTATCTAATATTGATATTTTTAATAATAGTAATGAAGATTATAAGCGCATTTTTGAAAAACGATAATTTAAAAATTTCTTTAAAAACAAGAGTTATACTTTTTCTTTGGGTATCTATTCTAATAATTGCAGCAGTTTTAAACAAATCTCCGAATTTTAAAGTTTCTATTATTGATGTAGGACAAGGGGATTCCATATGTATTAGAAATAAAAATACAGTAATTCTTATAGATTCTGGTAGTACCAGTAATAACCTTTTAGAAGAGTACGTTATGATTCCGTTTTTTAAGGCTGAAGGTATTAGTAAAATTGATTATGCCATAGTTACTCATGCAGATTCTGATCATTATAATGCTATGATCAAACTTTTAGGAGAAAAGATAAATGGCAAATCCTTAATTAAAAATCTAGTTGTACAAAACTTAGATAATGAGTTAACAGATGAGAACTATAAAGAACTTATATCCGAAGCACAATTATCAGGAATAAATATTATAAGGATAGATAAAGGGGATTGTATAGAAACTGAGGAAATCAGATTGGATTGTCTATGGCCTGATAAAAATATAGTAGCCAGTGATAAAAATGAATCTTCTATTGTGTTCAATTTAAACTATAAAGACTTTGATATGCTATTAACAGGAGATTTAGGAAAAGAAGGAGAAGAATATCTCTTAGAGCAAGATAATCAAATTGAATTGAAGAATGTTGATGTTTTAAAAGTGGGACATCATGGTTCGAGAAACTCAAGCACAAAAGAATTTCTAGAAAAAATACAACCTGAAATTGGAGTCATATCCTGTGGGAAAAACAATAACTACGGACATCCGCACCAAGAAACCATAAAACGACCGGAGAAAATAGGATGTGAAGTCTATCGCACAGACATGAATGGAGAACTAAACATAGAAGTAAAGAAAGATGGAAGAATAATGGAGAAGAATCTGGAAGTTACTAAAAAAAGCAAGTAGGAGGAATATTAGTAATCTAAAAAGTCTTTTATATTAAAATGGATAAAACCTACAAATCATGTTATTATCTAGTAAGAACTTTTTTGGAGATGTAGAAGTGAAAAATATAGCAAAAGACATTAAAGATAACAATTTTAAAAAAGTATATTTGATATATGGTGAAGAAAAGTATCTTGTATCTGAGACAAAGAAAAATCTGTTAAAGGCGTTGGTTAATCCTGGTGATAACCTTAATTATTCTGTTTTTTCCGGTAATGGAATAAATGAGGATGAGATTGTTGGGATTTGTGAGACAATGCCATTTTTAGCAGAACACAGGGTTGTCCTTATACAAGATAGTGGTTGGTTTAAAAAGGCCTTAGATAGAATTCCTAACTATGTTGATAAGATTCCGGATTCTACAATTCTTATCTTTGTGGAGTCTTTAGTAGATAAACGAAATAAGTTATATAAAAGAGTTAAGGAAAATGGATATGTGTGCGAGTGTGCCATCCAGAATAGATCTACTTTATCTAACTGGATACTTCAGAAATTAAAAAAAGATGATAAGAAAATTACTAAACAAAATATGGATTATCTTTTAGATAATTTAGGTAGTGATATGAACAGTATAAGCTGTGAGCTAGAAAAACTAATCAATTATTTAGGAGATAGAAATGTTGTAGAAAAAGAAGATATAGATGCTGTATGTCACAGTGAGATAACAGGAAAGATATTTGAAATGGTTGATGCTATTGGATATAAGAACCAGGAAAAAGCTATGCAAATGTATTATGATCTGATAGCTACAAGAGAAGCACCAATGAAGATTTTATATATGCTTACCAGACAGTTTAATATTCTATATCAGATAAAGGAATTGGATAATCAAAGGATGTCTCTATCGGAAATAGCTAATAGAACAAAACTTCAAAGTTTTATAGTGAAAAAATCTTTGGGACAGTGTAAGAATTTTTCATTAGGAACACTGAAACGAGCTGTTAGTAATTGTACAGCCCTTGAGGAAGCAATAAAAACTGGAAATATAAATGACAAAATGGCAGTAGAGTTGATAATTATAAAATATAGTCAAAGAAGTTAAGAGAATGAAAAAGCAGTTGTGAAAATGAACAGCCCCCTGTCAAGTAGACAGGTCAAATAATTAAAAGTTTTGGCGTCTATCCATTCGGATAGGCGCTATTCTTTTGTGCACCTTTATGCTTAGTTGGCTTCTTTACATTCATAAGCTTGATTTCTCTTGTGTAAAAGGTGCTTCACATCACCTTGTGGCATGTCCTTTACACAAGTAAAATCAAGATAAATACTGTAACCAAGCCTGCTAAGTATTATGGCGTGTTTAGGCACACCACTTTTCTTTGTACCTTTTGATTCTTTTATTTTCAGGAATTGGATATTCCTTTTGAACTCTATTCTTGAGAAAATCATTTCTTACTTCTAATGGAGTTTTATTGTTGTATCTATTTTGAATTCTTTCTTCAGAATAAAATCTCATGTAGTCTTTGATTGCATAACGAAGAGAAGCTTCGTCCGTTATGTCATACATAGCATACATTTCAGTTTTTATGATTCCCCAGAATCCTTCGGTTGGCCCATTATCGATACAATGACCTACACGAGACATTGATTGCTGCATCCCCTGATCTGCAAGTTTCTTTTGAAAAATCTTGCTAGTATACTGAAAGCCTCTATCGCTATGAAAGAGTGGTTGAGCATCTGGATTATCAGCTATAGCTTTATCATAAGTATCAAAAACTAATTTATTATCATTTCGATTACTCATTACAAATGCTACTGGAAATCTGTCATACAAATCTAAAATCGCACTTAAATACACTTTTTTCTTTTCGCCAGGAACCTTGAATTCGGTTACATCTGTCGCCCACTTCTGATTAGGTCTGGATGCATAGAAGTCTCTTTGTAATACATTCTCTGCGGTTGCTTCTGGTGTGGAAGAAGTATATTTTTTCTTTTTAGAACGAATAACGGAGTGTATTCCTAACTTTTTCATTATTCTATGAACACGTTTTTCCTTATAATCAGTATGATTGAAATGATTAATCCACAGTACCATTCTTCGATATCCCAAGATATGTTTAAATCTGTCATCGTATTCTTTTATTAGATTTGCTAACTCTATATTTTCTAGTTCCTGTTGTGGAACTTCTCTGTGCTTCCATTTATAATAGGCAGCTCTTGAAATATCAAGTGCTTTGCACATCCAGTTAATACTCCAGCCTTTGTTTTCATAAAAGTATTTAATTGCCATATACTTTGATTCATAGCGTTGTTTACCGAGCCTCACATCCCTTCGAATTCCTTCACTTTTTTTAGCAATTGTACCAACATGTCATTTTCTTCTAATTGACGCTTAAGTCGTTTGTTTTCTCTTCGAAGACGTTCTAATTCATCTACTTCATCATCAGTTTTATGACGACCACGTTTATCAGACAATCCTTCTTCGCCATTAGTATCATATTTCTTTACCCATGAATAAACCTGACTGTAAGATACATCATAAATGCTAGCAGTTCTTTTATAGTCTCTGCCATGAGATATACAGTATTCTACGATGTTCATGCGTTCTTCAATAGTTGTTTTTCTTCTTGCATCTGCCATATAGATCTCCCTTTTTGGAATGTAATCCCTAAGTTCTCTATTAGCATTATATAATTTAATCCAGGATTGTAAAACAGTGGGATGAACTTTATATTTTGTACCTATGTCTACAGAACTACCATAACCAGCGATAACTTCTTCAACACACATAATTTTGAATTCATGTGTATAACTTTTATTTCCTACCTCACTAATAAAAGCATCTATTCCATGAACTTTATAAGCGACAACCCACCTTCGTATAGTTTCATAACCTATATGATACTTGTTCGCTAAAAATACGTAAGAACCTTTTCCATCAAGATACTCTTGCGATACCATCGCCCTAAATTCAGCAGAAAATTTTGATTTAGACATAAAAAATCCCCCTTAAGTAGATTTGGTTATTTACCTTGTCTACTTAAGAGGGATCATATCAAAATCACAACTGCTTTAATTGGCTTTATCGTTAATTATTTAATAGTATTAACAGCTTTGCTTAAACGAGAAACTTTTCTAGAAGCGTTTTTCTTGTGATAAACACCTTTAGTTGCTGCTTTATCGATTTCGATTGTTGCATTCTTTAATGCAGCTTCTGCAGCTTCGATATCCTTAGATTCTACAGCAGCGTTAACTTTCTTGATAGCTGTTTTAACTTTTGATTTGATAGCTTTATTTCTTTCAGCTCTCTTATTGTTTACTAAAATTCTTTTCTTAGCAGATTTAATATTTGCCAATTTGTCCACCTCCAAATATTTTCAATAAATAAAGTTTAATGACTCGTTGAGAGAGTTTGAGCCATTCAATGTTTACATCTTAAAGACGCGGACGTGTCAAATGTAAACACACTTTTGATAGTTTATATTAATTTATTATTTGTGTCAATAAGAAAAACATAGGAAAATAAAAAATATATATTAATTATTTGAAAATACGGTGAATTGTATTGATAATAACTGTAAAAATTGCTAAAATTGCACAGTGCAAATACAACTAAAAAGAGAGGACGTTTATTTACTATGAGTAAAAATAATAATAACGAAACAAACAAATCAAACACTCTACTTACAGTTTCAATTACTCTCAACGTAGTTCTTTTGATTCTTGTAGTTATATTTGGAATCAAAGCATTTGATAATAATTCAAATAACAAAACAAGCTCAAGCAAAAATGATTCAAAAGTAGAGGCAACAACATCTAAGAAAGATGATGCGACAACAGCTTCTAGTGAAGATGAAACTGTTGAAGGAGAAACAACACAGGCAACAGATGAAACAAGTTCAGAAGAAACATCAAGTGAAGATGAAACAGTAGATCCTGCATTACTTGGAACTACAGCAACAACAGATTTAAGTGATGATGATATTAAAGCAGCAAGTAAGGCAGTTGAAACATACTATAATGCAAATTCAGTAGATGACTATATAAACGGAATTCCATCAGAATTTAAATCAGCCATTATGAAATGCTATGGAGTTGATGAAAGTAAGTTAAAAGAATACGTACAGGATATGTTAGATGATTTAGATAAGCAATATACAGAAGATTATAGTGTGAACTTATCAGATTGTACTTATGACATTACTGTTGGTAAATCAACAGCTATAGAAGCTGATAAGGTTAATAATACAACAGGTGAAATGAGAGAAGAATGGAAAGATAATAATCTAAAAGATATTACATCAATGATAACGTTTAATGTATCGTATGTACTTAAAGACAAATCTGGAAAAGAAATTGAAAACGTAAAAGATACAGATGGTCTTAACAATACAGTGTATTGTTATGATGGAAAATGGTATTCGATAGATGTTCTTTACATGGTAGATTACGCAGCATCAACAACAGAAGTTAGTTCAAGTGATGGAACATTAGATTTAACACAGTAAAATAATAGTAAAAAGGGGCTGTCGCCCAGATGATTTAATCATCTAAAGCGACAGCCCCTAAAATATTATAAAAACTAATTCTTTCCAGTACTTCCGATTCCTCCACGATCTTCATTTTCAAGAAGGGTAACTTCTTCAAATGAAACATGTGGTTGGTGTTTCTCAATACGGAACTGACAGATTCTGTCATTTACATGAATTTCAGTATCTCTAAGGGCAATGGCTGGGAAGAAAAACCAGTCATTAGGACCACAGTAGGATTCATCTACGATTCCCATAGAGTTAGCCTGGATAACACCAAAGTTCTTAAATGTGGAACTTCTTGGAAGGATGTGAGCTTCATAACCTTCAGGAAGTTGCATGGCTATCCCTAAGTGAATAAGTTGGAACTCTCCGGATTTAAGAGAATAGTCCTTGGCAGCTCTAAGGTCAATCCAATCAGATTTTCCGTCGATATATTCCAATCTTTTGATTTCATCATTTAAATATTGAATCTTAATAGTAACATTTTCCATAGTGTTTTTGAATAATCCTTTCATTTATAATTAATTTGCTCTCATGCTGGTGTTGTTGTCCCACAAAACTATTTCACCGGATTTTAAGGATTCTTGTACCATAATTGTTCGTTGATTAGAAGAACCTTTAAAAACCAAGGTAATATCTGCAAGATCTATATCGAATTCACCGTCAACCATTACATCAAAACAAGCAAGAAGCCTCTTGGTAGCTGGAATTGTATAATAAAATTTTTCCATAATATCATCATCAAACAGATAACCGGTAAAACACCATATAGTTTTGTCAGGATACTTTTCTTTCACCTTTTCTACTAAGGGAACAAGAGCCTCCTGATTTCTTGGGTCCATAGGCTCCCCACCAAGTAAAGTGAGACCGGATATCATAGGATTGTCCATGAATTCTATAATTTCTTTAATTGTTTCATCAGTAAAGGGTTTGCCATAATCATAATCCCAGGCTATTGAATTAAAACAGCCTTTACAATAATGACTACAGCCACTTACAAATAAGGAGATTCTTACACCAGGGCCATTGGCAACGTCGAATTTTTTAATCTCCGCATATTTCATATAACAACACCTCACAATAACAACATTTCCTTAGGTGATTATAACATATAATTTCTTAAGTGAAAAATATATGAATAGAAATAAAAGTTGTTGACAAATATATATCATGGTGTTATTTTATTTCTAGTGATTAGCACTCTAATCTAGTGAGTGCTAACAAATGAAAAGAGCAAACCTAACTGCTGTGGAAGGGCGGTGCTTATGGAATTAGATGAAAGAAAGAAAAAAATATTAAATTCCATTATCAAGAGTTATTTAAAAACTGGTGAACCGGTAGGTTCAAGAACTATTTCCAAAGAAGAGGGTATTAATATTAGTTCAGCCACTATAAGAAATGAGATGGCGGACCTTGAGGAGATGGGCTACATTATACAGCCACACACATCTTCAGGAAGAATACCAACGGATGCTGGATACAGATTATATGTAGATCAATTAATGCAAGAGAAAAAGGATGAACTTGATCAGAGAGAAAAAGATTTAGATGAAATGAAAGATTTTCTTGATGAGAAAGTTGAAAAAGTGGAACAGTTGCTTGAGAATACAGCGAAGCTTTTGGCAAATGATACCAACTACGCAACGATGGTTACATCTCCGGTTAGCATTAATTCAAAGCGATTAAAGTTTATTCAGCTATCATTAATAGAAAGCAAAAAGATTCTTTGCGTAATAGTAACTGAAGGAAACAGAGTAAGAAACAGGATTATAAATGTTGATCAAGAGATGAATTCAGAACGGGTTTTGAAACTTAATCTTTTGTTTAATTCAACATTGATAGGACTTACCTATCAGGATATAAATTTAGCAATTGTGTCCCAGATAACAAACCAAGGTGGAGAGGATGCAACGATAGTAAGGGATATCTTAGATGTCATAGGTCTTGCTTTAAATAGTGATGAAGACTTTAAGATATATACCAGTGGAGCTACTAATATATTTAAGTATCCGGAGTTAAGCGAAAGCTCAACGGCAAGCGAGATACTAAGTGCCTTTGAGGAAAAGAAATTATTGACAACACTTGTTGAAAAAAATGCAGGAAATGATTCTCAAGGAACAGGAACAGATATACAAGTATATATTGGTAATGAATCAAATGTTCAATCTATGAAGGACTGTAGTATAGTTACAGCCTCATATGAGATAGAAGAAGGTGTTAGAGGAACCATTGGAATAATCGGTCCAAAGAGAATGGATTATGAAAAGGTTCTTGAGACACTTAATACAGTAAGAAGAGAGCTTGATAATAAGCTTAAAAAAGAAGAATAGAAGGTGAAGAATTGATAAATATAGAGGATGAAGTAAAAGATACAGAAGAAACTGTAGAAGAAACTACAAGCGAAGCAGCAGAAGAAACTACAGAGGAGACAACAGAGGAAGTGACAGAAGAGACTACAGAAGAATCCGAAGATAAAGTTGAAGGAAAAGATAAGGATTACACAGAAACTGATGCAAAGGATAAGAAAAAAGAAAAGAAGTTTGGCATAAAGAAAGATAAGAAAGACCAGCTTATCGAAGAACTTACTGATAAGTACAAAAGAACATTTGCTGAATTTGATAATTTTAGAAAGAGATCTGAAAAAGAGAAGTCAGCAATGTATGGTATGGGTGCCAAGGATGTTGTGGAAAAAATACTCCCGGTAATGGATAACTTTGAAAGGGGATTTGCCACAGTAACAGATGAACAAAAAGAAGATCCATTTGTAAAGGGAATGGAACTTATTTACAATCAGATGGTACAGACACTAGAAGAACTTGGTGTTAAAGAGATAGAAGCACAAGACAAAGAGTTTAATCCGGATTTTCATAATGCAGTAATGCATGTGGAAGATGAAAATGTTGGAGATAATATAATTGTTGAGGTTTTACAAAAGGGATACACATATAAAGATACAGTTGTAAGACACAGCATGGTAAAAGTTGCTAACTAGCACATATTTACAAGTAAACAAATATTATATATTAGATAAAATCGGAGGAATAAAATCATGGGAAAAATAATTGGAATTGATTTAGGAACAACAAATTCATGTGTAGCAGTTATGGAAGGTGGACAGCCAACTGTTATTACTAATCAGGAAGGTATGAGAACAACACCATCTGTTGTAGCATTTACAAAGAGTGGTGAAAGATTAGTAGGTGATGCTGCAAAGCGTCAGGCAGTTACAAATGCTGATAAGACAATTTCATCTATTAAGAGACACATGGGAACAGATTATAAAGTAGATATTGATGGTAAGAAATATTCTCCTCAGGAGATTTCAGCAATGATTCTTCAGAAGCTTAAAGCTGATGCAGAAGGATATCTTGGAGAAAAGGTTACAGAGGCAGTTATTACTGTACCGGCATACTTTAATGATGCTCAGAGACAGGCTACAAAGGATGCAGGAAAAATTGCAGGACTTGAAGTAAAGAGAATTATTAATGAGCCTACAGCAGCAGCTCTTGCTTATGGACTTGATAATGAAAATGAACAGAAGATTATGGTATATGACCTTGGTGGTGGTACATTTGATGTATCTATCATTGAAATTGGTGATGGTGTTATCGAAGTACTTTCAACAAATGGTGATACACGTCTTGGTGGTGATGACTTTGATCAGCACATTACAGATTACATGATTAGTGAATTCAATAAACAGGAAGGCGTGGATTTAAGTAAGGATAACATGGCCCTTCAGAGATTAAAGGAAGCAGCAGAGAAGGCTAAGAAAGAGTTGTCATCTGCAACAAGTACTAATATCTCACTTCCATATATTACAGCAGTAAACAATGTACCAAAGCATTTTGAAATGACACTTACAAGAGCTAAGTTTGATGAACTTACAAGCGATCTTGTGGAGAGAACAGTAATTCCTGTACAGAATGCATTAAATGATGCAGGTCTTACAATAAATGATATTTCTAAAGTATTACTTGTTGGTGGATCAACTCGTATCCCAGCAGTTCAGGATAAGGTAAAACAGCTTACATCAAAAGAACCTAACAAATCTCTTAACCCAGATGAATGTGTAGCACTTGGTGCTTCAGTTCAGGGTGGTAAGTTAGCAGGAGACGCGGGTGCAGGTGATATCCTTCTTCTTGATGTAACACCACTTTCATTATCTATTGAAACAATGGGTGGTATTGCTACAAAACTTATTGAAAGAAATACAACAATCCCAACAAAGAAGAGTCAGATATTCTCAACAGCTGAAGATAATCAGAGTGCAGTTGATATCAATGTTCTTCAGGGTGAAAGACAGTTTGCTAAAGATAATAAGAGTCTTGGAAGATTTAGACTTGATGGAATCGCTCCAGCAAGAAGAGGCGTTCCACAGATCGAAGTTACATTTGATATTGACGCAAATGGTATTGTAAATGTATCTGCTAAGGACCTTGGTACAGGAAAAGAACAGCATATTACAATTACAGCAGGATCTAATATGTCAGATGAAGAAATTGATAAGGCTGTAAAAGAAGCTGCACAGTATGAAGCTGAAGATAAGAAACGTAAAGAAGCAGTTGATACTAAGAATGAAGCTGATTCAATGGCATTCCAGGTAGAGAAAGCTCTTCAGGATGCAGGAGATAAGATTGATGCAAATGAAAAAGCTTCAGTTGAAGCAGATCTTCAGGCATTAAAAGATATTCTTGGTAAAGTTGATGACAACAATATATCAGAGCAGCAGGTTGCTGATATCAAGGCTGCACAGGAAAAATTAATGACAGGTGCTCAGAATTTATTTGCTAAAATGTATGAACAGACACAGGGAGCTGCAGGAGCAGCACAGGGTGCTGGACAGCAGACAGGTTCTACAGATAATTCTTCTGCAGGAGATGACGGTGTTATTGATGGTGACTTTAAAGAGGTTTAATAAATAATGGCAGATAAAAGAGATTATTATGAGGTTCTTGGCGTAGATAAAAATGCCGATGATGCCGCATTAAAGAAAGCATACAGAGCTATAGCTAAGAAATACCACCCTGATGTTAATCCAAGCAAGGAAGCAGAAGCTATCTTCAAAGAAGCCAGCGAGGCGTATACAGTGCTTTCGGATCCGGAAAAGAGAAGACAGTATGACCAATTTGGTCATGCGGCATTCCAGGGCGGAGCTGGAGGACCGGGAGCAGGCGGATTTGAGTTTAATTTCGATGAAATGGATTTTGGTGACATATTTGGCGACTTATTTGGCGGAATGTTTGGTGGTGGTCGTAGAGGCCCTAGAAACGGTCCAAGAAGAGGACAAAATGTTACAGTCTCAGTTAGAATAACCTTTGAAGAAGCGGTGTTTGGTACTGAAAAGGAAATAGACGTATTTATTAAAGAAGAGTGCGAAACCTGTAAAGGTTCCGGTGTTGCGCCAGGTTCTAGTAAAGTTAAATGTACAAAATGTAATGGTAGTGGACAGATTACATATACACAGCAGTCTTTGTTTGGTACTGTTAGAAATGTTCAGACATGTCCAGAATGTAATGGAACCGGAAATATGATAAAAGATAAATGTACAAAATGTCGTGGAACAGGATATGTTAGTACTAAAAAGAAAATATCAGTTAAAATTCCGGCAGGTATCGACAGTGACCAGAGTATAAGAATTAAAGGCAAAGGTGAGCCAGGTGTAAATGGTGGAGAAAGAGGAGATTTGTTGGTACAAGTACTTGTTTCTTCACATCCGGTATTCCAAAGAGAGGGAATTACATTATATTCTCAGGCATCTATTTCATTTCCACAGGCAACCCTTGGAGCAAGTGTGCTTATTAAGACTATAGATGGTGATGTTCTTTTCCCAATTAAACCGGGAACACAAACAGGTACTAGAATTCGATTAAGAGAAAAAGGTGTACCATCTTTAGGAAGACCAAATGTAAGAGGAGATTTGATTGTTACATTGGTTGTAAATGTTCCAACAAAATTAAGTGCAGAAGCTAAGGAAGCCCTTAAAGCTTATGATAAGTTAACAGGGGATACTCTTAATGAAGAGGAACATATAAAAGAACAAAAAAATAAAAAAGATTCCAAGAAAAAAGGATTCTTTGACAAACTTAAGTAAATATAACGTTAGTAGATATATTTATGGCTTATGATATTTTACATAATTTTAAAATATTGATATAATTAAGACGTCGTAATAGTTACGGCGTCTTATTTTTATTGCTAAGTGTTTTGGAAAATAAATCGAAGGTCGGGGATAGTGTGAAGAATGATATTTTAAACCTCGTAAATATGGAACCTTTGGCCGAGATAAAGGGTTTTAAGGTAAGACCAGGAATGTACGAGATGAATGGGGCAACCGCTATTAGAGGCGGTGTGAATTTTACAGTTAGTTCAACAAAGGCGACCAGCTGTGAGTTGTGTTTGTTTAAAAGAAGAGAGAGTAAACCATATGCGGTTATAAAGATACCTGAGGAATACAAGATAGGTAATACATATTCTATAATAGTGTTTGATTTAGATATTGAAGACTTTGAATATGCCTTCAGATTGGATGGACCATATGACTTCGAAAGAGGTTTAATCTTTGATAAAAAGAAATATTTGTTAGATCCTTATGCTAAGGCGGTTACCGGACAGAGTGTTTGGGGAGAACCTGTTAAAAGTAATGGATACAAGGCAAGAGTTGTTAGAAATGACTTTGACTGGGGTTCTTTTGCAAATCCTAAGATAAAAATGGAAGACCTAATTATATACGAATTACATGTAAGGGGCTTCACAAAGGATGAGTCTTCGGGATTGCCGGAGGAAGAAAGAGGAACTTTCGAAGGGCTTCGTAAAAAGATACCATATCTTAAGGAATTAGGAATAAACGCTGTGGAGCTTATGCCTATTTTTGAATTTGACGAAACCAGGGATAAACGAGTAGTAGACGATGTAACGTTACTGGATTATTGGGGATATAATCCGGTAAGTTTCTTTGCTCCTAATACCAGTTATGCTTCAAAAATTGAATATAACAAAGAAGGAAATGAGCTTAAAAATCTAATTAAAGAGCTTAAGGAAAATGGTATAGAAGTTTTCTTGGATGTTGTATTTAATCACACAGCAGAAGGAAATGAAAAGGGTACATACATTTCCTTTAAAGGATTCGACAACAACGTATATTACATGCTGACACCGGAAGGTTTTTATTATAACTTTAGCGGTTGTGGTAATACACTTAACTGTAACCATCCTATGGTTCAAGAGTTAATTAGAGAATGTCTAAGATATTGGGTAATTAATTATAGAATTGATGGTTTTAGGTTTGATCTTGCTACAATTCTTGGTAGGAATGATGATGGATCGCCTATTAGTCAGCCGCCTCTTTTGAAAAGTCTTGCTTTTGATCCGATTTTGGCAAATGTTAAATTAATTGCAGAGGCATGGGATGCAGGCGGATTATATCAGGTTGGAAGTTTTCCATCCTGGAATAGATGGTCTGAGTGGAACGGTAGATACAGAGATGATATTAGAAGCTTCTTGAAAGGAGATCCCGGAAAAGCATATATGGCTTCCAACAGAATCACAGGATCTACAGATTTATACGATGAGCATTACAGAGGTAGCAATGCCAGTGTTAATTTTATAACCTGTCATGATGGATTTACTTTAAATGATTTGTATTCATATAATTCTAAACATAACGAAAAGAATGGATGGAAAAATACAGATGGATCAAATGATAATCTTAGCTGGAACTGCGGAGAAGAGGGCAAAACAGATGATCCTAAGGTAAATGAATTAAGAAGAAGAATGATATGGAATGCATGCACTGTACTCATGATGAGTAGAGGTATACCAATGTTCTTAGCCGGAGATGAATTTAGAAACACCCAGTTTGGTAATAATAACGCATACTGTCAGGATAATATAATATCGTGGTTAGATTGGAATTTACTCCAGGAGAATAAAGACACATTTAATTTCTTTAAGAAAGTTATAAAGTTTAGAAAAATGAATATAGTTGTTAGGAAAAACAATGGATATTGTTCTTTAGGATTTCCACCGGTTAGTACTCATGGTGTTCTTCCGTTTGCTAATCAATATGATGGAAGTACAAAGTACATAGGTGTAATGTATGCAGGTAAAGATAACAAAAAAATCTCAAAGGATGAAATTATATACATGGGAGTCAATACCTATTGGGAGGAAATAGATGTTTTGCTTCCAAAACTTTCTAGTGATTATGTATGGAAGGTTATTATAGATACCTATGAAGATAAGGGATATGTAGAAAAGAGCAATACCTACTTAACAGAGAATCTTTGTGCTATTAGGGAAAGATCTGTTATGGTAATGAAAGCTGTTAAAAAATCAGAAGTGTAAAAGAGAGTAAGATATGAGATGGAAAAAATTCATTATTGAGACAACTAAAGACAAGGAAGATTTAATAAGTGGTGCATTAATAGAAGTAGGCATCACTAATATCGAAATAGAAGATAAGAGTCAGATAACAAAAGAAGAAAAAGAGGCAATGCATATAGATATATTGCCGGAATTGGAAGATGATGGAAAAGCCAGAATATTCTTCTATGAGGATATGGATACATCTCCTTTAGAAGAATCTGTTATGCTGGAACAGGTAAGACAGGCCATCAGAGAATTGGGAGAATTTGTAGATCTTGGTGACGTGGTCATAAAAGAGGAAATTACGGATGAGAAGGATTGGATTAATAAGTGGAAAGAGTATTTTAAACCCTTTGAAATTGATGGAATCCTTATAAAACCAAGTTGGGAAAATGTTGATAACATAAATGATTATCAGATTGCTGTTGAACTGGATCCGGGAACGGCATTTGGTACAGGACTTCATGAAACTACAAGGCTTTGTATACGCCAGTTAAAAAAATATGTTAAAGAAGACTCTGTTGTATTAGATGTGGGTTGTGGAAGTGGAATACTTACAATTATAGCCAAGAAACTTGGAGCAGATTACTGCTTTGGAATAGATATTGATAAAGAGGCTGTAGAAGCATCTAAAGAAAATGCCTTGAAAAATGGTATTAAGGATATAGAATGGCTAGATGGCGATATGATAACCGGAAAAACCACGCAGCAGATTGTTGGACATGATAAATACAATATTGTGGTTGCAAATATTTTAGCAGAGGTTATAATACCTCTTCAGGAGATGATATATAAACACATGGTAGATGGTGGAATATTTATCATGTCTGGAATTATTAATACCAAAGAAGAAATAGTATGTAAGGCTATTAAGGATAATCCGCATTTTGAACTTGTAGAAGTTACAAAGGACGGCGAATGGGTTAGTGTTACAGCAAGAAAAGTAGGTTAAAAGATGTATCATTTTTTTGTAACTTCTGAGAATGTTGATTTAGTAAATAATAAAACATACATTTTCGGAAGTGATGTTAATCATATAAAAAATGTCTTAAGAATCAAAGCCGGTGAAGAAATTTTAATCAGCGATGGATTAGGACATGATTATGTATGCGAAGTGGAAGAAGTAAATAATGACTGCATTGTCTCTGGGATAACTGATGAACAATTTATGGGAACGGAACTTCCTGTAAAGTTATATTTATTCCAGGGACTTCCTAAGTCTGATAAGATGGAATTAATTATTCAAAAAGCGTGTGAGCTAGGAGCTTTTGAGATAATTCCGGTGGCTACAAAAAGAGCGGTTGTTAAACTAGATGACAAAAAAGCTAAAAAGAAAACTGAAAGATGGAATTCTATAGCAGAGTCGGCAGCTAAACAGTCCAGAAGAAGTATAATACCAGTTGTTAAGGAGCCTATGAATTATAAAGAGGCTCTTTCTTATGCCAAAGATTTGGATATGGTATTAATTCCTTATGAGAATTATAAGGATATGACTGAGACAAAACAAGTTATTGACGAAATCAATACTGAGAATATAAAATCTATTGGAATCTTCATAGGACCTGAAGGAGGTTTTGAAAAAGAGGAAGTAGATATGGCTGATGATTGTGGGTTTAAGCGAATTTCTTTAGGTAAAAGGATACTTAGAACGGAAACAGCAGGCTTAATGATTTTATCAGTAATTGGATTTAAAATAGAATTGGAGAACAATAATGGAAGCATACTTTGATAATTCTGCGACTACAGTAGTATTACCACAGGTGGCAGAGTTGGTTAATCATATTATGACAGTAGATTACGGGAATCCTTCATCAATGCATTTAAAAGGAGTGCAGGCAGAAAAATATATTAGACAGGCAAGAGAAGATATTGCAAAGACACTGCATTGTAAAGATAAGGAGATAATATTTACCTCAGGTGGTACAGAATCCAATAATATGGCCATTATAGGGGCTTGTATGGCGGCTAAACGTAAAGGGAAACATATTATTACAACTTCTGTAGAACATGCCTCTGTAAAAGCTGTTATGGAGTTTTTAAAGGGGTTTGACTTTGAGATAACATATTTGCCGGTGGATGAAAATGGTGTTGTATCCGCCGAGGATGTGAAAAATGCCATAAGAGAGGATACGATTCTTGTTTCTGTTATGATGGTTAATAATGAAGTGGGTTCGGTTATGCCGATAATGGAAATTGGGAAAACAATTAAATCTATCGATGAAAGCATTATTTTTCACGTAGACTGTATTCAGTCTTATGGTAAATATTCTATAAGCCCCAATAAGATGAATATAGATATGCTTAGTGTTAGCGGGCACAAGATTCATGGACCAAAAGGAAGTGGATTTATTTATATAAGGGAAAAGACTAAAGTCAGACCAATTATATATGGTGGTGGACAACAAAAAAATATGCGTTCCGGTACTGAAAATGTGCCGGGAATAGCAGGATTAGCCCTTGCATCCAAATTGGCCTACGACAATCTTGATTCTCACAGAGAAAAACTAATTTCCCTCAAGGATTATTTGATAGACAGACTAAAAGAAATTGAAGATGTAAGAATTCATTCGAAAAAAGGTGATGATGGTGCTCCACACATTGTAAACGCAGCGTTTATGGGGGTTAGAAGTGAAGTGTTGCTTCATACACTTGAAGATAAACAGATATATGTATCTGCCGGATCAGCCTGCAGTTCTAATGGAAATAAAGTAAGTGGTGTGTTAACATCTATGGGATTAGAAACAAATGAGATTGATTCTTCTATAAGGTTTAGTTTTTCACCATTGAATTCAAAAGAAGAGATAGACTATGCCATAGAAGTGCTTAAAGAAGTGCTTCCTATGTTGAGAAGATTTACTAGAAGATAAAGGAAATAGAGGTCATTATGTATTACAAATCATTTTTAATAAAATATGCAGAAATCGGTGTTAAAGGAAAAAATAGATATATATTTGAAGAAGCTTTAGTTAAACAGTTAGAGGGTGCGCTTATAAAAACTGATGGTAATTTCAAAGTATCAAGAACAACAGGTAGAATATACATAGATGCAGATGGTGACTATGATTATGATGAAGTAGTTTCCAGATTGCAAAAAGTATTTGGTGTAACAGGAATATGCCCTCTTTTACAGATTGATGACAATGGATTTGAAGATACTGCCAGCAAAGTTGTGGAATATCTTAAAGAAGAATATGGTGATGAAAGCTTTAGTTTTAAAGTGGATTCTAGAAGAGCAAGAAAGAATTATCCTATGACATCCCCTGAGATAAATGCTGCTATTGGTGAAAAAATATTAGAAGAAATGCCTAATCTTTCTGTAAATGTTCATAACCCTGATAAGGTTATAAGTGTTGAGATTAGAGAACATATAAATGTCTACTCTAAGGTTATAAAAGGTGCTGGCGGTATGCCAACTGGAACTGCCGGTAAAGCTATGCTTTTATTATCAGGAGGTATTGATAGTCCTGTTGCGGGTTATATGATTGCTAAAAGAGGAGTAGTATTGGAAGCTACATATTTCCATGCACCACCTTATACAAGTGAAAGAGCAAAACAGAAGGTTATTGATTTGGCAAAGATTGTAGCTCAGTACTCAGGCCCAATTCGACTAAATGTGGTTAATTTTACAGATCCACAGCTATACATTTATGAGACATGTCCTCATGATCAGCTTACAATAATTATGAGAAGATATATGATGAAGATTGCAGAACATTTTGCAAAGGAATCCAAGTGCCTGGGACTTGTCACAGGAGAAAGTATTGGTCAGGTAGCAAGCCAGACTATGCAAAGCCTTTTAACAACAAATGCTGTATGTGAGTTGCCGGTTTATAGACCACTTATTGCATTTGATAAACAGGATATAGTTGATATTTCAGAAAAAATCGGTTCTTATGAGACATCTATTCAACCTTACGAGGATTGCTGTACTATATTTGTAGCAAAACACCCTGTTACAAAACCTATACTTAAAGGAATAGAAAAATCTGAATACAAGTTAGGGGAAAAGATGGAAGAGCTGGTTAAGACAGCTATAGAAACTGTGGAAGTTATTGAAATAGATTGATAAAGGCAACAAAAAAACCGGTACATGTACCGGTTTTTTATCTTATATTATTGCCTTCTGAACAATTATTCAACGATATAAGGTTTTAATACTGTAAGGATTTCATCGATGTTATCTTCTGAATGAATATTTAAATCAATATCTTTTGAAAGATCAAGACTGAAGATTCCCATGATAGATTTAGCATCGATTACATATCTTCCAGAAACGAGATCAAAGTCTGAATCAAACTTTGTAATATCGTTAACGAAAGCCTTTACCTTATCGATTGAATTAAGACTAATTTTAACTGTCTTCATAACTATTACCTCCATTCGTTCTACTAAATAGCTTCTCTTCAATGTATATACTACATTTTGACTGGTTAAAAGTCAACCGTAATTGTTGCAATAAAAAAACGAGATTATTGGGTAATTACTGTATAAAAACACAATATTTTGTGTATAGGCTTTGAAGTTTATGGTGTAAAGTGTTACAATACAGTGAAATTATGTAAAGGAATATTGTAATGGATAATAATTCTAATTCTAAAAAGAAAGTTGCTCTTCATAACTTAGGATGCAAGGTGAATGCATATGAAACAGAGGCTATGACAGAGCTATTAATTAAAGCAGGATATGATATAGTACCTTTTGAAGAAGGTGCTGATATCTATATTATAAATACTTGTACAGTCACAAATATTGCTGATAGAAAATCCAGACAGATGCTTCACAAGGCAAAAAAAATGAATCCAAATGGAAAGGTTATAGCTGCCGGTTGTTATGCTCAGGCTATTGGAAAAGATATTGAGAAGGATTCTGCCATTGATATTGTTGTTGGAAATGATATGAAGAGAAACATTGTTGAAATCATAGAAAGTGATGGAAAGATGGAGACTCTCGTTGATATTAACGATGCCAAGGTTAAGCGTGAATTTGAAGAGCTTAATATTGAAGAAAGTATGGAAGAACGTGCCAGGGCATATATTAAGATACAAGATGGCTGCAATCAGTTTTGTTCGTATTGTATTATTCCATTTGCCAGAGGTAGGGTGAGATGCAGGAAACCGGAAAATATCCGTAAAGAAGTGAAGCGTCTTGCAGATAGAGGCTATAAAGAACTTGTATTAACCGGAATACATATTTCATCTTACACCTATGAAGAAAATGGAATTAATTATACGCTTAAGGATATAGTTAAGCTTATTTCCATGGAGCCAAGAATTAAAAGAATTCGTTTGGGGTCGTTAGAACCAAGAATTATTACAGAAGATTTCATGGAAACTATTGCAGGAATTGAAAGTATGTGTCCGCATTTTCATTTGTCTTTACAAAGTGGATGTGACACAGTTCTTAAAAGAATGAATCGTAGATATAATACAGAGGAATTCTACAATGGTGTAGAGTTAATTAGAAAATATTATCCGGAAGCTGCTATAACCACTGATGTAATAGTTGGATTCGTGGGAGAAACAGAAGAAGAACACAAAATCACCCATGATTTTCTAGAAAAGGTACATTTTTCTCAAATGCATATTTTTAAATACTCTATGCGTAAGGGAACTAGAGCTGCTCATATGGATAATCAGGTGGATCCACAAGTTAAGAATATAAGAAGTGAGGATTTGCTTTCTCTAGATGCCATTATGCACAAGGAGTTTTTGGATAGGCAGATTGGTAAGTGCAAAGAAGTACTTTTCGAAGAGGAAATGTCTATTAATAATAAAAGATACTTTGTTGGGCACACCAGAGAGTACGTGAAAGTAGCAGTGGAGACTGATGATGATTTCACTAATGAGATTATAAATGTTAAGATTACTGATTACGTTACGGACGAAATAATGCTTGCTATGTTTTAAAAATTATATTATTATTAGTGAAGATGTTTTTGCCCGTGAATTAAAGGATATTGGAGGCTTGTTATGAGTGATTTAAACAACACAAGATATTTTAAAACTGGAATGGAAGGGACACCGGATGTTGCTCAGGTTATAGAGAAAGTTTATAGAGCATTAGCAGAGAAGGGATATAATCCTGTTAATCAGATTGTTGGTTACATCATGTCTGGTGATCCAACATATATTACTAGCTATCATAACGCTAGAAGCATTATTATGAAAGTCGAAAGAGATGAACTTATTGAAGAAGCTCTTCGTTTTTATATTGATGTTAAATTTAAAAGGCCATATAGACAGTAATGAGGGTATTAGGACTGGATTTTGGCTCTAAGACAGTTGGAGTAGCATTGTCAGATCCTTTGCTGGTAACAGCCCAGGGATTAGAGATTATTCGAAGGGATAAAGAGAATAAGATTAGAAAGACATTAGCAAGAATACAAGAGATAGTGGAGACTAATGAAGTTGATCGAATAGTTCTTGGATTCCCTAAGAATATGAATAATACAATTGGCGAACGTGGTAATAAAACATTAGAATTTAAAGAGATGCTAGAGAAGAGATTAAATATACCTGTTATTATGTGGGATGAACGCCTTACAACAGTTTCTGCTGACAAGACCATGATGGAAGTGGGAGTTCGTAGAGAAGATAGGAAGCAGTACGTGGATTCTATAGCAGCTACTTTTATTTTACAGGGATATCTTGATAGTCTATCTATTAAAAATGATGTGACAGAGATACAATAATATTTTTACGATAATAAACCATGATGAACTCATGGAATTTTTTAATGTGCAAAAATATATAAATAACGGTCTTGGACTAATATACAAGATTTGTGGAAAGAGTGATTATGTCAGATAAGGTAATTATGTTTACTGATAATGAAACCCAGGAAGAAGTTGCATTTGAAGTAATTGAAGAAACAAAAGTTAATAACATTAGTTATCTATTGGTGGCTGAAGTTGTTGATGAAGAAGAAACAGGAGAAGCACTTATTTTAAAAGATATGTCTAATCCGGAAGATGCAGAAGCTTCTTATGAAATTGTTAGTGATGATATAGAACTTCAAAGTATAGCAAAAATCTTTGATGAATTATTAGGGGACGATACAGAAATTGAATGACAGAAATGAAAGGAATATTTGAACGTGAATAATGAAAATATGAATAAGAATAATGCAGTGAATGGTGATGCTATAAACAAAGAGAGAACAAAGCATCGAGGAATAAGAGTTAATCAAAGACCTAATTCTGTATATAAGAGAAAAAGTAAAAAAACGAATGAGGTTAATCAGGAAAAAATCAAAATAATACCTCTTGGTGGTCTTGAACAAATCGGTATGAATATTACTGCATTTGAATATGGCGATAGCATAATGGTAGTGGATTGTGGTATGGCCTTTCCTGAAGATGATATGTTAGGAATAGATATGGTAATTCCGGATGTTACATATCTTGAGGAGAATTTAGATAGAGTAAAAGGTTTTGTTATTACTCATGGACATGAAGATCACATTGGAGCACTTCCATATGTTCTTCAGAAAATAAACGTTCCTGTATATGCCACAAAGTTAACAATGGGCATTATCGAAGGAAAACTTGAAGAGCATAATATAACAAAATCGGTAAAAAGAAAAGTTGTTAAATATGGACAAACAGTTACCTTGGGAGATTTCAAGGTAGAGTTTATAAGGACAAATCACAGTATTGTAGATGCAGCAGCATTAGCTATATATACGCCGGCAGGTGTTATTGTTCATACAGGTGATTTCAAAATTGATTATACACCGGTATTTGGAGATGCTATTGACCTTGCCAGATTCGGAGAGCTTGGTAAAAAAGGCGTTCTGGCATTAATGTGCGATAGTACTAATGTTTTAAGACCTGGTTTTACCATGTCTGAAAAAACTGTTGGTGTTAGATTTGATCATATATTTGCTGAAAATATTGAAAAGAGAATTATTGTGGCAACATTTGCCTCTAACGTAGACAGGGTTCAACAGATTATTAATTCGGCTTGTAAATATAACAGAAAGGCTGTTATTGAAGGTCGAAGCATGATAAATGTTATTAATAAAGCTCAGGAATTGGGTTATATAAACATTCCTGATGGTACTTTAATAGATATTGATCAGTTGAAGAATTATCCGCACAATCAGATTGTTCTTATTACTACAGGTAGTCAGGGTGAGTCTATGGCAGCGCTTTCAAGGATGGCTGCAGATGTTCATAAGAAAGTCTCTATATCTGATAATGACACAATTGTATTTAGTTCTACTCCGATTCCGGGAAATGAAAAGGCTGTTTCTAATGTTATTAATGAATTAACAAGAAAGGGAGCAGAAGTTATTTTCCAGGATACACATGTATCGGGACATGCATGTCAAGAAGAGATAAAACTTATATATACTTTAGTAAAACCTCAGTTTGCTATTCCGGTTCATGGAGAATATAGACATTTAAAGGCTCATGGACAGTTAGCTACCGAGGTGGGAGTTAAACCTGAAAATGTATGTATTATGTATTCAGGTGATGTGCTAGAGATTGGAGAGACTGGAGCGAAGGTTGTTGATAAGGTTCAGGCCGGAGAAGTATTAGTGGATGGTCTTGGAGTTGGTGATGTTGGTAATATAGTATTAAGAGACAGACAGAATTTGGCTGAAAATGGTATTATTATTGTGGTAATGACTTTGGAAAAATATACAAGCCAGCTACTTTCAGGTCCGGACATTGTGACAAGAGGTTTTGTATATGTCCGAGAATCTGAAAATCTTATAGAGGAAGCAAGAGAAGTTGTATTTGATACAGTTAGAGAATGCCTTGAAAAGAAAGTCTCTGACTGGGGTAAAATAAAAATGGTAGTTAAGGATAGTTTAAGTGATTTCCTTTGGAAGAAGATGAAGAGACGTCCTATGATTTTACCAATTATTATGGAAGTTGAGTGATAATGATGAGTGAGTTCCAAGAGAATAATTACATTAGCAGGTCGGTGGTTATAGAACAGGCTGAACAGATTTCTGAAAGTATTTTAAATACAACAGTTTATCATAAGTATCTTGATTCTAAAGCCAAGGTTAAGGAGAATCCTGAGCTTTGGGCAAGAGTTATGGAATATAGAAAGAGAAATTTCTTTTTACAAAACTGTGATGATGACGTAAAACAAGGTAATATTGATAATATGCAAAACGAGTTTCATGATATATTATCCAATAAACTTGTTAAGGATTACTTAAGAAGAGAACTTGTATTATGTAGATTTATCCAAAAAATAAGTGCTAAAATAGCAGAGAAGATTGAAATGGAAACAGATTTTTTATAATCTTTTATGCGGAAATGAGTTTTTATGGCTGTTAAAGTAGATTCAAAGAAAAATGTTAAAAAAAGAAAATCAAAAAAAGGAAAAATTGGCAAAAAGATTGCAGGAAGCATTGTTAGTGTAGCAATTTATTCTTTATTAGTTGTTCTTGTGATTATCTTATGTATAAGAGGGTACAAAATTGGCTTGAAAATCTTTTCTGAAGAAGGCGGTCAACCTTCTCCAGGGGCTGATGTAGTTATAGAAGTAACTTCAGGAGATTCAACCGCAGATGTAGCCGATAAACTTTTGGAAAAAAATGTAATTAGTGATAAATTTGTATTCAAAATTCAGACTATACTTTACGAAGGTAAATTTAAAGAGGGAAGTTACACTGTTAATACTTCCTCTTCTCCAGAGGATGTAATTGCGATATTATCAGGGGAAGTTGAAGAAACAGAGGAATCATAAGTTAGGAGTATATATGTCTGGAATTACAGATGAGAGAATAGTATCATATATTCATTCTCTTGAAAAAAGTAATGGAAACTTATTGGATGATATGGAAAAATACGCCCATGATACAGACGTTCCCATTATAAGAAAAGAAGTTGAAAGCTTTTTAAGAACTCTCATAACTATTAGAAAGCCTAAGAGAATTCTTGAGGTTGGTACAGCAATTGCGTATTCTACAATTATTATGGCAAATGCTATGGATGATTATATGAAGGATTGGAATATAGTCACTATAGAGAATTACCCACCAAGAATAGAAGAAGCTTCTAAGAATATAAAATTGTCAGGGTTTAAAAATATAGAACTTATTGAAGGTGATGCAAATGAAGTTCTTAAAAAACTGACAGATGATAATAATGAATTTGATTTTATTTTTATAGATGCTGCAAAAGGTCAGTATATGCAGTATTTTCAACAGGCAGATAGAATGGTGACTTCCAATGGTATTATCCTTTCTGATAATGTACTGCAGGAAGGTGATATAGTAGAAAGCAGATTTGCTGTTGAAAGAAGAAATCGTACAATTCACAGTAGGATGCGGGAATTTCTTTATGAGATAAAGAATAGAAAAGATTATGAGTCCAGCATTATTCCAATAGGTGATGGAATGATGCTTAGTTGTAAGAAATAGTTATTATACATTACGTATAAAAGAAAGTTAGGATTTGATTATATGTCGGAGTTTATTAGTGATTTTAAATTAAGAAGACACCCAGAACTTTTAATACCTGCAAGTAGTTTGGAGGTTTTAAGAATAGCTGTAATGTTTGGTGCGGATGCAGTGTATATTGGAGGCGAAGCCTTTGGCCTTAGAGCGAAAGCTAAGAATTTTACCATTGAAGAGATGAAAGAAGGGGTGGAATTTGCCCATGCTCACAATGTTAAAGTTTATGTTACTGCCAATATAATTGCTCATAACAAAGATTTAGAAGGTGCCAAAACTTATTTTGAAGAGCTTAGAGATATTGTTAAACCGGATGCTTTAATTATCTCTGATCCTGCTATATTTACCATAGCAAAACAGGTGTTGCCGGATATGGATATTCATATTTCCACCCAGGCTAACAACTGTAACTACGGAACGTATAACTTCTGGCACAGCCTTGGTGCTACAAGAGTAGTGACTGCCAGAGAATTGTCTTTGGAAGAGATTAAAGAAATTAGAGCAAATATTCCGGATGACCTTGAGATAGAGACATTTATTCATGGTGCAATGTGTATATCATATTCAGGCCGTTGTCTTTTAAGCTCTTTCCTCGCTGGTAGAGATGCTAATCAGGGAGCCTGCACCCATCCTTGCAGATGGAAATATGCAGTGGTGGAGGAATCCCGTCCGGGTCAGTACATGCCGGTATATGAAAATGATAGAGGTACATATATATTCAACTCTAAGGATCTTTGCATGATAGAACACATACCGGAACTTATGGATTCTGGTATTGATAGTCTTAAAATTGAGGGCAGAATGAAAACTGCATTATATGTGGCAACAGTTGCAAGAACCTATAGATGTGCAATAGATGATTATAAAAAAGATCCAGAACTATACAAAGAAAGACTTCCTTGGTATCAAGAGGAAATCAGAAAATGTACCTATAGACAGTTCACCACCGGGTTCTTTTTTGGTAAACCAAATGAAGAAACTCAAATATATGATTCCAACACATATTTGAGGGAATTTACATATCTTGGATATGTTGAAGAAAAGGTCTCTTTAGATACACTTCCAAGAGAGATTCAGTTACCGGAAGATTCAATGGACAAGCTTATTCGCATAGAACAGCGAAACAAGTTTGGCGTAGGTGATGTGATTGAGATAATGAAGCCTAATGGAGAAAATATAAATAGTAAAGTCGTTGGGATATATACAGAAAAAGGTGAATCTAGAGAATCTGCACCACATCCAAAGGAAATATTATACATAGCTTTGGATAAGGAAGCTGAAGTATATGATATTTTGAGGGTAAAGAAGGATGAGTAAAGAAATAAATACCAATAAAGATAATTTTTTATTTAAAAATAATAAAAGTATAAAAGAATTATTTGAAAATATACCAGAGAAGTTCTATCAGAACTTCTCTTTAATTGTTTTATTAATGATGATATTTCTTGTGGTTGAACAGACGATTGTCAGATTTGTGACCCAGGATGTATCTGCAGAAATGTATAAAAGACATTTTTTATACATAGGGGCTTTGGCAGTTATATGCGCTTTAATGTTTGTGATAGGGACTTGTTTTAAGTTTAAAAAAGGAGAATTTAAAACTTTTATTAAGAAAAATATAAATGATGTTTTGTTGTTTGGATTATTGGTTTGGACGATTATAACAACGTTATTTGGAATAAATATAAAGATGTCATATCTGGGTAATTACTTTAGATTTAATGGATTAAGAAGTTATTTTATATATGCCGGATTGTATATATGTGCCAGGTGTGTTTCGCATAATCCAAAATACAAGAAAATAATAATTTGGATGATTCCTATTGCTATTACAATTCAAAATTCGATAGTGATTGCGCATATGGTAGTTGGTAAAAATATATATAGGTATGGCGCTTTCCAAAACGAAAATCATTGTGCATATGCGATAGGAATAACAATAGCTTTATTAATTGGTTTGATGGTATATGAAAATAATATTATTCTAAAAACTCTATCGGGTACAATGATGTCTGTTAACATTATATGTCTGATACATAATAATTCCTTTGGACCAATGCTTGCTGTGTTTGTTGCACTAATCTTTTTTTTACTGTTATTTATTATAAAAAATAAAAGAATAACAAAATCTTTGATAGTTATGATGGTTTTATTTAGTTTGAGTTGCTTTATAGGTAATAAATTGAATAATAATGGTTTAGTGAATAACTTTAAAATATTTTTTGTTGATGTGGATAAACTTGCATATAAGAATGAATATACAGAAGAAGAGTATAAACAAATAGGCACAGACAGGATGAGGTGGTGGTTAGGTTCAATTGAACTTATAAAAGAAAACCCGGTAGTTGGATGTGGACCGGAAAATACTTTAGAGGCTTCTGGTTATAGATATTCGGTTGCGCATAATGAGTATTTAACGATTGCAGCTGAAAATGGTATTCTTGCAATAATATTATATATTGCCAGTTTAATTATTCTATTTATAAAAAAAATAAAATGCATAAACGAATGGGATATGTATACTTTATGTATGGGGACAGCAGTTGTTGAATATTTGTGTTCTGCTTTTGTAGGATTGATGTTGTTCTATTCAGCATTATTCTTTTTTATTATCCTGGGAATGATTTCTAAGAATGAAAATGAACGAATTGGTAAAAATTAACAAAAACTATTTGCTTTTGCTTTATTTTGTAGACATATTGTGGTAAAATGATTGAAGCGAGTTATTATATTTACATAAGAATGAGGGTAATCTAATGGCAAGATCTAATAAAATGAGATTAGGAGACCTTTTGGTATCGAAGGGACTTTTGGAAGAAGAACAGATACCATTGGTTGTAGAAAAACAAAAAGAAACAGGAGAAAAGTTCGGAGAGACGGTTCTTGAAATGGGGCTTGTCACTGAAGGAGATCTTATTGATGCTCTAACAGAACAGTTAGGCGTTGAATATGTGGATGTTCGAAGAATTAAGATTGATGAAGAATGTACGAAGCTTGTTAGAGAGGATTACATGAGAAAGAATTCGGTTCTTCCTTATGCCTTCGACCCACTTCTTCCTAATGTTGTAAAAGTAGCTATGGCAGATCCAATGGATATCATGGTTGTTGATGATATCAGTATAATGACTAATTTTCAGGTTGATCCTGTACTTTCTACTAAAGGACAGATTAATGTTGCTTTGGACAGATTGTTCGGAGCCAGTCAGGCTATGCAGGCTGCTGAAATGTATCGAAAAGAAAGACAAAAAGATAAGGAAAGAATAGGAGCTACTACTGAGGATGATACAACTCAAGGTGATGATGAGGTTGAGAACTCACCTATTGTTCAGCTGGTTAGAAGTATTCTCGAACAGGGAGTTAGAAGAAGAGCTTCCGATATTCATATTGAGGCGTTGGAATTTCAAGTTAGGGTTAGGTATCGAATTGATGGCGCCCTAGTAGTTGCTATGATGTATGAGATAGATATGCTTCCGGCTATTTCGGCTCGTATTAAGATTATCGGTGGTATGGACATTTCTGAGAAGAGAAAACCACAGGATGGTCGTATTGCTATGACGGTTGATCGTAGAGATTATGACGTCCGTGTATCTATCTTGCCAACAATTAATGGAGAAAAGACGGTTATGCGTCTTACCTCAAAAGAAAATCTTACTAGAGATAAGAAGAATCTTGGTTTTTCTGCAGAAGAGCTGGTTAAGTTTGATAGAATCCTTAAGAATCCACATGGAATTATATTGGTTACAGGACCTACAGGTTCCGGTAAATCTACAACTCTTTATACTGCTCTTTCGGAGTTGAATACTGAAGATGTTAATATAATCACTGTTGAGGACCCTGTAGAGGCAAATATGGAAGGTATTAATCAGGTTCATGTTAATGAAAAAGCAGGACTTACCTTTGCAGCTGCACTTAGATCTATCCTTCGTCAGGATCCGGATATCATAATGATTGGAGAGATTCGAGACGGTGAGACAGCGGATATCGCTGTTAAAGCGGCTATCACAGGACACTTGGTTGTTAGTACATTGCATACTAATGGTACAGCGAGTACAATTTCCCGTTTGGTAGATATGGGTATTGAGCCATACCTTGTAGGTGATTCTTTGGTAGGTGTTATAGCTCAGCGTCTTGTAAGAAGATTATGCCCTGATTGTAAAAAGCTTGTATATGCAGATGAAGATCAGAAAAAGATTCTGGGACTGAACGTTGAAGGGGATATGCCGATTTATGAACCGGTTGGATGTGAAGGTTGTAATAATACCGGTTATAGAGGTCGAATAGGTGTATATGAGATAATGCAGGTTAATGCGGCTTTGAGAGCTGAGATAGCGGCAGGAGCAAGAGCTGATCAGATAAAAAAAGTTGCATTGGAACATGGTATGGAAACCTTAGCAATGTCAGCAGCCAGATTATGTAAGGAAGGAATTACATCATATAAAGAAGCTCTTAAGATAGCTTATGAGTCAGAATAATAAATAATATATAATTAAAAGCATCAGGAGGACAGCAAATGGTAACAATTGAAGAAATACTTTTTAAAGCAGCAGAGCATAATGCATCCGATGTTCATATTACAGTAGGTGTACCGCCAAAGATGAGGGTTAACGGTGAACTTATTAATATGGACTATGACAGATTATTACCGGAAGATTCAGAACAAATCATCAGTGGTGTATTAGACAAAAGAAGAAAAGAGATATTCAAGGAAAGAGGAGAAGTGGATTTCTCTATATCTGTTCCGGAAGTTGGAAGATACAGAGTTAATGTATTTAAACAAAGGGGTTCGATGGCGGCTTCGCTTCGTGTGGTTGGTACAGAGATACCTAATCCTAATGATTTGGGAGTTCCGGCAGCGGTTCAGGAACTTTATAAAAGAAAAAGAGGCCTCGTTCTTGTTACAGGACCTACAGGTTCCGGTAAATCAACAACTTTGGCATCTATCTTGAATCTCGTAAATGAGAATAGATCTTGTCATATTATTACTTTGGAAGATCCTATTGAATATATGCATAAACATAAAAAAGCAATGGTTAACCAAAGGGAAATTGGTTTGGATTCGTTATCTTACAATAATGCCCTTAGAGCAGCTCTTCGAGAAGATCCTGATGTTATTCTTGTAGGTGAGATGCGAGATTTTGAAACTATCTCAATTGCGGTAACTGCAGCAGAAACAGGACATTTGGTGTTCTCTACATTGCATACAATTGGTTCTGCAGCTACAGTAGACAGAATTATTGATGTATTCCCTGTTCATCAGCAACAGCAGATTAGAGTTCAGCTGTCTATGGTTCTTGAGGCAGTTATATCTCAGCAGTTGCTTCCAACTGCTGATCATAAAAAACGAGTTGCTGCATTCGAAGTTATGATAACTAATCCTGCTATAAAGAATCTTATTCGAGAAGGTAAAACATATCAGATTCAATCAATGATTCAGACTAACAGAAAGATAGGTATGATGACTATGGATGATAATCTGTATGATTTATATAGAAGAGGTATTATATCATCTGCAAACTGTCTTAACTATTCTCAGGATATTCTTAATATGGAAAAGAGAATACGTGGTTTAATTTAATGGTTATAAAATTGTGAATTATAAACAAATATAGGTTTAAAAATAAATAAAACAGGTAAATATTAACAAAATGTTAATATTTAAAAGACGAGTTGTAAATTTTTGTTATATATGATATTATAATTTTAGTAAAAATGAACGAAATTACTTCGTAAAACTCGGGAGAGGAGTGCAAAATGCCAAATTATAAATTTACCGCTGTTAATCAGGCAGGAGAAAAGATAAGCAGTAAGATAGAAGCAGATGATGCGGTTCTTGCCCAGGAAATGCTTCGAACTCAGGGATATACAATGATTGAGAATATCAAAGAGGAAACGATCTTTGATAAAGATCTTAAGTTTAACTTTGGTAAAAAAAAGGTAACAGCCAGAGATTTGAGTGTATTCTGCAGACAGTTTGTAAGTATAACTACAGCTGGTGTAACGATTGTAGATGCTCTTGAGATGTTAGCTATGCAGACTGAGAATCCCACGCTTCAGGCTGCAATTATGGATACGAGTACTTCAGTAAAGAAGGGTGAAAGTTTAGCTAACGGATTAAAAAGACAGGGAACGGATATATTTCCTGCTGTTATGATTAACATGGTTGAAGCCGGTGAGGCTTCCGGTAATCTTGAGACAGCGTTTGACAGGGTTGGTGTACAGTTTGAAAAACAGCAAAGGTTAAATGGACTTGTTAAAAAGTCTCTTATGTATCCGATAGCACTTATCGTTATTATTATAGCGGTTGTTGCTGCGATGATGATATTGGTTATTCCAACGTTCTCTGATATGTATGCTGATATGGGACAAAAATTACCATTTATCACACAGTTACTTGTTGATATAAGTGATTTTTTGGTGGCTAAATGGTATATTGTTATAATAGCGGTTGTTGCAATTGTTGTCGGGATTAAATTATTTAAATCAACCGAGATAGGAACATATTTCTTCGGAAAAATATCGATGAAGATGCCTATATTCGGAACACTTACAGTTAAATCTGAAGCGGCTAATTTTGCAAGAACGCTATCTACACTTACAGCATCCGGCATTGCTATGATAGATGCTTTAGAGATAACGGCGAAGACTATGAAGAATCCATATTTTAAAGATGCGGTTATGGAGGCAAAAGAAAAAGTTGCCCAAGGTCGTCCACTTTCTGAACCATTGGAAGCATCAGGAGTATTCCCTAAGATGGTAGTACACATGATTGGTATAGGTGAAGAAACAGGTAATATGGAGGATATGCTTAATACAGCAGCTTCTTATTATGAAGAAGAAGTTGAAGTTACAACACAATCAGTAACAGCCTTGATTGAGCCATTGATAGTAGTTGTCATGGCCGGAATTGTTGGTACAATTATCATGGCGATTCTTATACCAATGTTTGGTATGTATAGTATTGCTGATAGTGAAGAATAGTACAGATATAAATGTTATCTCATACCAAGGTAACAATTATATAGAAACAAAATAACAAAATAATACCAAAAAGAAAAGGAGACATGTATTATGAAAAAAATGAACAACAAAGGTTTCTCATTAATCGAGCTTATTATCGTTATTGCTATTATGGCTATCTTAGTAGCAATCATTGCACCAAACTTAACAAAGTATCTTGGAAAGTCAAAAGCTAAAACAGATGCTAAGAACCTTGATGAAGTAAAACAGCAGGTACAGAACGCTATCTCTGATGCTTCTACTGATGAAGTTGCAGTTCCTACAAAAACTATTAAAATTACAGCTTCAGGAAGCACAGTAACAGTATCAAATGGTGACGGTGGAAGTTTTGATAACATTCTTAAAACTGTTTTAAAAGGAACAAGTACAAAGAGTAAAGAAAATCCAAGTAATACAAGTATTGAGTTTACAATTAGTGGTTCGGTTTCGGCTGGATATGAAGTTACAGGTGTTAAGTTTACAACATAATATATTATGAAAAATAATAAGGGATTTTCACTAATTGAGTTGATAATTGTTATAGCTATAATGGCAATCTTGGTTGCCGTTATAGCTCCAAATTTAACAAAGTATTTGGGGAAGTCTAAAGTTGAGACAGATAAGAAAAATATTGATGAAGTAAGACATCAGGTCTATAACTGTATTTCACAGGCTACTATCAATGAAGAAAAAGTGATGTCAGATGAAAGCATTGGAAAAGCATCTTATCTCGTTTCGTATTCTAGTAGTACCGGATTAAGTGTTGTCTATGCAAGTACTAACGGTACAGCGGATTTTGCTAATTTACTTACAAAGTCAATTGAACAAGGTAATGTATCTAGTAAAGTCGATAAAACAAAAGATAAGCTTGATATTGAGATTGCCGGAAGTGGTTCGGGCGGTTACACAGTAAAAGTGAAATATACAAGTTAAATCTAAAAATGATAAGGAAGATTAACATGCAGATAGAGACAGTATACAAGATTATAATAATTATTTATGGTGTTTTGATTGGTAGTTTTTTAAATGTTTGTATTTATAGAATCCCAAAGCACGAAAGTATCGTTGTTATACGTTCTCATTGCATGAATTGTGGAGAGCAGTTGAAGTGGTACGATCTTGTGCCACTTCTAAGCTTCCTTTTTTTAAGAGGTAAGTGCAGATATTGCGGAACAAAGTTATCTTGGCAGTATCCTATGGTGGAGTTTGCAAATGGTCTTGGGTATGCAATGATTGTATTTGCAAATGAAATGGGAAATGTTAATGAAATAATAACAAGTATTTTATATTGCTTGTGTTTTTCTGCGTTATTATCACTTAGCGTAATTGACTGGAGAACTTATGAGATTCCAGTGGCCTTTAACGTCTTCATCGGCGTTTTAGGCATTATAAAATTACTTACTGATTTATCACATTGGTATGAATATGTGATAGGTGCTATATGTGTAAGTGGTTTTTTGTATTTATTATATTTAATTACTAAAGGAAGAGGTATAGGTGGCGGAGATATTAAACTCATGGCTGCTGCTGGCCTGTTAATAGGTTGGAAATTAATTATCCTTTCTTTGGGCTTAGGATGTGTGATAGGTTCTATAATTCATATAATACTTATGAAAGTGCAGGATAAGGATAGAGTACTTGCATTTGGACCTTATTTATCAATCGGAATATTTATTTCCATGTTGTGTGGTAATCAGATTATTGATTGGTATATTAATTCATTCATTCATTAATAAACTATTGAGGGAGGCTAAGAAATGGCATCTAAAACATTAACCATTGAGATTGGTAATGAATTTATCAAGATCTGTGAATCAGAAAGAAGAAGAGATCAGATTATAGTTCATACCGCAGTCTCAGTACAGACACCGGAAGAGTCAGTTGAAGATGGTTTTATAAGAAACAACATGCTTGTATCTACGGCCATCAGACAGGCGATGACTCAGGAACAGATTACAGCAAAAGAAGTTGTTTTCGTACTTTCTTCATCTAGGATAGCTTCAAAAGAGGTAATACTTCCAGGTGGTAAGAAAGTTAAGATTCAGGAACTTATTGATACAAACGCTTCGGAGTATTTCCCAATTAATGTAGAAGAATATGTATTCTCTTACACAGTTCTTGAGGCGATTAAGACAAAAGAGGAACAAAAGACTCGTGTTCTTGTTTATGCAGCTCCTGATATGATGGTACAGAGTTATTACGAGTTAGCTGCTACACTGGGAATGAAAGTAAAAGCAGTAGATTATTCCGGTAACTCTACATTACAGTTAATTAAGATTCAGATTGATAAAAAACCAACATTGGTAGTTCAGCTGGGAATGGATACAACAATCGCTTCAGTAATGGTTGATGATGTTCTTAGACTTCAAAGAACTATCCCATATGGTGAATCTTTACTTTTACAGTCAGTTGTGGAAAGTAGAAAGGTTTCTACTAAGGTGGCTCTTGAGTTATTAAGTCAGGCTCAGATTGTTAAAGAGTCATTAGATGCTGATGAAACAACAGGTTCACTAAAGTATCTGATTAATAACGTAAACCGTGTAATTGAGTATTATTCAAGTAGAAATACGGATACACCAATTGAAAAAATTGTAATCATAGGTGAAGGTGCAGATGTTATGGGTATGGATATCCTGTTTAGTAATGAAACAGGTCTTCCTGCTGAAAGATTAACAATGCTTAAGAACGTTGAGCCATATAACCGTATGAAGATTAGTAATTCGGTTCTTCGTAATTATATGGCTAACTTTGGAGCTTCTCTTGATCCTATACATCTTGAACCAAAGTCTGCAAAGATGGTTAAGAGTACCGATTCTTCTAATGATAGTGGTGTTCCATACTTTTTGTTAGCCGGTATATTTGCAATTGCTGCAGTAGGATTATTTGTGTATCCTAACCTCAAAAATAAAGAACTAAATAATAAATTAGATGATATTAAAGCAGAGATTAGCGAAAAAGAAGGTATTCATAAAGTATATGAGAAAAATGAGAAGTCAAAAACTGATCTTTTAGATGCAGAACTTTTTGATTCGGCAACACATTCTAATGCAGAATATACATATGATTTATTAAAGTATTTTGAAAAGATAGTTCCAAAGGATATGCAGGTTCAGTCTTTTACTGTTAATAATAATCAGGTTTCTGTTACTGTAGAATATACAGACAGACTTCAGCTTATTGGATTTGTAGAAGGTCTTGAAGAAGGCGATTCCATTACATATGATGAGTTGGAAGATAAACTGGTTGAAGATGGAATTATTGAGAAAGATTCTGATGAAAAATCGGATGATAAGGATACTAAGAAAGATTCTGATGAAGAAAAAGATATGATTACGTATACTCATATTTATAATTTAACAGTTGGTGGTTATTCATCTGATTTGGAACCTGCAGTTGCATTAGGGCTTGAAACAGCAGATAATTCAAAGACCGTTGAAAAGTTAACTGCAGATATTGCATTTAATATTGCATCAGATAAGTATTTGAAAGATTATATAGATGAAGGTGTTATCACTGGATATCAGCCTTCTGCTTCAGAGACTACAGAAGAGGAGGCTAATTAAGTATGGAAGATAATAAGAAAAAAGGCCTTAACGGAAAATATCTTGGTATGGTTTTGGTTTTAGTAACATTTATAGCGGCGATAGCTGTTTATATGGCAGTATTCACTAAAACCAATGAAAAAAATAAATCAATACAGTCTGAAATTGATACAAAGAAAGCAGAACTTGACGAGCTTAAATCTTTAGAAGCAGGCAAGAAAGAAACAGAAGAGAATACTAAAGAAAATAATGAGAAGGCTAAAGATATAATTGGTAAATTTAATGGTGGGGTCTCATATCGTTCAGAATTAACAGATACTTTAAGAGTTGAGAATAAATACGGAGTGTTATGTGACTCTATAGGATTTACTAATCCATATTTAGCATATTATTTTGGTAATGTAACAAGTGATTCTGCTTTTGCTACCGATCCTGATGGTAACCAGGTTAATTCATTAATATCATATACCGGTAATGGTGCAAGTGCAGAAGAAAACATAGAAGGTTACAATGGTTATGATTATTCATTAATGAATGCTTCAAACAGCAATTTGTTCGGTCAGTGTTTAATGTATGAAATAACTCTCAATGGAAGTTATGCTAATATTAGAGATGCCATTAAGGAGTATCAGGATATGCAGAATGATAAAGATCATCCTGCCAGAAGAGTAATCTACGGTGTTGAGTTGACTTATGATGGATCGAAAGATGTAGATTTAATGGTGGCTAAGTTACAGATTGCAGATTATGCAGTCTGGGGATGGTTTAATGACGGCACACAGGTTGATTTCTATGTTCCTAAGTTAGCTGATTTTTCAATAGAAAATGGTAAAGGCGGTCAGTACATCTATACAAAGGGTGATGATTATCCTTATGCTAATTCAGCTACATCAGGTGTATATTCTAAGAGAGAGACTGACGAAAAGAAAAAGACGAGTGCAGATGAAAATGTTTTCTACACAGACGCACTTGCAGAAGCAGATGCTTCAGAAGGCTAATACGTAAACTTTTAAAAACTGCAGAATTTATCTGATTAGGTAAATTCTGCAGCATTAATTATATTATGAAGAATTTTATTTTTAAGAAAAAAGCTACAAAAAGCTAGAAGGGAGATTGCAGAATGTTGAAAAGCGAAAATAGAATGAATAACAAAGGATTCAGTTTGGTTGAAGTTATTGTTGCTATAGCAATTCTTGCACTTGTTACTGCTCCTTTCTTAAGTTCTTTTGTTTCAGCTACTAAAAATAATGAGAGATCCCAATATCAAATAAAAGCTAAGCAATCAGGAGAGGCTGTTATAGAAGCATTTAAAGGTTCTTCAATGTCATATCTTGTTTCTGAATATGGCCTTACAGAAAAAACTGATGCAACCGGAAAAGGAACAGGTGTATATACAACAACTCTTACAAGTAGTAACTTTAGTGGTTTAGGAACTAATTACACAGCAGAAGTGACAATGACACCAACTGAATCCGGTGCTAACTCAGATATTACTGCTGTTAAAAATTTATATAAGTCAGATGTATTTGTTCTTGCAGATGTATTTGATGAATATGATGATATGTATGCATTGAATCAATATGGAAATTATATTGAGAGAATAAACAGACGAGTTGTTGTTACACTTAAAAAAAATATCAATGGTAAATATGTTGTTAATGTTGGTGTTGGATATTATGATGCTAATAAAGAAATATTTAAAGATGATAACTTTTTAACTGCTTATTACACTAAAGTACCTAAAATATATACTTTTTATAGTGTTTTAAGTAGTTCTTCATCAGATAGAGTTACATTTATAAATGAGACTTCTGAAAAAAATGATGTTTATTTTATTCAACAGGAAAATTCAAGATCTGATATTAATACTGGTAATGTAAGATTCACCATTTATAAAAATTCTGCAAAGTATGATGTTGATATATTTGCTATAAGAGAAACCAACAATTACGATACAACTGTTCATACAAATGTAAGAGGACCTGATGGAGCTTTACTTGGATTAACAGATCTTGCCAGTTATAATTATCTTTATGATATCGAAGTAAAAATATCTAGAAATGGTGAGAGCCTTGGAACATACAGCTCATCAAAAGCTGATAAGAGTTGATGGGGAGGTTTATAATGTTAAAAGAGTTGAAAAAAATGTTAAAAAGATTTAATTCCGATAATAGAGGAGATACTTTAGCTATCGTTATCATAGGTATTTTTGTTGTAGGTATGTTAGGAACAATTATATTAGCAATGACTGCTAATAACTACAGAATGAGAGTAGTGGACAGACGTTCACAGACTACCTTTTATCAAAATGAAAAAGTGGTTGATGAAATAAAAGGTGTTATTGGTACTGATGCGTTAGATTCTGCCAATGATGCATATAATTGGGTTTTAACAAATTATATTTCTTCTACCGGTTCAAAAAGAACTGATGCCACAGCTAAGTTTATATCTTTATATACCTTGGGAAGCACCAATGGTGAAATGGTATATACTAATATAACACATAAGACCAGTGTGGATCCTACACAAAAACACGCATTAGTAGGTATTCAATCAAAATTTCCTGAAGGAAATTCAGATACTAATATAGAGAAGATAGTTCAAAGTATTTATGATGATTTTAAAGGCAGATCTGATATATATGCTGTTTCAGCTTCAGGAGATAAAATTGAAAAAGGCAGTTCGGCAGTTGTAGATCATTTAACTACAGATTCCGGATATGCATTTAATATTAATACCAGTGGAGATACTGATGTTGAATATGTTAAAGATGCTAGTGGTAATCTTGAAAAGATTTCAATAAAGAACATAAATGTATCATGTAGATCAAATAATGGTAATTATTTTACCAGTATAACATCTGATTATGAGGTTATTGTTCCTGATATTACTATTGATTTTAGCAATTCTGCTGAACCGGATAGTTTAAGTAGTTTTTATGAATATGCAACTATTGTAGAAGGAACCAGAAATGCTAATACAATAACAGGTGTAGCAGATTCTACGTTAACTATTAATGGTACTACTGATATTAATGGAAATATATTTGCTGGCTCTAGTGATAAAGGTAGAAGAACTGCAATTAAAGTTGGCAACGGAGCAACTCTAAATAGTTTATCATATGTTCTTTATGCCGATGGTCCTATTGAATTTGCCAATAATTCTTCTTTCAATGCCAATAGTGGAGCTACGGAAGCTGATATTGACAACTATAAGTTGTGGGCTAAAGATTTGTTGGTATCCGGTAATACAGTAAGTATTGATATAAATAATTCCAATGTATTATTATCTGATGATCTTCAGATTAATGGTGATAATGCAACAGTGAATATTACTGGTAATTATATTGGATATGGATTTGCAGATAATGGAGACAGACGTAATGATGAGGAAGGTCTCAGTGGTTCAAAGACAGGTTTGGAAACAACTTATAATGAAAGTAGTGACAATGCAACTGATGCAGAAATTCAAGACCATGAACAGCGTAGTGCGATTGTTGTAAACGGTAGTAATGCAAAAGTAGATTTATCAGGTCTTTCTAATTTGTTTGTATGTGGACGTTCTTTTATAGATCTTCAGGATGGTGGTTTTTATAATCACGCAACATATATGACAGGTGAATCTATATCAGTTAAAGGTAGTCAAAGGGTTTATTTATCTCCTATAGATAATCCTAATCTCGGACCTTACGTTGGAACAAACTTTGTTTCATATACTCAGGCAGTATCTGATGCAGGATCTATGTCATTGGAAAATTATTTTGTAAGCGTTTTAAACACGGATAGTACGAAGCCATACGTAAAAGCAAGAAGGTATCGTAGAAGCGGATCAACATCCGAAGATAGTGATGTTATATATTTTTATATAGATCCTACTGATCCTAGAGAGATGACTATTTTATATACAAATAGATTCTATCAGGGTGAATCAGTTCCTGGAACTAGTGATACCACATATACAGATTTAATTAATAACGGATTAAGCGAAAGATTTGGAAGTGACGGCTACTTAAAGATACCATCTGATAAAGATAAGATATTTACTATTGGTACATATTTGAATTATGATAATGGTGTATCTAGTTTAGCAAGTGGTTATCCTGGTATTGCCTATACCGGTGATATGTTAATTAACCAATATGATGGATATAATGCAGCTTATCATAATTACAATTCAAGTGATTCATCGATTTCAGATATTTCTAAAATGGTACGTGTTGTGTCCGGAGCGGTTGCTAAGCAGAATATGATTATACCTGGATTAAGAGACGATGCTAATTCAACTGTTGTTGGATATACAAAGACAAATAATTCGTCTATTGAGCATGAATCGGATGGTCAGGTTTTCAATAATTTTGTTAGTAGTGATGGTTTGAATAATTTATTAATAACGAAGAAGTCAAAATCTAATTATGATTTTGATGGTGAATTTGGCGTAATGTCAGATAAATTAAATAGTAGTGATGCAAATTGCATAAAATTATTTAAAACATCTAGTGACACATCAGACGACGCAGCAATTGAAAGAATTGATAATTACATCGAGGATTTTAATGATAATATAAAGAAAGGTGATATAACATTAGAAAACACAGGATTTTTAGTTGGTAAATTATCAACATCTAATTTAACAAGTGTAACGGTAGATATAAGTGATATAGTTAAAGAATTTAAAAATAAAATTGGTTTCGATTTCAATTGCGGAGTGATTATTTTAGATGTAGATAGCGATGTGATTACAGTTGATGTAACTAATACCGCTAAAAAATTCACTGGTTTGATAGTTATTAACGGTAACGTTGTTTTGAATAATATGACACTTAATGCAAATGCAGATGTAGTAAAATTTGTATTAAAAGCAGCAAGAATAGAGAAAGGTTCAGTAACACAATCACTTGGTGCATGGCTTATTAATTCATTTAAAGATCCTGATTTGGATGGACAGACTGATCCTCTTACAGGAGATGAGTTGACTTATTCTGATCTTATTAAGGTTAATAACTGGAGAAGAACGGATTAAAAAATGCTAATATATTTCCGGAGTTATGCTCTGGAAATATATTCATGTTTTAGATATACTTTATTTAAGTACATTATTTAAATTTCAGGATTATGGGACAAAGAGAGGGATAACTTGCTTATGAAAGATAATAAAGGTTTTAGTTTAATAGAATTAATTGTCCTAATGGGTATTTTAGCCATTGTAATAGGTGCCGGTGGAATGGGTATGTATGGATCAATTCAAAGATCCAAAGCTAAGAATCAAGCATCTGATTTTAATTCAAAGATTAGCGAATTATATAGTGCTTCAATGTCAAAAGCCGAAGATTACCGTTTGGTTGCTACCCTTGATGGAGATACAGTTAAATATAGTTTTCAAAGGAATTCAGGTTCTGGTTGGACAGCTTATAATTCAGCTTCATCAAAAGTAAAAGGAGCAATTACGGCATCGAACAGTTCATCTTCGTATAAACTGGTTAATAATTCTTATATAGTAATTAAATATAATAGTGTTGATGGCGCTTTTGAAGAAATTACTGCATATAATCCAAGTGGAGTTGCGAATGTAGAAAAAATTCAAAAGATTAAATTTGATTATTATGGAAAAAGTGCTGTTGTTAATCTTAGATTTAATACAGGTAAACATTCCATGAAAGGTTAGAAAGAGAGGGTTTGAATGAATAATTCTAAATATAAGAATATGGGTATTAATAGTAATTCAGGTTTTTCTCTTATTGAAGTGTTGATTACTTTGGCAATTACAGGGATTATTATTATAGCAGTTTATTCGTTTATAAATGTGGGTTCAAATCAATATAAATCCACAAAGGAAAGAACTGATTTACAACAGGAATTGACGCAGATTAATAAATTAATATCCGAGCACATCAAAGAATCACAAGAAGATATAATAAGATATTATAAGGCAGATGATGGTTCTTATGTAATACATACAGGTGTATCCAATGCATCTGTTACATATAAAATGTATGTATATAATGCAAGTAAAAATAGTTTGTATATCTACGATGAACCAACAGTTGTAGACGAAATTAATGCAACTAATAGTGCAGCTAAGATTACAGAGAATTCTGTAGATAATCTTATTAGTGATAATGTTACGAAATTTGTTGTTAGTTTTGTTTCTAATAGTTTAGATGATGATGGAAACCCTGTTGAAGCACAAAAAGAGGTTTCATCTGAAACAGTAGGAGGTTATACATTGACAATGTATGTTCCTGCAACAGATGGTACATTAGTTAATATAGATTCAAAAATAGTTGTAAATAAAAGGACGGCAACGTCCAATGAAACATATTCACTTAGAAACTAGGATATAATAGGAACAAAAGAAGGAGGTAAATTTCATGGCAGTGAAAAGATTTATTAAACGCAATAATAAAAAAATCACATGTTTAATAGCCTTGTTATTGGTTTGTGCTGTTTCTATTGTTGCTATTATTTCTTCAAAGACAACAAATGCATCTGTATTCAAAAAAGATAAAGATGGCAACGTAGTTAGAAGAGATACATTGACTGTCTTGGAGATTGTGGCCCAGGAAGGTCAACAGGTAATCGGGTATACTGTTTCAGGATATGAGCCAATTACCAAAGAAGCAATTGAGAATTATAAGGGCGAGTTGGACGTTGATGATTTTAGAGCAGCTACCGGATATGAAATTACTCAAGAAGAAGTATCCGAAGGTGTTTATAAAACAACTGTTATTGACAATCTTCTTGAAAATACATTTAATTTAAATGTATTAGAAGGAAATATGAATTCTGATGGTGGTATTATTGTAAATGTTAAAACAGCTAATGCAGTTACTGCAACAGATATCAATAATGCAGACCTTGTATTCTTGAATTCAGGAGATTATAATCAGAATCTTCTCTATTACTATGATCAGATTATGAGAAATGGTGCTCTTGGTTATGAAAAAGGAAACTATGGTAAAACATATGGTGATTCTGTAGTAGTTAACCAGGAAGCAAAGGAATCTTCTATTTCCGCAATATTAGCTGCGGAGGCAAATCCTACATTAGCATCAAAGATAACTGCAACAGATTATATTCTTTCCGGTGTTAAGGATTTTAATTATTATAATTTGGATGCATATAATGAAGCTCTTGGTGCTTTAACAGAAGGGACTTTATCTAACGATAATCAGACGGTAGTTATTAATAATATTTATGAAGCTATTATTCGTCCGGTTAACAATAGAGAGAGAACTGTTGCATCTGATGAGACGTACAGTGGAGCATCATTGGAAAAGATGTATACAAACCTCATGAAGATTGGTATTAATCATGTTGTTGAAGTAAACGTAGATGTTTACTATGACAAGATGACAAGTAGTGATTACTACTACGATAGAAAGCTTACTCAGGAATTAGTAGATACCATGAATGACGAAGAAAAGGTAAATGGTATAAATAATCTTAAAATTATTAAAGCTACAGGTTATACAATTCCTACCAAAGAAGTGGATGGAAAAGAAGTACAAGATATTGAGCATATTGTTATTAATGACGAATCTTTACATTCTGATGAAGAAGGTGCAGATTTTAAATTAATAAAAGATTCATTATCAAAAGCTATGTATGATTACAGCAGTTATAATGAAGATGTAGTTAGTTCATATGCTAATGGATATCTTAAAATGGATTTAACGGAGAGTCCTGCAACTGCGGGTCAGTTAGATGATGCTGCTGTAGCAGAAATACAGTCTGAAGTTATAGATGTAGTAAATGCTACTCTTCAGGATCAGTATTTAAAGATTTTTGCTCAGTTACCTGGTAATAGTTCAGCTATTGAAGAGTTTAAAGAAGGTTTGGCAATTAAACTAGGTATTATCAGCGGCAAATTAAAAACTGGCTCATATGTTGATTATTATGCTACAAGATATATGGAAGAATTAGCCAAACTTAGTTCAGAAGATGATATATTTGGTGCATCTTCAGAACAGGGATATGATCTTGATAAGATTCAGGAATTCTTTGATGAAATTAATGGTTCTGATTATTATGTAGACAGATTAGTAAATATGGATTTGTCTTGGTCAGTAGCTTTAAGTTTGTACAAGTATGCGCAAGAAGATCAGAAAGCATTAATGTACAATACACAGTTACTTAAAGATGAAGGTGCAGAACAGAATCCGGATGCATTATTTAATAATCTTGGTATTATTAAGAATTGTAATTATGAAGTAACTAACTACGATTATAATACCAACAACCTGTATAAAATATTATTATTATTAAGACAGGTTAATTATGATTATTATAAGAGTGATTTGGCTGATAAGATTGATAATGAAGGTGGATATTGTCCGGAGGGATTCGATGATTCAGGCTCAGCTTTAGGAGATATAATTTATAGCTGGGATAAGAATACTTTTGGTAACCCGGACACAGATACACAGCATAAGATGTTTAGAGAACCTGATGTCGTTGGTCAGACATATGATGGTACAACAGCCGGTGGAAACACTAATTATATTTATAAGAGAATATATAGTTTTACAGGACAGCAGTTCTTTGGTGGAGCGGCATTTAACTTACCAAGTAAGGGTGAAAAGATATACCACGATACAGGTATTACAAACGATTATTCATCAGCTAGTTTTATAACTAATAATGGATCTTCAGGACTTTCTAATGGAGATAAAATTGTATTAGACGGATCAGCTACATATTTAAGAATTGATACTTCCAATGTATCAAATTTAAGCGTTAACTTAAATAATAGTGTATATCTTGAGTATTACTATAGAGATGCATATTATAATTTTATTTATGATGGAATTAAGGTATATCCGACTTCGATTTCTAATAAAGTTGTAACTTTCTCTATTCCGGATATAACGAATGATGTTTATTATTTAGGTGCAAATTTCCATTTCACAGCAAGTTATACAGATTGGGAATGGGATTGGAACGAACAGGATTGGAATGAACGAACATATACTAATAATTATACGGCTAGCTTGGGATTAGATAGATATCGTGGACAGTTTGATGCAGGAACAAAGGTTATTAATACAAATCTTTCAGGTGATCGCTACTATTGTTCATTATCTACATCAGGAAGCACAACTGGTAGTTATGCATATTTAACAAATTCCAGTGCAGATCCTAATGTTGCAGCAGAATATAACACATCTATGACTAACTCATTGGTTACTGATTATAAGTTAGGTAGTTATGTAAGTGGAAGAGATCGTTTTTATTATGACATGGATTATGAAATGACTACATATTCTGATGCAGCGTGTACAAAACAGTATTTAGAAACCGAAAAAGGAACATTGAATGATTCATATGGTAATTCGAATACATTAACGTTAGGTAAAGTTTTGAATAATGGTTCCTATGTAGATGTGCCATTAGGTTATTATACAAAAGTAAAATTGATTTATAGATCTTATAAATATAGTAACAGAACAAGAGCATATGTATTGAGTAGTGAAGACGAAGTTGTTACATATCTTTACAAAAAGTCAGGTAATATTAGTCAGATTAAAATAAGCAACTTTAATGAAGATGGAATAGTAGATTACTATGATAAGATTGGTTCTGACACTAATACAGGAAGAACCATGACGGTGACATATTCTAATATGACCGATGTAAAATATCAGTTAGGAAATAATTCGGCAGTTGCCATTGCATCCGGTGAAGAAATTATTGTACCGGAAGATGCGGCAAATGAAGGAACAAAGACAAAATTAACTGTTACATACAATTATGAAGAGAATGGTCAAACTAAATCAGGTACATTTTCAACTACTCTCTACAAGAGAAAGACAGAGTATGATCTTTCAAAGTATAATTACCAATTAACTTCAACTGCATCTTCGGAGACATCTGCCAGCGAGTCAGGTACAGCAAGTATTAAAGCAACAGCAATAGATGACAGTGATTTAAAGTCTTTCTATGATAGTTTTGGTGGAGATACAAGTACGATTGATAGAGGAGCATTTGTAAGATATATCTTGAATGTTACTCTTTATGAGATTCAGAATAAGCCTTTAAGAGTTTTAGAGGTACAGCCATATGAGTTTGCATCTGATTTTGATTCATACTATGCCGGAAGTGATAGTACCGATTTGGGTGTAAGATGGTTATTAACATCAATGAAGATTGATACAACTGAATTAGACGAGTTATACAGCAAAGGAAATAAAACGGCTTACAAGGAATATGTTGATGTAACCACAGTTGGTATAAGACATTTTAACTGTATGGAGGATAAGCTTCAGGAATATTATGACCTTGTTTATATAGGTAAAAATGTTGGACCATATGCATATACCAACAATAGTGGAAGAACAGATTTTTACGATGATACTATAGATGGAATGGTATATCACGGATTAGGTGATAAGTATAATGCATCAACGTATATGTTAGGTACTTGTGCATCGGATTATCAGAAATCAAGTACAATAGCAGGTAATTATACTGACAGAGCCAATAGTAATGGCTATGGTAATAGAACTATCAGATATGATTATAATGCATGGATTAATCTGTATAGTGTTGGTTTGAAAAATAACAATAGTTCCGATTGGAATTTAGATTCTTTATCCGGTTCAGGCGATTATTATAATATTAATATGTCAACAACAGGAAGATATGCTAGAGTTCCCGGAAATGATATTACAAAGGACAGAGAGAAAGAACTACTAGATTATCTTAAATCAGGATATCCTGTTCTTTTGGATGAAAATGTTTATAATCTGGATAAAGTAGATGGGTTGTACTATGTAGACCCTAATTCAAAAATGGCAGACTTTGTTAACTCAGCAAAATCCCTTGTTGGACAGAATGTATTTGCTGATGGTAAGAACTATCCAAGTTTAGTTTCTACAGCATATGCAAGTACATCAAATAATCCGGATTATCTTGAAGATTCTGAAAAGACTACCGGTGGATTAAGTTACGCATACAAGAGAGTAGGACGAGTTGGATTTGAAGCAGTAACCGTTCCTGTTCAGTACAATAAGACATCAGACGGAGTGACAGAACGTGTTCATAACGGAAGTACAGATGCTACATATAATGCTAATTATTTTAGCGATGACTATTATATCGATAGAGTAAACAGTGAAGGTTATAGAACAAGTCTTCCGGATTACACATTTGAACTTAAGGTTACAACAGCTGGTATTACACAAAGTTATCTGGAAAACAACTATGAATATAAGGTCTATATTGATAGATCAGGTATTGGTAAATTCGTAGAAAGTAAAACAGATGAACTTGATCCAAAGGTTTCTTATACTACAGATAGTGATGGATCTTTAAAAGTTGTTCTTACTGGAAAATGGCCTACAAATATTGAAGGTTTTGTACCTTGGAAAGTAGAAGCTTATAATAAAAACAATCCTGGAATTAAATTTGCTAAGATTGGTTTCTCAGCATTCCATAATATCAAAGGTGAAAACGAAGAAAGTGCTAAACAGGATATATGGGTACTTTGGATTATACCATCTACAATAACAAGCGGTGGTAATAATGCAGCTCAGACGTCAATTAACTTCTCAGAAGCTGTTAAGAATCATACACAGGCAATTGGAGATTATAATATACATATTATATCTATGTCGTATGCTCAAGTGCTTGCATACTATGATAGTTACTTTGAAAACAAGGTAAGTACAAATCAGTTGTATAGTGGTAATTACTTTAATAGTGATACTACATTAATGAAGGTAGCAAAAGTCAGAGATTATCTTACTGTTAATTCTGTAAACAGTAATTCATACAATTACAATACTAAGGGAAGTGTTGAGAAGGTTGCTGATACTAGGGAATTTAACATGATTGTTATGGGATTCCATGACTCACTTAAAGGTGGAGACTTAGATAGTCCATGGTGTATTGAAGATATTAAGTGGTTTGTTACAAATGGTAAACACTCACTTTTATTTACACATGATGATGCATCCTTTACAACAACTGTAAATAATTTCACAACAGATAGTGGTAGAGTTACAAATGGCGTGGTAAATGCTGATGGAAGTAACTGGTTGTTTAGTAAATATATTACAGCCGGATTTAGAAATCTTGTAGGTCAGGATGCTTATGGTGTCACCGAAAGTGATAGTAATTTAAGTCAGGCAACAATAGATTCAAGAAGTAATCTCAATATAACTAATCAGCAGGATTTGAGAGGTTACACAGAATTCCTTGTAGTTAATTATCAAAATGGTTCAGGTTGGGGAAGATTATATAATAAGAGTAATGCTAATCTTTCAGATAGTGGAATGACATGGATTCATACATTTTCTATTGATAAAGTTAATATGGGTCAGATTACTGAATACCCATATGTTATCGGCGACACTGCAACAGTTAGAAGAACTCATGTACAGTATTTGGCATTGAATCTAGAAGATGAAGATACAACAGTTTGGTATACACTCGGATATCATGGTGAGAATTGGGGTATAAATAATGTTAATTACTATCGTGTAAACAGATATGATGGACAAAATAATTATTATATTTATACAAACGGTAATGTTACATTTACATCTGCCGGTCATGATAATTCAGGTGGTTTATCAGGAGATGAGTTAAATCTGTTTGTAAATACTATCGTATTCGCAATTAAACAGGGTAGCATGGATCCAAACGTTGAGATAACCAACAGCTATGAGCTTTCATCAGGTTCAAAAGCTATAGACATGTATACAGAAGATAATGGTGTATATGTTAAATTCAGAGGTATCGACTTCAATAGTTCTTCAGGAACAGCAGCATTCGATAAAGTTAAAGTTGTTATCGATGGCGATGGAGATGGAGTTGTAGTTGATAGTGCAGGAAGAGTTGATACAAGCTCAGGACAGAACAACATAATATTATCATCAGAGGAAGAAGGTACAGACTTCAGAATCTACAACAGTAGAGATGATGTAGCGGCTAATAATCCTATGATATTTGATAATGAATCTGTTCTTAACAGAAAGGAATATACGTTCTATATTGATAAGAATCAGTTTGATGTTGGTAATCCAAAAGTTGAGGCTGCTATTGAAAGATATAATGCAGGCGTATCAGATGCAGATAAGATAACAGATGCAAAAGACTTCTTATACTCATCTAAGGTATACGTTGTAGTTACTATTAAAGATAGCGAGACCGGTGATGTTACGGTAGCTTCTGATAATGTATCTATAGTTAAGCAGTACATTAAAGGAACATTTGATTTGGAATAATTAAAAGTTAATATCAAATATTTGCTCTCCGGAGAAATCCGGAGAGCTTTTTTGTTGACAAAAACAATTAGTTGTATTATATTATAGTAACGCAACTAATTATATAAGTGATATTGTAAAAGGAGGAATAATATTTATTCAAAGGTTTATTCGGGTGCTATTTGGGGTATAGAGGCTTATAAAGTATCTGTAGAAGTAGATATAGGAAGAGGGATACCGGTGTTTAATATGGTAGGTCAATTAAGTACAGAAGTAAGAGAAGCAAGGGATAGGGTTAGAACAGCTTTAAAGAATTCAGGATTTGATTTACCATACGGTAGAATTACTGTTAATTTTTCTCCAGCTGATAGGCATAAATCTGGAACAGGATTCGATTTGGCCATTGCAATTTCATTATTAAAAGCAATGGGATGTATTGGTTTTAATGAAAATGAATTTATGTTCATTGGAGAGCTTGCGTTGGATGGAAGTATTTTAAAAGTAAATGGAATGTTACCAATATTAAACATGGCAAAGGATTGCGGTATAAGAGTTTGTTTTATTCCAAAAGGAAATGTTAATGAGGCTTATTTGGTTAATGGTTTATCAGTTGTTGTAGTAGAGGATTTATTACAAGTTATTGAATATATAAGACATGGATATTTTGATAAAGAAAATGATAATACTATTATTAAAAGTATTGAAGATGAGTCATATGAAGATTTTGCAGATATATTGGGACAAGAGGAAGCTAAAAGAGCAGTTATGATAGCAGCTGCCGGATGGCATAATTTATTGATGATTGGGCCTCCTGGAGTTGGTAAATCAATGATTGCAAGCAGAATGCCATATATTATGGATGAGTTAACAAACGAAGAAAGTGTTCAAGTTTCTAATATACATAGTATATGTGGTTTGTTTACTAATAGTTCATTAATAAAGAAGAGACCTTACGCAGCTCCTCACCACAGCGCTTCAGTGGCATCAATTATAGGAGGCGGATACAATCCAAAGCCAGGACTTATAAGTATTGCCAATAAAGGTATATTATTTTTAGATGAATTACCGGAATTTAAACAAAATGTTATTGATTCATTAAGACAGCCATTAGAATCTAAAAGGATAATGCTACACCGATTAAGTGGAGATTATGTTTTTCCGGCAGATTGTCTTATAGTTGCAGCAATGAATCCCTGTAAATGTGGTTATTATCCAGATAGAAATAGGTGTTCATGTTCTATTAACGAAGTTAAAAGATATTTAGGAAAGATAAGTGGACCAATGATGGATAGAATGGATATGTGTACAGAAGTATCTAGAGTATTACCTGAATATTTACAGGAATTTGACAAAAGGGACGATAACAAATTATTAAATACAAAAATAATGAATGATATGGTTTTAAATGCCATTAATTTTAGAAAAGACAGGCAGGGAGATATTAAGAATTCTTTGTTGAATCATGATGAAATACATTTATATTGTAAACTTGGTAAATCAGAAAAAGATTTTATGAAGGAAGCCTATATTAAATTTAATATGAGTATGAGAAGTTATTATAAATCCATAAAAGTAGCTAGAACTATTGCAGATTTGGAAGGGGTAACTGATATTGGAATTAGTCATTTAGCGGAGGCACTAGGCTATAGATTAGGGGGATTTATTGAAAGATAATTTTTATTGGTATTGGATATGTAATATAAAGGGGTTATGGACAGCAGGAATAAAGAGTTTATTAGATTATTTTCAAAGTCCTAAAAATGTATTTGATGCAGAAGCTGATGAATTAGCTAATGCAATTAAATATTTACGAAAGCCTGATAAAAATCTGCTAGAGAATATTTTATATTCAAAGGATATTAATAGAATCATAAGGGAATATAGTAATTTAGAAGAAAGAGGTATAAGTTTTATATCTCAGGATGATGCTTTATATCCGGACAAATTTAAGAATATAAAAGACAGGCCATACTCTTTTTATTTAAAAGGGAATATACATGTGTATGAGAGATTATTAAATAATCCATCTGTTGCAATTGTTGGGGCAAGAGAGTGTACAAATTATGGGATAAGTATGGCTAAGAAAATAGGCTTTGACCTGGCAGCACACGGAGTAAATATTATAAGTGGTATGGCTAGAGGAATTGACAGCAGTGGTTTGTATGGATGTATTAATGCTGGGGGAATAGGTGTTGGGATATTAGGATGTGGAGTAGACGTGTGTTATCCCAGGGAAAATATTGAATTGTATGAAGAGATTTCCAGAAGCGGAATATTAATGTCTGAATATCCTATGGGAACGCCGCCAAATGCATGGCAGTTTCCTTTAAGAAATAGAATGATTAGTGCCTTGGCTGATATTGTACTGGTTGTGGAGGCCAGGAAAAAGAGTGGATCATTAATAACTGTGGAATATGCCAATGAACAAGGGAGGGATGTAATGGCTATTCCAGGTAGAGTATCCGATATATTAAGTGAGGGTTGTAATAAAGTAATTAGGGATGGGGGAGGAATTGTTACTTGTACAAAAGATATATTAGAGGCATTATATCTTGTAAATTATTACAAAAAAGATGATTGTGAAGAAGGTTCGAAAGATAAAAAAGGAAACATTACACTTGAAAAAGAAATTGAATCGTTGTATAGTATTGTAGATTTGATTCCAAAGAGCTCATCAGAGATAGCTAGGGAATCGGGGTTATCTATTGAGAAGGTTATGGCAGGTTTAATAAAACTGCAGATGATGGGATATGTAGAGGAACCTTCAAAAAATCAATATATGAAGAAAATATGATTTTAAATCATACATTATAAAGAGAGGTTTTTGTGTAATGGCTAAATATCTTGTAATCGTAGAGTCTCCAACAAAGGTTAAAACTATAGAGAAATTCTTAGGTTCAAATTATACAGTAGTAGCATCTAATGGACATATTAGAGATTTACCAAAATCAACAATGGGAATTGACGTGGAAAATGATTATGAACCAAAATACATAACTATAAGAGGAAAAGGAGAAAAGTTAGCAGAGCTTAGAAAACTGGCTAAGAAGTCGGACAAGATATATCTTGCAACTGACCCTGACCGTGAGGGAGAAGCTATATCATGGCATCTTGCAGCTTCATTAAATGTTGAAGAAAAGAAAATGAAGCGTATCACTTTTAATGAGATTACAAAGAATGCGGTAAAAACTTCTTTAAAATCCCCAAGAAGTATTGATATGGATCTTGTTGATGCACAGCAAACAAGAAGAATACTTGATAGAATGGTGGGATACAGTATTAGTCCTCTTCTTTGGAAAAAGATTAAAAGGGGATTAAGTGCAGGAAGAGTTCAGTCTGCTACTCTCAGAATGATATGTGATAGAGAGGCTGAAATCGATGCATTTATTCAACAGGAATATTGGTCTTTAGATGTTAACCTTTCCGTAGAAGGTCAGGACAAAATTATTACAGCAAAGCTTAATAGTAAGAATGGCGATAAAATAGAGATTCATACAAGAAAAGAAGTAGAAGCTATTCTTGAAGAGATTAAGGGAAAAGACTACAAAATAACAGATATAAAGAATGGTGAGAGAACAAAAAAAGCTCCACTTCCATTTACTACTAGTACCTTACAGCAGGAAGCAGCTAAAACATTGAATTTTTCTACAAGAAAAACAATGCAGGTTGCTCAGCAGTTATATGAAGGAATTGAACTTAAAAAGGGTACAGTTGGTCTTATTTCATATTTAAGAACGGATTCTACTCGTGTATCTGAAGAAGCAGAAATAATGGCAAAGGATTTTATAAGCGAGCATTATGGAGAAAAGTATCTTTCGGATAGTGCTGCAACTGCCAAAAAAAATGGTAATGACAATAAGATACAAGATGCTCATGAAGCAATAAGACCTACAGATCTTAATAATACACCTGTAAAGATTAAAGAATATCTAAGCAGAGATCAATTTAGACTTTACCAGTTAATATGGAAAAGATTTGTTGCAAGCAGAATGCAGAATGCAAAATTTGAGACTAAGTCAATACATATAATGTGCGAAGACTATGATTTTACAGCGTCAGCATCACATGTAATCTTTGATGGTTTCTTATCGGTTTATAGCAGCGATGAAGATAAAGTTGACAAAAAAGCAGCTAACGCCATTAAAAATATTAATAATGATACTAAATTGAATTTTGTAGAAAGCCTTCCTGCTCAACATTTTACACAACCACCTGCTCATTTTACTGAAGCAGCATTGGTTAAAGCTATGGAAGAAAAGGGTATTGGAAGACCAAGTACCTATGCTCCAACTATTTCGACATTATTAACAAGAAGATACATTGTTAAAGAAAAAAAGAATGTGTTTGTTACTGAATTGGGAACAGCGGTAAATGATGTTATGAAAAAATCATTTCCGGCAATTGTTGATTTAAGTTTTACTGCTACATTGGAATCTTTACTTGATGGAGTGGAAGCTGGTAATATTCAGTGGAAAACAGTTATAAGAAACTTTTATCCGGATCTTAATGAAGCTGTAAAAGAAGCCGAAAAGAAGCTGGAACATATTGATATTCAAGATGAAGTTACGGATATTGTATGCGATAAATGTGGTAGAAATATGGTCATTAAATTTGGACCTCATGGAAAATTCCTTGCTTGCCCTGGATTTCCTGAGTGTAAAAATACCATGACTTATTTTGAAAAAACAGGAATAAAATGTCCTGTATGTAAAGATGGGGAAGTCGTTATTAAGATGTCTCAAAAGGGTAGACGTTATTATGGATGTATGAATAATCCAGAGTGTACTTTTATATCTTGGCTACAGCCACTTGCAAAACCATGTCCAAAATGTGGTTCTTATATGATTATTAAAGGTAAAAAGGCTGCATGTTCTAATAAAGAATGTGGTTATACAGAAGATTATATAAAAAGCGAGAAAAATTAAGCAAAATGTAGTATAATTGGTATATGATTTTGGAGAGAAAATCATATACCAATTTTTTTACGTAAGTATAAGGACAGAGAGGTTTTTATGTTTTACGAGAAAGGAAAAGATATGTCAGTACAAATCAACAATTTATCAGATAACTCTAATATTAAAGTTATCGCAGAAGCTGGTAAAACTACCAAGTTTACTATTCTTGAGCATCAGCAGGATTTATCGCCATATTCTGCTATGCAGTCTTATTTTAATTCAAAAATGAATGTTAAAAAGAGACAGGTGTTATGTAAGTTAAACGGATCTTCTGTAAGGATTCAAAGTGGCGCTATGCAGTGGACATCCGGAAACGTTACAATGGAAACAGGAGTAAAAAGTGTTGGAGGATTTCTTGGAAAAGCTGTTAAGGGTGCTGTTACAGGTGAATCTGCAGTAAAACCAATCTACACGGGTGAAGGTCATCTTTGTCTTGAACCAACATGGAGATACTTGCTTCTTGAGGACGTATCACAGTGGGGAGCCGGTATTGTGTTAGATGACGGATTGTTCTTAGCTTGTGATAATCAATTAAATGAGACAATTGTAAAAAGACAGAATATTTCATCAGCATTACTTGGCGGTGAAGGGTTGTTTAATCTCTCACTTTCAGGTGATGGTATAGTTGCACTTGAATCACCTGTACCAAGAGAAGAGTTAGTAGAATTTAATCTTGTGGATGATGTTGTAAAGATTGATGGAAATATGGCTATTGCATGGTCTAGTACATTAAATTTTACAGTTGAAAAATCTACAAAGAGTCTTATAGGTTCAGGAATAAGTGGTGAAGGTTTTGTAAATGTATTCAGAGGAACAGGTAAGATTCTTATGGCACCTACAATCCCTGGAACTACAGATGTTAACTTAAATGGTCCTGAGGCATCAGTATCAAGAAAGTCATCATCAGCCGGAGTTATTAGTAGTGTAGGAAGCAGTTTATTTGGTTAATATGATTTGAAACACGATTCCACATCTCATATTTTTATAATATGAGATGTGGAGTTTTTTATTTCTTGCTATTTTATCTTTCAATTACTATAATTAAATATATAATAAAGCGTGAGAATTTAGAGGAATTACATAACGGAGAGGTAGCATATTATGATTGGAAATGTGATGATATGTGATGATGCTGCATTTATGAGAATGATTATAAAGGATATCCTTGAAAAACATCATTTAAGTGTTGTGGCTGAAGCTGAGAATGGTATTCAAGCGGTAGAGATGTATCAAAAGTACAAGCCGGATATTGTCATGATGGACATTACTATGCCTGAAATGGATGGAATACAAGCTTTAAAAAGGATTATGAATATAGATGATGAAGCTAAGGTGATTATGTGTTCTGCTTTGGGACAGCAGGGAATGGTCATTGAATCTATAAAGGCAGGTGCTTTGGATTTTATAGTTAAACCTTTTGAAGAAAACAGAGTTATAGAGGCAATAGAAAATGTTTTAGATGAGGATTAATGTAATGAAGAATCTTATAGTTATTGCCTCTTCAGCCGGTGGACCTGAAGCTTTAAAAATACTTGTACCTTCTTTGCCTAAGAATATAGCTGCATCTATTGTTGTAATTCAACATATGCCGATAGGCTTTACAGATTTCTTTGCCAGAAGATTAGATGATTTAAGCGAAATAGATGTCAGAGAAATTAAGAATGACATTAGAGTAAAGAGAGGTAAAGTATATATTGCTAAAAGCGGCAGTCAGATAAGGCTTGTTAAAAATATTAGAAGCGTATATTTTAAAAGTTTTGAAGATAAGACGGACAATATACATAAGCCCAGTGCAGATAAGTTTTTAGAGACATTAAAACCTGTGTATTATGACAGGTATATATGTGTAGTCTTGTCTGGTATGGGAAATGATGCTACTCGAGGTATTGAGAATCTTAAGAAGCATAATAATGCATATGTTATATGTCAAAACGAAGAATCTAGTAAAGTATTTTCAATGCCGGGCAGTGTTATTGAAAAGGGCTATGCTGATGAAGTTCTGGATATTAACGACATTGCACCGAGGTTGGTAGAGCTTACAAAAAGCATTTGATGTAATAAATGAAATACAGAGTTGTCAGGGGTAAGTTATGAACACAGACAAATACGTGGATATTTTCATAAGTGAAGCACAGGAAAATATAGATAACCTAAATGAACATTTGTTAAAATTAGAGAAAGAACCCAAAGATTCTTCATGTATAGCTGAAATTTTCAGAATCGCACATTCTTTAAAGGGAATGTCAGCTACTATGGGATTTAATGAAATGCAAAAATTAACCCATAAGATGGAGGATGTGTTCTCAGAGATTCGTGCAGATAAAATGCAGGTAACATCTAAGTTAATAGATGTTTTATTTCTGTGTCTGGATGCCTTGATGACATTTGTCAATAATATAGCTGATAATGGAAAAGAAGGTCCTGGACGAGGGGATTTAATTGATAAGTTAGATGAAGTGCTTAGCGTAAAGAATGAGATAAAGGTGGAAAGTAATCCGCCAATATCGCATGTTTCCAATGAAGAAACTTCTATTAATGATGCTAAATATAGAATTGATATTGAAATTGATAGTAATTGTATGCTTAAGGGTGCTAGAGCCTTTTTAATAATTAAGAAATTAAAGAAGCGAGGAGAGGTTGTAAATACAGAACCTTCAGAGGAAGATTTGGAAAATGACAACTTTGAGCATACATTTTCAATATTTTACAAAACTGAAAATGATATTGCAGGTATAGAAAAGATTATTAAGAAGGTATCCGAGGTTACAAAGGTTGAAATAAGTGACGCTGTCAATAATAAAGTAAATGAAAGCAATCAAGAGGTTGTTAAAGAAGTAAAACACGATAAAACTTTTAAAACAGACAGAACAGTTAAAGTGGATATCTCAAAACTTGATAATCTTATGAATATGGTTAGTGAATTAGTTATTACTAGAAATAGATTACTAACTATGTCTAATGATAAATATAAGGAAGATAGAGGACTTATTGAAGAAGTTGAATATTTAGACAGAGTGTCTCAAGGCCTTTATGAATCTGTAATGAATGTACGAATGATGCCAATACAACTAATAACTCATAAGTTTCCTAGAATGGTGAGAGATTTAAGTAGAAAGCTTGATAAAAAGATTGAGTATAGTTCTATTGGTGAGGATACAGAGTTAGACAGAACGGTTCTTGATGAAATTGGTGAACCTATTATGCATTTGCTTAGGAATTCTGCAGATCATGGAATAGAATCTGAAGAGGAACGTATTAATGCAGGGAAGGATCCTGTAGGACATATAACTCTAACTGCATATGAAAAAGAGGGAAGAGTTGTAATAAGTGTTATGGATGATGGGTATGGTATCGATGCCAATAAGGTTAAGGAAAAAGCTATCAAAAAGGGGCTTATAACTAGAGAACAGTCGGAATTTATGACTCAGACTGAACTTATAGAATTATTGTATATGCCGGGATTTTCAACTTCAGATAAGATATCTGAGGTATCTGGACGTGGCGTAGGTCTTGATGTGGTTAAGACTAAGATTGAATCCCTTGGGGGAAGTATAGAAGTTAAATCTGAATTTGGAAAATATTCTCGTTTTGATATACATTTACCTGTAACGCTAGCCATTACCCAGGCTCTCCTTATTGGGGTGGGAAATGAAAAATATGCTGTTCCTATTGGTGATATACAGACCATTGAAGATGTAAACAGAGCAGATGTAAAGAAGGTTCAAAAAAGGGATATGATGCCTTTTAATGATATGATTATTCCAATTATATGGTTAGATGAAGTTCTTGGTATAAAAAATAAAAATAACACTGAGAATCTTATTGTACTTATAGCAAAGCGTGGAGACAGATATGTAGGAGTTGTAGTGGATGATTTGCTGGATAATCAGGAATTGGTGGTTAAGCAGATAAGTGAGTATATTGAAAACACAAAGAAAATGTTTAGCGGTGCCACAATTCTTGGAGACGGTAAGGTAGCATTGATTTTAAATATTGATGCTTTGTATTAAGATTTGAAATAATCATGGAGGTGTATATGGAGAATCAATATGTCGTTATTTACTTGGATGGCGGATTATTTGCCTTGGATATAGGTAAGGTAGAGAGTGTAGTTAAATATACCAAACCCAATAGGGTTCCATTTGCTAAGGATTATATAAAAGGACTTATTAATCTTAGAGGAGAGATATTACCGGTTATGAGTCTTAAAACCAGGATTGGAATAAAGAATGTTAATGAAAGTAATGATTCTAGAATAATTGTTATTAAACCTGAAAATGGTGAACAAATAGGGTTTATTTGTGACAAGGTTCTTGGGGTGGAAATTATAAAGGACGATGATATAGATAAGTTAGCGGTGGATACAAGTAATGAAAATGCCAGATTTTTCCATGGAATTGGAAAACTACAAAATGAGAATCTTGTATCAATTCTAAATATAGAAAACATTGTTAAAGATTAAAAATGGAGAATGTATGAGTAAAATGTTTATAGACAATTTGAATGAATTGCAGTTCGATGCATTAAAGGAACTAGCAAATGTAGGGGCAGGAAATGCAACAGTGGCACTGTCAAGTTTGCTCAATAAACATATAAAGCTTTCGGTTTCAGATGCTAGAATTATAGATATCTCTCAGGTACCTGAGATTGTAGGGGACGAAGAAAAAGTAATGACAGGAATTCTTATTATGCTTAAGGGTGGAATAAGTGGATGTGTTATGTTCTTATTTGATACAGGAAGCGTAGATAAGATGTTAGATATATTATTTGAGAAATTTCCTGATTTTAGAAGTGAGAAAAAAATAAAGAAAAATCTTACTGAAGAATTCAATGAAATGGAGATTTCTGCTATAATGGAAGTTGGAAATATCATATCTGGTGCTTATTTAAAAGCTCTTTCGGATATGACAGATATAACCATTAATGTATCGGTTCCAATGCTTCAAATGGATATGGTTGGTTCTATTATGAGCGTACCGGCTATTCAAATGGGAAAAGAGGTAGACAAGCTCATGTTAATTGATACGCATTTTTCTGAAGATATTGATTTTAATGGATATTATATTTTTATACCAGATGAGGCCTCTAATAAAAAAATGTTGGAAAGCTTACAGCTTGTATAATAATCTATAGGATGGATATGGTGAAACTATGGAAATAGGTATGAAGTTATCAATTAAAGTTGGTATGGCAGATTTTAAAGTGTGTAAGGCACCAAATACTTTAAAGACTTTGGGGCTTGGGTCTTGTGTAGGTGTGGTCTTATATGATAGAGTAAATCATATAGGTGGAATGGCTCATATAATGCTTCCTGATAGTTCCAGACTTAAACAGGATGGAAATAGGATGAAGTTTGCAGATACGGCAATTCCAGATATGTTAGATGAGATGGTTAAGCTTGGTGCGTTGAGAATGCGTATCACTGCTAAAATTGCCGGTGGTGCGGCAATGTTTTCCTACGGTACAGCAGATACAGATATTATTCATGTAGGAGACAAAAACCTGATGGCTACAAGAAATGTTTTGGAAAGTTTGGATATTCCTATTGTAGCTGAAGATACAGGTTCTAATTATGGTAGGACGATTGTATTTAATCCTGAAACTGGAGATCTTTTTGTAAGAACAGCGGGAAAAACAGAGGTAATAATATAGAATTTAACCAAAAATACTTTAAAGATGGAGGGCAAAATGTTAGCACTTGAGATTATTTTATTATTAATTGGAATTGCATGTATTGTGGTCAGCTATTTCTTTGCGGAAAAAATTGATGAAAAAGAGAGCTATTATTATAACAGTTCTCGTATTGCAAAGAGAGAGGCTCTTAAGAAAAAGGCTCAGAATAAGAATAGATTTTCATCAGATGATTTAACAGAAAAGAAAGGTAAGTCAAGTAATAAGACTACCCCTAAGAAAGTTGAGTTTGAAAAGAAGAAAGACAGTCAGAAAGATGTTGCTAAGAAAAAGGCTCAGAATAAGAAAGATGAGATTAAAATAGAAATCAATTCTGCAACAATCACAGATGATAAAAATGATGTACAGAAGAAATCTGATGAAAAAGAAGTTGAGAATAAGAACACAACTCAAAAGAGTAATTCTAAAAAGAAAAAACGTGGAAAAAAACATAAGAATAACAACTCCGATAACGAAGTAAAATCAGAGGAAAAAGATGAAAAAGTTGCTTCTGTTAAAAGAAATGAAGAAGAAAAAACGGGGGATAACCCAAACAGAACAGTCCTTAGAAATTATGATGACGAAAGACATAAGGATCAGAAGAAAATAATGGAACTTTATAACCAAGGATTATCTGAAGAAGAGATTTCTGCAGAGACAGGGATTGGTATTGGTAAAGTAAGAATAACTATTGATCTATATAAGCGTAAAAAACAATAATATCGGAAAGGACATTTGAAATATGAAATGGAAATTTTACCTTAGAGGTTTTGGTATAGGACTTATTTTTGCAACCATAGCATTTATGATAGCTGTTGCAATTCATGATAACAATCAGGATAAGAAGTGTGAAAAAAATGAAAGCGTCACGGAAGCCAAAGTAGAAAAAACTACTACTGAGAATAAGGAAAGTGCAAAAGAGACAACCAAAGTCACAGAAACAACAAAAACTAAGACAGAAGCAACAACAGAGGCTACTACAGAAGCACCAACTGAGGCTACTACAAAAGCACCAACAGAGGCTACTACAAAAGCAACAACAGAGGCTGCAACAACAGCAGCACCAGAGACACAGTCAGCTACAGTTAAATTAACTATATCAAATAACATGTACTCGGAAGATGTAGCGGTTGCCTTGCAAGAACTTGGAGTTATAACAGATAGTGTTGATTTTGACAGTTATCTTGAGAATAACAATCTTGCAAGTAAACTTAGAACAGGTGAATTTGAAATTCCTAGAGAAGCTTCATATGGAGATATTGCAGCTATAATTACCAGACAATAAATTTTAGAAGCAGTTATAGTCAGGTACTATAACTGCTTTATGTATATTAAAAGACAGGTATAGACAAATGAGAGAATCAACAAAACAAATTAAATCACTGGATAATATAACAAAATTATTAAGTTTGCTTAATGTTTTATTAATGACAGCTGCATTTGCCTTTGTATGGTACAAGTATTATTCAACCAGAATATATTTAGAACCCTTTTACCAAAATGGTAATTATTTTATTATTTTTGTATTTGGTGGGTTATATATAATTTTTGTGAGAATATATAATGGTTTCAAAATTGAATTTTCCAGAACTGCTGAAATAATATATTCGCAAGCAATTTCGGAGATAGTAACTAATGTAATTATGTATGTTATTATAGTTTTACTTTACAGAGGGATTGCAAATCCAATTCCGCTAGGTTTAACTTTATTTGTTGAAATATTTATTTCAATAATTTGGTCTGCAATTGTACACAGGATATATTTTTCAAGAAATATCCCCAGTCCGACACTAATTATATATGGTCGAGTGAAAGATATGGAAAGTATTATCAAACATTATATGTTAACTAATATTTTTAGCATTAAAGGAAATATTAATATTGCTGAATATACAATGGAGGATATAGTACAAAGAATTTCTGAAAGAAAGCATAAAATAGATGTCGTATTTTTGTGTGGACTAAACGGAGAATTCCATGAAAAGCAAGGAGAATTAATAAAGTATTGTGTTGAAAATAGTATTAGAGTATATATTAATCCGGAGATAGAAGATACGCTGATATGTGGAGCAAAAGCTTCATTTTTGTGTAATCTACCGCTTATTAAAATTGATAATGATAATCACACTATAGAATATAGAATAATTAAACGAACGTTTGATATTATTATTTCTTTTTTTGGTTTGATAGTTTTATTGCCTATAATGTTATTAATTTCTTTATCGATTAAATTAGAAGACAGAGGTCATGTATTTTATAAACAAGAAAGAATGACAATATATGGCAGAAAATTTAATATTATAAAATTCAGATCAATGATTGAAAATGCTGAAAGCGATGGAGTAGCAAGACTTTCCTCTGGAAAATCTGATGAAAGAGTAACAAAAGTAGGTCGATTTATTAGAAAAGTGAGGTTAGACGAAATACCTCAATTGATAAATGTTTTAAAAGGAGATATGTCTATTGTGGGTCCTAGGCCAGAAAGGGAAGAAGTGGCTAAGGTATATAAAGAAACTTTACCGGAATTTGATCTTAGACTGCAAGTTAAAGCTGGTCTTACAGGGTTAGCACAAGTGTATGGTAAGTACAATACGACACCATATGATAAACTTCAATTTGACTTGATGTACATATCTAACGCAAGTATAATAGAGGATATTAGAATAATGTTTGCGACAGTTAAAATACTTTTTATAGGTGATAGTACAGAAGGTATTTCTAAAGGATATACAACAGCAAAAAAGTAAGAATAAAAGGAGTTCTAGGAGTAGAACTCCTTTTATAAGATTATTGCATGAAAGAGAATAGAATGGATAAAGGATTAGTATCAATAATAACACCTTGCTATAATGGGGCAAAATATGTAGCAGAAACAATAGAATCTGTAATAAATCAAACATATAAAAAATGGGAGATGATAATTGTAGATGATGGTTCTAAAGATAAATCTGCAGAAATAATCAAAACATATGTAAATAAAGATTCCAGGATAAAATACATATACCAAAATAATGCAGGATCTGCAGCAGCAAGAAATAACGGTATTCGTCGTGCACAAGGACAATATATTGCACTTTTAGATGCTGATGACGTATGGCACAAAGACTTTTTAGAAAAACAGATAGCATTTATAAAGAAAAACAATGCGGTGTGTGTATATTGTTCATACTCTAAGATAGATGATAATTCCAGGTCTATTCTTAGACCAACAATTTCAAAGGGGATTATTACTACTAAAGATATGAAAGTTATGAACCAAATTGGATGTTTGACGGGATTATATGATAGTTCTAAATATGGAAAAATATATTTGAAGGAATCATTAAAAAGTATTCGTGATGACTACGCTTATTGGTATGATATTGTTGCTTTAGAGGATAAAGCATATGGAAACAAGGAAATATTAGCGGATTATAGGGTATTGAGTAATAGTACAACAGGAAACAAAAGAAAATTAATTAAAAAACAATATAAGTTTTATAGAGAATATTTAAAGGAAAACCCACTAGAAGCATTTATTAATGTAATTAGATGGGGAATAGCCGGATTGAGAAAGTTTACATGAAAGAAGACGCTTATGAAAAAAAGAATTTTACAAGTTTCTACTTGTGTTTTTAGATATGATGGATTATCTAAAGTCATTTTATCATTAATTGATAATTGCCCATGTAATAATAGTGAAGTATATGTTTTATTGGGTAAAGGTGCCATTTTAGAGTTTTATAAAGAATTAGATAATAGAAATATAAGATATTTTGAAGGACCAGATAGAGAAAAAGATTTAATTGGATACTCGATTTATTTATATAATCTTCTAAAAAAAGGGAAATTTGATATTATACACGTTCATGGTAACAGTGCAACAATGACAATAGAAATGACGATTGCTAAAATATGTGGTATAAAAACCAGAATTACCCATTGTCACAATACTGTTACGAATCATCCGGTTATACATTCACTTTTAAAACCTATATTAAATATTTTGGTAACGTCTCCTGTTGCTTGTGGCAAAGACGCAGGAGAGTTTTTGTATAACAGAGAATTTAAAATCATTCCTAATTGCATAGATGTTTCTAAATATGAATATAATCAAGAAATTAGAAATAGTGTAAGAAATGAATTGAAATGTAAAAATGAAATTTTAATAGGTCATGTAGGGAGATTTACATATCAAAAGAATCATAAATTATTAATTAAAATATTTTATGAAATACAAAAAGAAATTGGCGATTCTAAGTTATTATTGATAGGTGAAGGTGAACTTCAGGACGAAATTAAAAAACTTGTAAGTACATTGAATATAAAAGATAAAGTATTATTTTATGGAACTGCAGATAATGTTAATGAATTGATGCAAGCAATGGATGTTTTTATTTTGCCTTCTCGTTATGAAGGCTTATGTATTACAGCCATAGAAGCACAAGCAGCCGGATTACCATGTCTTATGACAAATACTATTTCAAGAGATACTAAAATATCTTCCAATTGTCAATTTATAGATATAAATGCACCTATAAAAACATGGATTAATGCTGTTAAATATATTATTAATGATAACCGTGATAGAAGAATAGGGGCTAAAGAAGTTAGAGAGAATAATTATGATGTAGCTAAACTTAAGGAGATTATTGAGAAAATATGGAATGTTTAAAGAAAAAATGTTTGATATCAGTTGTTGTTCCTTTATATAAAGGAACAAAATATGTTAATAAGATAGTAAGACAAATTGAAGCTGCACTTAAATACGCAAATATCGAAAAAAATTCAGAAATTATTTTTGTAAATGATTATCCTGAAGAAGAAATAATTACTCCAAAGTCAGATATAAAGAACGTATTAGTAATAAACAAATTTAATAAAGGCATACATTATAGTAGGGTTAAAGGTTTAAAAGAATCATCAGGAGAATACATTCATTTTTTGGATCAAGATGATAAGATAAAAAAGAATTTTTATAAGGATCAACTGAATAAAATAAAAAACTGTGATGTAATTGTCTCCAATGGAATAATTGAAATGGGAGATAATAGGAAAATATTATACAAACGTGGTTTTGAACGTTTAAATATTAAAAATCCATACGCTTATATAATCTTAGATAACAGGATTACTTCACCAGGGCAATGTATAATAAAGAGAGCGAGTATTCCGTCAGTTTGGTGTTCAGAAACACTTCGTTATAATGGAGCAGATGATTTATATTTATGGTTAACAATGTTTGAAAATCGAAAAAAATTCAAGACCAATAAAAACATTTTATATTTACATAAGTATACTAAGGAAAATACTTCCTTGAATGATGAAATAATGAATAAATCAATGAAGGAATTTTCTGAGTTATATAATAAATACTATCCACAAGGGAAATATACAACATTAGTTAATGCTAAAATTAATTATATTACTAAAGAAAACAAAACATTTAGTTCGATGATACTAAGTTTATTATATGAAATTCGACTGTTTGTGTTTAAAATTAGAATGAAATTATAAATTAGAGGATAACAATATATGGAAAATAATAATCCACAAATTAGTATAATAGTTCCTGTTTATAATGTAAAAGAATATTTGAAAGAGTGTTTAGATAGTCTTTTATCTCAAAGCTTTAAAAATTATGAAATTGTATTAGTAGATGATGGTTCCACAGATGGTAGTTCAGAAATGTGTGACAGCTACAGTGAAGATTCTAAATTTAAAATTATTCATAAAGCAAACGGTGGATTGTCGGATGCCAGGAATAGAGGTATAAGTGAATCTAAAGGGAAATATATTACATTTGTTGATAGTGATGATGTTATAAGTGGAGATTATCTTGAAAAACTATATAGAGCAGCAATTATAGAAGACGCAGATATTGTTCAAGGTAATTATACAGAAGAATATGAGAATTTAGGTGAAATAGATATTAATAGTAAAAATCTCATTCTTTCTGGTAACCAAGCTTTTAAAGAATTGCTAACTTTTAAAAGTATTAATGTAAGTGCATGTGCAAAATTATATAAACGAGAATTATTTGATGATATAAAATTTCCGGTTGGCAGATTAAACGAGGATAATTGCACTACATATAAACTTATGTTCACAGCAAGAAGAGTTGTCTGTATATCTGCTATAATATATTATTATAGAGTGCATAAAGGAAGTATCATGCACGATAAGTTAAAAAAAGAACATTTGGATATCGTAAAAATACCAAAAGAAATAAAGGTATTTTTAGGAAGTAAATATGATGAATATGAAGAAGAAGTAATGTATTATAGATTCAGGATATATATTGGAACATATAATTTGTTTATTATAAGAACAAAAAAAATGGAATTTTTAAAATATAAACAGTTACTGAGAAATAGAATTATTTGTATCAATACTAATAATAAATATATAAGTATTAGATATAAAATATATATAATAATTTTAAAATTTTCACCATTTATATATGAAAAGCTTGTAAAGATATATAGAAAAGGGGAAATATAAATTTGATTAAAAATATCATCAAAAATATTATTAAAAGAACATCGTTATATAAACCTTTAGTTATATTTAAAGAAAGTATTAAATACATTCCTTTAATTGTGTTTTATTATTTATGTAGAATGTTACCAATAGAAAACAAGGTGGTATTTTCAAGTTTTGCTGGTGAATATTTTAATGCACAACCCAAAATGATATTTGATGCACTTAATGTATTAAATAATAAAGTCAAAGTCATATGGATTTTGAAATCAGATATAAAACCTGAGGGGGTTTATAAAGTTGTCCCCCCATATTCATTTAAAGAAATGTATGAATTGGCGACAAGTAGGGTATGGATAGATAATCGTAGAAAAGACTATTGGATAAAGAAAAGAAAAAAGCAGTATTATATACAGACTTGGCACGGACCAGTATGTATAAAAGCAGTTGAAAAAGATACAGAAGATACACTTCCTTTTTATTATGTGAAGTCAGCAATTCAAGATTCAAAAAATGCAGATTGTATAGTTGCGGAAACAAAATGGAGATATAAAAATATATGTGAAGCTTTTTGGTATTCAGGGGAAATTTTAAAGGGACAATTCATAGATTATACGCATAACGAAGAATGCTTAATAAAAAGAAAAGTAGCAAAATACTACAATATAAAACAAAGTATAGGAATTATATTGTATGCTCCAACCTTTAGAAAAAATGGAAATATTACTTGTTATAATATTAATATCCCCAAAACAAAAAAAATAGCAGAGGAAAGATATAAAAAGGAATTCGTATTTATATATAGATTACATCCCAACATTATTGATAAACAAGAAAGTATAGAATACAGTGATGATGTTCTCAATGGGTCAGAATATGAGTCAATTGATGAATTAGTTATAGCATCGGATATAATAATAACTGACTATTCAGGAATAATGTTCGATGGATTTAGATATAAAAAGAATGTATTAATATATGCAGAAGATATAGATAATTACATAAGGGAAGACAGAAAAATGTATTTTGATTTATATGATTTACCTTCCCCAATATCATCAAATAATCAAGAATTAATAACTAATATAAAAAACTTTAATGAGATAGAGTACCATGAAAAAAGAAAAAGTTTTGTAGAACAATTAGGGTATTATGATGTTGATGCATCAAAAAAATGTGCACAAATAATTAATAGAGTATTAAGGAGCAAAACATGATTATTGGATATACATGTGGAGTATATGATTTATTTCATATAGGACATTTAAATTTATTGAAAAATGCAAAGGGAATGTGCGATAAGTTAATTGTAGGTGTGACAGTTGATGATTTGGTGTTGTATAAAGGTAAAACAGCGATGATTCCTTTTGAAGATCGTATAGAAATTGTTAGGAGTATTAAATATGTTGATGCTGCAGTACCACAATATGACATGGACAAATTATCTGCATGCAAAAAACTTGGTGCAAATATTATGTTTGTTGGTGATGATTGGTATGCAACAGACAAATGGAAAGAATATGAAAAAGAGTTTGAAAAAGAGGGTATTAAGATAGTTTATTTTCCATATACCAGAGGGGTATCTTCCACAAAGATTACTGAGGCACTTAAAGCTGTAAGAGGTTGGACAAAATAGTTTATATATTATAGGAGTAAGAAGATGTCAGTTGATAAAAAATATTGTATGAGTTCGTATCTTGCTTTTCGTTATATAGAAGATGATGATAAGGATTTTTATGAAGGCATGCATCATGAAAATATTAAAGAAATACCACGAGAACAACGTATTCCGGTTTATAATGCTAAAGATATTGATATTGCCATAAAAAATGAATTCTCGAATCTTAAAGGGAAAAAACTGGGAGTTTTACTTTCAGGTGGTATGGATTCTGCAATATGTGCATCATATATGTCTGGCTGTGATGCTTATACATTTCGATTTTTAGATGGTAAGTTTCAGGCCGAAGAACTTAAAAGAGCTGAATATTATGCAGGTTATTATAACTTAAAATTGCATTATGTTGATATTAATTGGAATACCGTCGAAAAATATATTGATATTGTAATGAAAGCTAAAGCGGCGCCAGTTCATTCTATTGAACCGCAGTTACTACAAGCTGCTTTACAGGCAAAAAATGATGGAATCGAAATGCTAATTGTTGGAGAAAGTAGTGATTTGATTTTTGGTGGAATGGATAAGTTAATATCTCCTAAATGGGATTATGAAGGATTTAAGAATAGATATATGTTTATTAATCCTGAAGAAATACTTGTAGACGCAGAAAGTATGGATTATTTATTTGAAAGATATAGAGTATCAGATAATGGCATAGATTATTTAAAGTTTATGGACGAAGTGTTTTCAATTGAAAGCTCAAGTAGTTATTTGAATGCATTTTCAGTAGCGAATATGCCTTATTTTGATCCATACGCCAGATTAATAATGGCTGAACCTCTTGACTTAGATAGAGTGCGAAATGGTGAACCAAAATATTTAATTAGAGAGTTAATGTCTAAAAAGTATCCGGATATATCAGTGCCTTTTAAAAATCCTATGCCTAGACCAGTCGACGAATACTTTAAAGATTGGAAAGGACCGGTTCGAAAAGAGTTTAAAAAGGATTTAGATATGACTAAGTATACGGGAAATCAAAAATGGCAGTTGTGGTGTCTCGAAAGATTTTTAAATAACAATGAGGAATAGGAAATGTTATCGATTTTGAAAAGCAAATACAATTTAATGCCAATTCAAGTAAAAGCTTCGTTTTGGTTTTTAATTTGCTCTTTTTTACAAAAAGGAATATCAGTTATAACAACTCCTATATTTACAAGATTATTGACAACTAGTGAATACGGACAATTAAATGTTTTTAATTCATGGCTTGGAATAATTACTATTATAGTTTCAATGAATTTATATGCAGGAGTATATACACAAGGAATGATAAAATTTAATGAAGAACGAAAGGTTTTTTCGTCTTCATTACAAGGGTTAAGTCTGACTTTAGTAGTAATATGGACAGTGATATATATTGCCTTTTATCAGTTTTGGAATAAATTGTTATCGTTAACGACTGTACAAATGATGTCTCTTCTATTAATGATATGGACGACAGCTGCGTTTAATTTTTGGGCGTCAGAACAAAGAGTATATTATAAATATAAGCTATTAGTTTTAATTACGTTGTTTGTTTCAATAACAAAACCGGTAGTAGGAATTTTTCTGGTTACGCATTTTGAGGACAAAGTTACTGCTAGAATTTTAGGGTTAGTTCTTGTGGAAGTTATTGCTTATACAGGATGTTTCGTTTCACAAGTAATTAGAGGAAAAAGATTTTATTCGTATAAATTTTGGAAATATTCAATTCTTTATAATTTACCACTAATCCCACATTATCTTTCACAAGTAGTTCTTAATAATTCTGATAGAATAATGATAAATAAATTTGTAGGTTCAAGTGCGGCTGGTATTTATGGTTTAGCATATTCTTTAGCAATGGTAATGACATTGTTTAACATCGCATTAATGAATACATTAAATCCATGGATTTACCAAAAGATTAAAGATAAAGAATATAAAAAAATAGAACCGGTTGCATATATAAGTTTAAGTATTATAGCTTTTGTTAATTTGTTTTTAATAGCCTTGGCACCGGAAGTTGTTAAGATTTTCGCACCATCCAGTTATTATAAAGCTGTTTATTGTATTCCTCCTGTTGCTATGAGTGTACTGTTTATGTTTATGTACGATTTGTTTGCGAAGTATGCGTTTTACTATGAAAAAACTAAACTCATAATGCTGGCAAGTATAGGAGGAGCGGTTCTAAATATTGTATTAAACTATGTAGGGATAAAGTTGTTTGGTTACGTAACGGCAGCTTATACAACATTAATATGTTATATGGTCTATGCTTTATTTCACTATATACTTATGAGAAAAGTCTGTAACGAATATTGTGATGGAATTAAACCATATAATGATCGTATATTGTTTGGAATAGTGGTTGTTTTTTTGTTGTTTGGTTTTGGTTTGTTGTTAACTTATTCATACGTCGTAATTAGATATTTTATAGTTATTTTAATGGTTATAATTGTTATAGTTAACAAAAAAAGAATATTAGAATACTTATATAGAATCAAGAATAAATGACAACAGCAATTTTAATGATATTACTTGAATTATATAATAATTCATGATAATATATAAAAGCTTGTGCTGAAATATACATATATAAACGGCACAGAATACACACATACATGGATTTTTATACCGGTGCCCATGCTCGGGGTGGCTTAAAAAGGTGAAGTGTATGAAAGAAATTAACCAAACGGAGGTAAGAAAAATGAGCGTTATTTCAATGAAACAGTTACTTGAAGCAGGTGTACATTTTGGTCACCAGACAAGAAGATGGAACCCTAAGATGGCTCCATACATTTACACAGAGAGAAATGGTATCCATATCATCGATCTTCAGAAGACAGTAGGTAAAGTTGACGAGGCTTACAATGCTATTTCTGATATCGTAGCTAATGGTGGAACAATTCTTTTCGTAGGTACTAAGAAACAGGCTCAGGATGCTATTAAGACAGAAGCAGAGAGATGCGGAATGTACTATGTAAATGAAAGATGGTTAGGTGGAATGCTTACTAACTTCAAGACAATCCAGAGCAGAATTGCTAGACTTAAAGCAATCGAGAAAATGTCTGAAGATGGAACATTTGATGTCCTTCCTAAGAAAGAAGTTATTAATATTAAGAAAGAATGGGAGAAACTTGAGAAGAATATCGGTGGAATCAAAGATATGAAGAAAATTCCAGACGCTATCTTCATCATTGATCCTAAAAAAGAGAGAATCTGTGTAAGCGAGGCTGAGGCTCTTGGTATTACACTTATTGGTATTGCAGATACAAACTGTGATCCGGAAGAGCTTGATTATGTTATCCCTGGTAATGATGATGCTATCAGAGCTGTTAAGCTTATTGCATCTAAGATGGCAGATGCTGTTATTGAAGCTAAGCAGGGTGTAGAAGAAGTTGAAGCTCCAGCTGAAGAAGCTGTAGAAGATGCAGAATAATTATTAATTAATATACAATAATAATGTCAGGAGGACTTTTTAATGGAAATTACAGCAGCAATGGTTAAAAAGCTTAGAGAAATGACTGGTGCAGGTGTTATGAACTGTAAAAAGGCACTTGTTGAGACAGACGGTGATTACGATAAAGCAGTAGAAGTTTTAAGAAAAAAAGGTGAAGCTACAGCAGAGAAGAAAGCTAGCAGAATTGCAGCTGAAGGAACAGCATATGCAGTAGTTAAAGATGACAAGACAGCAGCAATCGTTGAAGTTAACTCTGAGACAGATTTCGTTGCTAAGAATGATAAATTCAAAACATTCGTTGCACAGGTTGCAGATCAGATTCTTGCTTCAGATGCAGCAGATGTTGATGCACTTCTTTCTGAGAAATGGATTCATGATGATTCTAAGACAGTAGGTGATGCTCTTACAGCTCAGATTGCTGTTATTGGTGAAAACATGAAGATTAGAAGATTTGCTAAGGTTACTACTGATGGAATTATCGTTCCATATATCCACGGTGGTGGAAGAATCGGTGTTTTAGTTGAGGCTGACACAGATGTAATCAATGATGATGTTAAAGAAGCTCTTAAGAATGTAGCTATGCAGGTTGCAGCTCTTAATCCAAAATTCACATCTGAAGATGAAGTTGATGAAGAGTATATCAAACATGAAAAAGAGATTCTTTTAGCTCAGATTATGAATGATCCTAAGGAGTCACAGAAGCCTGAGAAGGTTATCCAGGGAATCGTTCAGGGACGTATTAAGAAAGAATTAAAAGAGACATGTCTTTCAGATCAGGTATATGTAAAAGCTGAAGATGGAAAACAGACAGTTTCTAAGTATATTGAAGAAGTTTCTAAGGCTACAGGTGCAAACCTTAAGCTTAAGAGCTTTGTTCGTTTTGAGACTGGTGAAGGTCTTGAGAAGAAGAATGAAGACTTCGCGGCAGAAGTTGCAGCTCAGATCAAAGGTTAATTAATAGATAGGAGATTGCTATGTATATTACATGTTTAGATCTTGAAGGTGTATTAGTTCCTGAGATTTGGATTGCATTTGCAGAAGAAACAGGCATTCCTGAACTTAAGAAGACAACAAGGGATGAGCCTGATTATGCAAAACTTATGAACTATAGACTTGCTATTTTAAAAGAGCATGGTCTTGGGTTAAAAGAAATTCAGGATGTTATTGCTAAGATTGATCCAATGCCAGGTGCAAAGGAGTTCTTAGATGAGCTTCGTTCTATTTGCCAGGTTATTATCATTAGTGATACATTTACTCAGTTTGCGTCACCTCTTATGAAAAAACTTGGTTGGCCAACTATTTTCTGCAATTCCCTTGAGGTTGCTGATAATGGCGAAGTTACAGGTTTTAAGATGAGATGCGAAAATTCTAAATATACAACAGTAAAGGCTCTTCAGAGCATTGGATATGATACAGTTGCCAGTGGAGATAGTTATAATGACCTTGGCATGATTAAAGCTAGTAAAGCAGGATTCTTATTCAAGAGTACTGATAAGATAAAAGCTGATAATCCTGAACTTCCAGCTTATGAGACTTACGACGAGCTTCTTGAAGCTATTAAAAAAGTTGTATTATAATTTGCTGATAATTAAAGGGGCTGTCGCACTAATTACTTAGTGCGACAGCCCCCTTGTTTTTATACTGATGTATTTTTATCTTGACTAACTTCTAGAAAATTGCTATAGCTCATAGCATAACCACGACCATGTTTCTTGATGTAATAAAGTGTAGAGTCGGCATGCTTTTCCATTTCACTTATGTCTGCCATAGAGTTTATTTGGGTATTTATTTCATAACCAATAGAGCAAGTAGCTCGATGTTCTTTTGGAATATTTACTTCCTCTGGTAAGAACTTCTCAACAATTTTCTTAAAGCCATTTTCCTTTTCTATTGAGGAATAAATCTTGTTGCATACAGATGTAATTCGTGATTCTGTAGGATTATTAATAATAATTACAAACTCATCACCACCAAATCTAACAGCAAATCCTTTTCCTTTACAAGCTGTTTTAAATATACTAGCGAATTTCTTAAGGATTTCATCACCTACCTGATGACCAAAGGTATCGTTATAATATTTAAAGTGATCTAAATCGATATAAAGGAAGGAACAATTAAACTCATGACCTACAACGAGGGAAGAATTTAAACGTTGCTCAATAAGTTTATAATAACCCTGACGATTAAGTAATCCTGTAAGTTCATCGGTAACAGCCTGTAACATAAGCTTTTCATTTAACTGATATTTTTCACAAGAATCTATTAGAAGTCTAAAGAATAATGTGAATATATCCAGATCTTTTTTATCAACAGTATCCCTGTATGAAGCAGAATTCCAGGTTTGGTTAACTTTTATTACCACAATGCAAAAACTGTATAATGAATCATCTTTAAATACCGGAGCACCCATTAAAGAAAAATATGTACTTCTATTAAAAATATGAGCTATTTTTTCATAATCATAAAAGTTGTCACTATACTGATTTACGGCAAAACCACCTACATTATTCTGAAAATAATTACTGATGAAATCAATATCCTTTTGAGAAATTTCATACTCAAAATCAGAATATTTAATTTCAGGAGTTCCTTTCTCGTATGACACATATAGCATATTATCAAGTCGGAAATTGCTCTTAAAAGTAGAAGCAAGAGTGGTCAATTGGTCATCAACAGAGTCATAAGATCTAGAAGTTAATTCCTGGAAAGTACCAAAGAATCTAATCTGTGCATCTTTTGTATTAGCTTCCTTCTTAATGCTTTCGATTTTTATTATATTCATGACATCATCCATATCTACATCGGTAAGGCCGATGTTAAGAAATGGATAATTAGGATTGCCAGTTTCAAGAATGTTTTTAAAAATCATTGCTCTGTTGTGATTATTATGAGTTTCGTAGAACTCATAAGCATTTTCTAGAATGACTTTGCGTTCTTCTGGTTTATTTGTAGCCTTATAAAGTAGTGATAAACCTATACTATAAAAGGCAAAGTTTAGAAAATAACTTCCCTGGCTACGGTTCATATAGAATTCGGATTCGTTGAACATGTTAAGTGCAATTTCATATTTCTCATTTCTTGTGGCAATAAGACCACAAATTACATAATATAAGAATAAATCGTCATCCCATTGGTGACCGTAAGTATTGTCGGATTCTAAGTATTCCTTCGCATACATAAGGAAATGCTCAGATTTGTTAGCATAAGTTTGGGCGGTAAAATAATTACCCTGAAAAAATGACGAAATAGCTAAAAGTCCGTATACCTTGGAATTGTTGCACACTCTTAGTCTGCCCATTCTTAAACTTTGAATTATTTGAACAACCATTGTTAGATAGTTAGTGGCATTTCCAAAATCTCCGGCCAAAAGAGCATTAGTTCCCATGTTGTATAAAGTTTCACTTATGTAGTCGCTAGAAGCATTATCGGTAAAGATTTTTAATGCTTTATTATAATACTTATTTGCTTCTTCGTAATTACCAATAGTTACATTGTTATATCCTAATCCGTTGTAAATGTTTCCTTCTTCTAAAGTATCATTATTACGCTTAACGACATCTATAGATTTTAAATAAAAATAATTAGATGTTTCAAAAAGGCCGTTAACAGAAGAAATCATTACATTTTTTCTATATGCTTCAAATAAAAATTGATCATTACCCAATTTTTTAGCAATTTGAATTCCCTTTGTAACAATAGGAGTTCTTTCTTCGACACCATCGGATGTTTCGTATAAATGATAATCATTTTCGAAATCGTAAACATAAATATGAGAAAGATGGTTAAAATATTTGTATTTTATACAAAGTTCTTCTAATCGTTTAGGGACTGTGATGTTTTTATCACATATCCAAACACCGTTCCAGCCGCTCAGTTGGGACATATTATGAAGAAGCATTGCTTTAAAAAGCAGGAATTCGTTTCTTAGTGAAATAGCTATTTCACAACATTTCTCAGCACCCTGTATAGCTAATGAATCGTTGCCCATGTACATATTAGCATATGCCTGATAATAGTAATAATTATAATCTTTCTCTTTAGTGTTAGAATCAATATTTATGGTAAGTAATCGATCGCAAAGGATAATTGCTGCAGAAAATTTCCTTAATCCAATACATGTCTTAATGTACAGAAGTATCATTTTAAAACGATAGTCATCTGTGGCATGAACTTTTTCTAATTCGATTTTTTGATATATATGATTCAGGTAGAAATAAGCTTGTTCATAAGCAAATGTGTTATATAGTGTTTCTATGTTTTTTAGTTCTACATCGCTATTTTCTGATATGAAAGACTTTTTACTTTCGTTATTCTCGACATAGTTAGAAATAGGCCATTCATAAACCAAACCGAGATATGAGCATTCTTCAAGAGTAGAATTATATTTTTCTAAAACGTATTCGTCTACAAAACCCATTGCATTTGTAATTATAAATATTTTTAGGTTATCGCTTTTATAATTAATAATTTTATTTATGATGTCTATTGATGACAAAGATATTCTGTGGAAATTATTCAGAGTAAGAAATATAGGGTGAATATCAGAAAGATAAAGAAGTATATTTACCAAATCATCTATAAATCTGTGTTTGTTAAAATTAATCTCACTAAAAATTGGTTCTTCAATTGGGGATGAATAACCCGTTTCTACATAAGAAATAAAGAGATTGTTGTTGAGGGAATAAGTATTAAGCTCATCAAGAATCTCATTAATATTCAATTTGTATTTAATTATTATATCCCTAATGATATCTAAAAATGGTTCGTATGCTTTAAGTAATTTGGTGCCAGAATAATCAAAATAAAAAGATGAATAATTAGAATCGATTTCTAATTTTTTATAATCCGATTCGTTGAAGATAAATGCGTAGTTCTGTTTGAGTATTCTAACAACATTACCATCAGTATACATGTCAGATATGAAATCTGAAATATATTCTAATTCTTCGTTATTCAATTTTTATACCTACTTTCTCTCAGTCATAATAATAATACAATTATACCATAAATGAGTTATTTTAAAACGAAAGAAATAAATAAAACTATAAAATATAAAACTTTAAATTTTATACAACCATGTTATAATAGTATTAAATTTAACAGTGCGAGGAAATCATAATGAAGAAGTTTATATCCTGGAATGTCAATGGCATTAGAGCTTGTGTTCAAAAAGGATTTTTAGATTATTTTAATGAAGTTGACGCAGATATTTTTTGTATTCAGGAAAGTAAAATGCAACAAGGACAGCTTAAGCTGGATTTAGAAGGATATTTTCAATATTGGAATTTTGCAAAAAGAAAAGGATACTCCGGTACGGCTATTTTTACAAAAGAAGAACCAATAAGTGTTGTAAATGGACTTGGAATAGAAGAACATGACGAAGAGGGCCGAGTTATAACGTTGGAATTTAATGATTATTTTTTTGTAACGGTTTATACTCCTAATTCACAAAATGAATTAAAAAGATTAGATTATAGAATGACCTGGGAAGAGGCATTTAGAGAGTATCTTTTAAAGTTAAAAGAAAAGAAAAGCGTAGTTGTATGTGGAGATATGAATGTCGCACATCAGGAAATAGATATAAAAAATCCGGCGTCCAATCATAAAAATGCAGGATTTACTGATGAGGAAAGGGATAAATTCTCTATATTGTTAGATTCGGGATTTGTAGATAGTTTTAGAAGTTTATATCCGGATAAGAAAGATGTTTATTCCTGGTGGTCATATAGATTTCAAGCCAGATCTAGAAATGCCGGATGGCGTATAGATTATTTTTTGGTGTCTGAGGATGCAAAGGAAAAGATTGTAGACGCAAAGATACACACAGATATAATGGGATCGGATCATTGTCCGATTGAGCTGGATTTTGAGGTATAAAAGGAGAGAAAGATTGAAGATAAAGAGAGAATATAAGAATTTTATTTTTGATTTATATGGAACATTAGTAGATATTAGAACAAATGAATGGAGTGCATATCTTTGGAAAAAAATGCAGGAATTTTATGCATTTCATGGTGCAGTATATACTCCGGTAGAATTAAAAAAAGGCTATTTTAGAGTAGCTAAAGCCATGGATGAAAAAATGGCAAAGCACACGGATTATCCGGAGATTCAGATTGAATATGTATTCAAAGAACTGTTTAAAGAAAAGGGAATCAAGATTGATATTAATACCTGTAGATTAGCGGGACAGTTTTTTAGAATCATATCTACAAAATATGTAAAGGTGTATGATGATGCCTTTGATACGTTGCACTATCTAAAGGAAAAAGGGAAAAAGATATACCTTTTATCCAATGCCCAGCAGATATTTACAGAATATGAAATAAAGTATGTAGGGTTGTATGAGGAATTTGATGGAATATGTCTATCTTCAGATGAAGGTTGTAGAAAGCCATCTAGCCAATTCTTTGATGTGGTATTTGATAGATATGATTTGAAGAAAGAAGAGTCCGTTATGATTGGAAATGATTGGACAACAGATATAGAAGGAGCCAATGTATATGGTATAGATAGTGTATATCTTCATACTGAGATTTCACCAAGGGATACAATTCTTGAAAAAGTGAATGCAACGTATGTTTATCCTGATGGTAAACTATCTAATTTAAAAAAATTGGTGTAAAAACCTTTATATTTTGGCTATTTTGTATAAAAACAGCTTCATTTTTTTATTAAATTATGGTACAATATGCTTTAGATAAACTGGAAGGAGAAGAATATGATAGTTAATAGTCTTAAAAAATTTTTAGTTTCTATGGGAACAGTAGCTGTATTAGGAGCATCGTTAGTAATTGCTAATGGAGTTGATGCTTTTGCGGCAGGGACAGTAACACTTCATTATCATAGAGATGATGGTAACTATAGTGATTACACATGTAAAACATGGGATGAAGTTAATTCGCAGGGAACTTCAAATACATTTACTGAAGGTGATGGCGAAGGAACAGTGTCATATGAGATGTCAGATGATGCTACATTGTTTTCATGTGTAGTTCAGGATGCTAACAAACAGCCTATTGGAGATGCTGAAGGAAAGAATCTCGAATTCGAACTTGGTGATGCTATGGCAGGACAGGATATAGATTTATATCTTGAATCTGGTAGTGATAAGTTAATTGCTAAAGATGACGCATCTAAAGAATCTACAGAGGCAAGTGAATCAGAAGAGGCTGCTACAACAACAGCAGCTGAAGCAGATGATACACAGCAGGAGACAGAAGCTAAAGAGACAACTACAACAGCGGCTGCTTCAACAACTGTAGGTACAGGTGGTTCTACAATTAATGAAGGTATTGATATTAAAGCTAGAGATGAAGGACGTGAAGATTCATATTACAATGCTGGTGTTCCTGCAAGAATTATATTTATTGTAGTAATCGTTGCTTTATCAGCAGGTCTTTCATATCTTGTTAATGCAAAAGATCGTAGAATTAAAGTTGATGATAACTAAATATTTGGTTTTATCTAAGTAATTTAAGCCGCATGCCAAAACATGCGGCTTTTTTATACCCTAACGAGAGGATAGTAAAAGAATGTATAATAAAAAATGGTTAAAGAATTATTCTACAAAAGCTTTTGAAGATAAGTATACTTATCAGGGAAATGATTTGGGGTTAACTATTTGTAAAGATCACCTTTGTTTTAAACTCTGGAGTCCATATGCATTACGCGTGGATTTAAATATTTATGAAACTGGAGATTACAACAAAAATGATTTGATTACTTCTTTTGAAATGGTTAAAGAAGAAAAAGGTGTTTTTACTGGGAAAACATCTAAGGATTATGTAGGGAAATATTATACTTATACAGTATATTTTGAAGATGAACAGGTAAATGAATTTTGTGATCCTTATGCCAGATCAGGTGGAATTAACGGAAAGCGTGGAATGATTATCAATCTTAAAGAAACTAATCCAAAAGGCTGGGATAAGGATGTTAATCCCAACAAAGATTTGGATGTTTGTGATACGGTGATTTATGAACTACATATTAGAGATTTTTCGGCGGATATAAGATCAGGTATTAAAAATACAGGAAAATACCTTGGCCTTACAGAATCGGGTACAAGCTTGAATGGGAAAGGTGATATATCCACAGGAATTGATTATATAAAGGAGTTAGGAGTAACACATATACATTTCCTTCCAATATATGATTATGGATTTCTTGATGAGTCTGAAGCTTATAACAGAGATAAATATAACTGGGGCTATGATCCTGTGAACTATAATATGCCGGAAGGATCTTATTGTACTAATCCTAGAGACGGAATGTGTAGAGTTAAAGAACTTAAAGAAATGATTAAATCGTTACACGACAATGGAATTAGTGTAATTATGGATGTGGTTTACAATCATACCTTTGACGAGGAATTCCCTTTTAACAAGGCTGTACCAGGATATTTTTATAGAATAGACAAAGATGGTAATTATTCTAATGGAAGTGCATGTGGAAATGATACGGCATCAGAGAGAAGTATGGTTAGCAAATTTATTGTGGATTCTGTTGAGTATTGGGCCAAGGAATATCATATTGACGGATTTAGATTTGATCTTGTGGGATTAATAGATGTAGAGACTATTAATAAAATCCAGGAAAAGGTGGATGCATTAGACAGAGGTATTTTCCTTTACGGTGAAGGATGGATGTTAGATACAAAACCAACAAAAAGAGGTGTTGTTTTAGCAAATCAAAAAAATATTAATCATCTTAATGATTTTGCTATGTTTAATGATGGTTTAAGAGATGCCTTAAAGGGAAGCGTGTTTGATAAAAAAGAAAAAGGTTATATATCCGGAAACAAGAAGTATACTAAAGAAGTTAGAAAATCTGTTACAGGTCTTCCTAAATGGAGTCGTCGTCCGGCAGATGTTGTTAATTATACTTCATGTCACGATAATTATACCCTATACGATAAAATACAGATGGGAAACCCGGATATTACAAGAGAAAATGCCATCAAAGAAAACAAGCTTGCGGCAGCGATTGTTACTTTATCAGAAGGAATTCTCCTTCTCCACGCAGGGGAAGAAATATTAAGAGAAAAGATAAATGACAAAGGGGAATATGTAAGTGACAGTGTCTGGTCTAGTGATGACGTTAATGAAATAAAATGGGAAAATCTTTTAAAGAACGATGTAAAAGAAGTATATGATTACTACAAAGGTCTAATAGCGTTTCGAAAGGCGCATCCTTCCATAAGATTTCATAATAAAAATGATGTAGATAAAAATATTGAATTTATTGATGATAATGATAATTATTTAATTGCATATACAATCAAAGAAGGCAAAAATAATATTGTTATAGCATACAATTCATCTAAGCGAGCAAAGAATATGAAGTTGAATGTAGATAAATTACATATCTATGTAAACGAAAAGAAAGCAGGCACTGATGTTATTGAAAGTATTTCTTCCAATAATGGTGTTATAAAAGTACCTGCATGTTCTTGTTTGGTTGGAATATATAAAAATAAATAACTCTTATTTTAAGAGAGTGGTAGTAGATTCTCTTGGTATAAGTTCACATCTAAGAATAGTTCTGCTTACAGGAATATTGTTGATGAGGCTATCCAAGAGATTTACTGCGCTTTTACCAAGATTTAATCTATCCTGTCTTATAGTGGTTATAGTTGGAGAGACATTTATACATAAAGGTAAGTCGTCAAAACCAATTATACTCACATCTTCCGGAACCTTTAAACCTCTCTTTTGTACTTCGGATATTGCACCCAACGCAATAATATCGCTGGCGCAGATAATAGCAGTAGCACCATGGTCTAAAAACTTCGGAACGTGGTATTTGGCACAGTCAGGTACGTAGTAACCGGATTCTATAAGGTTGGAATCAGCATATAGACCAAAGGATTTCATAGCACGCCTAAAAGCTTCGGTTCTTTGAGAAGACACAAAGGCATTCTTAGCTCCGTTTAAAAAGGCTATTCTTTTGTGACCCAGCTTAAATAAATGTTCCACAGCTAATGAAAAACCCTCTGTAGCATCAGAACCTACATATCCTACCTTTGAATTACCAACCACATAGTTATCAAAAAGAACAGTTGGAACACTGGTTTTGGAATATTGCATATTATAATCGTTATGCATGGATACGCTGATGACAAAACCACCACTATAATTATTGGTTAGCATAAACATATCATAGTCATAGGAACGTGATGTTAAAGCATGTAACTGAGCAGGAACAACATCCACCTGCCAATGTTTCAATTCTGCTGCCTGTCTAAATCCTTTTATAAGATCATAACCAAATTGATCGTTGTTGGTATAATCCATATTTTCTATGAATATACAAACTTTTCTTTCAAAGCCGGATATTCCATTGTTTTTTCTTCGTTTAGGACTATAACCCAGTTCTAAAGCTGCATTTAATACCTTTTCTTTGGTTTCATCACTTACGTCAGTAGCATTATTTAGACTTTTAGATACTGTGCTTATAGAGATTCCCAGGTGCTCTGCGATATCTTTAATATTTGCCATATAATCACTCTCTTTTATAAAATTTTGTAAATATATGTTATCATGATGGGATTATGTAAACAATAGTTAATTTTCGAAAATTTTCGAAAAAAAGTAAAAAAATAAAAAATATATTAAAAAACGTAATAATTCTTTAATAACTAACTTGACGCTATTATTTTATAAATGATAAAATTTATTTGTAATTTGAAAAATATGAGGTGAAGATATGTCTGAAGAAAAAAACGTAAAACTTGACAGATCTTTAGAGCGTGGAGCAGGATTGCTTTTACCAATAAGCAGCCTTTCATCACCTTATGGAATTGGGACATTAGGTGATGCAGCTTATAAGTTTGTCGACTTTTTGGTAGATGCAGGCCAGAAGTACTGGCAGGTATTACCAGTAGGACCAACCAGCTATGGTGACAGTCCTTATCAGTCATTCTCAGCATTTGCAGGTAATCCATATTTTATTGATCTTGATTACCTTGTTGAAGAAGGACTTTTGACAAAATCTCAGATCAAAAAGTATCCATGGGGGGATAACAAGGAGTATGTTGATTACGCTACTATGTTTGAATCCAGATTCAACGTGTTACGTATGGCATATGAAAACAGTGATTTTGAAGAGACAAAAGAGTACGCTGAATTCGAAGAAGATAACAGCTATTGGCTCGATGATTACAGCCTTTATATGGCGTTAAAGTTCTATTTTGATAATCAAGACTGGTCAAATTGGGATGATGATATCAAGGCTAGAACCCCGGAAGCAATGGAAAGATACAAAGAAGAACTTGCAGATGATATAAGCTTTTGGAAATTCTGTCAGTTCAAGTTCTTTGAACAGTGGAATAAACTAAGAGATTACGCAAATGAGTATGGCGTAGAGATAATTGGTGATATTCCAATCTATGTTGCAATGGATAGTGCGGATGTTTGGGCGCATAAAGATCTTTTTGAACTTGATGAAGATTTTAAGCAGGTTAATGTAGCAGGAGTTCCACCAGATGCATTTTCTGAAGATGGACAGTTATGGGGTAACCCATTATATAACTGGGACAGAATGGAAGAATGCGATTTTGAATGGTGGAAAGAAAGAATGCATTCCAATTCAAAACTCTATGACTACATAAGAATTGATCATTTTATTGGAGTAGTTAATTACTATTCTATTAAAGCAACTAGTAAGACAGCTAAAAACGGTGTTTGGAGACAAGGACCAGGCAAGAAACTTACAGATGCTATTGATAGTGCTATCGGCGATGCTAAGATTATCGCAGAGGACTTAGGTGTTGTAAGTCAGCCGGTTAAAGATCTTCTTGAAGAAACAGGTTATCCTGGAATGAAGATTATCGAATTTGCATTCGGTGGCGGTCCTAAAAATGAACATTTACCACACAACTATACACCAAACTCACTTGTATACGGTGGAACTCATGATAATGAGACAGTTGTAGGTTATTTTAAGAACCTTGAAGGAAAGAATTTAAGATATGCCCTTAAATATCTTGGAATTACTAAGAAGTCAGAGATTCCGGCAGCAGTTCTTAGAGCAGCATATGCCAGTGTAGCATCAGTAGCTATATTCCAGGTTCAGGATATCCTTCAGTTAGGTAATGAGGCTAGAATGAATACACCATCTACAGTTGGAGATAACTGGAAATGGAGAATGACAAAAGGTGCTCTTAAGAAGAGCAAAGCTAACGAGCTTAGAAAACTTGCAATTTTCTATAACAGATTAGATGATGACGAAGAAGAGGAAGAGGCATAATATATCATTTTTAATGATATAAAGTTATTACGTAGGTATATTTTTTATTAAATATATTAAATTTTATAAGCATTAATTTTTGTAAAATGCGGAATGGAGAATGAAATTTTATGAGTACATTTAAAGAGAATATTGTTACAATTCTTGATCTAGACTACAACAAGGATGTTAAGTCTGCTTCAACTGTTGAACTTTATAATGCTGTATCTAAGGCAGCTATGAAAACAGTTAGCAATAACTGGTCATGGGATACAGACAAGAAAAAAGTTTGCTATTTATCAGCAGAGTTCCTTATGGGTCGTATGGTTTATAACAACCTTCTTAATCTTGGACTTATTGATCAGCTTAATGAATTATTTGCTGAGAACGGTATTGACTTCACAGTATTTGAAGATATCGAAGATGATGCTTTAGGTAATGGTGGTCTTGGAAGACTTGCAGCTTGCTTTATCGATTCAGCAGCTACACACAACATCGTTCTTAACGGATATGGTATCAGATATAAATATGGTATTTTTAAACAGTATTTTGATAATGGATTCCAGAAAGAAACAGCAGATGACTGGACAAGATTTGGTGATCCATGGTCAAAGAGAAGAGAAGAGGACAAAGTTCTTATCAGATTCAAGGGTCAGGACGTTTGGGCTATTCCTTATGATTCACCAGTTATTGGTTATGGAGCTGCTACAATCAATACATTAAGATTATGGCAGGCAGAACCTGTTCATCCATTCAACTTCGATTTATTCAATGATCAGAAGTATGATAAATCATTCAAGGAGAGAAATGACGCTGAGGCTATCACAAGCGTTCTTTATCCAAATGATTCAACAGATGCAGGTAAGAAGCTTAGATTAAAACAGCAGTATTTCTTCTCAAGTGCATCTCTTCAGGATGTAGTAAGAAAATATAAAGCTAAATATGGTAATGACTTCTCTAAATTCTCTAGCGAGTATGCAATTCAGTTAAATGATACACATCCAACTGTATCTATCCCTGAACTTTGCAGAATCCTTGTTGAAGAAGAAGGACTTACATTTAACAAAGCATTTAAGATTTGTAAGGAGACATTTGCTTATACAAACCATACAATCATGCCAGAAGCATTAGAGAAATGGTCAGTTAAGTTATTTAAGCAGGTTATTCCTAATGTTTACAAATATGTTGTTAAGATCAACAACGCACTTATCAAAGAGGTTAAGTCTTTAGGCGTTGAAGATAAAGATATTAACAAATATCAGATTATTGATACTCCTTATGGAAATGACTGGCAGGTTATCCATATGGCTAGAATGGCTATCTACACAAGCTTTTCTACAAATGGTGTTGCTCAGATTCATACAGAAATCCTTAAGAGAGAAACATTAAATGACTGGTATAAACTTTATCCGGAAAGATTCAACAATAAGACAAACGGTATCACACAGAGAAGATGGCTTGCTCTTGCTAACATGGAACTTGCCGGATTCATCAATGATAAAGTTGGAAATGGTTGGATTACAAACCTTGATGAGTTAAAGAAATTAGAGAAATTCGCTGATGACAAGAAAGTTATTCAGAAATATGATGACATCAAGAAGATTAAAAAGAAACAGCTTGCTGATTACATCAAAGAGAAAGAGGGTATTGATTTAGACCCTAGCTTCATCTTCGATATTCAGGTTAAGAGATTACATGAGTACAAGAGACAGTTATTAAATGCATTCTCAATCCTTGATATTTACTTTGGATTAAAGGATGGAAGAATCAAAGACTTCAATCCAACAGCTTTCATCTTCGGTGCAAAATCTGCTCCAGGATATTTAAGAGCTAAAGGAATCATCAAGTTCATCAACGAAATTTCTAAGATGATTGATGCAGATCCAGATGTAAATGATAAGTTAAAAGTTATATTCGTTTCTAACTACTGCGTATCTTACGCTGAGAAGATTATTCCAGCAGCAGATGTTAGTGAGCAGATTTCAACAGCAGGTACAGAGGCATCTGGTACATCTAACATGAAGTTCATGTTAAACGGTGCTGTTACACTTGGTACTTATGATGGTGCTAATATCGAAATCGTAGAGCAGGCAGGAGAAGAGAACAACTACATCTTCGGTGCTAAGGTTGAAGAAATTGACGAGATCAGAGATTCATATAGAGCTAGAGACTACTATGAGAAGAATCCTAGAATCAAGAGAGTTGTTGATACTCTTATTGATGGAACATTCAGTGATGATGGATTAATGGCAGAAGATGGTAAGAGAACAATCTTCAGAGAATTATATGATTCATTACTTGATGGTGCTGCATGGCATAACGCTGATCAGTATTTCTTATTCAAAGATTTCGAATCATATGTTGATACAAAGTTAAGAGTTAATAAAGACTTCTCAGATATCAGCTCATTCAGAAAGAAATGCTTCTACAATACAGCTAATGCAGGTAAGTTCTCATCAGACAGAACAATCCTTGACTATGCTAATGAAGTTTGGAAAGCATAATTTCAGAAGAGAATTCTAGACAATAATAAAGCCATGACATTTGTGATTTATAAATCACAGTGTCATGGCTTTTTAGTTATTTATTAAAGCTTATCCACTTTGGTCCCTGATAGCTAATAGTTTCCTGGATTTCTTTTGATAATTCCAAAGAAGACAGTATATCTTTAATGTTGCCACTGAAAGACCCTTTAGTTACCGGGATTTCTTTGGTTCCATCATAGTAATATGCCAATCGAAACTCTCCGCCAAACTCTCCGGTTAAAGCATTTGTTTGGAAATCGGAGAAGTTAGTGATTCTTAAATAAGTATTGTTTTGATAGTCTGATATACTGGCATTTCCAGGGTTCATTTTGTAAGAATTATATGTTCCTAAGGGGTTAATTCCCATGTAGAAGGAGAATCGTAAATCCCCGAGTATGTTAACTATTTTATTATGTTTTACCACCGGATATTGGGCTAATTTAATACCTTCTGTACTATATGGTACCGTAGGCATGGTTGTTATTGAAATGTCCGTATTTGAAGGAATTTCAAGGTCAGGTTTAAAATTGGAATACCCTTGGTATATTAAGGATGCATCGCTTCTTGAAAGATAATAATTAAAAAGCTCCGATAAAAAATCACCCTGTAAAATAATCTTTTTACAATCCTTGTTAAAACTGGTCTCGTTTATATCAATGGCTAAGGATCTGTCTTTTGCCATCTTAAGACTAGAAGTAACCTGAGAGGTAAGTTTTTTGCAGATATCTTTTGAGGTGTCATTGAATTCAAATTGATAAAATAATTCTACATCCTCCTTAATTGTTGATTGAACAACATATTCACCGGAGAATATTTTTGTAGTATAAGTTTTATCAAAGCCGTTAGAATTAATTATTCTTACGTTTTGTGTGGTTTCAAATATTTCTAAAGAATTAATAAAAGAATCTTTAGAGGATGAATTATCAGCGTCAAATGCTGCTTTAGCTAAGTCTGATGTTGTAAGATTCTCATTTTCGTTAGGGATATATAAATTTTTGGTAGATGAATTGGAATCTGTTGAATATATCTCATCACCTTTAGCCAATGGATAGTAGTTGTTTTTAACCAGGCTTGCTGTGTTATAAGTTGTTTTGATTTTATTAGTAATCTCATCCTTTGTCATGGCAGGCGTTATCTGGCATGTGGAACTTCCTCTATAGATATTATCTTTGTCTTTTAGTAAGGAAAAATCTTTGTATAATGTAATATCGTATTTTATAACCTCCTTACTGCGAGATTGGTCAATACTATGTTTTACAAAGAAAAGTTCTTTTGTATGTTCTTTGCATTCATTTATTAAAAAGTTTTGAATATTGTTTTCTGATAAAATATCGATTATTGTGTTTAACATTTTTGCCTCCTTAGTACTAAGATAATACGGCTTTGGCTTTTATGGATGCTCCGCCTTCAGATACCTTAACCCATTCTTTATAGCCTTTACCGCAGTAGCCGGTTCCGCTCATTTTCATATCCTTTGAAATCATGGAGATAGATTTTAGAAGGTCAGGAACGTAGCCGGAGATACATACAGGAGAATAAATTTTTCCGGTAAGTTTACCGTTTTTAATTTCTCTTCCCATATTAACCATGCATTGAATTCCCCAGTTTTTAGGGTCTTCCATACCGCTGGCTGCATTTTCCAAAAGAATACCGTTATCTATTGAAGCAATCATGTCATCTAAGTTATCGTTACCAGGCTGGAAGTAGGTGTTGGTCATGCGGGTGTATACCTTGCGTTCATAGGATTCTCGTCTACCATTTCCTGTAGGGGTTACGTTGAGAGAAGTAGCACTTAAAAGGTCATTCATGCCTTCCTTTAAAATTCCATTTTCGATAATAACAGTATCCTTACCTATGGTTCCTTCGTCATCGAAGAAGAAGCTGCCGCATTGAGGAATATTAGGGTTGTCATGCATTGTTAGAATGGATGAGGCAACTGGTTTACCAATAAAGTCTTTAGCTAAAGCCCTGTCTTTAACAAACATATCCATTTCAACGCCGTGACCAAAAGCTTCGTGGGCAATAATACCAGTAACATCCGGCATACATATGACGTCATAGGTACCGGGAGTTATCTCGGTGGCATCAAGAAGTTCCATGACACATTTAAGAGAATAAGTCATATCGCAGTTCATTGTATCTAGAAGCTCAGCCCCTCCTAAGGTTGAAAATGTTTGCATATAATATCTGGTTACACCATCTCTGTTTGCCATAGGTTGAATAACACCATTGGTCCAGGTGATATGCTGCTGCATATCTTTGGTATCAGATAAAAACATTTTATGAATTGTTAAATATTGAAAGATGACAATGCAGTCTAGGATAGCGTCATTATAAGCCATTCCTTTGTTATGGAGGGATTCCAAAGTGTTTAAAATATATTTATCAGATAAAGATTCCGGATCAATTTCTAAATCCGTAGATTTATTAAAAGTAATTGCCGTTTCATCTAAGGCAAAAGCATTCATATTATCAAAGTCGTTAATAGAATCAAGAGAAGATATCTCTTTTTTGATTATATTTGGAATTGTGTCTATATATTCTTTTGAAAAATCGTTGAAGGAAAATTCATAGGGCATGTTGTTTAGATTAAGTCTTATAACAGCTCCGGAAGATACAAAGGCATTGTCCTTTACAGTAGGACCGGATTTGCCATAGCGATAATTTCTTCCATTGGATTTTTCTATTAGTATTGTTACGTTAGAATATGTTTTGGAAAGAGTCTTTTGAAGTTCTATAAAAGAAGGTCTTATGGACTCAAATACTTTATCATTTACTTTCATAATAGCTTCCTTTCTAATGACTTGTAGTCAATAACTGATTATTGCACATGAAATAAAATATGTAAAGATAACAAAAAGCAAGACCGGCGTGCTAAAAAGCAACACTGGTCTTGCATCATATATCTTATTGATAAAAATTATTAACGATGATCCCCTAAGAAAAATAATGCTATAGTTCCAGGACCGGCATGGGCTCCAATTGTTGGGGTAAGTGGAGAGATAAAACAATTTTTAATATCTGTTTTAGAAAATATAATATCTCTAAGTTGTTCTGCTTCCTCAAGGCAATCTCCATGGGAGATAAAGATTATATCATTTTCATAGCCCTCGCTACGTTTAATAAGTTCGTCGGCTAACATGTTAATAGCTTTTTTACGACCTCTGACATTTGCAAGAGATACTAAATGACCTTCGTCATCAACGTGAAGAACCGGTTTAACATTAATCATAGTTCCAATAACAGCAGTAGCCTTTGATATACGACCACCTCTTTGAAGGTTATATAAGTCGTCAACAGTGAATATATGACACAAATGAGGAATTGTATCTTTAATCCAATTAGCATTTGCTTCAATAGACATGCCGTTTTTCTGATTCTGTATAGCTTTGTGGACAATTAAACCCTGGCCTAAAGAGGCGCATAAGGTGTCAATTACTATGATTTTTTTATTAGGGAATTCCTCTTTAAGTTCTCTGGCAGTTATAGCAGAAGTGTTATATGTACTGCTTAATCCTGATGAGAATGCAAGGATCAAAAGGTCATATCCTTGTTCAAGGTAATGTCTGTAACATTTTTCAGCATGGTCAGGATTGATAGCCATAGTTGTTGGGGTTGCACCATTTCTCATGGCGTCAAAGAATTTCTTGGTATCCATCTGTTTATCAGCACCATAGACAACGTCATCAATACTGTAAAAAAGTGAACAAGAATCGATACCATTTTCTTTTATATAGCTGTCAGGCAAATCGCTGGCAGAATCTGTAATAATTATATATTTGCTCATTTCATACTCCTTATGCAATATAGTTTTCAAAACTACATAATGTAATTATGCATAAAATATAGCTGGTTGTCAATGATTAGAAACAACTAATCACTTGCCAAAACAATAGAAAAAACATACAATTAGATATATTTGCAAAGGAGCTTTTTATGAATACGGATAATTTAAAATCATATAAATTAATTGAAAAAAAGGATCTTGTTGATATTTCATCCACAGGATACCTTTTAAAACATATAAAATCAGGAGCCAGAGTTATGTTAGTGGAAAATGACGATAATAACAAAACATTTTCCATAGCTTTCAGGACTCCGCCCTCAGATAATACAGGCGTTGCTCATATCACAGAACATAGCGTATTAAGCGGATCAAAGAAATTCCCGGTAAAAGATCCTTTTATGGAATTGGTTAAAGGTTCAATGAATACATTTCTAAATGCTATGACATATCCGGATAAAACAGTATACCCGGTAGCAAGTACCAATGATAAAGATTTCCAAAATCTTATGGATGTATATCTTGATGCGGTTTTCCACCCATCTGTTTTAGAACACGATGAGGTGTTTAGACAGGAGGGAATTACTTATAATCTTGAAAGTAAGGATGCAGAACTTAAGTATAACGGAGTTGTTTACAATGAAATGAAGGGAGCTTTTTCTTCTGCGGATGATGTTGTTGAAAGAAAGATAACAGAGGCACTATATCCGGATACCTGCTATGGAGTTGAATCAGGAGGAGACCCTGATTATATTCCGGAACTAACCTATGAAAAATTCAAAGAATTCCATGGGAAATTCTACCATCCATGTAATAGTTACATTTATCTATACGGTAACATGGACATGGAAAAGGTTTTAACCTGGATGGCTAGAGAATATCTCAGCGAATATGACGAGATAGAAGTTGATTCAAAGATTGAATACCAAAAGCCATTTGATAAAATGCATGAGATACAGTGTGACTATCCAATAGGTGAAGAGGAAAGTACAAAAGACAATGCATACCTTTCATTGAGCTTTGTTACAGGAAGTATCTTGGATAAAGAGAGTTATGTGGCTATGCAGATACTTGACTATGCCATTTTATCAAGACCAGGTGCACCTATAAGACAGGCACTTATAGATGCAGGAATTGGAGAAGATATTAATGGTGGTTACAGTAATTATATTATTCAGCCATATTTTGATATAACCGCTAAAAAGGCAAATGCCAAAGATAAAGACAGATTCTATACAATTGTTATGGAGGAACTTAGAAAGCTAAAAGAAGAGGGAATTGATAAAGAAGCTCTTTTGGCCGGCATAAATAATTATGAATTCCAGTACAGAGAAAATGATTTTGGGGCATATCCTAAGGGATTAATGTATATACTCCAAATGTATGACAGTTGGATTTACGATGATGATGAGCCATTTAGATATATAGAATTAAATAAAATATTTGAAAATATCAGAAGTAAGTTGGACACAAATTATTTTGAAGAACTTATTGATAAGTATTTTCTTTCTAATAATCATTGTGCACTATTGGTATTTAATCCTGTGGCAGGTATGGCGTCTAAGAAGGATGAAGAGTTAAGAGTGAAACTTGCAAAAATCAAAGCTTCAATGTCTGAAGAAGAATTGGATTATATTGTTGAGAGAACCAGACAATTAAAGGAATATCAAAATACACCTTCAACACCACAACAGTTAGATACAATTCCAGTACTTGAAAGGTCTGATTTGTCTCTGGCAGGAGATAACTTCGTTAATGATGTGGTTGAAGTAGAGGGTGTTAAAATCGTAAGACATGATTTGTTTACCAATGGAATAGGGTATTTGAAAATGTTCTTTGACACTACAGATATGCCAAATGACATGAATAGATATGGAAAATTTCTCATAAGTCTTTTGGGATATATCGACACAAAAGAACATTCTTATGGTGATTTGACAAATATAATTGCAATAAATACGGGCTCTTTGGATTTTAGTACTAACCTGAATAGAAACAGCAAAGACACTAACAAGTACAAAATGGGATTTGAAATTAATTCTAAGATATTTTTTGACAAAATAGGAAAGACTTTAGAGATTATTAAAGAAATAATATTTGAATCCAAATTAGACGATAAGAAACGAATCAGGGAAATGATTAAGGAGAGAAAGGCCAGTCTTCAAAGTGTTATTATGAAAAGCGGAGACTCTGTTGCCACTCTAAGGAATTTGTCGTATGTGGATAAAATATCAATTATATCTGAAAATACAAGAGGAATCAGTTATTATAAATTCTTAGAGGATTTAGATTATAACTTTGATGATAGAATTGATGATTTGATTGAGAAACTTAAAAATGTGGCCAAATGCATTTTTAGAAAAGATAATTTAATAATTAGCTATACCGCTACAGATGAGGGTTACGAAAAATTAAAAGCCAGCCTTCCTGATTTGTTACATGCTCTTGAAGTTAACAACGAATATGCAGATACCTATAAGGATTTAAAAAAAGAAGTAATACCTGAGGTTAAAAATGAGGGATTTAAGACTTCGTCCCAGGTTCAGTATGTCAGTCGTTGCGGTAATTTCAAAAAAATGGGATATGATTTTGACGGTGGAATGTTGGTGCTTAAAAGTATCATAACTAACGAATATCTCTGGAAAAACATCAGAGAGTTAGGCGGTGCCTATGGATGTAACTGTAATTTTACAAAGGGAGGATATGCTTATTTCACATCCTATAGAGATCCTAACTGCAAGAGTACCTACGATATAATGTCTGGGATTTCAGAATTTGTAAGAAATTATGATACTGATGAAAGAAGTATGACTAAACACATAATTGGAACATTTTCAAAATTTGAGACACCTAAGACAGCAAAGATTAAAGGAGAGGAATCATTTTATTCATATATATCAGATAGGTCAGAGGATGAACTAGCTATAATGAAAGAAGAAGCTATTGCTGTTACACCGGAGAAAATAAGAAGTTATGCGGATATGATAGAGGCGGTTCTTGAAAATAGTACAGTGTGTGCCGTTGGAAATGAAGCAAAGATAGAAGAAGATAAAGAAATATTTATGACAACAAAGAATTTATTTAGGTAGGATAATATGGAAAATACATTTGATAAAAAATCAGGATTTGTAACCTTTATTGGAAGACCAAATGTAGGCAAGTCCACACTTATGAATAAGATGATAGGCCAAAAGATTGCAATTACATCTAATAAACCACAGACTACAAGAAATAAGATTCAAACGGTTTATACCTGCGACAAAGGCCAAATCATTTTCCTAGATACCCCAGGTATTCATAAGGCCAAGAACAAACTTGGAGAATATATGGATAACGTGGCCGAAGAGACTCTTAAAGATGTAGATATTGTTATGTGGTTAGTAGAGCCTTCGGACTTTGTAGGTGCTGGAGAGCAGCGAATTTTAAAAACAATTAAAACTATTAAAAAGCCTGTGTTCCTGGTGATTAACAAGGTGGATACTGTTAAGAAAGAAGAGATTCTTACTTACATAGATGTTTATAGAAAGCTTTATGATTTTGATGAGATTATTCCGGTCTCTGCTTTAAAAGGGGATAATATTGAAACCCTTATGAATCTTATATATCAGTATCTTCCATATGGTCCAATGTATTATGATGAAGATACGGTAACAGACCAGCCTGTTAGAGAAATTGTTGCTGAGATTATAAGAGAAAAGGCACTAAAATGCCTTAAAGATGAGGTTCCTCACGGAATTGCAGTAACTATTGAAAAAATGAAGTATCGTGCCGATGGAAGCATTGTGGATATAGATGCTTCAATTATCTGCGAGAGGGATTCTCACAAGGGAATTATTATTGGTAAAAATGGAGCTATGCTTAAGAAAATAGGCTCTGCTGCAAGATATGAGATTGAAAGACTAGTGGAAACTAAGGCTAATCTTAAGCTTTGGGTTAAGGTTAGAAAAGATTGGAGAGATAGTGACATCTATCTTAAGAACTTTGGTTATAACAAAAAGGGTGAATAAAAATGACAGATAGGGTTACCTATACTGGAATGGTTATCAAATGCTCAGATGTTAAAGAATATGATAAAAGACTTGTAATATTAACGAGAGAAATGGGAAAAATAGTTGTGTTTGCCAGGGGAGCAAAGAGACCTAAAAGTGCTCTAGTTCCAGCTAGCAGGATATTTGCTTACGGAGAATTCGAGCTATATCCTGGCAAGGATGCATTTTCCTTAAATAAGGTCTATATCAATGAGATGTTTGAGAATCTCACAAAGGATATAACTGCTGTATGTTATGGCAGTTATTTTCTTGAGATGGTGGACTATTTTACTCAGGACGGTGTAAGAGCTGACAATATTCTAAAGCTTTTATATATAACGCTTAAAGCTTTGGAAAATGATAACATTCCCAATGAACTTATAAGATATATATTTGAATTAAAAATGCTTGTATTTTCCGGAGAATATCCAGAGACTTTTCAGTGTTTAAAATGTCAAAAGGAAAATGTTATGTATTTTTCGGCGGCAGCAGGAGGGTGCTTGTGTAAAGAACACCAAAAACAGTATGGAGATAGCATTAGCTTAAGTGAATCAACTTTATATACTATGCAATATATAATTACATCAAAATTGGAAAAACTTTACACATTCCTTGTAAAACCTGAGGTTTTAAATGAACTTAGGTTTGTTATGAAAAGATATATGTCACTACATGTGGATAAGGAATTTAAATCCCTGGAAATCCTTAATGCATTATTGAAATAAGAAGTTTATTGGTTTATAATGTTTAGAGTTTTTGACTAAATGAAAATGTTTTTTAAAGGAGCGAATATGTTTAAATTAAAGAAAATCGCTGTTTTTACCTTAGTTATGGCTTTGGGTGTCTCTATGTGTGGATGTAATTCAAAATCAAACAAAGACAGCAAATCCAAAGATGACAATTCAAAAAATGCCAGCTTAGAAGAAGGCGAAATGATGATAAGTATCAATTCGGATTTATCAATTCTTTTAACCATGAAAGATAATTTTAATGAAGCTTATTATGATATAGATGAGTTAGAATCCATGGTAGATACAGAACTTAGCAAGTTCAACTCGACATTGGCTTCGGAGCCTTTAGTAGGAATTACAAAGGAATCAGTTGAATTAGATGGTGGCAACTCAATAATAAAGTTGAAGTTTGAGAATTATTTTGATTTAAATGCTTATTACGCTAATTATATAAATAAAAAGAAAACATTTACAATGTTTGTGGGTTCTTATGATGAATCAGTGAATGCAGGTATTACAATTAATAGTACCATTTACAATAATGATGAAGAAAAGGCAGCTATGAACCTTGAGGAGATACCAACATCAGGTTATGTTATTTTCTATATCAATTCTGGAGAAACTGTAGAATTTGCTGATACTATTGTTGGCGTTAGTGAATCAGTAACTGTTTCAGGTAATCAGGTAACGACAACTAATGGAGTTGATAATTACGTAATATTGCAGCCTGCAAATGTAACTGCCAACACAGATGCAACTGAAAGTGTAGATATGGAGACAACGGTTACAGATACAACAACTGTTGCTCAATAATATAAATATCATTTAATAACAAGGAGATAACGATGAATAATAGCGAAAAGACAATGGAAAAGATCGTAGCTTTAGCTAAGGCAAGAGGATTTGTATATCCAGGATCAGAGATATATGGAGGCCTTGCAAACACATGGGATTATGGCAATCTTGGTGTTGAACTTAAAAACAATGTTAAACAGGCATGGTGGAAAAAGTTTATTAAGGAAAGTCCATATAACGTAGGTGTTGATTGCGCTATTCTCATGAATCCTCAGACATGGGTTGCCTCAGGTCATTTAGGAGGTTTCTCAGATCCTTTAATGGATTGTAAAGAATGTCATGAGAGATTCAGAGCAGATAATATAATTGAAGACTGGTCTAAGGAAAATGGTGTTGAATTAGAGTCTAGCGTTGATGGTTGGACACAGCAGCAGATGAAGGAATTTATTGATGGTCACAACATTCCATGTCCTTCATGTGGGAAGCACAATTTTACAGACATCAGACAGTTTAATCTTATGTTTAAAACATTCCAGGGTGTTACTGAGGATGCTAAGAATACAGTATATTTAAGACCTGAGACAGCTCAGGGTATCTTTGTTAACTTTAAAAATGTTCAGAGAACTTCTAGAAAGAAACTTCCATTTGGTATAGGTCAGGTGGGAAAATCCTTCAGAAACGAAATTACTCCTGGTAACTTTACATTTAGAACCAGAGAGTTCGAGCAGATGGAATTAGAGTTCTTCTGCAAACCAGATACAGACCTTGAGTGGTTTACCTATTGGAGACAGTATTGTATAGATTGGCTCAAATCCCTTGGTATTAAAGAAGAAGAGATGAGAACTAGAGATCACGATCCTGCTGAGCTTGCTTTCTACAGCAAAGCTACAACTGATATCGAATTCCTTTTCCCATTTGGATGGGGCGAGTTATGGGGAATCGCTGATAGAACTGATTATGATCTTACCCAGCATCAGAATACATCAGGTGTTGATATGTCTTACTTTGATGATGAGTCAAATACTAAGTATATTCCATATGTTATCGAGCCATCTCTTGGTGCAGACAGAGTAACTCTTGCGTTCCTTTGTGCAGCATACGACGAAGAGAACATTGGAATAGAAGAAAAGCCGGATATGAGAACTGTACTTCATTTCCATCCAGCTATTGCTCCTGTTAAAGTAGGTGTTCTTCCATTGTCTAAGAAATTAAATGATGGAGCTACTAAGATTTATACTGAATTAAGTAAATATTATAACTGTGAATTTGATGACAGAGGTAATATTGGTAAGAGATATAGAAGACAGGATGAAATCGGTACTCCATTCTGCGTTACTTATGATTTTGATTCTGAAAATGATGGCTGTGTAACTGTTAGAGACAGGGATACAATGGAGCAGGAAAGAATTAAAATCGAAGACCTTAAAGGTTATTTTGAGAAAAAATTTGAGTTTTAAAATATTTGTTTCAATATAATTTATTTTATGTTATAATCTTGATAGTTTCGGGGATGTGTATAATTGCGCTCTTTTTAAGGGACATTTCACGACATTTCCGGTATTAAATATTCAATTACATATAGGAGGAATTAACAAAATGGCAAAATGGGTTTATATGTTTAGCGAAGGCGACATGACCATGCGTAATCTTCTTGGTGGTAAGGGAGCTAACCTTGCAGAAATGACAGGTATCGGACTTCCAGTTCCACAGGGTTTCACAATTACAACTGAAGCTTGTACACAGTACTATGAAGATGGACGTAAGATTAACGACGAAATCATGACTCAGGTTATGGACGGCGTTGCAAAAATGGAAGAGATCAACGGAAAGAAATTTGGTGATGACAAGAATCCACTTCTTGTTTCAGTTCGTTCAGGTGCACGTGCATCTATGCCAGGTATGATGGATACAATCCTTAACCTTGGTCTTAATGATGACGTTGTAGCTTCTATGATCGCTAACAATCCAGATCCTAAGTTTGAGCGTTTCGTATATGATTCTTACAGAAGATTCATCCAGATGTTCTCAGACGTAGTTATGGAAGTTGGTAAGAAATATTTTGAACAGCTCATCGACAAGATGAAAGCTGAGAAGGGTGTTGAATACGACGTAGACCTTACAGCAGAAGATCTTAAGACACTTGCTGAGCAGTTCAAAGCTGAGTACAAGAATCAGTTAGGAAAGGACTTCCCTTCTGATCCTGTAGAGCAGTTAAAACTTGCTATCGAAGCTGTATTTAGATCATGGGATAACCCACGTGCAAACGTATACAGAAGAGACAATGATATCCCTTATTCATGGGGTACAGCTGTTAACGTAATGCCTATGGTATTCGGTAACTTAAATAATGAGTCTGGTACAGGTGTTGCATTTACAAGAGATCCTGCTACAGGTGAGAAGAAACTCATGGGTGAGTTCCTTATTAATGCACAGGGTGAAGACGTAGTTGCTGGTGTTAGAACACCAATGCCAATTGCTCAGATGGAGCAGGAATTCCCAGAAGCATATGCTGAGTTCATTAAGGTTTGCGAAATCCTTGAGAACCACTATCATGATATGCAGGATATGGAGTTCACTGTTGAGAATAAGAAACTTTTCATGCTTCAGTGCCGTAACGGTAAGAGAACAGCTCAGGCTGCTCTTAAGATTGCTTGTGACCTTGTTGATGAAGGACATAAGACAGAGGCAGAAGCAGTTGCAATGATCGATCCTCGTAACCTTGATACACTTCTTCATCCACAGTTCGATGCTGCTGCACTTAAAGCTGCAACTCCAATCGGAAGAGGTCTTGGTGCTTCTCCAGGTGCTGCTTGTGGTAAGGTTGTATTTACAGCTGATGATGCTGTTGAATGGGCTGCAAGAGGAGAGAAGGTTATCCTTGTTCGTCTTGAGACATCTCCAGAAGATATCACAGGTATGAAGAGTGCAGAGGGTATCCTTACAGTTCGTGGTGGTATGACAAGTCATGCTGCAGTAGTTGCCCGTGGTATGGGTGAGTGTTGCGTATCTGGTTGTGGTGATATCAACATGGACGAAGAAAATAAGAAATTCACACTTGGCGGACAGGAATTCGTTGAGGGTTCTGTAATCTCTATCGATGGTACTACAGGTAACATCTATGCTGGAGAAATCCCTACAGTTGATGCTAGTATTGCAGGTGAGTTCGGCCGTATCATGGCTTGGGCTGACAAATATAGAACACTTAAAGTTAGAACAAACGCTGATACACCAGCTGATGCTAAGAAAGCTAGAGAACTTGGTGCAGAAGGTATCGGTCTTTGCCGTACAGAGCATATGTTCTTCGAGGAAGACAGAATTGCTGCATTCCGTGAGATGATCTGCTCAGATACAGTAGAAGAGAGAGAAACAGCTCTTGAGAAGATCCTTCCATATCAGCAGGCTGATTTCAAGGCTCTTTATGAGGCACTTGAAGGAAATCCTGTTACAATCAGATTCCTTGATCCACCACTTCATGAATTCGTTCCTACAACAGAGGAAGAAATCGAGAAGCTTGCTAACGCTCAGGGTAAATCTGTTGAGACAATCAAAGCTATCATCGCTGGACTTCATGAGTTCAACCCTATGATGGGGCACAGAGGATGCCGTCTTGCTGTAACATATCCTGAAATCTGCAAGATGCAGACAAAGGCTGTTATCAGAGCAGCACTTGAAGTTAAGGCAGCTCATCCAGATTGGGCAGTTAAGCCAGAAATCATGATTCCACTTGTATGTGAAGTTAAAGAGCTTAAGTATGTTAAGGACGTAGTTGTTGCTACAGCTGATGCTGAAATCGCAGCAGCAGGTTCAGATCTTGAGTACGAAGTTGGTACTATGATCGAGATTCCTAGAGCAGCTCTTACAGCTGACGAAATCGCTGCAGAGGCAGATTTCTT
>JAEIGA010000041.1_pt1 | contig 158141 bp, 137 predicted proteins | sample 9270691 | NCBI WGS metagenome assembly JAEIGA01 (sample SAMN17057246, study PRJNA624740) | gut metagenome | biome: biome; isolation source: fecal sample | host: Bos grunniens | place: China: Xizang | collected 2019 | reverse complement strand
TTGCGGTAGGCCTGCAGGGCCTGGCGGTAGACGGGGTGCCACTGGCTGCCGAGGAAATCGAGGTAGCGGCGGCGCTCTTCTGCAGGGCCGTTCACGAGTGCCATGTCGCTATTGGCGAGCCAGGTGACGGGGTATGTATCGGCCAGGTAGTCGTTGTAGTCGCGGCGTTCGGCGCCGTTTACCTGCATGTTGAGCTTGCGGTCTGCCCAGTGGAGCCGGCGGGTGCCGTCCTCCGTATCGAGCGAGATGCCGAAGGCGGGCTGGCCCTGGCGCACGAGTTTATCGAGTCTGGTGGCGCGGGGACTGTGGAGGGTGAGCGCGAAGCAGAGGGCCTCCATGAGGCTGGTCTTGCCCTGCGCGTTGGCACCCAGCAGCACAGCACCCTCTGCCGGTATAGACCAGCGGAGGGTGTTGTAGCAGCGGAAGTTGCTCAGACGCAGGGTGGTGAGCATATCACACCTCAAGGGGCAGGGCGCGTATGGCGTCCATAATCTTCTGGCCTATGGCGCGCTGTGCGTCACGGCCTTTTGCTCTGAGTTCCTCCGGGGTGAACTGGATGGGGTCGCCCACGGAGAGGGTGATAGGTTTGAACTTGAGCTTGTTGCTGTGGATGGGCAGACAATCATATGCGCCTTCGATTCGTACCGGTTGTACCGGGACAGATGCGAGCTTGCTGAGAATGAGGCCGATGCCGGGCATGGCATCATGAATCTGACCATCGGGGCAGCGTGAGCCCTCTGGGAAAATGATGATTCGGTTTCCGTTCTTTACGGTGCGGAGCACCTGGATGATGCTGGCGGGGTCGGGGCGGGTCTGGTCAATGCCAATGGTATTGCAGAGCGGCAGTACCTGTTTGAGTACTGGCGCATCGAACAGAGTTTTGCGAGCCAGGAAATATACCTCGTTGCGGTAGAGTGAGCCAACCAGAGGCGGGTCAAGGAAACTCTGGTGGTTGGCTACAATGATGCAGGGTCCATCCTCAATCAGCTTCTGTTGGTTGATAACCTTCAGGTTGAAGAACGAATTGAAGAAACAGCTTGCGGTGCCTCGTACGATGTGGTAGAGCAGGGTGCGGTTCATGTGTTTTTCGAAATGTTAGCAGTTTTCAAGCTTTTTCCGGATATCTGCGGCAATGAATGCCACAACCTGGTCGATGCTCATATCTGATGTGTCCACCAGGAGTGCATCATCTGCTTTTTTGAGCGGGGCACAGGCGCGTTGCGAATCCTTGCGGTCGCGCTCAGCGATGGAATCTGTAATCCCTTCAGCGGCACGGCGAGCTGCGCGCACTTCCTCAGACGCTGTTACAAAATACTTGAATCGCGTATCCGGGAATACAACGGTGCCAATGTCGCGACCTTCCATGACTACAGCTTCTCGCGTGTTGTATTCGCGCTGTTTTTCCACCAGCAATGCACGCACTGCCGGTATTGAGGCAATGGCTGATACGTTGTCGTTCGTGCTCTTTTCGGTCAATTCCGAGGTGAGTACCTCTCCCTTGTACATGACTGTCGAATTGGCTCCATCCTTACCAAAACTCAGGGGGATGTCCGTGAGCAATGCCTCTACAGCGGCGGTATCTGCAGGGTTGACGCCTTGTTGGAGCGTGTACCAGGTCACGGCCCGGTACATGGCACCGGTGTTGATGAATGTATAGCCCAGTTCTTTGGCAATCAGTTTTGCTACAGTCGATTTGCCGGATGCTGCAGGGCCGTCTATGGCGATGGCAGGAGGATTCATATTCGCCCATATACTAACGATTTTTTACTCCTATGTCGAGCAAAAAGGAAAGGGCAGACGCAGTAAAAACTCTCCGCGTCCAGCTGAGTATGGCGCCGTTTCAGAAAATTCGTCATTTTAATCAAGTTAGCTTGCAATCATGTGCCTTTTGTGCTTATAATAATGTCATCAGTAGAGAGCTCTGCCTGGAATGCTTAGCTCTGTGTGAAAAATCTAACCAACAATCTGCAAGTTATGGAAAACGAACAAATCAATGATATCCCGGTAGCGGCTCCCACTACAGATGCCTGTGACCGTCTTAATGCGGCCCGCCAGTATGCCTGTGAGCAGTACGATAAGATTCGTCGCGCCGCTGCTGATCAGATGGTTCATGTGCGTGAATATGCTGACCATGCTCGCGCTCAGTTGAACGAAAGCTGGGATAAGGCTCGCGTTCAGATGAATGAGGGCTGGGACAAGACCCGTGCAGCAGCGAAGGAGTATCACAAGACTGGTGAGGACTTCGTCAAAGAAAATCCCACGGGTAGTGTTCTTGGCGCTCTGGGCATCGGTGTTCTTATCGGCCTTATCCTCGGCGGCCGTCGTTAAGGAATTCCGGTCGGAGTTTAACCATTCGGTCTTATGTTTTCTCTCTTTAAAATAAAAGAGCAGAAAGCGATAATTAAGGAAGAGGCTGTTGCGCTGGTGCAGCAGGCTCGTGGCGTAGCCCAGCGCACGGTGGAACACACCGGGGCGCTGGGTGCGTTGTTATCCGCGGAAATCAAGGAGTACGCAGAGCATCAGGTAAAACGGGCCATCATGGTGGTGCTTGCCTGTGTGCTGCTCCTTGGTGCCTATTTTACATTCTGCGCAGCCTTGGCTGTGGTGTTAAATATCTGGCTGGGTTTGGCATGGGCTCTGGTGTGTGTGTGTGTGCTGAATGGGGTGATAGCCGCAGGCTTGCTCATTCGCTTCCGGGCAACGGCTGGTAAGCGTCTGGCTCCGGCTACTGTTGAAGAATTAAAGAACGATTGGCAATGTCTCAAGATGCTTTGCAAGGGAAACAGCAAGCACTGATTCGCGTGGCGGAAAGCCGTGTTGCAGTGCTTGATTCTGTTTCTGCTTCTTACGAGCACGCTGCTCGCTGTGTGCGGGCGTTGCCCGTGTCTCCTGCTGTACTGAAAAAAGCCGGTGTTGCTGCGGGGTCTGCTGCTTCTGTGATGGGTATCTTTGCCGCATGGCGTAGAAAAAAGCGGACAGCTGAAAAAACTGCAGCGAAGTCTGGTGTTGCCGGTGTTCTTGTTCCCATGTTGCTCCAGTCTGTCATGCCTATGATTCTTCCCTTATTGCAGAACGCGCTCAGCAAGCATTCTGCGGACGCTGCCGGAGACAAAGGGGATTCTCTTCGCTTCTGATTGTATGAGAAAGGTTTTTGTATCAGGCGCATTCAATATCCTTCATGCCGGGCATATACGTTTTTTTCAGGATGCACGGGCATTGGGGGATTATCTGATTGTTTCGTATCCTCCGGCTGATTTGTTGTGGCGTTTGTACGACAAAAAATCAGCACTTGATGATAGTGATAAGAAAGCAGTCATTGAATCGCTGGAAATGGTTGACGAGGTTATCGAGTCTACAGATGAAGATGTAGCTCTATCTTTTCGTTCAGCATTTCTGAAAATCAAGCCTGATGTTCTGGCCGTTACGACGGATGATCTGTATATAGAGGCAAAACGTCGTTTTTGCGAAGAACAGGGTGTGGATTTTGTTGTCCTTGAAAAAACGAATCCGAATGAAGGGGGGGCTACATGCACACAGCTGCTGTCCAGAGTGAAAGCGCCAGCGCATGCACCTTTACGCGTAGACTTTGCCGGTGGTTGGTTGGATGTACCGCAGAATGCCATACCCGGTGAATACATTGTAAATTGTTCCATTTCTCCCACTGTTTCGCTCAAAGAGTGGTTATACCGCCAGGGCGCCGGGCTTGGTGGCAGCGGTGCGTGGAGTGTGCTGAATGGTTGGGACCCTGTGAGTTCTGAACTCGGGTTGGGCGTTGGCTGGCAGGACCCCGCTGTTATTGCAGAAACCGGCGCCTGCGTCTGGAAATCCGGGGGAAAACCTGTGCTGGATTTTAAGAATACAGGAGAATTCCTCTGCGGGCGTATGGCTGTATATGATACCAAGGTGAAACATTATACCCCGGGCTATGCCGGGTATGAACGCCCGTTTACACGCATTGCAAAGGCTGCACGTATTGCCCGCTTAGGCGTGCTGCAGCAGGATGTTACCGTTCTCGCCGTGGCCGTGCAGATGAGTTACCAGCTCCAGTTGGAGGAAGGGATGTTGCCCTTGCCTGAAATTCGTGGTCAGATGGCTCGTAAATACTGTGGTGGCGGTCATGGTGGCTATGCCGTCTATCTGTATGAAACTCAGGAACAGAGAGATTCTGCTGTGAATGAATGTGAGGACCTCTATCCTGTTGAACCGTATTGCCGGACGTTCGGACGCGACGAACAGGTAGTCTGGCAGCCCCGTTTCCTGGAGCGCCTGCGCAAGCGTGGTGTTATCAAATAATCTCTTATACTCTCTATGCCTAAAGTATTTGTATCTGGTTGCTTTGATGTGCTCCATAGTGGGCATATCGCTTTTCTTGAAGAAGCGGCTTCCTATGGTGATGTGTATGTGTCTATCGGTTCGGATGCCACCGTCATGGCGTTGAAGAACCGAAAGACGATGTACAGCGAAGATGAACGGAAATACATGCTCGAAGCCATCCGCTATGTCAAGGCCGTATACATTGGTCCGGATACCGGGAAGATATTAGACTTTGCGCCATTGCTGGATGAAGTGAAGCCAGATATATTCTTCGTGAATGCAGACGGGACAAGCGATGAGAAAAAAGCATTTGTTGAAAGCAAGGGAATACGTTATATTACGAGTTCCCGCATACCGCATGGTTCTCTGCCAGAACGTTCCACAACAAGCATCCGTCAGAATTTAGGGAAATGAAAGAATCTTGCATCACCTATTATGTTGGGGAGAAAGGCACGCGTCCCTGGGGGGAATGGCAGGTGCTGGATTTGCAGTCCCACGTTGTTGTTAAAAAACTGCTGGTGTATCCAGGTGGTCGCATATCTCTGCAGCGGCATCAGCACCGCACCGAACGCTGGATTGTGACGGAAGGCGTGGCTAAAGTCCGTTGTGATAACAATGTGATGCACCTGAGCGTGGGCGAATCCATCGTTATCCCCAGTGGCAGTTTGCACCGCCTCAGCAACCAGGGAACTGCCCCCCTGGCTTTAATAGAAGTTCAAATCGGCAAGATTCTTTCCGAAGAAGATATAGAGCGTTTTGCTGATGATTATGACCGTTTAGATTAACATGACCAGTCTGTGAATTATGAGTAACCCTGAATTACATCCGGTATGGGATAAGGTGGACGGCATCCTTGTCATCAACCTTGATACCAGCAAGGAACGCATGGAGCAGTTCATGACCGCCAATGCAGAAACGCTGCCGCTTGATAAGGTGCATCGCCTCAGCGCCGTGCTGGGCCGCTCCCTTCCGACATACGGCAAGGCTCCTTGGTTTACGGAACGCACCATGGAACGCGCTTCATACTGGGGTGGGGCTGGCGGTTGCACACTTTCTCATGCCAGGGCTATTGCCCGTGCCAAAGCAGAAGGCTGGCGCAACGTGCTCATCATGGAGGATGACGTGGTGACCGGCCGGCATCCGGACGCTCTGACCATGTTCGAGTATGCCCTGGATAATGCCAAAGGCGACTATATGCTGTATTTGGGGTATAGCCGACCGACCCCCTATGGAAGCTGTGTGCAGCGCTCCGGGGAGCATGCCCTGTGGCAGGTGGAAGGCGTATTGTCGACCTTCGCCTACCTCATCCCTGAAAGCATGTATGACCGTTTGCTGGCACTTATGCCGACCGAGGAAAATATCTGGGAATGGATGTCCATTCACCGTGCCATTGACACGTTCTACAAAGACACGGCTGCCCAGCTTCCCGGGGTTAAAACCTATGCCATCCAGCCTGACCTCGTGATACACATCGACGGCATGTCTGATGTGAGCGGCTCTGCCGTTACCTATACGGACCGCTACGACCAGACGCTGATTCCGCATAGCTATGCCACACCGGCTGGCATTCTGCATGTGCTGGCCACGCCCTTCCGCCGCCTGAAAGTGAAGCTCAATGCCATCCGCACACACCGTCGCGCGCTTAAGGGGGGACTGCCCGGCTTCCGCAAACGCCGTAAATAACAGTAATTTGGTACACAAAAATTAAATTTTCTCCCCGGTGGCATTGATTAAGCTTGAAAATTGCGCTTAAACAAGCGATATTAGGGGCTCACTTAATACGATATGTCTGAACAGAAAGAACGAAAGACCCTGGAAGAACGCAACCAGGCAAGCGACCTTGAGCGTCTGCGCCACTCCTGTGCGCACGTGCTGGCCGCTGCCATTTGCCGCATCTGGCCGCAGGCCCAGCTGGCTGCAGGCCCCGCCATTGAAAATGGCTTCTATTATGACATTGAACTTGACCATAACATCTCTACTGCCGAATTCGAGCAGATTGAGGCAGAGATGAAGAAAATCGTCAAGGAAAACCAGACATTCGAACGAACTACCGTAACTCGTGATGAAGCCATGGCTATGGCTCAGAGCGGCGAGCTTGGTGCCGGTGGCCCCCGCGAGGTGGCTTCCAAGTTCAAGGTGGATCTTTTGAACCGAATCCCCGAAGGTGAGGAAATTTCCATCTTCCGCAATGGCGAGTTCACTGACCTCTGCGCAGGCCCTCACGTTGGCCGCACCGGCAACTGTAAGGCCTTCAAGATTATGAGCGTGGCTTCTGCCTACTACATGGGCGATGCCAGTGGCCCCCGGCTGCAGCGTATCTACGGCACCTGCTTCCCAAACCGCACCCAGCTGGACGAACACCTTGCCCGCCTGGAGGAAGCCAAGAAGCGTGACCACCGCCGCCTTGGGCGTGAGATGGGCCTCTTCACCATCGATGAAATGGTCGGTCAGGGGCTTGTGCTCTGGAAACCCAAGGGCGCTATCATCCGCCGTGAACTGCAGGACTTCATCACCGAGGAGCTTGACCGCATCGGCTACTCCCAGGTATTCACTCCCAACATCGGCAAGCTTGATTTGTACATGACCTCCGGTCACTGGGAACACTACAAGGAAAGCCAGTTCCCGCCCATCCCGGACCCGGACGACTTCAAGCGCCTGCGCGACGAAAATGCATCCTGCGCAGATTTGTTCAACGCGCTTGACACCCGCACCATCAGCGGTTTCATGCTCAAGCCCATGAACTGCCCGCACCACATCCGCATCTATGCGAATGACCCGCACTCCTACCGCGACCTCCCCGTTCGTCTGGCCGAGTTCGGCACCGTGTACCGCTGGGAGCAGAGCGGTGAGCTGGGCGGCATGACCCGCGTTCGTGGTTTCACGCAGGACGATGCCCACATCTTCTGCCGCCCCGACCAGATTAAGGAAGAGGTTCAGCAGTGCATCGGTATTGTGAAGCACATTCTCGGAACGCTCCAGATGAACGACTTCCGCGTGCGCCTCTCCCTGCGCGATAAGAATTACAGCGATTCGAAGTATGTAGGTACCGTCGAGAACTGGAAACTCTCTGAGCAGGCTTTGCGAGAAGTTCTCAGTGAGGAAGGCTTCGACTTCATTGAAGCAGAGAACGAGGCCGCTTTCTATGGTCCCAAGATTGACTTCATCGTGCGCGATGTCATTGGCCGTGACTGGCAGCTGGGCACAGTGCAGGTGGACTACAACCTGCCGGAACGCTTTGACCTCACCTACACAGGTGCAGATAACAAGCCGCACCGTCCGGTTATGATTCACCGTGCACCGTTCGGCTCCATGGAGCGCTTCACTGGTCTGCTCATTGAGCACTTTGCCGGCAAGTTCCCCACATGGCTTGCTCCTGAGCAGGTGCGTGTGCTGCCCATTTCCGACAAGGTGGCAGACTTTGCCGAGCAGGTGCGCGCTAAACTTGCCTCCAGGTTTGTGCGCGTGAAGCTCGACGATGCCCCTGATAAGATTGGTGCGAAGATTCGCAATGCTCGTCTCGACCGCGTGCCCTACATGATTGTAGTAGGTCAGCGTGAGGCAGAGGAAGGCAAGGTATCCATCCGTCACCGCGAGCTGGATGTCATTGGCACGATGTCAGTGGATGACTTTATCGAAGCGCTCGACCAGGAAATCAAGCAGCGCCTGATTCGCCCGGCTCTGCAGCCCGAAGTAAAAGAACAGCAGTAACCCCCTTTCGCAGCTGTGCAGAGTGGACCGTATGCCACTCTGCAGCTGCTAGCAATACAACCAAGAACACACACAAGTGGCAGCCCCCCAGAAAACCAACAATAACAACGCCAATAATCGCGCTCAGCGTGATAAAGGCGCTAACAAAGCTCCGCAGATTCGTGTCAATGACCGTATCCGCGCTCCCAAGGTCCGAGTCGTCACCGCACAGGGTGACCAGCTCGGTGTCATGGCTACCCGCGACGCTCTCGCCAAGGCCAAGGAAATCGGACTTGACCTCGTAGAGGTTGCTCCCAATGCAGACCCGCCTGTATGCCGCCTCATTGATTATGGCAAGTACAAGTATATGCAGGCCAAGCTGCAGAAGAACAATAAGTCCAAGGTTACGAAGTTGAAGGAGGTGAAACTCCGCGTCGGCACAGACGTTAACGACTATAACGTGAAGATGGCCCGCACGGAGCAGTTCCTTGACCATGGGCACAAAGTGCGATTCCAGCTGCGCTTCCGCAATCGCGAAAACGCTCACCGCGAATTGGGACTGGATGTCATGGCCAAAGTAGTGGAAGATATGAAGACCATGGGTCAGGTAGACCAGCCTGCCAAGCTTGCGGGCAACACCGTTACCATGGTTCTGGCTCCGCTTCCTGCCAATCAGCGTGTCAAGAAATTCAAGAAGTACGAAGAAGCTGATTTCGATGCTGAGTCTGAGGCATATGATGCTGCCGACGACCTGGGAGAGGAATAATTCCTGCATTACACACACGGTTTACAAGAGCTCCGGGAGTATTTTATTGCCGGAGCTTTTTATTGTTGACTTTCCAATCTGTCATTATAGAATACGAAAAGAATCTTCATATGTCTAGCAGCAAATTTCTCACTCATGTAGCAGGTTTACGTGCAATCGCTATCTTGCTGGTTGTCTGGTTTCACATATCCCTGTGCAACTCAAACCTTCCGGAATGGGCGGTGCTTCCGTGTGGATATTTTGGTGTTGATATCTTTCTGGTCATCATGGGCTATTTCCTGATAGCCGGGTATGTCCGCCGCCCGGACTATCCGCTGAAGGATTTTGCCCGGAGTAAGGCATTACGTCTGATTCCCCCGATGACAATCATGATTGTTCTGGCATTTGCGGCCTGTATGTGGGTGATGGACTACAAGGAAATACGCGCTATTGCCAAAACGGGTCTGGGGGCATTACTTGGGTATTCGAACTACCAGCTTATGGACAGTTCTGCCGGGTATTTTGCTGAAGATTCCACCCTCAATGCGTATCTGCATACCTGGTATCTGGCAGTGACTATTCAGGTATTTGCTCTTTCATATGTGTTATATGCCCTGGTACGGAAGAGGAGCCGGGGTGTTGTGATTCTGGTTATCAGTGTGATAGCCGGGCTTTCCCTGCTGTGGAATCAGGCCGGGAATATCCGTATGGCTCTGGTCGCTATGGGTGCCCCGCAATTTGGCCCGGCGGAGTTTGTGTCGTACTACGATACGTTGCCCCGGTTGTGGGAAATTGCTGCGGGTGGACTGGTGCTGCTGCTTCCCACATGGCAGGAACGTTGGAAGTCTTTTACCGCAACGCTGGCGGGTCTGGTGTTGATAGTATGGCCCACCTTTTCCGGGATAACAACAATGAATCTGACACCCCTGGTTGTGCTGGGCACGATTCTACTCATCCGCTACATGCCGGATTGCTGTCTGCACCACCTGTTGAGTAACCCCGTGACTCAGTGGCTGGGTGGTATTTCCTTTTCGGTGTATCTGGTGCACATGCCGCTTCTGGTCTTTTATCGGGCATACACTCTGAATGCGCCAGATTTGTGTGCCTCTCTGGTGATACTCCTACTCTCAATTCTTGCTGGGTATGTGTTCTGGTGGTGTGTGGAGAAACGCCGTATTCCGGGTAAGCATGCTATTGGTATCTGGCTGGCTGGCGTGGCTCTCTGTGGCGTGGCCGATGCGACCCGTGGATTGCAGAAAATATGGAATGCCGAGGTTAATGCGATTGATATTTCCAAGTATACCGAATGGACTCCATGTTACGATAAGACGGTGATGGCGGGGCTGGATACCCGGTATCACCAGGATGAGGGAGGCTGGCATACAATGGCAGTTGGCAAAAATCGGGCTCTGGATACCCCGTTGCTCTGGCTTGGTCCGCGGAATCAGCCCCCGACCTATGTGCTTCTGGGCGATAGTCATGCCCAGGCATTCTTTGCCGGGTTCGACCAGTGCAGCCGTCGTCATAATGTCACAGGGGTCTACCTCTCCAGTATTATGATTCCTTTCTGGAATCGCGAAGTGCTGCCGATAACTCAGCAGTATTATTACAACCGAGAAAAGGGTGAATCCTTTATAAGCTGGTTGCGTCAGAAGGATGATATTAAGACTGTGGTAGTGGCGCAGTACTGGACCCGCATCCGCCGGCTTCCTCTGGATTGGGATAAGCGGCCTGTTCCTGCCTCGATAGAGCATGGTGCTGCTGCTTTGCGTGAGTTCTGCCTCCAGGTGAAGGCTTGCGGCAAGCAACTGGTGCTCATGGGTCCGCTACCTGATTTCCAGGGCTCCAAGGTGTTGAATTATGCCCGATGGTTAGCCCGCAAGGGAATGCCGCTCCACGCAGAAAATCCGGATTATATTTGCAAGGAAATCGCTTTCCGTGAGCGCTTTGAGAAGGAAATTCAGGTGCTGCAGCAGCTCGAAGCTGAAGGGCTTTGCCGTGTGTTCTATCCTGCTGAATGCATGTTTAGCGGCGGCTTCTGCTATGCAATTGATAATGGAGTGATTGTCTACAAGGACGGTAATCATATCACCGGCGTAGGTTCCTGCAGTGTGCTGGAGCGTCTCATGCCGCAGATGCTGCCTGTTTTGCAAGGTAAATAGGGTTCCCCTACTGGTTAAAGGAACAGCATCGTCTGAATATCAGACGATGCTGTTTGTTGCGAGAATAAAGGGCTGATTAGAAGTTCTCGGAAGCGGAGAGTGTGCCTTCAGGAGCAGGCGGTGTGGAGGCCGGAGCCGGGCTGGCAGGAACCTCTGTGGGGGCAATGTCGGCGGGCAGAGGAGCTTTATCGCCGGGTTGCACCACGGGGTTGTTGTTGTGCTCCACGATGGTGTCGTCTTCTTCATCATTGGCGGCTTCCTGCTGGGCCTGAGATTCGCTCACCGGAGCGGGAGCCGGTGCAACAGCCTGAGCCAGCGGCTGACGGGTCACGGGGTCAACCTCCACGCCATTGATAATCATGCGTGTTTTCATCTGGCCCGTGGCCGGGTCGTATTCCTGGCTGGTCTGCACGGTCTGCATCTGGCCGTTGGCATCGGTGGTCATGGAGAAGCTGCGGGAGCTCATCTGTATGTGCATGCCATTGGGCTGCTGCACGGCACCGGGAATGGGCAGGGGGGCAGGAGTCGCTGCCGGAATAGCGGCAGTATTAGCGGAGGGGGCTGCAGCAGGGGCATTGCGACGGGCAAGTCGCGCGCAGGTGCGGATGGATTCACCAGCTTGTCCATTCATCAGGTAGAGGTGGTCTACCCGCATAACCACCTGGTCACCCGGTTGCATGGTGGCAATGGTATCCACATATTCGGCAGGCTGCCCGGGCAGTTCCTTGTTCATGGCAATCGTGAACTGCATACCGGGCTCCAGCCGTCCGTCTGCAAAGCGGTTGAACCGACGATAGGCCAGGTTGTCAGTCACTTCAAATACAGCAACCTGCACGGTGGCGGGGTCGGTCTGATCCACACGCTGCACGGTCAGATTACGCAGGCCGACAAAAGAAGCCAGCACTGTGTTGGAAGCCATCATATCGCAGTTGCCCTGCGCGCCGGCAGATGCCATGCGGGGGAAGCCCAGGGAAATATCTGCCAGAAGAGCGGGGGTACTCATGGCCAGCGCCATGACCGTTGTAAGAAGTGTTATTCTGCTCATGATTAACTTAATCGACACAATAAATACGTGATGTGTTCAATATTTCTATCAGGTAGTGCTCATTCTCAACATCGCGCCTTCCAGAATAATACTATCTGGCGTATCATTCACAAAGAGAGTGCCTGTGCCGAGCGCTTGCAATGTTCCAGGAGCGGCGTAGGCACACCATTCAGCAAGGGCTGTATGCCCCACGTGGCTTTCCAACGCAGAATTTACCCACCAGCCAATACCTGCCTTTTCTGCCAGAGTTGCCCAATGTTGAGCGGCAAGTAGCCCGCCGTGCAGACTGGGTTTGATGACGATAGCCTGTGGATGTACTGTGTTGAGCAGCAGTTCAGGTTGAGCCCCGATGAGTTCTTCATCCAAAGCAACGGGCAGGGGGGTAGAGCGGCAGATATCTGCCAGTTCATTCCATTGTCCCGGGCGGATGGGTTGTTCAATGCTGCTCACGCCTGCTTCTGCCAGTTGTTTCAGTTTGGACAAGGCTTGTGCAGGAGAAAAAGCACCATTGGCATCTACCCGGAGTTCTGCCTTCGGGAACGCAGTGTGTGCCTGACGCAGTAGTTCCAGTTCCTCCGGGAAAGGTAACGCGCCCACTTTCATTTTCAGACAGGTAAATCCGCGGTCTATGCCATTCTGCATAGCAGCCAGCATAGCATCGATACTGTCCATCCAGATGAGATGGTGAATGGGAATGCCTGTTTCGCCCCGTGCAAAGGAGGTGTCCCAGCGGGGGGAGCCCGGGCGTAGCGCTGCCAGCAGAGCGCATTCCAGACCGAATTGGATGGGCGGGGGTGCCGTTATACCTGCAAGCCCTTGGTTCTGCTTCACCCGGTGACACCAGTAATCCATTTCCGCGGGTGTGGGCTCCGGCAGCAGTCCTGGCATGGTGCAGCATTCACCCAGACCGCAGCCATTGGCTTCTATAATGAAGGTGTTGCGCTCACTCAGCGCGCCGCGTGAGGTTACCGCTGGCCTTTTGAAATGCAGCACGCGCTTCTGCCACCGCAGGCGCAGCGGGTGCGGAAAATGCATGAGCGGTGCTGCATCGATGAGCTGCATCAGGGGAGTTTCGGGTACTTCGAGTAATCCGGCTTGCGCTTTTCCAGGAAAGCGCGGGAGCCTTCGTGCGCTTCATCACACATATAGAAGAGCATGGTGGCATCGCCCGCCAGTTCCTGAATGCCCGCCTGACCATCCAGCTCGGCATTCAGTCCTGCCTTGATGAGTCGCAGGGCAATCGGTGAATGCTGCATCATTTCTTCTGCCCACTGTACGTATTCATCCTCCAGCTGCTCCAGGGGTACCACCTTGTTTACCAGGCCCATTTCCAGAGCTTCCTGCGCATTATACTTGCGGCAGAGGAACCAGATTTCCCGCGTCTTCTTCTGCCCGATGCAGCGTGCCATGTACGATGAGCCGAAGCCGGCATCGAAACTGCCCACGCGAGGGCCGGTCTGGCCGAAAATGGCGTTTTCGGAGGCAATGGAGAGGTCGCAGACCACGTGCAGCACATGCCCGCCACCGATGGCAAAGCCATTCACCGCGGCTATCACCGGCTTGGGCAGCGAGCGAATCTGCTTCTGTACGTCCAGCACAGAGAGACGGGGAATGCCCTCGGTGTCCACGTAGCCACCACGGCCTTTCACATTCATATCGCCGCCGGCGCAGAAGGCCGTATCGCCCGCGCCGGTGAGCACCACCACGGAAATATCCTGCATCTCACGGCAGAGGCGCAGCGCGTCGCTCATTTCTGCCGTCGTCAGCGGGGTGAAGGCATTGCGGTACCGCTCGCGATTGATAGTGATGCGTGCAATGCCGTTGTATTGGTCGAAAATGATATCCTTATATTCTTTGATGGGAGTCCACTCGCGTTTCATAATCAGTTGTTCTTGTAGAATTTCTTTAGGATGGCGGCATCCAGCTCTGTTTCAGTGTAAACCTCTACCAGCACCGGACCCGGGGCGGGAGAAAGCAGCGCTTCCAATGCCGGCGACCACCACGGTTCTGTATCTATGACCTGCTTCCAGGTAAAGTTGGTGCCGCACCAGCCGATGATGCTTTCCCTATGCGGCGCACGGATGGCAGCGCTGTCCGGCATGCCGGGCAGGGTGCCGAAAATGCCGCCCTCCTGGTTGTTGAGCAGGAGAATGCGCAGGTTCGGGCAATGCTGTGCCTGAAGCAGGCCGTTCAAATCGTAGAAAATGCTCAGGTCACCGATGATGAGGAAATGCAGGCTTTGCGGCTCTGCCAGAGCATAACCGGCGGCTGTGGAAACGCTGCCTTCAATGCCGTTCACACCACGGTTGCAGAGAACTTTTCGGACTCCTGCAGGCAGAGGGAAGAGCTGCGCATAGCGCACCGCTGAACTGTTGCCCAGGTGAAGCACGCTTCCCTCCGGAAGATTTTCCAGCAACTCGCCCACGAACTTCATACCGCTGAAATTATGCTCCGGCAGAGCTGCCGGTTCCGCCTGCCAGCGGGTGCGGTACTCTTCATCGCCCTCTTCGGCAAAGGCATCCAGCAAATCCCAGAACTCATCGGCATCGCCTTCCAGCACACGGGTGAGCGCGCAGAATGAATCCACCACTTCGCCATCGGCAGAGATATGCCAGTGAGCCTTGGGCGGGTGCGTGCGCAGAAGCTTCTTCAGGCGCTTCGAGATGACATCCCCCCCACAGGTGATGAGTAAATCCGGACTCCAGTCGGCGCTGGGGTTTGCCCCCAGCAAGGTATCCGGGCGGCAGCAGTCCGCAAAAGGAGCGTTGGCAATGTGCTCGCCTACCACGGTGAATTGTTTCTCTGCAGCCAGTCTGGCGAGCAGGGGGCTGGGAGCATGCTGCTGACCGAGCAGAATCAGACGCCGGGGCAGTGCCGCTGCTTCCTCCAGAATCGATTCTTCTTCGTCGGCATTCATGCGGGCGGCTTCAGTGCGACGGATGACACGCACCTGCGGCAGCGGGGCATCAACCATGCCGAAAAAGGGCTCGGTAAGCGGTATGTTCAGGTGCACAGGCCCACCGCTGCGGTGTTGCAGTTCCAGCAGAGCCTCGTTGATAAGCCGGTTGGCATGCCAGGCATCGTCCTCCGGCACCTGCGCAGAGTACCGCACCATCGAGTTGAATACCCCGGGTTGGGGCAGTGTCTGCCCATCGTTCTGCCCGATCCACGCAGCCGGACGGTCTGCAGAGATGATGAGCAGGGGCGTTTTCCGATAATACGCTTCGGCCACCGCCGGGTGCAGATTGAGCACGGCGCTGCCCGAGGTTACGACCACGGCCACCGGTGCCTGCGCCTGCTGAGCCCAGCCCAGCGCTACAAAACCAGCGCTGCGTTCATCTGTTACGCTGCGGCATTCTACCCCAGGCTGGTCTGCCAGAGTGGCTACAATGGGGGAATTGCGGCTGCCGGGGCATAGTACCGCCCTTGTCACCCCATGCGCCAGCATCAGCGCCACCAGTTCCTGAACCACCGCTTTTTCACTTACCATGGCGTCATTCTACCATATGTAACACCCGGGCTCAAGACTGGATATTGTTTTACGGCAAGGCAAAACGACCACCGGGAATAGGGATGATGCGCCGCTCAATCTGCAGGCGCATAAGCAAGGGAGTGACGCTATGCGCCCCTTGCCCGAGTGCGGTGCAAAGGGTATCCAGTGTGTCGTGACCGGACAGGATGGCTTGAATCACCTGATTTGCTTCCTCGTCCGGCAGCGGTTCGCGCACCGGGGGGCGTGCCTCGTCTTTGGAAATTGCTTCTTCGAAAAGCTCCATTTGCTGGTGCTCTGCGCTCCAGCCCATGTCGGAAATGAGTTCCGCAGCGCTGGTGCAGAGCGTAGCACCATCGCGGATGAGAGCGTGACAGCCGCTGGAAGCCACGCTGTGCGCCATCCCGGGTACAGCAAAAACGCTGTTGCCGTAATCTGCCGCTGCCAGACTCGCTGTGTGCAGCGAGCCGCTGCGCTGCGGGGCTTCCACGACAAGTGTGGCACGGCTCCAGGCTGCTACAATGCGGTTGCGCTGGGGAAAGGTTGTTTTACTCGGACGCATGTACATGGGGAACTCGCTGACTACTGCTCCATGACCGGCGCAGATGTGCTCCATGAGCCCGGCGTTTTCGGGTGGGTACATTTCTGCCATGCCGAATCCCAGTACTGCAATGGTGCGGCCTCCCGCATCCAGAGCACCCATGTGCGCTGCTGTATCAATACCGCGTGCCAACCCGGAAATGATGGTGCAACCGGCAGATGCGAGTTCCCGCCCGAACTTTCGTGCTGTCGTGACCCCATAGGGAGTGGCCTGGCGGGTGCCGACAATGGCCACGCTTTTATCGCTATCGCTCTTTAACCAGTTGCCGCGTACGTAAAGTACTATGGGAGGGTCGCTCATGCGGCGCAGGAAGTCGGGGTATTCCTTGTCGATGAGGGTGATGATGCGCACTCCATGCTGCTCGGCGCAATCCAGTTCTGCACGTGCATTTGTGCAGTTGCGCCAGTCAGCAATGCCACTGGCCAGTTTCGGCCCGATGCGCGGGACCATGGCCAGCATGTTTTCGCGGGCGTGCAGCACAAGCTCGGCACTGCCGAAAAACTCCAGCAGTGCCTGAATCCTCATGGACCCGAGCCCGGGAATGAGGTTTAGCGTGACTAGTGCTTCCTGCGGGGTAAGCATGCCGCGGGGAATCAGCGCTCGACGGTGAAATCCAGCCCCAGGTCAAGCGAGGGGACAGAGTGGGTGAGACACCCGAAGCTCATGAAATCCACGCCGGTTTCTGCTGCAGCCGGCGCGGTAGCCAGAGTGAGACCGCCGGAGGCTTCGAAATACGGTTTGCAGTTCTGACCACGCATCTCCACCGCTTTTCGCATGTCTTCATTGCTCATGTTGTCCAGCAGAATGTAGTCTACGCCTTCCAGCTTCAGGAAGGCTTCCACCTGCTGCAGGTTATCGGCTTCCAGCTGAACCTCCACTCCGGGGCGTTCGGCCTTGAGCTTGTTGATGCAGGTCTGCAGGTGGTCGGTGTTGCCATCAGTCATGAGGTGATTGTCCTTGACCATGGCGCGGTCGTAGAGCCCCAGGCGGTGGTTGTTGCCGCCGCCGTGCACCACGGCTGCCTTTTCCAGCAGGCGGTAGCCGGGGGTCGTCTTGCGGGTGTCCAGCAGCTTGCAGTCTGTGTGGGCTATGGCTTTCACGTATTTATGGGTCATCGTAGCCACGCCGGAAAGACGCTGGATGAAATTAAGCGCGGTGCGTTCTGCTCCCAGAATGGATTGGGCCTTGCCTTCAATCATCATGACCACGGCACCGGGGGAAACTTCATCCCCGTCATTCAGGTACACCTCCACTTTGAGTGTGGGGTCTACAGCCTTGAACACGGCGCGGGCAACATCCACGCCGGAAAGCACACCCTGAGTGCGGGGGCGCAGCAGGGCTCGTGCCTGCAATTCTGCGGGAACAAAGTAGAGGGAGGTGACGTCTCCATCGCCAAAATCTTCTTCGAGCGCCAGCTTGATGAGCGCTTCCATATTATCAGATACCTTCGTGTGGCTCATGCCGCACATGATAGACCTCTTGTCTCCAATTGTAAAGGCAGAAATGCGTTGTAATATGCACCAGATTGCACTTGATTCAGCTGGTGCGGCGTGGTAGAATCGGCGCGCTATGTTCTACATCACGACAGCAATTGACTACACCAACGGCGCTCCCCATATCGGGCATGCGTATGAGAAGGTTCTGGCAGACGTTCTGGCCCGCTGGCACCGAATGTGTGGCGAAGAGGTTTTCTTCCTTACTGGTGTGGATCAGCACGGTCAGAAGGTTCAGCAGAAGGCGGAGGCCGCCGGTATGCAGCCGCAGGAATATGCCGATATGGTTACGCAGAAGTTTATTGCGCTCTGGGAGCGCCTCGGCATCCAGTACGATGGCTGGGCCGCCACGACAGATGCACGCCACAAGGCCTGTGTGCAGGCAATCCTGAGTGACCTCAAGGAAAAAGGCTGCCTGTACAAGAAGGGGTATAAAGGTTTCTACTCGATTCGCCAGGAGCAGTTCCTTACCGATAAGGAACGCAATGAACAAGGCGAGTTCGGGCCGGAATGGGGCGAGGTTGTTGAACTGGAAGAGGAAAACTGGTACTTTAACCTCAGCCAGCAGGTTGAGTGGCTCAAGGAATATGTGACGACTCATCCCTCTGTGGTGACGCCTGAGTTCCGCCGCCAGGACTTGCTCAACGCCATTGAGCGTGCTGCGGGGGTGGATTTGTGCATTTCCCGCCCCAAGGACCGTCTCTCCTGGGGGATTCCGCTGCCGTTTGACCCGGATTTTGTAACCTATGTCTGGTTTGATGCTCTGGTGAACTACATTTCCTTTGCCGGGTATAAAGCCGCGGAGGGCGCAGGTCTGCCGGATTTCAACAAGCTCTGGCCAGCTGCCTGTGAGGTAATTGGTAAAGATATTCTGGTGCCTGCACATGGTATCTACTGGCTGTGCATGCTGCATGCCATGGGCTTTGCTGATGACCAGATGCCGGCACTGCTGGTGCATGGCTGGCTGAACATCAAGGGCGAGAAAATGTCCAAATCCCTGGGCAATATCGTTGACCCCAACGATTTGTGCGATGCGTTCGGCGCAGAGGCTGTGCGTTACTATCTGGTGCGCGATACCAAGACCGGCTACGACAGCGATTTCGACCCGGAGCGCATGAAGATGATATACAACACAGAGCTTGCCAACGATATCGGTAACCTCTGCAACCGTTCGCTCAACATGTGCGTGCGCTATTGTGGTGGTACGGTGACCCTGGGTGAGGGGGATGACGAGCTTTCTGCTGCGTTGCGTGAGAGCATGGCGGCAACTGTGGCAAAGTTTGCTGATTATATGAACAGCTACAACACTGCCGATGCCCTGGCTGCACTTAACGCACACGTGGGTTTGTGCAACAGCTACATTGAGCAGAAACAGCCATGGGCCCTGGCCAAGGACGAAACCAAACTGCCTGAATTGCAGCGTGTGCTGGCGCATCTGCTGGAGTGCTGCGCGCAGGTTGGTTTCCTGCTGGGCTGTGTGCTGCCTGAAGCCTCTGACCGTATTCTTTCCCAGCTGCAGCTGGATGTTACCGGGCTTACCCCGCAGTCCATGGCCTGGGGATTGGTAAAGAATGGGCACAGCGTGCAGGCTCCCAGCCCTGTCTTCCCCCGCATCCTCTCTGAAGAAGAGAAGGAAAAGATGGCTGCCAAAGCTGCCAAGGCTGCAGAGAAAGCGGCACGTAAGGCTGCGCAGCAGGGTTGAACAGTGAAAAATGATATTCTGAAAAGAGAGCGGCAGATGCGTATCTGCCGCTCTTGCTTTTACAGTTCTTCCACCAGACCGATGAACTCTGGCGGCGTATGGGAGGTAAGGTCTGCAATTAACCAGATAAATGGGCGCGAGAAAGATATCCGGTTTGCTGCATCTTCCATATTATCTGAGGCTTTTTGTTTGCCGGGGGATTCAACAAGGGATACCGCGATTGCCTGCACCATGGCACTCAGATGTATCTTCTGAGTGGTAAGCCTGGAAAAATCAGCTTTTGCTGGGTCAAAAAGTGAAGTAAGCCCCAGCTTCCGCAGTGTGTATCGCATGTCATATGCCTGAATCCTTTGCTCTATTCTGGGAAACTCAACGAGTGTGTCTTGGGGAGTGGCTTCTGCCAGTGCCTTGCGTATGCTGCTGAGTTGCAGCGGGGTCAATTCCCTGGCAAACTCTCTGGCGGAACCAGATGGGATAATGCCAATGAGTACACTGCCGTTTTTTGTTGAATCCAGCTCGAGCGCTACGGCTCTCCATGTATCATCGCCAGCGTTTGCCAATCGGAAGAGACCACGGCTGCGCATTTGCTGGTAGCGGGGGAGCGCTCCGGATGCACTGTCAAAATCAGCCGCCTGAGTGTCAGCTGCATAGAAGGGAGCTTGCCATGCCGGCATGCAATATGCTGTGATTCCTGCAAGCAACCTGGTTCGTTCTGTTACTGACTCTCTACTGGCAAATTGCGCATTTGGATCGGGGCTGCTTTGGGCAAGGGTGCCGTTAAATAAACTCAGGGCTAACGGTAGATCTTCTGAGAAAGGAATGGGCATCACACCATCATGATTTCCGTTCTTGGGCAGGTTGATATCAACCGCAATCAGAAAGTCCTGAACCGTTGCGCCTGCGGCATGTATGTTCCCGGATACCTGTGCCGCTTCCAGTTCCTTCAGCGTTTCTCCGCTCGCAATATCTGCCATGGCGCGCAGGGCATTGCTGACTATTTGCGGAGCTACAAGCACATTTCCGTTTTGCTCGTGAAGCACCTGCTGGAAATACCGGACGCTGAAAGCATCACTCTGCACTCCTTCTTCCGGAATTGCGAATGTTGTTTCTGTCTCAGTATCTGTTGTTTCCTCGTTTTTTTTGTGCAGAAATCCGTATATGCCACCGGAGATGAGTCCGAGGATAACGATGCTGGGTAGCAATATGTTTCTGGCCGTTTTCATCAGGAGTAGAGAGAGAGCTCTTCATCGAGTTTTGCGCATGGCGATACGCAGTAGCGCTCGCCCAGTTCAATGCTGGCACGGTTTCCCAGAGAGTTACGGAATGTCATATGCACTGGCATTTTGCCGGGATATTTCAGCAGGGTGTTCTTGATGAGTTCCAGGTCTCCCGCATTATGACGCGTGGTGTTAAGCGTGATTTCGTAGAACCTGGGTTTGCCGCCGCGGCGGCGGGTGCCGGAGCCTCCAATCTGCTCTAGTCCGTTGGCTGAAACCTTCTTGCCTCCTGTCTTTTCATCTTCTGAAATGCGGGCTCGGAACTGGACGAAGTTCCCAGCAGTGAGCAGCCCTTCCTGTTCTGCAGCTTTGCTGTAGGAATCCCCCCAGAGCAGGGCTTCCGTGCTGCCCGTGAAATCTTCCACCGTGATGATGGCGAATTTCTGCCCGCTCTTGCTGACCTTGATGGCTACCGAGCGCAGCATGCCGGCCATGTCGCGGGAACCGCGTATCTCTTCTGCTGTGAGGTCGGGCAGGGTACCGATGGGTACGTATTTCGGGGCATCGATGATACCGCGCATGCTATCCAGCGGGTTACCGGTGAAATAAGCACCTGTGAGGAATTTTTCATCATCCAGGCGTTTTTCTTTTGTCCATTCCTGAAGGGTGACGCGTTCTTCCGGTGCGGAAGTGGTGCCCATCATATCGAAGAGCGCCATCTGACCAGCCTCTGCATCTTTGTGCACACTGCTGGCACCGTTGATGCACTGCTCGATGCTTTCGAAAATCTGGGCGCGGCATATGTGCATCCAGTCGAATGCACCGCACTGCACCAGCACTTCAATCTGGTTGCGGCGCACGTTCTGCGGGGGAATGCGGTAGCAGAAGTCTTCCAGACTCTTGTACGGACCGTTCTTCTTGCGCTCTTCTACAATGACTTTCACTGTTTCAGAACTCATACTCTTGACCGAGGCCAGACCGAAACGCACGGCAAGCTTTCCGTTGGGCATGGTTTCCGGTTGGAACTTCACTTCGCTGTGGTTGACACAGGGCCCCAGCACTTCAATGCCCATGCGGATGGCTTCCTGAATGAAGACACCGATTTTTTCATTGGTGGCTTCGTTGGTCATGAGACCGCAGAGGAATTCCACCGGGTAGTGTGCTTTCAGATACGCAGTCCAGTAGGAGATGTGACCATAGCAGGCAGAGTGCGATTTGTTGAACCCGTAACCTGCAAACTTCTGAATCTTATCGAAAATGGCGTTGGCTGTCTTTTCGTCAATCTGGTTGACATCCCAGCATCCTTTCACGAATCGTCTGCGCTGTTCGGCCATTTCCTGCATGTCTTTGTGGCCCATGGCGCGGCGCAGCAAGTCTGCACCGCCCAGCGTGTAGCCTGCCAGCAGCTTGGCTGCAGCCTGCACCTGCTCCTGGTAAATCATCACGCCGTAGGTAAGCCCGGAAACGGTTTCCAGCAGAGGGTGCTCGTATTCTGCTTGTTTCAGACCTTTCTTTACGGCAATCATGTCGTCCATGAACTGCATGGCGCCAGGGCGGTAGAGTGCGAGCAGGGCAATAATGTCTTCGATATTGTCAATGCCATAGCGCCGGCATGTGTCTACCATGCCGCCGGATTCGAGCTGGAACACACCCATGGTGTCTCCTCGGTTCAGCAGCTCGTAGGTCTCCTTGTCCGCTATGTCTACAGCATCATAACGGAAATCCGGTACTCTCCAGCGCACGTATGATTCTGCATCCTTCATCACCGTGAGCGTCTTGAGTCCGAGGAAGTCCATCTTCAGCAAACCTGCATTGTAAATGGCTCCCATATCGCATTGGGCCACTACTTCGCCATGCGGGTTGCTCAAATCGTCGCGCGTCAGGGCCACGTATTCATCCAGCGGGCGGTCACCAATCACCACACCGGCAGCGTGCATGCCCACGTTACGCACCGTGCCTTCCAGTTTCTTGGCATAGTTCCAGATTTCGCGATAAGTGTCATCCTGCTCCACCAGGTTGCGCAAATCCTCGCTGGCGGCATAGCTCTTATCCAGGGTTACGCCGGGACCGCTTTCAATGAGTTTGGCAATTTTATCACTGTCGCTGTAACTCATGTCGAGCACGCGTGCTACGTCTTTAATCACAGACTTTGCACCCATGGTGCCGTAGGTGATGATGTGGGTCACGGCACGTTCGCCGTACTTGTGGCGCACGTAGTCAATCACCTCCGGGCGGCGTGTCTGGCAGAAGTCAATATCAATATCCGGCGGACTTACACGCTCGGGATTCAGGAATCGTTCGAAAATCAGATTGAAGGCATAGGGGTCGATGTTGGTGATTTTCATCACGTACGCCACGAGCGAACCTGCTGCTGAACCACGACCGGGCCCCACGGGGATGTCGTGGTCTTTGGCCCAGTTGATGAAGTCTGCAGTGATGAGGAAGTAACTGGGGAAACGCAGCTGGTTGATAATGCCGAGCTCGTAGTCGAGGCGGGCGCGCAGTTCCTGATCGTTTTCTGCTCGTTCCTTGCCATAGCGCTCCGCAAGGCCTTCGTAGCATATCTTGCGCAGATACTCCTCGCGGGTAGAGCCATCCTCCGGTGCGAATTCCGGGTATCGCTCAGTGGAGGTGGAGTCCAGTTTGATGGAGGTGTTGCAACGCTCGGCAATGATATTGGTGTTCTCGTATGCATCCGGGTATTCCGGGAAGAGCTGTCGCATTTCCTCCTCGCTCTTGAAATAGACGCTTTTGGGATAGCGCATGCGTTTGGAGTCCATGCGCTTGTTGCCTGTACCAACGCAGATGAGGATATCGTGTGCGTCGTGGTCATCGGCATTCAGGAAGTGAGCATCGTTCGTTACGACCAGCGGTACATCGTGTTTGCGGGCAATGCGTACCAGTTCCGGGGTGACACGGCGTTCTTCTTCCAATTCATGGTCCTGCAGTTCAACGAATACATTATCTCTGCCGAAGATATCTACCAGCTTAAGGAGTTCTGCTTCTGCTTTTTCCGGTTCGTCTTTCAGCAGCCACTCCTGCATGGGACCTGAAATACAGCCGGTGAGACAGATAAGTCCCTTGCTGAATTCCCGCAGGGTATCGTAATCGATACGCGGCTTGTAGTAGAATCCGTCCAGATGCCCTCGGGAGACAATTTTGATGAGGTTTTCCCAGCCGATGTTGTTTTCGCAGAGCAAGACCAGGTGGCAGTATTTGTTGCGCCCGGGAATCTGTTTCTTCACATCCAGCGGTGTAGGGGCAACATATACCTCACAGCCGAGAATAGGTTTGAACACCGGCTTTTTTTCATCCGGGTGTTCCTTGTTCCATTCCAGCACGCCTTTGTTGTGCTTCTTGACATTCACCATAAACTCAATGGCAGCGAATACGTTGCCGTGGTCAGTGATGGCCACAGAGTTCATGCCCAGCTCTACGCATTTCTTAATCAGATCCTTGGTGTGGATCATGCCATCGAGCAGAGAGTATTCCGTGTGAACGTGTAAGTGAGTGAAAGCCATAGCGCGTGTGCTTATTGTACACGAAATTGCTGCGTATGTCAGCACGAAATCGTGCCACTGCGGTAACAATTTGTCACCAGCGCTGTGCCGTAAGGAGTTCCTGCGCCTTGTTGGCACAGAATGCTACGCATCGTTCGCAGGGGCGCACTGCATAGTATGCTGCGGTGCGGTCGCTGGGGCGCGCGCTACTTTCCATTTCTTCATCAAGGTGCAGCAATTCCCGGCAGGTGAGGGTTCCGAATTCTGCCTTGAATTGTTCAGCAAGTTCCCGGGTCAGCGAGAAGATGATTTCTTTTTCTTCGGGTGCGCCGGTAAGATTCCCTTTGCAGAAGCCCGCCACCATGCAGAGCCCGGCAAAAGCACCACAGGTGCCGCGCATGCGTCCCAGTCCCGCTCCAAAGGCAGAGGAAAAGCGCAGCGCTTGTTCTTCGCTCAGCCCTACCTGGTCTGCAAATGCTGTGAAGACGGACTGCGCGCAATTGTACCCCTTGTGGAAATATTCCAGAGCTTTGGCTTCTGCTTGCATAAGGGAGAGCATACCCCCCGGAGATTGGTTTGTCAATGCCGGTTTTTTTTGCTCGCTTTAGCTGTGGTGAGGTGCTACAATTCCGGGCAGATATGACGATTCAGCGTACTTTGGTAAAACATGCGTTGACCAGTGAGGCTCCTGCGGAGCAGATCCTGGTTGAAGGGTGGGTCAGAACCCGCCGTGATTCAAAGACATTTTCTTTCCTTGAGGTGAATGATGGCACAAGTCTTGCCTCCATTCAGGTGGTGGCTGATGCCGGTATCCCCGGCTATGAAAATATCAGCCGCATGACTACTGGCTCCTCGGTCAGCATTCTGGGGCGTCTGGTTGAAAGCCCCGGCAAGCAGAAATGGGAAATCCAGGCTACGGAAATCAAGCTTGTCGGAGCGTCTCCGGAGAATTATCCGCTGCAGAAGAAGGGGCACTCACCCGAATTCCTGCGTACGATTGCACACCTGCGCCCGCGTACCAACCTTTTTGGCGCCATCTTCCGCACTCGCTCCCGCATGGCAGCTGCGGTGCACCAGTTCTTCCTGGAGCGTGACTTTGTCTGGGTGCATACGCCCATTATTACCGCCAGCGACTGTGAAGGCGCCGGAGAGATGTTCCATGTGACGACACTTGACCCATTGGCTGACAACAAGAGCTATGATGACGACTTCTTTGCCAAACCGGCAAATCTGACTGTTTCCGGCCAGCTGGAGGGTGAAACTTTTGCCTGTGCGTTAAGCAATATCTACACCTTCGGACCCACATTCCGCGCCGAAAATAGCAATACTTCCCGTCATGCGGCTGAGTTCTGGATGATTGAGCCTGAAATTGCTTTCTGTGATATTTACGGAGATATGGATATTGCAGAGGCGTTTATCAAACACATTGCCCGCACGATGCTGGCTGATACCAGTGGCGATTTTGACTTCTTCTGCAAGTTTGTGGACAAAGGATTGCGCGCGCGTCTTGAGGAGGTCGCAGAGAAGCCCTTTGTGCGCTGCTCGTATACCGAAGCTATTGAAATCATGCAGGCCAGCGGTGAGAAGTTTGAATACAAACCGTACTGGGGCATGGATATGCAGAGTGAGCATGAACGCTATCTTACGGAAAAGCACTTCAAGTGCCCGGTGATTGTCTATAATTATCCGAAGGAAATCAAGCCGTTCTACATGCGTCTGAATGATGACGGCAAGACCGTGACTGCCATGGATGTACTTGTGCCCGGTATTGGTGAGATTATCGGCGGCAGCCAGCGCGAGGAGCGCCTGGAGGTGCTCGAAGGTAATATAGAACGCATGGGCATGGACATGGCCGCATACTACTGGTATAACGACTTGCGCCGCTATGGCACAGTGCCGCATGCCGGGTTTGGTGTCGGGTTTGAGCGTCTGATCATGTTTGTGACCGGGGTGCAGAATATACGCGACGTGTTGCCGTATCCGCGTACGCCGCGCAATTGCGAGTTCTGATATTGACTTGATGAACGTTAATTGTTAGGATAGCACAGTATGAAATCACGTGCGGAAGAGTTTGCAGAATGGGGTACCGAAGTGGTGTTCGGGCGCGCCCATGGTTTCCGCGCGTGGATGATGCGTTGCCTGTTGCGCTTTGCGTCGTTTTTCTTCTGGATTCTGGTGCAGGTGCGTCTGTTCCTTTTCCGCCGGCGTATCAAGACTGTGCATTACCTGGGCACTTTTGTGGTAAGTGTCGGCAACATTACAGCAGGAGGTACAGGCAAGACTCCGGTGGTGGAGCTGCTTTCCCGAAGCCTGGCTGCGCGTGGCCGCAAGTGTGCCATTCTGACACGCGGTTATAAGAGCCATGACCTGGAAAAACCCCAGGTGTGGCTGGATAAGAACGGCAAGCGTGTGAAACGCGTGCCCAAGATTGCCAGCGATGGTGTAACCCGGTATCTCAGCCCGCTGTATGCGGGTGACGAACCATTCATGCTGGCCCGCAATCTGGATAATGTGGCCGTTCTTGTTGACAAAGATCGCGTGAAATCCGGTATTTTTGCCATTGAACAGTTGGGAAGCAACACGCTTATTCTGGATGATGGCATGCAGTTCCTCAAGCTCAAGCATGAGATTGATATCGTGCTGGTGGACTGCGGCTTCCCCTTTGGCACAGGTTCGCTGCTGCCGCGCGGTACGATGCGCGAACCCCGAGCCAGTCTGAAACGCGCCAGCTACATCATTCTGACTAAGAGCGAAGGTAAACCTCAGGATGAACTCATTGCCACTATCCGCAAATACAACAAGGTGGCTGATATTATCGTCACTAACCACGCTCCGGTTTTGCTTGAAAATATCTTCACCGGTGAGCAGCTCCCGCTGGAAGCGCTCAAAGGCAAGTATGTGGCGTGCCTCAGCGGTATTGCTCGCCCGGAGAGTTTTGAAAATCTCGTGGAGGCGCTTGGTGCCAATGTGGAAATCCGCCGTAGTTACCCGGACCACTACTGGTTCGACCAGGAAGACCTGGATGCTTTCGTGGAGCGCTGCGCAGAGCGCGCTATGGATATGATTATTACTACCGAGAAGGATGCCGTGCGTTTCCTGCGTCCCGGTGAAATGGAGGTTCCTATTTATTTCCTCCGTATTCAGATTGACATCCTCCAAGGTCAGGAGAAGTGGGATGCCATGATTGACCGCATCTGCGGACTGGGTGCACCACAGCCTGCGCCCGAATGGGCAGATGTTCTTTGATTCCTTTTGTTATTCAATACAGAAAGCCCCGGTGAGGATTATCCTCACCGGGGCCTCTGGTTGGATGATATGCAATTTACATGGAGATGGAGAACGCCAGTTTTGCAGAAATTGCTTTGGCGATGTCATGCACCTGCTCATCAGACACGGGCATATTGGTCTTGATGAGTGCAAGAGAATCTCCGCTCTTGTGGTCATTGGGCGCTACGATGTTATCGATGTTGATGCCGGCCTGCGATAAGGCCTGACCAATGGCAGCCACCACGCCGGGGCGGTCTGTGTAACGCAGAATGAGAGTATTGCCGCCCAGTGCTGCATACAGGTGGTCAAATTCCATAATGCGGGATACCACAGGCGTGCCATCCACCACCATACCACGCACGCTGGAGACAATCTGCTGACCGTCTACCTCCATGTGAATGTCGATGGTGAGGGCATCATCATAGAGTTTGTCATCCTTGGGCTCGCGGGCTTTATACACAATGCCGTGCTCGCGGAATGATGTCTCGGCTGCAGCCGGCATCAGCCCTTTTTCTGCACCGGGAACAGCGCCTTGCAGAATCCATGGTGTGAACCACTTGCGGAACGCACGCAGGTTGTTGTAGAAGGTGCATTCAATCTTGCGGATAGGCTTGCATTCGCCGACGCGGTAGCAAAGCTGCCCCAGCATGGAAGCCAGCTGAAGCTGTGCCGGGTGCAAATCTGCCGGGCGCTCGGCATTGATGACGCAGGATGTATCTCCGCTGGTGAAGTAGGCAATCATCTGGCGTGCAGCCTGCATGGCGGCATTCTTGTTGGCCTCTCGCGTGTTTGCGCCCAGGTGCGGCAGCAGAATATCTGCTACATCTGCGCTGGGTTGCATGGCTGCGGTGTCTTTGGGATGTACGTCGGTGCAGTAGGTGATGTTCTTGCCTGCAGCCTTGGCGGCGCGGATGGCATCTTCATCTACCACGCCGTATCGGGAGCAGTTGATGAGCATGGCACCGTCCTTCATCTTGCCGATGAGTTCGGCATTAATCAGATTACGCGTGGCCGGACCGCCGGGGACGTGCAGGGAGATGATGTCGGATTCAGTGAAGATTTCCTCAATTTCTGTGGGAATAGCGCCGATGTTGAGGGCTCGCTGCTTGGAGAGGAAATGGTCGTAACCCAGCACTTTGCATTCAAAGCCCTGCAGTCGCTTGACCAGAAGGCGGCCGATATTGCCGAGTCCGAGAATACCCACAGTCTTGTGAGTGAGTTCTTTGCCCATGTATTTCTTTTTATTCCACTCACCAGCGCGGGTGGTGTTATCTGCCGGCACCACGTAGCGGTAGGCAGCCAGAATCATGGCAATCACTTCTTCTGCCACGGCGTTGGAATTGGCACCGGGCGTGTTCATGACATCGATGTCCTTTGTGCGGGCATAGACAAAATCAATGTTATCATAGCCGGCACCTGCGCGGATAACGCATTTGAGACCGGGCAGGGCGTCAATGATTTCGGCGGTGACTTTTTCCGAGCGCACAATGAGACCTGCAGCATCGGGATTTGCTGCAACAAGTTCTTCGATGGGGGCGGCGTCATCCTGAACAACATCGTAACCTGCAGCGCAGAGTGTGGCTGCGGCTGCTTTGTCCAGTTTGGTTGGAATCAGTATTTTCATATTTCAGCTATAGAGAAAAGGGTTAACGTTCAATTTCGTGTGCAAACAGCCCACTGCGCAGTTTGGGTTCAAACCACGTGGACTTGGGCGGCATGATTTCGCCGCTGTCTGCTACGTTGAATAAATCTTCCATGGTGACGGGGTAGAGAGAGAATGCAACGCCGGTGGAACCCGCGCGTTTTTCCAGCTCCTCCAGCCCACGAATACCGCCCACAAAGTCGATGCGCTCACTCGTGCGGGGATCATCAATTCCCAGCACGGGAGCAAGCAGGTTGCTTTGCAGAATGGCGCAGTCGAGGCTCTCAATGGGATGAGTGGCGTTGAATGTTCCCTCCTTGGCGGTGATGCTGTACCACTTGCCACCCAGGAACATGCCATACTCATGCTTGGCTCTGGGCGCATGAGGTTTGCCGGGAGTTGCCGGAGTAACGGAGAATTTCTCACCGATAGCTGCCAGATATTCAGTCTCGCTCATGCCGTTAAGGTCGAACACGACGCGGTTGTAGTCCATGATGAAGAGGTCTTCATCACAGAAGGTGACAGCCATGAGGTAGTTGAATTCTTCTTCTCCGGAGTATTCCGGGTGTTCGGCACGTCGTTTGGCAGATACAGCGGCGCTGCTGGCCGTGCGGTGGTGACCGTCTGCTATGTAGAGCACGGGCACTTCTTCGAATCCCTGGCGGATTCCGGCAATGGCTTCATCGTCTGTAACCGGCCAGAGCAGGTGGGTGACGCCGTCATCGCTGGTGAACTCATACTCCGGCTTGTTGAATTTAATCCATTCGCGGATGATGGTGGCGATTCCCTCGTGCTTACGGTATGCAAGGAATACCGGCTCTGTCTGGGTGGAGCAGGTATCGAAATGGTTAATGCGGTCGAGCTCTTTCTCCTTGCGGGTGAGTTCGTGCTTCTTGATGGTGTTGTTGAGGTATTCATCCACGCTGGCGCAGCCGACGATGCCGGTCTGCACGCGCCCCCACATCATCTGGCGGTAGATGTAGTAGCAGGGTTTTTCCTCTCGCATCAGAAAGCCTTTACGCAGAAAATCCTGCAAGTTCTGGCTGCTTTTTTCGTAGGTGACGGTATCATGTATTTCTGCCTCGCTGGTGTCGATATCTGCGCGGCAGATATGGAGGTAGGATGATGCGTTGCCTGCCGCCATGGCGCAGGCTTCCTGGTGGTTCATGACATCGTAGGGCAGACAGGAGACCTGTTCTGCATACTGCTTCGGTGGGCGAATTGCCGCAAAGGGACGGATTGTTGCCATAAATAGTTTGTGTTGAAAGATGTTAACGGCTGATTTGGGCCAGCTTTACCAGTGCAGCAGGCAGATTGATGGAACCATAGTATTCAGCTGCCGCAAGGCGGTCTGCCTGGGTTCGTATGTATTTGTTGATTTTACGAATTGTGGGGAGATACCGATCCTCATACAGCAGAACCTCCGGTTCGCTGAGTGGGGGGAGATTGTTGAAAGCCTGTGACCATTGTTGCATGTCTTCGCAAAGCTTTACTATCTTGGGAACAGCAGCTTCTGCTGTTGCTTTGTCTTTGACATCTGCCATGCTCTGGTATATTGAAGCAAGCAGCACAATGCCTTTTTGAAGTCTCTTTTCGCCTTCGGTCAGCGGTACGTCTTCCGGGGACTGAGCTTCGCTGTCCACTACGGCCGGCGTCTGGGCATGGGTAATGCCGGCGAATCCAAAAATTAATGCAATCGGTATGGCTTTCATTTCTCTATCATCATGCACATGAGACGATATGCTTTCAAGAACTCAGGTGATTGATGGCACCTTGCTTTACGCAATCGCTCGATTTCCTCATAAATCCTGGCCCATTCTTCCCGCATGCGCTGGCCGTATTGTCTGCTTATCGCGATGCTCTGTTCCTGGGTGAGACTCTGGATGTTATGCAATTTTGACCGGGTTGTGTATATGTTTGGTAATGCCGCAGATAATTCTGCTGCTGCTGCGTCTGCGCTCTGCTTATCCTGTGCCTTCTTTAATACGGGCACAAGAATGGAGGGGAGTTCAATGTAGCTTTCGAAAGCATCCCGCACGTCCGGAGTGATTCCTGTATCTGCGGCGGTCACCGGCAGTACAGGAATCATGGTAAGAAGCAAACTAAGCAGTAGTTTTTTCATGAAGCGCTTATCTTATTCTGACTTAGGTTGAGGCGCACTTGCTTCCTGTGCTGGCTTTTCTTCCGGCTTGTCAACTTCCATGGTGTTTTCACCTATGTCTGCATCCAGAGCCTGCTGAATTTTCTCCATGATGCCATCAATCTGCGATTCTGCATTGGTAATACTGCGATCAAGAGCATCTGTTTTTGTTTTTAACGTCATTTTGAGCCTGTTGTAGTTACGCTTGCGTGTGGTGATTTCCCGCTCCATGTCTTTGTGCTGGTTGCGAATGGGCTCTTTGTAATCCTGTGGCAGAAGCTCTCTGTTGAGCCTCATAATCAGATTATAGGCTGCATTGTTCCGGATTTGTTTTTCTGCGCTTTCCAGATCGCCTCTAATCATGAGTTCTCGTATCTGGTCCATTTGCTCCCAGTATTGGCTGAGCAGGGAGGGTACTGTGCCCACCGCAGCATCCAGTTTTTCTTTTTCTGTTCGGCGCAGGACATCTTCTACACGGCGGGCGCAATATGCCAGCATTTTCAGATTGCGCTGTTGCGGAACAATCCAGACTTTTGTGATATCTTCGCCATCTTTCTCGAGTTGGGCCTTGATTTCTTCGTATTTGCGGTTGTCAATTTCGTTCATTGCCCGCATTTTGTCTGTCGGGTAACGTTTGCGCGCTGCCTCTTCCTTTGCGTGCATGCTGCTCCATTTTTTGTTCAGCTGGCGGAGTGTGCGCAGATATTTCGCGTGGGCATCTTTATATTCAGGAATTCCCTGGTAGCGTTCGCGCAGAACTTCAAATTTATCAAGACCTCCGACTTTTCGGCTGTTTTTTTTCTGCTTCATGTCAAGCACCATAGCTTTGTAGGCTGCTTTGCCATCCTGTGCGTATTTGGTGCGGTCTTCAATGCGTACGATGTCGAATGTAAAGTCTGCTGCCGCGGCCTTTTGGAAGTCTTCCTGCAATTTTGCAATTTCCAGAGCCTGTTTATCCATGTTCACCAGAAGCCTGGTAATGCGAGTCTTTGTGCTCGTTGCCTGAGAGGTTAGTGATCTGGTCGGCTTGGTCAGTTTTGCCATTTCCGTGTCAATCAGGGCCAGCCTGTCTCGCAGTCGCAGGGTAGCGTCAGTGGCTTTTTCTTCGCCCTTCTTGATTTCTTTCTGTTCTGATGGTTTTTCTGCAGATACTTCATTCATGGAAGTAATTTCTGCAGCGGGAACTTCTTTGGTTACTAATTTACCGTTGCTGTCTGTCCCGGAAAATTTAGTGTTTTGAGCATTTTTTTCAACAATAGAGCAATTGCTGAATTGTTCGCCCGAAGCAAGCACAATGGTGTACACCTGTTCGGCATGTGCCAGAGATACGGTTAAAGCGAGCAGTGAAAAAAGAGTCTTCTTCATGATGTAAAACTGGTGAAATTGTACTTCGTACCGCATAATATCACATTATCCGCAGGCTTGCAAACCCCAAATGTGGATTTTTGAGTGAAAACGCGCGTTAGAACACAAAGGCGATTCTCTCCGCTTGGAGAGAATCGCTGAGGAGCTGTCTTGGCTCGGAGCTGTTACACTTGCGCCGGGCAATGTTCGCGGATGGCCCGTGCAGATGCTTCCACCAGGGGGGGGCCATTGTAGATGAATCCGCTGTAAAGCTGTACAAGCGAGGCTCCTGCCTGAATCTTTTTTACCGCATCTTCTGGTGTGGTAATGCCGCCTACTCCTATAATCGGGATGCTGCCCTTAAGCTCCTTAGCAAAAGCCTCGAGCGTTTCATTGGCTCGGTTGTACAGGGGCTTGCCAGACATGCCGCCGCTTTGAGATGCGTGAGGAGAGCTTTCGACCCCGGCGCGCGTGGTTGTGGTATTGGTGCAGATAAGACCGTCAAGCTGGCTGTCCATGAATACCTGCGAGAGTTCGCGGATCTGGCTTTCGCTCATATCCGGCGACACTTTCATGACGAGCGGTACGTAGCGTCCGGTTTCAGACGAGAGGTTGGCCTGTTCGCTCTTCATGAGCGCCAGCAAATCGGCTGCGCTGTCTGCCTTAGCCAGGTCCTGCAGGTTCGGAACATTGGGGCAGGAGAAGTTGATGGCAACGTAATCAGCAACATCCCACACGGCGCGGAGACATGCCAGATAATCCTGGTGCGCTTCTGCATTTGGTGTGACTTTGTTTTTGCTGATGTTTACGCCCAGTACGCCGTTGAAATGCCGTGTGCGGCGAATGTTTGCCACACCTTCCTCAACGCCAGGGTTATTGATTCCCATGTGGTTAATGATTGCCTGCTGCGGAATACAGCGGAAAAGCCTGGGTTTCGGGTTGCCTGGCTGCGGTCGGGGTGTAAGTGTGCCAACTTCCACAAAACCAAAGCCGAGATGTCCGAATGCCGCCACCGTATTGGCTTCTTTATCCATGCCGGCAGCCAGTCCGACCCTGTTCGGGAATCGGAGTCCCATGACGGTAACAGGGTCCTCCACAGGAGCGCCCCCGACCAGCGCGGGAAGTATTCCCAGTTTTTCTGCTGTGCGCAGTCCGGCAAGGGTGACTTTGTGGGCTGTTTCAGGATCAAGACAGAATAAAAACTTCTTGGCCAGTTGGTATAGATAAGGAGACACGAATAGATGGGGGTATGAAAAAGTTACATGTGGAATGTTTTGCCGTAGTGTTCAAGGAACCATTCGGCAAAGAGGGGGAGGGCTTCGTTATGATCCCATACGGGGGAGTATGCCAGTTCCCGCTCAAGTTTGGAGCTGTCCGCATACATCTCAACAAGTTCTCCATTGAGGTAGGGCGATGTGGGATCGGTCATGATTTCGGTTGTTTTACCAAGTGCATGTTCCATAGCCTGGGTAAATGCCATGAGAGAAACAGGTTTGCCACGTCCCACGTTGTAAAGGGCATAGGGAACACCGTTGAGCGCGTAAGGCTGGTTTGATAAGGCGGCTTCCATGCCTTCAAGCAGGTCATCAATGTAAGTGAAATCGCGAATCAGCATGCCATTGTTCATGATGCGGACTCTGCGTCCCTTCATAATGCGGTCTGCTATCTGCATGGGGATGGAATCCGGGCGACTCCAGCTGCCGTACACGGTGAAAAGTCGGAAAATAGTGATAGGCATGCCGTAGGCTTTTGCATACGTATAACAGAGGAGCTCTGCAGAACGCTTGGTTGCGGCGTACATGTTCACCGGCGTATCCACATGGTCTTCTTCCTGCAGGGGAGATGATGCCTGGGCGCTGTAAACGGTGGAGCTGGAAGCAAAGAAGAAATGCTGCACCCCGTAGTGGCGGCTTGCTTCAAGCATGTTTATGGTGCCTGTTACGTTTGTTTCGTAGAACAAGGCGGGTTTCATGTTTGCCGTCGTTGTGCCTGTGAGCGCGGCCAGGTGAAGGATGGTATCGAAGCTTTCCTTCTTGCAGAGGGTCTCGATGGATTCTTTATCAAGAATGTCCATCATTATGAACCGGAACTTGTTGATGCCCTCGAGCTCTTTGAGCGGCTCAATATCTTCTGCCGTAATCCCGAGAAGTCGCAGACGCGCATACTTCATTTCAAGGTCTTTATTGTTGCAGACATTGTCGATACCCACAACGGTGTGTCCGCTATCAAGCAAACGTTTCGTTACATGATATCCGATGAAGCCTGCTGCGCCTGTGATGAGGATTTTCATGGTTCGGTGTAAAAAAGATGGAGATTCAGGTGCGCGGTATTGTAGCAAAAGCTTTTATAAAAGCAATACTTTTTATTCTTTTTCAACTACCTGAGTTACACTTCCTATAGCCGGACAACTGAACTCTACCACATCTCCTGGTTTCAGGTATTCCGGCGGATTCATGCCCATGGCAACGCCCCCTGGAGTTCCTGTTGATACGATGTCGCCTGCATTCAGGGTCATGAATTGCGATACGTATGCAACTAACTGAGCTACTGGCATAATCAGCTGAGATGTGTTGGCTTTCTGGCGTATTTCGCCGTTGACGCGCAATTCAAGCTCCAGATTGTCAGGATTGGGAATTTCGTCTTTCGTTACCAGAATGGGGCCGAAGGGCGCGAAGGTGTCATAGCTCTTACCTTTCGTCCATTGCCCACCGTGTTCAAGCTGGTATGAACGTTCCGAATAATCGCACATGAGCGTGTAGCCGACAATGGCGCGTCTGGCTTCAGATTCGCTTGCGCGGTGCAGGGTGTCTCCTATGACCACAGCCAGTTCAACCTCGTAATCGAGCTTGGTTGCTCCGGCTGGTTGCAGTACGTAGGAAAGGTCTGAGGAAATGGCAGAGGTCGCTTTCAGAAACAGGGATGGTTCGGTCGGTTCATCTCCGCTGAATTCCTTTGCGTGCTCAGCATAGCATTTACCCAGACATGCCAGGGTGTTGGGTTGCACATGCAGCGCACTGGAAACGACAAGCCCTTTCGTGTCCACCGGTACTCCATCCGGTGCGCCTTTGGAAATCCACGTTTCTATTTCTTTGCGCAATTTTTTGCCGTCTGGCAGCATGGCTGCCCAGAGCTGCTCATCTTGTCCGGTTACATCAATGTAGCATGCTCTTTTGGGCACCCACAGACCAATGACGCTTTCTCCTTCTTCGTCTACGTAGTATTGCAGTTTCATAATTTGTTACATGGAATCCCAGCCATTAATGGTGTCAGGCACATCTTCCAGACGCGGAAGCCCGGCCGGCACAGGAATATCGGGCATTGCAGGAGAACTGGCCGGCTCTTCTTCCGGCGCGGGTAGAATGTTCTGTTCTTCTGTCGGGGCTATGAAATCTTGTGCGGCATCTGCTGCCTGTTGTTTTTTGATAGCTTCCCGTTGTTTTCTGCGAGCGATGACTTCTGGGGGAATATAGCCGACATCCAGTTTGTCTGCGTCTGTAGTGAAGATGTCAGAAGTGTCTTCCTCTTTCTTCTTTTCTTCTGGCGCGGATGCAATGGCCCTGTACTTGAAAACCCTGTCTCCTTTGGCAATCTGTCCAGAGCGGATGTCTGCCGCTATAATACGGCTGCCCTCGTGCTGTGAGGAGGAAACAACGAGGTTGCCCATGCGGTTTGTACTGCCATCTGACGGGTGAGTGATGAGCACTGTACCCTCTGTTGGTCTCGGCCCGATGATGCGAATTAAGACAAAATTATCTGCTGGAAAGACTTGGTGAATTGAGCCGAGATAAAGCGGTGCAGGCGCTACTTCTTCCTTGGCCTGGCTGGCGGATTCCTCCTCCTGCTGCTGGTTTTGACTGCAGGAGGTCAGCCCGGCGCAAAAGAGTGAAAGCACGAATAAAGGCAGGGTCAGTCTCATGGTGAGGACTTTACCACATATACAAAGGTGAGTCAAGTGGCAAGATGTTCTTGCAATGTGTTATGAGGCATGCTACAATGCGTCCTGTCAAATTACACATTATTTATGCCCGGTACTTCAGAACTTTACCGCCCTAACGCTGCCATTATTTACCAGAGAGCAGATGGACGCGTGCTCTTGTGCGAACGCGTGAAACCGCTTGGCGCATGGCAGTTCCCGCAAGGGGGAATCAAAAAAGGGGAATCTGCTCTGGATGCTGCCTGCCGGGAAGGAATGGAAGAAACTGGTTTCCGACCGAACGAGTTTGAGGTGGTATCTGCCCTTGGTCCGTATCGTTATGATTATCCGCCAAAAGAGCGTGAACGCGTGCTTCGCAAGAGGGGAATCCCGTATGCCGGTCAGGAACAACACTACTTTTTATGCCTGATGCATAGTGATCTCGCTGAACCCTGGCTTGATAATAAGGAGTTCCGCGATTACAAGTGGGTGCAGCCTCACGAGATAGACCTCAGCTCCATGCCGGATTTTAAACGACCTGTTTATGAACAGGTTTTGCGAGATTTCTTTAACATCTGATGCAGCCTGTCGCATACATCCGGAGCCCTTATGCTGAAAAATTCGGCGTGCCCCGCCAGGGGAATCTTGTGCCCCACGCCGTGAGTGAAATTGTTTTTGAACCAGCCTATTGCAATGAGGATTGCGTGCGTGGCCTGAGCGAGTTTTCGCATATCTGGCTGATCTGGCGCTTTCATTGCAATGGAGATGAGTGGCATCCTACAGTGCGGCCTCCGCGCCTTGGAGGTAATACACGATTGGGCGTTTTTGCTACACGTTCGCCATTCAGACCCAATGCGCTGGGTTTGTCTGTGGTGCGGTTGCTCAGTGTTGAGCCTGGACCAGTTTTGCGAGTATCCGGGGCAGATATGGTAGATGGTACACCCATATACGATATCAAACCATACATTCCTTACGCTGACTCTGTACCCGAAGCAAGTAGTGGTTTTACAGCATCTGTCTGGGAAGCTCTCTCTGTGAAACTTCCTGACACGCTGCCGGAATCTGTATCAGAGGAATGGCTGGCCGCATTACAGGAAACTCTTGCCCAGGACCCTCGCCCCGCATACCAGAACGACCCTCAGCGCTTATACCACATGGTGTTGAAACCATTTGAGGTGCATTTCCGGGTAGAGGATAATTGTGCCATTGTCACCAATATCACCCCTTATGAAGGATGATTGGAAAGATGAGTTTGCACGCCGCTTTCATAAAGACCTTGTAGGCGGAGCGTCGGTTTCTCTCTGGCGCAAGGGAGAAGAGGTACTCACCTTGCATGGCGGCTGGCCGGATGATTCATTGGTGCCTGTTTTCTCTGCTACAAAGCCGGCATCTGCATTCTGCCTGTTGCTGGCGTTGCATGACTGCTGCCAGAGCCCCGAACTCAGAGTGGGTGACCTCTGGCCTGCATTTCCTGCGCCTCATTGCACCATTGCTCAGATGCTTTCGCACCAGTGTGGGCTGGCTGCTCTGCATGAGGCAGCCCCGTTGGAGGATTTGGATGCTTGCCGTGCGGCTATTGAAAAAAGCACCCCCTTGTGGCAGCCGCCGCAGCATGGGTATCACCCCCAGACTTTCGGACCTATGGTGGATATCCTCATGTGCGAACTGACAGGGCTTCGTGTGGGGGAGTTCTGGGAACAACGAATCCGCAAACCTTTCAATCTCGATTTTTATATCGGGTTGCCTGAGCCTGAGTTCCATCGTGTAGCGGCACTTCAGGCCCCTCGTATACAGCCGGGTTACATGCAGAACGATGCTTTTTATCGAGCGTATTTCGATGCTGCATCGTCTGTGTACCGGGCTTTTCACAGTATTTCCGGCTTTGGCTCGCCCCGTGAAATGAGTACACCTGCCGCATGGAAGTGCGCGAGCCCTGCAAAAGGAGGCGTGGCAAGCGCGCGCGGCCTGGCTCAGTTCTACCAGTTACTCCTCTCTGATGCTGTGCCGGCAGAGGTGCTCGAATGGTTGTCCACTCCGCAATGTAGTGGTTGGGATAACACTCTGATGCAGCATACCTCGTTTACATGTGGCGCTATGTGTGAGCCGTCGCATTTGTTTCCCTGTGGCGGTTTCGGACACGCCGGGGCGGGTGGAAGCCACGCCTGCTGCAGCCCCGATACCGGGGTGTCATTTGCCTATGTGATGAACCGCATGGAGCTGGGTAACCTGCCAGGACAAAGGGTTGAGCAGCTGCTCGAATTGCTCTGATGCAGATTATTTGGCGGAGGGAGTGCTATTTTTGCGCAGTACGATGAAACTGAGCATGGAGACGCACATGATATATGGGTAGAAAAGGTAGGGAATGATGTCAAACGCGCTCAACCCTGCCAGGGCGGAGCCCATGAGCAGCTGCGCTCCATAGGGAAGAATCCCCTGGACAACACAGGAAGCCGTGTCGAGCAGACTGGCTGAACGAGGTGCAGGAATGCCGTATCGTTGAGCAACATTGCGCGCGATGTCGCCGACAGCTACGATGGCCACCGTGTTATTGGCCGTGCAGACATTGGCGAGTGCTGCCATGAGTGCAATACTAGTTTCTGCGCCTCTGCGGCCTCGGATGCAGGCTGTGAGGTGTTCTACGATGTATGAGAGCCCGCCGTTGTAGCGGATGAGCTCCAGCATGCCTGCTGCCAGCAGGGTAACGATGATAAGTTCTCCCATGCCTGTCATGCCTGCACCGGCAGCTCCAGCCCAATCGAGTAACGTGAATCGGGAGTCCAGCAGCACGACGACTCCTGTGGAGATAATGCCTAGTATCAGCACTTTCACCACGTTGAGCCCACAGAGCGCCGTTCCCAGCACAAGCAGGTAGGGAATGACTTTGAGCCACTCGGTCTGTTGTAAAGAATTAACCGGTGCCAGTGACCAGCCAAGCCCGGCATATACCAGCAGAACCAGGATGGCTGCCGGTATCACAATGGCGAAATTGGCCTTGAATTTATCCTGCATGGCGCATCCCTGGGTGCGGGTAGAGGCAATTGTTGTATCAGATATGAAGGAAAGGTTATCGCCGAAAAAAGCACCACCTATCACGCAGCCTGCCATCAGTGCGAGATTTGCACCGGATTTGTCTGCAAGTCCTACGGCAACTGGCATCAGCGCAACGATGGTGCCTACCGAAGTACCGATGGAAAGCGAAATGACACAGGCAGCGAGGAATACCCCCGCCAGAACCATATTGGCCGGCAGCAGAGAGAGTGTCAGATTCACCGTTGCATCCACAGAGCCAATGTACTTGGCAGATTGGGCAAATGCACCGGCGAGAATAAAAATCCACACCATCATCATGATGTTGCTGTGTGCAGCACCGCGCGAGAATCTCTCAATACGCTCTGAAAACCGGCGTGGACGGCAGACCACGAACGCCCAGGCACAGGCAGCCATGAAAGCCGTTGTCACGGGCATTTTGTAAAAATCTCCGGCGATGATGGATGTTGCCAGATAGAGCAGGAAAAACACAAAAAGAGGGCTGAGAATCCACAGCCCGCGGCAGTGGGTGATGTATGGTATTTCCTGAGTACGGTTCTTGGTCACGATATATCCTGGGTTAAGTTGCGCAAAGTGTACCAGCATAAGCGCCTGATGTCAAAGAAAACCCGCCGTCCTTCCTGTTATTTCCAGCTTGACGCAAATACTCCATGATGATAGAATTGCCCCATGAGTACGAAGTTCAGTTGGGAATTACGCCCGACGAACGGAAGTGTGGATTTTGGTGATGAACTGAATTCTCAGCTCCCTCTGCTGGTTCGCAAATTGCTGGCACAAAGGGGAATTTCCGGTCGTGAAAGGGCACTGAGATTCCTGAAACCAAAACTAGCGGAGCTGGGAGACCCTTTTGCTTTGCGGGAGATGGATGCAGCCGTTGATCGCATCTTCCGCGCTGCAGACAACGGCGAGCACGTTTGCATCTATGGTGACTATGATGTGGACGGCGTAAGTTCTGTTACGCTTTTGTATGCAGTTTTGAGGGCGTATGGCATACGCACCGATTATTTTATACCGGTGCGTACGCGTGAGGGCTATGGTCTGAGTGAAGAAGGAATGGAGCATGCTATTGAAGCGTGTGGTGAAAAACCGCAACTGTTGATAGCTGTTGACTGTGGTACATCCTCGGTGGATGAGGTTGCATGGTTGCAGGGGCAGGGTATTGATGTGGTGATTCTGGATCATCATGAGGCCAGCACGCAGGGGCGTCCACCTGCAGTAGCGGTGGTAAATGCCAAACTGGAGGATGCCAGTCCGTTTACGTATCTGTGCAGTGCAGGTGTGGTGTTCAAGCTGGCTCATGCCATGCTCAAGCAGCGGCGCCTTCCTCATTTTGATTTGAAACAGTATCTGGATGTTGTTGCTATTGCGACAGTGGCAGATATTGTGCCTCTGGTGGACGAAAATCGGCTGCTTACCCGTCACGGCTTGCGCGTGATGGAGAGCGGAGGCAATATAGGGATTCAGGCGCTTAACCGCGTGACGAATCTGAATCGCAGACCTAGTGCAAGCCATATTTCATTCCGCCTGGGACCACGCTTGAATGCGGCTGGACGAATGGATAGCCCGCTGGATGCACTCGATTTGCTCATGACGCGTGATTCTGAGCATGCGCTTTCCCTGGCTGAGCGCCTGGAACTGCATAATCGTGCGCGTCAGCAGGAGGAGGAAAAGATTCGCAATGAGGCCATGGAGATGCTCTCGCAAACATTTTCACCTACCCGGGATAACGTGATTGTGCTGGGGTCTCGCACCTGGCATCCTGGGGTGGTGGGGATTGTGGCCTCGTTGCTGATGCGGCGTTATCACAAACCGACCTTTGTTATTTCCCTGGATGAAAATGGCGTGGGTAAGGGAAGTGGCCGCTCCATTCCGGGTGTGTCGCTGGTGCAGGCAATCCATGCGTGCGCCGATACGCTGATATCCGGTGGCGGTCATGATATGGCCGCAGGCCTGGTCATCCACGAGGATATGATTGATGCTTTCCGGCAGCGCTTTGATGCTTTTGTTCGGGAAAGCGTGGACCCTTCCAGACTGGTGCCGGTGCTGAATGTGGATGCAGAGGTTACTTTCCCGGAGTTGACGCTTGATTTGCTGGATAGTTATGAATTACTGGAACCATTTGGTAATTCTAATCCGCAGCCAGTATTCATGAGCCGGAACGTGATGCTGACGGATGCTCCCCGGCATTTACAGGGAAATCATTTGAGACTCGGCCTCAGGCAGGGCTCCTGTGAATGTGATGCCATGTATTTTAATGGTGCATCCCGTAAATTGCCTGACCCGCCCTGGGATATTGCCTATACGATTGACCGCAATGTGTGGAAAGGCCGGGTATCGCTTGCCATCTCAATTCAGGACATTCGCCCGGCATGTAGTTCATGAAGCCCCACCGCCAGAGCTCCCGACGTGTTCACCGCCGAATGCCGCAACCGGAATTCGGCGATTGGCGCGTACCTGTGGAAAAGCCGCACGAAGCTGAGCACTTGCAGCCTAAAACACTGGGTGTAATCAAGCGGTTGAAAGTGCAGGCGGCCTATTGGCAAAACATGGAGCCTTTGTATGGCTCTGATGGTGAGGCAGACTGGCAGCCTGTGCATGGGGTGAAGCGGGTCATCCGGTTGGTGATAGGCCTGTGTCTGCTGTTGCCGTTATCTGTAGTGATGGTGTATGCTTTGCTGCTGCAGCTGCACCATGCTGCACCCGTGGTAGGGGAACTTGCGTTCTGGCAGAGTGAATCTGTCTGGTTCAGCGTGTTGGGCGCGCTCGTGTTCATAAGTGTCAAATACTTCAGGCTCATAGACCCTATGCTGATGTTTGCGTATGTGCTGGGGCATGAGTTGACGCATGCCATTGCTGCCGTGCTGTGTTTTGGTAAAGTGCAGGCGTTGAGTGTTGATCTGGACGGCGGCTATGTAGACACCGATACCGATAACCTTTTTGTTGCACTGGCTCCGTATTTCATTCCCCTGTGGATGCTGCTCTGGCTGGGGGTGTTTTTTGTTGCCAACTGGGTGTATCCCTTCGGCTCGTATCTGCCATGGTTTTATGCAGGCTTTGGTTTCTGGTGGTGCTTTCACGTATACTGGACTCTCTGGGTGATACCCAGAGAACAACCTGATCTGCTTGAAAATGGAGTCGTGCTCTCGTTCATGATTATCATGTTGACGAATGTCGTCTCTCTTGTTCTTATGTTGCGTTGCTTTGGTGTTATTTCTCTGCGAGGATACGCAAAGGATTTTGTTGCATCAGCGCACGAAATTGCTGCTGCTTTTGGTGATTTAGTTAAGTTGCTGCAAGCTTTATTGTTGATTTGATTTGACTAAGAAGACATGGATGTGTTAGAGTGAATCCATGGAAAATGCGGTCTCCCATACGGATTGTTACCTGATTTTGTGCCATAATCGCCCCTGGCAGGTTAATGCCATAAGTGCGTATCTTGCTGCGCAGGGGCACGATGTTTTTATCCACGTCGATGCATCGTCTGCAATTGATTCGGAAATCAACACGAGCGACCATGTGCACTTGGTCAATGAGCGTGTGGCAGTCAAATGGGGTAGTTTCTATATGATTGCCGCAGAAATGGCCTGTGTGCGTGCAGCTCTGGCTACTGAAAAAAAATATCGATATATCCACCTAATAAGCGGGCAATGTCTGCCGGCGGCTTCATACTCGAAGACGGAGGAAATTCTCAACCAGGCGTACGCCGAAAATAAGCAATTCATTAATTGCAGCCCAGAGCCGATAACCAAGGGATGGGGGCGCAAAGGTTTGTTATATCGCATTGCTGTCTGGTATCCGCAATTTATGGTGGATAGAACCAGCAAGTGGCATCATGTTTTCCGCAAGTGGATGAAATTGTGGCGTTTTACAGGAATCCGCCGTTGGTCATGGAAGAAATACGCTCCTTTTCACGCAGGTTCCCAGTGGTGGTCACTGACACACGAGTGCTTGTGCGATGTGGTGAGATATATTGACGACCACCCTGATTATTACAACTTTTTCCGCCATACATTTTGCCCTGATGAGATGTTCTTTCAGACAACAATCAAGAAATTGCCGTATTGTGAGAATTTTGCAGGGCACAATATGCGTTTCATGATATGGCGCCGCAGTATGTCTCCGGCGGACCTCGTGCCGGATGAATGGCCACAGGTGTGGGCTAGCGGTTGTCTTTTTTCCCGCAAGTTTGCAATGGAACCGGGCGAGACGGAACGCTATCTGGAAGCCATGAATCAGGCTTTTTAAGACAGCATTTGAGATTTGCCTTGTAAGCGGCGGGAATTATGGCATAATTCCCGCCGCCTATGTTGAATCAGGAAGTGATTACGGAGGCAGAAACCGCTGCCATTCAGATACCGGCCGGCAATGCCGTGCTCTTGCCGGAGGGGTCTCGCATTTATGTGACCCAGATGCTGGGGAATTCCATTACTGCCGCTACCGACATGGGGCTCGTTCGCATTTCGCGCGAGGAAGCTGCCAGAGCCGGAATTATAGCAGCTTCTCAAGCCGTACAGGAGAGCGATGAAAACCTGACCCTTGAGGAACGGGTCTGGAAAGTGCTCAGCAATATCTATGACCCGGAAATTCCGGTGGATATTGTGAATCTGGGCTTGATATACGGCGTTGAGATTATTCCTCAGAAAGAGGACGGTTGTCATGTGAGTGTTCAGATGACACTTACCGCGCCAGGTTGTGGTATGGGACCACACCTGATGGCTGAAGCCGAAATGGGTATTGCGGCGCTTGAAGGAGTGAAAAGCGTGGATATAGAGTTTGTGTGGGACCCGCCCTGGAATCAGGGAATGATGACAGAGGAAGCCCGCATGCAGCTGGGCCTGGAATAAAAGCAGCTGATGGGAAAAGTAAGCTTAGAGTTGTCGGAGCTCGAAATGCGCAATCTTCTGGAGATTTGCGCCTTGTCTCTTACTGTCCTGGGACAGGCTATGCCAGAAGGCCGCAATCCACGAGCAGACGCCTGGCACAAACTGCTGGTGGATATCATTAAAGCTGGCAGGACTGTTCCCTCAATCGCACGGGATTTAGAGCTCAACCCTGATTGCGGGTATTGGTTTTTCAAGCGCCCGTACGTTGAGAATGCTTTTTACTCCGATGTTCTGGATGAGTATCGGGATGCTGCATTCTGGGAGGAGTTAGTTACGCGCCTGGCAGGTCGTGCCTTAATGGAGTATTACGGCCAGGATGCGGTGGAAAATCTCAGCCCCGAAGACAGGGCTGCTCGCACTGCCTCCATGGAGAAAACGCTGTGGAATGAGGTAAGCCGATATGGTGTGGACAGACTCATGTTCATGCTCGCTCCTGAAGAAAGCTGAGGAAGAGACAGAAAACGCGGCGATTGCGAACCGCCGCGTCAACTTGGTGCTGGTGAAAAGTTTTAGTTGGTGATTCCCAGCATCTCATCAACTGTGATGCCTGATGTGCAGCATGGCGTCTGATCACATGTGCTGCGGTAGCAGGGATGACATGGAGTATGGTTAAACACAACATGATGACCTTCTCCCAGCGGAGCATAGGCAGATGCAAGACGGCTTGCCATGATAACGTGGCAGCGGCAAGCAACCAACGCTGCCAGTTGCGGCAGAAGCCCATCCACTGCGTATAGCGTAGTTTTGGAGCCCATAACAGAGGCAACTGTTTCTGGTTGTACCAGTACGGCTTCAATGCCCAGTTCCTTGCTCAATGCTTCAGCTGCTTCCCGGTCTGATTCAAATGCCAGGAGTCTGACTTTCCCACTAAGCTTGGCGATGAGTTCAACCCACTTTGCTTTTTCCCACGTATCGGCTGAGCCGAGTGTGGAGAAGGGTGCGATGAAGCAGCCTTCTGCCTCTTCATTGCCTTGTGTTGCGTCTGCATATGGCAGAATGGGAGCCTTGCATACATGCGCATTAGCGAGTTTCTGATACTCTTCCGATTTATGCAGCGGCTCCGTGCCTACAGGTAATACAAAACGGGTTCTGAGCTTTCTTGCAAGCGGATTGCTGGCAAAACCGCTCAGATACATAGGCATGAGCTTTTTAAGATTATTGAACACTTTTTCATTGCTGCTCAACATGAAGAGGAAGTCGTACGGACCATCCTTGTACAAATCGTCAGATTCGAGCTGCTCTGCTGGACTCTGCGTCCCATTTGTGGTTACCACATAGGTAATGTAGGGCTGGGTCTGCCAGAATGCCTGCTGTTCCTTCGGACACACTACTGTGAGCTGCATATCGGGTCGGCAAGCCTGTAAACGGCGCATCATCGGTATGACCAATACAGCCTCTTCAAACTGTTCCGGCACGCACATGATGATGCGGAATGGAAGCCTTGCGTACTTCCGGATGAGCTCATTGTATTCATCACATGTGTCCGGAGCAAAATTATAGGAGGGTTTCCAGCGGTGATGCATCCAGAATCCGTCCAATATACCATTTTTTAAACCTTCCTCCAAGGCCAGGTTGACTTCCATGGTAATGGCAGCCTGACTCATTGTCGTGTCTGTGTTACCGACCTGCCGTGAGAAGTCCACTTCCCATTGGGCAAGCCCGGTTGAACGACTGGTGACGACGTACAGATTGGCATTTTCCTTGCGTCGTTTGAAAATAAGGGAAGGCAGGGGGGTAGTGCCGGTCACCTTGCCGAAATAAGGAATGAATATACCTTGCTGGGTGAACTGATCACTGAGCACACCGAGCATGCCTCCATCTCTTGCCAGCCGGAATACTTCTTTCAATCCATCCTTGATATTAAACATCTCGCATCCATGGCTGGTGCGGATATTGTAAACAGCTTCTTCCAAGGCGGGATTGTCAAGTCTGCGGTAAAGGGAACCAAATCTAGCTACTGCAGGAAACAGGGGACGCAGACGCGCCATCATTTCCCAGTTGCCCGCGTGCGGAACGCAGCATATCTGACATGCATTTAATTCGGCTTGCGTTATGAAAGAATCTTTCCCTTTCAGAATCAGTGCCCGGTTCAATTCTTTATCTGAAAGCAGACCCGTTTTGAAGGTGCAGACCATGTTCTCGCATGTCCGCACGATATTCTGGCGAACAAGAGAGTTCAACTGTTTGCCTCTCAATGTCGGATCTACAGCAATGCGGATATTTCGCGCTACAATCTGGCGTCTGCTGGGAAGGGCTGCCCATGTCAGCAATCCTATACCTCTGCCCATCAGTGCGACTATGCGGATATCGACAAGGCGCAGGAGGCCGAACATCACGCGCAGGATAATGCGCAAAACTTTGTCGGCGAAGGTGAATTCTCTGCTTTTTCTTCTGCCCATATGTTGCAGGAATGTTAGTTAATGGTCATGAACCTTGGCACGTAGAAAGGCTTTCGTGTGTAGGGATCCCATACTTTGTCACCTACTTTGCTATTGGTGTAATCCAGCTGATAGTATGGTTCATATGGGGATACAAGGATGTTGGAGAATTCGCAGGGTAACCCGTAGGGAAGCCCGTCTTCCGCGTACTCAATGCGCCCTTGCAAATATCCGGAAGGTGGTAAATCGTATGGATTGACTTTTATCCAGTTTTCATTGGCTGGTTTGCCGGACGCATCAGCAATGACATGCGGAGGCCTCTCACCAGGATATTCGTCACGAATAAATTTATCTGCCACCTGTTGGATGATACAGGAATTAAAGGAAATCGTGCAGCATAACGAAATGAGAACTGTTAATAGGCGGTGTTTATTCATGTTGTGTGAGTATTGATAATTTAAGATGGGCGGTAAGGAATGAGACGGACACGACTTTCTTCTCCGTTTCTACCCTTGGTGAAATATGGGCAATATCCGTATTCTGTAATGATGGATTTTATCTCTGGATAACAGTTGACTAAGGAATCAAGAGCAGGTGCAAGCATGCTGACATGTCGGCTGGGAATGCCCATTTTGCCAATGCTTCCACCCTCTGGCAGATTACCGTACAATATGTCAGTGCCACGGAACTCAACATTCAATTCAGGACGGCCGTGGGTGATATGTTGTGTAAACGTGATGTTGACCGATGTTGTCTGGTGCAGGTTGGAGCCGATGATTCTGTCAATAACAAGCTCTGCATATCCGTCATGAATGCGGACTGCTGCACCGTGCGTATGGGTGATGATTGAAAAGATGCCTGTTTGCCGCATGCGGCAGGTGTCCCGGAGATACCGGTTGATTTCCGCTTCCGAGAAACTGATTTCCTGACCATTGGCATTGCGGAGCAGTGCCGCAAGGTCGCGTGAGCTGCCGTGGTCTGCGTATCCGGCTATGTTTCGCATATCCTGCGGAGTCCACATGCTCACCAGTGTGCTGATCAGAAGCATGGTGAAAGCCAGGAAGATAATGCAAGCCAGTCCTCCCCAGAAATTGAACCGGTGCCAGATTTCCTGCAGTATATTTCGTTGAGCATCCGGCTCGGTTTCAGATTCTTCTTCCCCAGGTTGCGCAAAGAATGCTCTCTTTGTGATATCCTGATTCTGGGTGTTTTTATCGAACAAAAAACCCCACAGAGAAGTGGATTCCTCTGCTTGTTTTTTTGTGCGTTTTTTGTTCGTATTGCCAGCCATGGCTCAATGTTCCTTGCAATATAACGTATTTTTTACGCTAAGGAAAGCAAAAAACGGGTCTGTTTTGGTTCTTTCGCTTAAACTTTCGATTAAACATTACTAAGCGCCCATCGGAGGTATTTGAGGGATTCTCCCCAAATTTTACGATTCGTGCTACCAAGAACTACGACAATGACGGCTCGGCCGTTACTGGCTGCGCACGAAATCAGACATTTGCCGGCTAAATTGGTGTATCCGGTTTTCATGCCGTGCACCCACGGATGTGTGCTCAGTAACCTGTTTGTACTGCGAATGATACGGATTTTGCCGTCATTTCGCCTGAATTCGTAGGCGGGGATGTTGATCATGCTGCGTATGGTTTTGTTGTTGTACGCATAGCATGCGGCAAGGGCCATATCGTATGCTGTGGAATACTGTGCAGCCGGCAGACCATTAGGGTTTTTGAAATGAGTGTTTTTCATGCCCATTTTGCGAGCCCGGGCATTCATTTGTGCAACAAAATTTTCAACTGTGCCGCCACAATCGCGTGCAAGAGAAAGCGCAACGTCGTTAAAACTGCCGGTGAGCATAGCCTGCAGCAATTCTCTGCGGGTGTATTTGTCTCCAACGGGGAGTCTTAAATGGACAGGCGGCGCCATGCGATCCGAGCGTTGGATTGTGACCAGTTTATCGAGGTCCTTGGTGTCGCACACGCACAGTGCGGTAACAATTTTCTGCGTGCTGGCAACCTGTCTTCTGGAGCTGGCGTTGTATCCGTATAGAACATGCCCGTTGTATGGGTCAATGACGCATACTGCTGCGCAGTCCGGTCGTGGAGCCGGGGTTGTAGGCAGAGGGATGGGTCTGACGGGATTCAATCTGCTCTGGTTGGCCCTGCGTACGTGTTGCGCCTGGCGAGGAATAGAGCTTGGACGCTGCCCCGGATACGTCTGCTGTTGTGAAAACGGTGTGCTGAATCGGGCTTGCCCGGGCGTGGCAAGAATGGTGCAGAACATCAGAATAACAGCGAAATAACGCATGGCTTCCGAAGTCTATTTCAACTGGCCGTTTTTGGCAAGTCTAAATTGTGTTCTGCCCCATTTGGGGCTAGTCCTGTAAAAGGAAGTCGTCCAGGAGCTTTGCAGCTCCTGGACGCCCAACTACCCTATGAATCGGACCCTTTCGAGCCCGGAAACCAATTTAACGTCCGGTTCCGAAGACGCAGCGAATATATCTGATTTTTGGTATCGCGTCAAGCCTCAAAACTAAAAAAATTGTTTTTATTCCGAAAAGCGGTTACGTAGAATGGCGCAGATACGTCATTCCCTCACAAAATCTTCCACGTGGCAGAATAATTTCTTGCGAGCAGGGGTGATTTCGTGTAGAATTGCGCCCGCAAATGACAGATAAACCGCTTCAGCTTGGTCTTGCAGGGCTTGGAACCGTAGGCACGGGTGTGTATGAAACGCTGTGCCGTAATCATGAATTGCTTGAGGCTCGCGCGCAGATGCAGTACGCTGTAAAGCGTGTAGCTGTGCGCGATAAGAGCAGAGTCCGAGGGGTGGAGCTGGCTCCGGGAATGCTGACTGATGATTGGCGAGAGCTGGTGAATGACCCTGATATTGATATTATCATCGAGCTGATTGGCGGTACAACTGAGGCTTATGAACTCGTAACCAGTGCTCTGAGAGCAGGTAAACCGGTAGTGACCGGCAATAAGGCATTGTTGGCCGAATACGGCAGTGAACTGTTTCACCTCTCTTCGTCTGCAGGCGTGCCTTTGTATTTTGAAGCGTCTTGCGGTGGAGGCATCCCGATTATTCAAAGCCTGCAGAATTCCCTTATCTGCAACAATGTGGAGAGTATAGCCGGTATTATCAACGGTACCAGTAATTATATTCTCTCCTCCATGGAACGCAAGGGCGTCTCTTTTGAAAGCGCATTGGCGCGTGCCCAGGTTAAAGGATTTGCTGAGGCCGACCCCACTCTGGATATCAACGGATGGGACGCAGCGCACAAAGCGCTTATTCTGGCGATGCTGGCATATGGCACACCTATTGCTCCGGATAAAATCTCCGTGTACGGCATTGAACGTGTCACTGCATCCGATTTCCACTTTGCTCACCAGATGGGGTACACCATCAAGCTTCTGGTTGTCATCAAGCACCATGAGGATGTGGGCAAGCTGGAGCTGCGCGTTCAGCCCAGTTTTGTTCCCCGTGAGCATTTGCTTGCCAGCGTTAATGGCGTCTTCAATGCCATTGCAGTGAAGGGCGATATCGTCGGTGAGACTATTTTCTACGGCCGAGGTGCAGGTAAGAACCCGACCGCCAGCGCGGTTATTGGCGATATCGTCATGGCCATGCGCGACTTACACCACCCTGAGTTCCACACGGGATTCCATCCCTATACCAAAACGCTGGAAATTATGCCGCAGGAAGACACGGTGACGCCTTATTATGTGCGTTTCCTGGTGCCCAGCCGCCGTTCCGGGGTGATTGCAAGTATTGCTCGCGTGCTGGCTAAATACGACATCAGCATCGCTTCCACATATTCAACACCGCACGAAGATGAAGAGTCTGAGAATGTGGAGAACGACCTGGTGTTCACACTGCATGCCTGCCCATGGGGTACACTCAAGACTGCGCTCAAGGAAATTGTGGCAGAAGGCTGCATTGCCCCGCATCCCGCTGTGTTCCGAATCGAAACCTTTAATTCTTAAACCAGATATCTATTATGGCACTTATCGTACAGAAATACGGTGGCTCCTCAGTGGGCACCATTGACCGCATCCGCAATGTAGCCCGCCGCCTCATCGAGGTCAAGAAGGAGGGCAATCAGATTATGGCGGTAATCTCTGCCATGAGTGGCGTAACTGATAAACTTATCGGCCTGGCGCATGAGGTGATGGATAATCCCCCGGAGCGCGAACTCGATATGCTTCTGGCAACCGGCGAGCAGCAGAGCATTGCACTGCTGTGCATGGCTATTACAGAGATGGGCTACAAAGCCAAGAGTTTCACAGGCCAGCAGGCTGGCGTCTGCACTTATGGCTCCCACACGCGTGGCCGTATCCACTCCATTGACCCCAAGCGTGTGCTTGACGCGCTGAACGATGATTACATCGTTGTATGTGCTGGTTTCCAGGGTGTCACAGAAGACGGCACAATTCACACACTCGGGCGTGGCGGTTCAGACCTTTCAGCCATTGCCATGGCTGCAGCCGTGAATGCCGATCTTTGTCAGATATTCACCGACGTGGATGGTGTATACACCTGCGACCCGCGTGTGGTGAAAGATGCCCGTAAAATTTCCGTACTTTCCTATGAAGAAATGCTGGAAATGGCTTCCAGCGGTTCCAAGGTCATGCAGGCACGCTCTGTTGAATTTGCCAAGAAATTCGGCGTCGTGTTTGAAGTCCGCAACTCCATGAACAATAACCCCGGTACCATCGTGCAAGAAGAAACTTCCGCTATGGAGTCCCTCGCCGTGCGAGGCGTCTCAATCGAACGCAATCAGGCCCGCGTCACTGTTTCGGGCATCACCGCTCCTGTGGCATATACCGCCATCATTCTCTCCGCTCTTTCCGACGCCGAGATTAATGTGGACATGATTGTGGCCAACACCGCACATGACGGTCAGGCCCGCCAGTCTTTCACCATGAATATGAACGACCTTGGGGCAGCCCAGGCTGCGCTTAAGAAGGTAATGCCTCAGCTGGGCGATAAAGCTCGCCTCGAGACCGAAGCCGGACTGGCCAAGCTCTCTGTGGTCGGTGTTGGTATGCGTTCACATACAGGCGTAGCCGCCACCATGTTCCAGGCCCTGGCAGATGCCGGCATAGCCACCGGCATGATTGCCACTTCCGAAATCCGCATTTCCACCACAGTAGAAGCCGGCGATATTGAGCAAGCTGCGCGAGTGGTGCACAGCGCCTTTCATCTTGACCAGGTAAATGCCTGATAGTAAACCATCCATGGTGGAGGAAGAGACAAACACACCAGCTCCTGAGCCAGAAGAGAAGCAGGAGCTGGAGTTTCGTCCATGGGTATTGTGGACGGGGGTAGGGGTTGCAGCAGCTGCATCGTTAGGGCTGCTTATCTTTACTTACGTCAACAGTTTTGACAAAGGATACCATCAGGGATATGCCGAGGGTGATGCTCACGGCTTTAACCGGGCCATAGAGAGCAAACAGGTACACGAGCAGCTCAACAGGACGGCAGAGCAGAATGTACTCAGTTTCATGCGGTTGTACTCTGCCAGTGATGAAGTGCTTCTGCAAGCTGCGGCAGATACGGGAAAAACATTTGCGTGGATTCAGGATGCAGGTATACGCCTTGAAGCAGAATGGTTTCTTGTAGACGCTCTGATGCAGCGGAATCTGGTGCAGAACGGCATGCCGTTGCTGGATAAACTGGTGGCTGCCGTGCCGCATACAAAGGAGTGGGCTCACCGCATATTCAGGGCTGCAACCTGGCTGAACGCTCTGCAGCACGGTGAGACGGCAACAAAATATTACCTGCTTGCTGCATCACTGGCCGCCGAGAATTCCATGCCTGAACTGCGTGAAGATGCGCTGGGACATGTTGTGGCGTTCGATTTGAGCAGCCCCTTGAACACAACCCAGGCTCTGGCTTTGTGGAAACAACGCTACACGGAGCTGAAAAACATGGGGAATGATACAAAACATCTCCGTTCTCTCCTGCTTGTCCACATGGGCGAGCAGTTTCGCACCCGGGAGAGCCGTGCATCTGCTGAAAAATTATACCGTGCTGCATTGGAAGGGGTAGACCTGGCTCAGGTCAATAAAGCAGAATATGCTGCATGCTATGGCACAGCATTGCTGGAACTGGGTGATGTTGCCGCAGCAGAACCATTACTGCTCAAAGCTTCAGGGCAGCCTGGTAGCAAGCCTGTAGAGATTGCAGCGCATCTGCTTGCTTTGCGTAAGTTGGCAACCATTGAACTGGGGCGTGATAATCATGCTTCAGCCCTGACTCTGCTTCAGCGGGCACACGGTGTAGCAGCAGGGCGTGTGCACGCCTCCAATACGTTCTGGCCCTGCCTGTTCGACCAGCGGGGCTGGTTACAGTTCATGGCAGAGAATTATTCAGCGGCAGCGCAGGATTTCAAGGCTGCTCTTTCGCAGACCGAGGAACCAATTCTGCAGATACAACCACTTGAAGGTACAGCCCGCTGCCATATGGAGACGCAGGAACTTCAGCCAGCACAGACCATGCTCGAAAAGTGCCTGGCGTTACGCAAGAAGCATATACCCGCCGATAAATCTTCCCTTGGTCGCATTTATCTGCTGCTTGGTCAGGTGTATGACCTGCAGGGGAAAACGGCAGATGCAGAGAGTGCCTATGGTTCTGCAGTTTCGCATCTGACTGCGGATACCCAGGTAGATCAGGATAATAAACTGATAGCTCTTCTCGGGCAGGCTCATGCGCTTACAGAACTTCGCCGCTGGAATGAGGCGCACGCTGCATGGGAGTCGCTTATGCCCTTGCTTGATGGCCAGCCCGACCGAGAGGATGAAGCGCGTGACCATATGGAGCGCATAGCACCTTACCTCACCCCACAACAACCTGCTGAAGACTCTGCCCAGCAGTAACTGAGTTTTAATAAATAACCATTATTACAACGGAATATGAATCGCCGATATCGTCCCCCTCGTAAAAAAAGCAACCACACAGTACCCCTGGCAGCTGCGGGGCTTACACTGGGCGCACTCATGCTGTGGGGTTTGTTTGCAAAGGGGCAGGATATTATCACCTTTTTCAAAGGCCAGACAATCATTGTGCCCAGCAATGAGGAGGCTAATGCCAATCTGGAACGTCTGCTTGCCGATTTAGCGGGCGATAAGGCACGCTTGCTGGAATTGGCAGAAAATTCTCGTTCCCGGCTCGGGTGGATTAAGAATGCTGATACCCAGCGACAATTCCGCTGGTTGCTTCTCTCCCGCCTGGTAGACAAGGGGCAGTGGCAGGAAGCTGTGCGCATTCTGCCGGAAGTGGAAACTCTGGCTCCTGTGGAAGGTCTGGACCGCATGGCTGTAGCCGCTGTTGAGCATGGCGACTATGGTTTGCAGCTGCGTCTGGATCGCCAGCTGCAGGATAAAATCATGAATGACCCGGAGCACACCGCGTTGTTGCTGCGTTCTATCCGCCGCACGGCTGAAACCTGCATCCGCATGCAGAATAACGATGAAGCGGTAAAAGCCATTGCCCGGCTCGACTCGCCCGGAGTGCTGGCCCGCCTGGCCTCACCTGAGCTGGCTGCAGAAGCTGCCGACCTGCAGATGCTGAGAGCCCGGGTCTGCGCGGTGAAGGACCCGGTATTGCAGATGACCCGCAATATTCTGGAGCAGGCCAAATGGCCGTTGTGCCCGGCAACTTCGCAGCTGATGCTGGAAGAGGTGACGAATGCCCTGCGAGACAACCCTAACATGCCGGCACACACACTTAAGGATATAGAGAGCAAATTGCTGCGTTGCCGCGATGCCATGCTCGAATATCCTGATAAGGAACACCGTTTGCCCACATGTTATCTGCTGCTGGGCGAGCTGAGGCATCGTATCGGGAATCACGAAGGCTGTTCCCAGGCTCTATCGCTTGCGGCTGCGTTCGCTGAAGGTTATGGTGAGATGACTCCTGAGCTTCAGACCCGTATTGCCCGCATTCGTTCACGCGCCAATGAAGCCAGGGGTAATGTGCAGGAGGCGGTGAACGATTATCGGTATCTTCTCGACCATGAGTCAGACCCGGCAGAAGTGATGCGTGTGCTTACCTTCCTTGCAACGCATACTGACGGGGAGGAGAAAATCAAGCTGCTGAGCAGAAGCTGGGAAATGTTGCTTTCCAATCCTAATCTGGTGAAGAAAGACGATGATTACCGATCCCGCATTGCACATGAACTGGCAGACTATTACACCAGCAAACAAGACTACGAAAATGCTCTCAAATGGGTGCAGGAATGCACCCGTATGGTCGAAGAAGTAAACCCGGATCTTACGACGGGTAAAACTCTCCGAGCCCGCTACAATCTTGCAATGGCTCAACGCAAGGCTAACCAGGATCTTGTCAGCTTCCGTACATTGCGCGCTATTCAGAACAGCATTGATCAGATGAGTGACGAAGATAAATCCCGACTGGAACAGGCAGAGAAGGGGTTGTATCGCAGCACGATTCGAGAACTTTCCCGCGGCTGTCTGCTGTTGGGAGACAAAACGACAGCAAAGACATTTGCGCGTAAAATTGGTGAAAACCTTCCGGAAAAAGTTCGCTGAAGCATTAACTTAACTGATTCTGTAGCCATGGCTTCGATGCAGAAAAAGAGTCTTATCGCAACAGCGGCTATTTTCTGCTGCCGGTTTACAGGCCTGTTGCGCGAAATCGTCTACACCTCGTTATTTGGTGCCACCGGCGCGCTGGATGCATTCCTGACTGCGTTCCGCGTGCCGAACATGCTGCGCGATATGTTTGCAGAAGGAGCACTGTCTCAGAGCTTCACCAGCGTGATGAGCAAGGTGGAGAAGCAGGACGGTGCCCAGGCTGCGTGGGGGCTGGCTCATCGTGTCAGTTCGCAGCTTATCTCGCTTATGGTGTGCATTGTGGCTATTGGTATCCTATTGACCGGCACATTCATGCAGCAGCTATACCCTGAGCGTGCGCGCGTGGTGCTGCATACGCCGTGGGGGGCACCCTCCATGCTTTGCACAGATGCTGCTTACCGGGGCACGCGTACGAATGTGGATGGCATGAAGGAGGTGATTTTTGAGGCTCCTGACGAGCTCCGCGGATTTACAGAAACCACCTGTATTCGCCTGTCTGTGGTAGAAAAACTGGAACACGGTCAGAAAATCTCGCTTACTTGTGCAGCAGAGGGCGTACCCTTGGGCGTAACCAGGCTCGAAGCCCGCAGCTTCATGGGGTTGGCTACGGATTTGTGCCGCATCATCTGGCCGTTCATTCTGCTGGCTTCCGTATCAGCCCTGTGCATGGGGGCGCTGAATGTCTTTGGCGTTTTCGGCCTGCCGAACCTGGCCAGCGCAGCATTTAATCTTACCACCGTGGCAGTGGGTGCAGGAATTGGCTGGCTCATAGATCCCACCTTTGGGGCGGATGCCTTGTATGGTTTTGCCATAGCTGTGGTGTGTGGCGGTGCGGCGCAAGTATTAGTTCAGCTGCCAAAAATGCGGCAAAAGGGGTACCGGCTGCATTGGGATATAGGTTTGCGCTGGAATGGAAGGTGGCTTGAGTTCACCGACCCGGCGGTCCGGCGTGTGTGGTTGCTTATGCTGCCTGGTGTTATTGCTGCCGGCATCACGCAGACCAATATCTTCATTAACACCGCTTTTGCTCTGCATCTGCAGCCTGGCTCTGTGACGGCACTTTCCAGTGCATTTCATCTGTGGCAGTTGCCCGTAGCGCTCTTTGGTGTGGCTGTGGGTATGGTTGTGTTGCCTACAGTTTCACGCATGACTCTTACCAGCGGTGGCGAAGCAGGGGGCGAGATTGCCGGGCATCTGGCCAAGGCTCTGCGATTTGTCGCTCTTTTTGCGGTGCCCTCTGCGGTCTTTCTGAGTATCTGGGGTACCGAGATTGTCAGCGTATTTTACCAGCGTGGTCGTTTCGATGCTGCAGCCTCTGCTTTTACCGGCAACGTGCTGGCGGCTTATTCCTTCGGCTTGCTTGCCTATGCCGGCATGAAGGTGCTGCAGCCTGTATTCCTGGCGCTGGAAAAGCCCTGGGCTCCCGCCGGTCTTGCGATGGTTGCGTTCTGCATTTCTGTGGGGTGCAACTATACCTTCGTCCATATCTTTGGCCTGCCTGCCATGTATCTGGCACTTACCACCTCCATCGTCACAACTCTCAACTTCCTGTTCTATTTCCTTTATCTGCGCCATTTGCTGGGAGGAATGGCCTGCAAGGTGCTTGTGCCTGGCTTGTTGCGTATTTGTGCCGCCGGTTGCGTACTGGCGCTGGGATGCTGGTTAGTGGCTGAGTTCTGCTTTGCTTCATTCACGGATTGGGGCTTTTTCAGCCGCTTTGGAGCTTTGGCAGCAGGGGGGATTCTGGGTGCCCTGGTTTATGGCGGTGCCTGCCTGGCTTTCCGTGTGCCGGAGCTTCAGGCTGTGGCCGGGCGGTTCCTGCGTCGCAGGGCTTGATGAAAAAAGTCAGCATTTTTTCAACGGCGTGCACAAAAGCGGCACGCCGTTGCGCTTTATTATTGTATGAGCAAGTCGATTCTCTCCACCTGCGCGATTATATTAGTGTCCGTACTGGCATTCCTTGTCCCTCGGGCAGAGGCCCGTGTACACGTTAGCATTACTACGGGGATACCATGTGTGCATCATCCATGCCCGCCGCCTCCGTGTTGTCGTCCGTGTCCGTTGCACCCGATCATGCTGCCCGGTCATCACCATTGCCACCCGCGGCATCATCATGTGCGCCATCGTTGCGCCATTCCGCCGCGCCATGTGCACCGTCCTGCACCAAGGCACAGACACCCCATTCCTCATGGGAAGCGGCCTGCTCATGCGCACAGACACGGCCCGCACCGCCGCTGAGATTTCAGCGCGCGTTCAGGTAGTTGACCACACCATGACCGATGGCTTCTGCGTAGCGGATAGCGTTCTTCTCCTTGCCCAGGAATCGTGCATGCTCAGGATTCGAGAGGAATGTGGCCTCTGTGATGATGGCCGGCACGTAGGAATCATTGCAGGCATTGAGCCAGTCACCGCCGCCTTTGCGGCCATCGTTGCGAAGAATGACTCCGCAGTGCATACCATGGTTGGGCATACCGCCTTTGTCGTATATGGTATCCGTAATGACCCGGGCTACAGCCTGGGCTAAACCACTGCCGGATTCGTTGCAGTAGATGGCACCTTTGTTGTACACCATCCAGTGATTTGTCATGCTGTTGTGGTGCAGATAAACAACCGCTGCGGGTTTCTGGTCCAGCGCGTAGTTTGTGCTGAGCATTCCCACAGCCATGCGGTGAGGGTGGTGGTTATTACGATAAATGGCATTTGGTTCCGGAGTGTTCACGTGGTGTACACCCTCGCGGATGGCAATTTCGGCAAGTCCTTTATCCGTGGGCAGGGAGCCACGGCAACAGATGCGGCATTGGTAGCCCGCTTGTTCGATGATGCGAGCGGTGTATCCCACGTAGCGGTACCAGTATTCGCATTCCTCAATCATGCCGTAGCGCTTATCGGGTGTACGTGCCCCCTGACCACCTCGTTCCGGGTGGTAGTAGTGCCCGATATCGAGCACTACAATGCGCGAATCCCGCACCTGCGCCTGCATCATCTGCTGGGTGCAGCCTGTCAGGCAGAAGAGCGCAGCCAGCATTATGGTTAACATGTTCTTCATATACCGAGTTCTGTCTGACCTCCGGGTACCATGGCCCCCAGCTTCTGGTATGCCGCCGGCATGGCCTCGCGTCCGCGCGGCGTGCGCTTGATGTACCCCTGCATAATCAGGAATGGCTCATGTACGTCCTCAATGGTGGATTCATCTTCACCCACAGCCACGGCAAGCGATGAAAGACCGACCGGTCCGCCGTTAAACTTGTAGATAATGGTCTCGAGCAGGCGTTTGTCCATCTCATCCAGACCGTCATCATCAATGTCAATCATTCCCAGCGCAGCTTGTGCCACGTCGGCTGTGATGCGTCCATCCGCTTTTACCTGGGCATAGTCGCGAACCCAGCGCAGCAGCGCATTTGCCACGCGGGGGGTGCCCCGTGAACGCCGGGCTATGGCAAGAGCACCCGCCGGTGCCAGATCTATATCCAGCAAGCCAGCAGAGCGGTGCAGAATCTGGCAGAGTTCTTCTGCTGAGTAATAATCCAGGCGGTTTACTAACCCGAAGCGCGAGCGCAGCGGTCCGGTCAGCATGCCGGCGCGGGTCGTGGCACCCACCAGTGTGAACTTGGGCAGATTCAGTTGAATGGAGCGTGCATTCGGTCCCTGGTCGATGATGATATCGAGCCGGAAATCCTCCATGGCGGGATAGAGGTATTCCTCAATGGCCGGGTGCAGGCGGTGTATCTCATCAATGAAGAGCACGTCACCCTTTTCCACATTGGTCAGAATACCGGCAAGGTCACCCGCTTTTTCAATCTGCGGACCGCTGGTGGTGTGGAGCTTGCGTCCCACGGCTCCCGCTATGATGTTGGCAAGGGTGGTCTTTCCCAGGCCGGGAGGCCCGCTGAGCAGCACGTGGTCGAGCACATCTCCGCGCATGCGTGCAGCCTCCACCATGAGCATGAGCCTTTCCTTCACCTTCTCCTGCCCGCAGAATTCGCTGAATGCCGGCGGGCGCAGGGATAGATCATAACTGGTGACGGGGCTGTCCGTCATGCGGGTGTAGAGGGAATCTGCCATGGCTTGCTGACTTTATCATATTTGGAGAACACGGTCAAGAAAGGCTACCGTGCGTGTCTGTTTTTTCTTGAATACTGCTTGCGAGTAGCGTAAGATACAGTATAGATTTATGCCAGCGGTTCTGACCATATTCGGATTCTGCATCTGCAGTTTCACTTCTGCCTGCATGGGGCGGCAGCAGAGGGCTCTGTGGTTGTACCTGGCAGCGTTGCTGTTGGGGCTGCCTGTGGCTGCCGGCTGCGCTGTAGCGGGTTGGCAGGTGTATGGCTGGTCAGGCGGAATGGGTATTGGCGCTGCCGCATTGGTTGTGGTGGTTTTTCTGCGCGGCTTCTGCGTGTTCTGGATGCGCATGTGCCGGCGTTTGCATATCTGGATTCACCGTTTGAAATAAAAAAACAGCCGCGCTCATGATGAACGCGGCTGCGTGTTATAAGTGAGAGAGGAATGAAATTACTTTCTGTTGCGGCGAGCGCGCACGCCGGCTGCCAGCACATCGAACATTCCCAGCGTTCCGTTCCAGTCGATGCAGGCATCGGTGATGCTGACGCCGTATTTCATGTCTGCGCTGCATTTCTGGTTGCCGGAGCAGAGGTTGCTTTCAATCATGACGGCACCGATGTGGTCACACCCGGCAGCAAGCTGTTCCGCAACGCAGGCAGCTACCACGGGCTGCTGCTTCCAGTCCTTGTGACTGTTGCCATGCGAGCAGTCAATCATGATGCGGTTGCCGATGCCGGCTTTCTGCTGCGTGTTCCAGGCATTCTGCACGTGCTCTGAGCTGTAGTTGGGACCATCTGTGGAGCCTCGCAGAATCAGGTGGCAGCCATCGTTTCCCTTGGTGGAGACAATGGCGGAAACGCCCTGCTTGGTCACAGAAAGGAAGCAGTGCGGATGCTCTGCGGAGATAATGGCATCCACCGCAATCTGCACACATCCTGTTGTGCCGTTCTTGAACCCGATGGGCATGGAAAGCCCACTGGCCAGTTCTCGGTGCACCTGACTTTCCGTCGTGCGGGCACCGATGGCACCCCAGACGATGAGGTCGCTGATATACTGCGGGGTAATCACATCAAGGAATTCCGTGGCGGAAGGTACACCCATCTCGGAGAGCTTCACCAGGAGGTCGCGAGCCATGCGGAGCCCGCTGTTGATGTTATAGGTTTCATCCATGAAGGGGTCATTGATAAGCCCTTTCCAGCCAACGGTGGTGCGGGGCTTTTCAAAGTACACGCGCATGATGAGCAGCAGGTCTTTCTCATACTTCCGGGCGGCTTCTGCCAGTAGCCCGGCATATTCGATGGCTGCTTTGGTGTCGTGGATGGAGCAGGGGCCCACGATGACCGCCAGACGGTCATCCTTGCCTTTCAGAATATCCTGAAAGGCGTGGCGGGTTTCATACACCATGCGGGTGGCTTCCGGCGAGACCGGATAATCCTCCATGAGGATGGCAGGTGATATCAGCGGGCGAATGCCCGTGAGACGTACGTCGTCTGTGATGTACTGGTTCATTAATTACTTCTGGTTCTTCCAGGAATATACGTTGTCCTCGAGAGCTTCGGCCATCAGCTCAGCAGCAGCGGCGGCTGCTTCTTCTGCAGCTTTCTTCTCTTTCTTGGACATTTTCTTGCCCTTCTTGGGCTTGGCGTCTGTATCAGCGATAGCGGCAGCGCCTTCAGTATCGGGGCCGGTGCTGTATACAAGGCAGTTCTTACCACGATAGCGACGCGTGGTGAAGGGGTCAATGGCGCCGGAATCTTCTTCGCAGAGGATAATGTAGAAAGGCTTGCCCCAGGCATCGTAGAAGTGGACATCGCCCACGGTATCGATGAAGAGGCCATCCTTCGGCTGGTCCTGTTCGTCTGCGCGCAGGTAGATTGAGCGGGTGGAGTTGAAGCGGCGGTCAGCGTCATCGCTCTCTCGGTTGGTGAGAATCTTGATCATGTCGCCATCCTGACCGGCCGTGGTGGTCAGGTACATCTGGTCATTATCGTCCGGCTGCACCATATCGGCGTTATAGGGGAGCATGCCGTTGTTGTCCTGTTTGAAGCTTTCCACACCTGCTACAATGTCAGTGCAGCTCTTCTTGGCAGCAGTGCGGGCGGCGTTGCTCTGAATGCTCATGTAGGTCGGATAGGCGATACTGGAGAGCGTGGCCAGAATCGCAATGACGATAATGAGCTCAATCAGGGTGAAACCTTTAGAGGAACGAGGAGAAAGTGAGATTTTCATACGAGCATCATACTACCATATACGTTGCGGGGGGCGCAAGCAGAAAAGCCGTGTGCATGGGGCATTCTTCTATTTTCCCGAACGGCGCAGCAGTCCGTAGCGTGGGGAGAACACGTACGCCAGCAGAAAAACGCTGCCCAGAACGACAATGATGGTGGCACCGAGATGCCAGCCCAGGGGATAGGAAAGGAAAAATGCCAGGACTGCACCAAGCCCGCCGATGAGGCCGCCGCCCCAGAAAAGCCAGCCTGCGCGGTCTGTGAGCAAGTACATGGTGGCTGCTGGTGCAACCAGCAGCCCCAGTGTAAGGAATGCCCCCACAGCCTGCAGGGAGGAAACCAGCACCAGGATGATGAGTGCAAAGATGCCGTAATTGACTGCGCGGGTGGGAATTCCCATGGTGGCAGCGGCTCGCGGGTCAAACAGGGTGATGAGGAGTGGCCGTTGCAGTGCCGTGATGCTCAGCACGGCAATGGCTCCGGTGGTGTAGGCAATCCACAAATCAGCATTGCCCATGCTCATGATGTTGCCGAAAAGCCAGTCATCCACCTTTTGCTGCAGCCCGAGCCCGATGAGAATGATATAACCCAGCGCAAATGCCGTAGTGTGCAGCACGGAGAGGGCTGTATCATGATCCATACGTGAGGTGCGGGCCACAAACAGAGAACCAAGACCAACCATTAGCCCGGCCAGAACAGCCCCCAGCAGTATGCTCAGCTGGAACAGCCCGAATAACAGGATTGCCAGCGCAATGCCTGGTAACAGCGCGCAGGAGAGTGTGCCGATTTGCAGAGAAGAACGGCGAAGCACCACAAGCGCACTGACAAAACCATTGGAAAATCCGATGACACCGCAGGCCCATAGACTGCGTTGTGCCAGCGGCTCGCTGAGAAACTGGAGAAACTCGTTCATGCTCGGTCAAAGGCCTGTTTGAGATTTTCCTGTGTTAATACGTCTGATACAGTGCCGGCTGCAATGAGTTTGCGGCGCAGCAGCAGAGCCCTGTCAAAAATGCGCGAAGCCGTAGCCAGGTCGTGGTGAGAGGCAATAATGAGCCGGCCTTCTGCGGCGAGGGCGCGCAGCAGGGCGGAAAGCGCTTCTGTGCCGGGAACATCCAGACCGGTGAAGGGTTCATCAAGCAGGAGGATATGGGCTTCCTGCGCCAGCGCCCGTGCCAGAAAACAACGCTGCTGCTGCCCTCCGCTCAATGCGCCAATCTGGCGGTTCTGCAAATCCTGCAGGTCAAGGGCACAAAGGGCTTTGTCCACAATTTCATTGTCGTGCGGACGCATAGCCCGCCAGATGCCCAGGGCGGGGTATCGCCCCATTTCAACCAGCTGGCGCACGGTGATGGGGAATTGCCAGTTGACTTCGTTACGCTGGGGAAGATAGGCAATTTCATTGCGTTGCTCTGCCAGCGGCGCATGATTCCAGAGGATATCGCCATTCCAGACCGGGAGCAGGCCGGCAAGGGCATTGAGCAGGGTGGATTTACCAGCCCCATTCGGTCCGATAAGGGCAAGCGTGCTGCCGCATTCTGTGGTGAAACTGATATCCTGTAAGGCGGGTTCTGCAGCGTAGCCTGCAGTGACACCGCGCAGTTCCAACTGGTGGTGCGCGTGATGGGGCTTGCCTCCACCCCAGCAGATGTGGTCATGTGGCTCGGTTACCATGAGTATCTGAAAATGGTGTGCAGCTTGTGGCTGCCTTCGTCTTTCCACTGTGTGTCTCGTTTAGATTCGTGACCGTCAGGTTCGAGAGTGAGAGTAATGGCCTGTGCTGCAGCGGTGGTCCATTCGGCCTGGAGTTCGATTTCAATCATGCCGCTGAGGGGAAGCTCCAGCTCAAAGTCGGCATCTGTCCCACTGGCAGATAAGTCAATCCATTCTCCTTTCGCCTGGCGCAGGCGGAGGGTGGTGGGTTGCCCGGTATATCGCAGGTTGGCATACACATTCTGCCGCACGGCGTCTTCGAGAGGTTTTTGCTCTTCAACCGGGGCAGATGTCTGCGTGAGCACGAGCAGGGGAAGGCCCAGCAGAATGGCCCCTGCCAGTGTGAGCAGAAATGTGATTCGAGGCGACATGGTGAACGCTGTTTATTTTATTTCGCAGAGGGTGCATTGTCAACGGGACAGCGAGACATGCGCTGTGCATGATGCCACGCGCGGAGCTGTTGCAGATGCTCTGCGGTGAGTTCATCGTCACTGAACAGGCCTATACCCTGAACTCCGGCAGCGCGGAGAGTCTCAAGATGCTGCGGCAGTAGCTCCGGCTGCATATCCGGCAGATGAACGCCGGGCGCTACCGGCAGCCGGCCATTTGTTTCCTGAATCGCTCTGCGTGTTATATCTGCTGCCCAGCTGGCGGTTTCGTTGTAAAACGAGTGGTATGCCATGGGCAGTACCAGGTCTGCGTGAAATTGACTCCAATCCTGGTGCACCATGCGGGCCGCCATTGACGGGCTGGGAAATACGGCGCACGCAGCAGTCAGCCCGTGCCGCCGTACTTCTGCGGCCAGCGCATTAAACAGCTGCGCCACGGTGGCTGTGCGGAATTGTTTCCAATTGCGGTTGTTCTGCTGCTCATAGGCACTTTTGCACTTGTCGCAGTAGCAGTAGTCAAACGCCAGAATCACCTGGCTCATATTCAGCCCGTATGCAGCCCAGAGCCCCCGGGGCAATTCTACATCGGGCAGGCGCATGTAGTCCAACTGTATGCCATCCAGCCCTGGTATGGCTGCCAGCTGGCGTACTTGCTCCTGCATGTATTGCTGTACTTCTTTGTTGCTGGGACAGAGAAATTGATAATACTCTACAAAAGGGCGGTCCTGTGGCGCGTGGCAGGATTTGCCCAGCGCATTGACGGCATACCAATCAGGGTGTTGCAGTGCAGTGGTGTCGCCAGGGCGGTTCAGCGTCCAGAACCAGGCAAATACACGTAATCCCGCCATTTTTGCCAGGCGCGTGAGCTGTGTTATGCGCTCGATGGAACCATCTATGATAACAGTGTCAATGCCCGCTTCGGCATAGCAGGTAAAGCGCTGAAGCCACTCGATGGGTGTTCGTTCGCTCGCCCCATGCACCCAGAGGTATAATTCCGGCTGTTTCTGCCCCGCCGGGATGGCTGAAAAGAGTCCCTCGCTATCCAGCCTCATGCAGGTTCCTGTTTTCTCGCACGTGGTGGTAAGTACAAAGAAATCCTTTGTCGGAAAGACTCCGTTCACAGAAGACGGAAGCTTGGCTTCCGTATCAAATTTTCCGTGTTTGCTGCGGTATTCCAGCTGCGCATGGAGTGTCTCGTATAGCCTCAGCTTTGCGCCGTGGGACAAATCGGGAGCAGCGGCTTCCCATTCACTCGCCGGATTCGGGCTGAAAATGACTCGCCCCCAGTGTTCAGGTAAATGAATATTGATTTTTCCGGTAGGTGCCCACACATGGTTGCTTTCCGGGCAGGGGAGTTTTGTATAACCTCCAGCTGTCGGGGAGACCTGCCAGTTGACGCGTGAGAAATTCATGCGCATACAACTGCCGGATTCCGGTGCTTTGCTGGTGCGTGGCAAATGAGCATGGCTGGTGATACTGCTCCAGGGGATTGCCAGCTCCACGCTCCAGCCCGCGTCTGTATCTCCCGGGGTATTCAGCGTGCCTCTCAGATGCACAGCATGTTTCAGCCCCTTTATTTCCCAGTCGTGCAGGATATGCGGGTCATTAAAATGATAGGGACGCGTAACAAATAAGTCCCAGGTGGTATTCAGCGCGTTGATTTCCAGTTCAATATAGTTAAGCCCGTCGCCATCCGGGTCAATGAACACCTCAAAATCCGGGTCGTGGTAAATAATGGAATCGTGTTCAGTCCGGCTTGCCCACAGGTGTTCTTCATCCATGTCTGCCAGAATGTAGAGACAGGTGTCATCCCAGAGCATCTTCACCCTGCAATGGTGCGGAATGGCGGCCCCTTCGATATCCCTGAACGGGGTTAACTCCCGCGCGGTCTGCCATGCGGCTTCTTCTCCCTTGCCGTCGATGACCGGGGGTGTGGGCGTCCGCCCGCACACATAGGTCGGGGGTAATTCCTGGGCCATGAGCGGCAGGCCTGCTGTCAGAGTCAGTAATAACGGGCGCATGGATTTATTGAGGCGTCAGCCCTTCGGCGATATTTCTGATATTGAAACGGAAAAGCTCGGCATAGGTGGGAGCTGCCGGATAGATGCCATCCAGTGCCAGAGGGCGGGTTGTTGCCCCCACCTGGGCAGCTATGGTCTGCAGCACTCGTGGTGCTTCGTTCACACCATGAAACAAGCAGGGAACGGCCTGCTTCCGCAGGGTTGCCAATATCCTGGCAAGACTTGCGGTGTCGCCTTCGCTCTCCTGTGCAATGCCGTGCACAGCAATAGTGGTGAAGCCGAATTCCTTACAGAAATGATTCATGGCAGCGTGTGAGCATACAAGCACTCGCTTTTCCGGCGGAATCGCACTGAACGCTATGCGGGCTTCTCGTATCAGGGTGTCCATCTGAGAGGCATATGAGCGTTGCCCCTGCTTAAACGTGTCCCGCATATCCGGGGCTGCAGCTTCCAATGCAGCGCGGAGCGCGCGGGATGCCCGTTTCATGGCTGCGGGGCTGTTCCACCAATGCGGGTCTGCAATGTTACAGCCGGGCAGGTTGACATCCGGCACATTTCTGCCCAGTTCCACAATTCTGGAGCGTGCCGGCAGGGCGTCTTTCAAATCCTGCAGATATGGTTCCACCCCTTTGCCGCAGGCCAATACAAGCTGCGCGCCTGCCGCAGCGGCTAAATCGGCAGATGTTGGCTCAAAGGCATGCAGCTCACCATTCTGCGGAAATAAATCCACCACTTCCACGGCTTCTCCTCCTACGCATCGGGCCATATCGCTCAGCAGGGGGTGCAGACTTGCCACGCGCAGTGCACCTGTTGCACTCAGACTCATGAAAAGCGCTACAATGAGACTCCCGAATATCTTCTTCATGCAGCGTATTGTATTCCCAATTCCAGCCTCTGTCAACCAGTCTGCCCGGCATATAGCCTACTTTTGTGCTGTGAATTTGCTCTTTTTTGTTTTTAATACGCAATGAACGCTTGCGTCGGGCAGGCGTGTCAGGTAGAATAAGCCAAACGATATGAGCATACTTAGAGACCAGCTTTTTGATGAAATTCTGCAGGCCCGCCAGCGGGTGTACGCGGTAGGAGACCCGACTCCGCTGCAGGAACTGAATCTGCCTGGTGTAGAGGCGGCGATATTTGCCAAACGCGAAGATTTAGGACCCATTAAGGCATATAAGTGGCGCGGTGCATACAACTGCATGGCAAAGCTTGCGCCTGAGCAACGGGCAAAAGGAGTGGTGGCAGCTTCTGCTGGCAACCATGGTCAGGGCGTGGCACGTGCTGCCAGCCGTCTCGGTTGCAAAGCACACATTTTCATGCCCCGCTCCACTCCGGAGGTGAAGCAGAATGCCGTGCGCATGCATGGCGGTGAGCAGGTGGAGATTGTGCTGGTGGGTGACTCATACGATGCGGCATCTGCAGCGGCGCATGAGTATGCTGATACGCACGGTCTCACATTTGTACACCCGTATGATCATCTGTACACTATGGGTGGGCAGGGGACTCTGGCCGATGAAGTTGTGATGAGCGGCGAAGGCCCGTTTGACCGCGTGTACCTGCAGATTGGTGGTGGCGGCCTGGCAGCAGCCTGTGCCTGCTGGTTCAAGAAATTCTGGCCGGAGTGTAAGTGCATCGGCGTCGAGGGAGTCAACCAGGCCTCCATGAAACTGGCGGTGGAGAGCGGGGCGCGCAAGACCTTGCCGTACGTGGATGTATTCTGCGATGGCACCGCCGTGCGTACTGCCGGTGAGCTTACCAGTGAACTGTGCAGTGAGCTCATGGATTCCTTCGTAACTGTGACCAATGAAGAGGTGTGCCAGGCGATTCGCTCACTCTGGAACAGCATACGCGTGATTACAGAGCCCTCCGGTGCCATGGGGCTGGCTGCCCTGATTCAGGATTGGCAGAATGGCAACATCAAACAGGGAGAGAAATGCCTGGTTGTGCTCTCCGGTGCAAACATGGACTTTGCGCAGATGGGCGTGGTTGCTAGCCGGGCCGGTGTGCAGGATTCCAAACGAGTGGAGCGGTTCCTGCAAATCCCCATGGAAACCAAGCGCGGCCAGATTCTGCGTTATCTGGAAAGCATACCGGACGGCGTTCTGCTTACTGATGTGCAGTATGGCCGCATGGCCGGCAATATCCAGATGCCTGTGTTTGGTGTGCTGGCTACGCAGGAGCAGTTTGCTGAAATTGACCGCGCACTGGCAGAAAAAGGTTTGAAGGCGCGAGACGTTTCCAACGATGCAGACGTGCAGTTCCGCATGATTTCCTACGACCGTGAGCGCTTGTCGCATCCGGTGTTTTTGGTCATCGAGTTCCCCGAGCGTCCCGGTGCGTTCTCCGAATTCATGCGCGTGATTGGTGAATATGCCCACCTGTGTTATTTCAATTACCGCTATTCCGGTGAGCATGTGGGGCGTGCCCTCGTCGGGCTTGAGTTCGAAACCGTGGCAGACCGCGATGCCTGCCGCGAAAAAGCAGCCGCTTTGCGCGGCACTACCATTCAGGGACTTCATGAGCTCCCGGACGATGTGCGTCACCGCGTGCTTGACCGCATGTCCCCCAAGAACAAGCCGTAATGATTCTTGCTTCCATGTCTCCACGGCGGCGCGAGCTCCTCGCGCGCGAAGGTGTTGAATTCCGTGTCGTAGTGCGCGATACGGAAGAGGTGCACGATGCCTCACTGCCGCCGCAGGAACTTTGTGCCATCAATGCTGCCGCGAAGGCGGCGGCGGTGGCTGCCGAGTTCCCGGGCGATATTGTGATTGGTGCAGACACGCTCGTATTCATCGACGGTATGCCTCTGGGCAAACCTGCTGATGAGACTGAGGCAGTGGCCATGCTCCAGCGTCTGCAGGGCCGTACCCACTGCGTCTGCACGGCTGTTGCCGTATTCATGCCCGACTCCTCGCGTCGCGATTTTGTCGAAACCAGCTACGTGACCTTCCGCCAGTTGTCCGAGGCCGACATACGCCACTATATGGGCCTTGTCCATGTATATGACAAGGCCGGTGCCTATGCTATTCAGGAACATGGAGAACTGATTATCCAGAGCTTCGAGGGCGATATGGACAACGTCATCGGCTTGCCCGTGACCCGCCTGCTGCAGGTGCTTAATCAGTGAATTGTCCCCGCATAGTGGTCATTGCCTTTCCGGCTTTTAATCTGCTTTGTTCTCAATACTTGTTGCTTGCGTCAGCGACGACGACGGCGCGCTGCCAGACCTGCCAGCGCCAGCAGGGAAAGGGACGCTTCATGGTGAGGCTATTCTTATATATGTGGACCCAGTGTTGCTGGCTCTATCGTATATCATTTCTTGAGGTTGTAAAGATAATTCGTGCAGGAGGCCGATGCAAAAACACGCGCCCGGATGGGGCGCGTGTTGAGAGAGGGAGAGCCGATGAACATCAGCGCTTGCCGTAGCGTCGCTCACGTTTGGCAAACTCTGCGAGGGCAGCCTCGAATTCCTTGCGCCCGAAATCGGGCCAGAGGACGTCGGTGACGTAGAGCTCTGCATAGCTGATTTGCCAGAGCAGGTAGTTCGAGATGCGCATTTCACCGCTGGTGCGGATGAGCAGGTCGGGGTCTGGCATGCCGGCGGTGTAGAGGTGGGCACCTATGGTTTCCGGGGTGATGTCCTGCGGCTGGAGGGTGCCGGCCTGTACCTGTTCTGCAAGGGAGCGCACGGCGGCTGTGATTTCCTGGCGGGAACCATAGGAGAGGGCAAGAACGAGGTTGAGCCCGTCGTTGTCCTTAGTTGCCTCCATGCTGGCGTTGAGCTGTTTCCGGCAGTGCTCGGGGAGCATGTGGAGCTCGCCGATGGCGTGCAGACGCACGTTTTTCTGCATCATTTCCGGGGTGCGCTCCTTCAGGTATTTGTCCAGCAGGTGCATGAGCGCGTTCACTTCAAGAGTGGAACGCCCCCAGTTTTCGGTGGAAAAGGCGTAGAGTGTGAGCCATTTGACCCCGTGCTCCAGGCAGAGGTCGAGGGCGCGCTGAACGGAGCGCCCTCCTTCTTCGTGCCCACGAGCACGGAGAATGCCTTTCTGCTTGGCCCAGCGGCCGTTTCCATCCATGATGATGGCAATATGCTGCGGAACAACGCTCATGTGCCAGCTGTGTTTACAGGTCGTATTCGCCGTATTCGGCAAGGATGGCTTCCACGCGGGCCACATCCTCAGGGGAATCCACACCACTGGTGGTCTTGCGGCCGCGGTAGTTCACTTCAACCATCTTCACACGCAGGCCGTTGTAGAGGAAGCGCATCTGCTCCAGACCTTCTACACAGCCCTTTTCGTAATCACCCTCCGGCAGCTCAAAGTAATTCTTAAGGGCGCTGTAGGTGTAGGCATAGAGGCCTACATGGCGGCGCACCGGGCTCTTTTCCATGGTTTCGCGGGCTTTTTCAGGCTTGCGGATGGCGGGGATGGTGCTCTTGGAGAAAGCCATGGCATAGCCGTTCTTATCGACGAGCACGGTGGTACCGCTGTAGGGCGTGGTCTTCTTGGATTCGACGAGACGGTCATACTCTGCCCAATCCAGGTGGATGCAGGGGGTGAATACATCCGCCGGGCAGGCTTTCCATTCATCGATGAGCTGCTGGATGACCCAAGGCGGGCAGAGAGGATTATCACCCTGCAGGTTCACGATGAAATCCGGGGCTGCAGTCTGCTGGCTCACGGCATCCCTGCAGCGTTCCGTGCCGCTGCGGCAGGTTTCTGCGGTCATGACGACGGGAACATCGACACCCTGACAGTAGTCAACAATGCGCTGGTCGTCTGTGGCAACCACGTAGTTGCAGTTTTCATTGTGGCGGCAGATGGATGCGGCAATGTCGGCCACGCGCTTAATCATTTCCACACCGGCAATCTTCACGAGCGGTTTGCCGGGAAGTCGGGTGGATGCGTAGCGGGCGGGAATAACGATAAGAATAGACTGGGACATAGAAAAAAGAGGTGTTTTTTAGCGAATCTATACTAGCGGATTTGCGGGCTGTTGTCACGAAGAAAAGAACCAAAGGCGCAACAAAGATTAATCGACAACTTGCCAGATGTCGGCTTCTGATTCTGGTTGGAACGCTGGAATCATGCTTTGTCTGTCGCTCAGTTGGTATTTCCGGGCACACTCCAGCTGGTTTTGTCTGGGGATGGTGCCTCTACGGGTCATAAATGGATATACTGGAGTATATCCCGCGTATTGTCTGCTTCTTTTTGTATTGAAATCCTGTTCCGTATTTTCAATGCCAAGGTAAAAGCTGTGTCCTCCTCCGGCATCTGCTATGATAATCTGGATGTGATATGCTTGGCCTTTTTTAACAAGGAAAGGCTCGCCACCCATAAGCATAATATTGTTGAGGTAGTGCCTTCGTTCATAGCCACGGTGAAGCGGGTCTGCCTTTCTGCTGATCTGATTCCGGTAGGCGCCCAATTCCGCACCACCGGCAATCCAGTGCATTGGGGGAGTGTGGGTCGGCAGCAGGAAGCCTGCCTCAAATACTAGCATGTTGTTAAAACGGACGGCAATCAGGTCATCCCCAAAACCAACAAAGCGGAAAGTACCCGTCTCCGGAGCACGTACCTTGCCTTCGTATATCACCACACACCCACCGTTTACGGCATTCGCGCTCCGGTTAAAACTGGGAGTCATGGCTGTACCTTGCGTGGGAAGCCCGAAAAAGACAGATGCATGGCACTGCTGCTTTTCCTTGTAATACTTCTTAAGGTTGGAAACATTACCACGTACAAGAACCGGCTTTAATATCTGGGCCATGCGTTTCAGATATTCTCCGTTCATGTCTCTTTTCCCTGCCTTTGTTACAGAGAAAGCTCCGTCAATTTCAGTACCATCAGCTTCTAATTTCAAATCGTAGAGCGTCCCGGGCAGGGTGCTGGGAAGCGGTTTTGCACTACCATAGAAAGCAGACTGCAGCTCCGCTGGTATGTTGCTTTTGCTCGCATTTTCGTTTTGTTTCTGCGGAGCAGAATCTGATTGCTTGTTTTTGCGGAAATGTTCACTCAGATTCCTGACTTTGGGAATCCTGGAGGTCTGCGCCATAGCTGGGGCGCACAGAACGCCAGCTATCAAGGCAAGCGTTACTGTTCTCTTTAAATTGCTTAAGCTGGAGGACATGGTTCAGGTTGACTTTTTGGTTCTTGTTTTCCGCCTTGCTGGCTTGGGTTTATCATCCTGGAATGCAATATCGCTGGTTCCTTCGGGGCGCACGGCACGGCTCATGCAACCGGCAGAAAGTTCGCCGCGGAGGATGGCTTCGGCGATGGGGTCTTCCAGCAGCCGCTCAATGGCGCGGCGCATGGGACGCGCACCGTACTGCGGGTCGTAGCCCTTGTCTACGAGCATGCTGATGACTTCCGGGGAGAGCGTGAGCGAGATTTCCTTCTCAGCCAGGCGGCGGATGAGCTTCTGCGCTTCGAGTTCCACGATTTTTTCCAGATCCGGGCGGTTGAGCATGCGGAAGACGATGAGTTCGTCGAAGCGGTTGATGAATTCCGGGCGGAAATGTTTTTTAGCCGCTTCAGAAATCTTTTCCTTCATACTGTCGTAGTCATCCTCCTGGGTAGCCATAGCCCCGAAGCCCATAGCGCTCTGCTGGCTGGCCAGGCTGGCGCCTACATTGGAGGTGAGGATGATGATGGTATTGCTGAAGTTGACTTTGCGCCCCAGTGAGTCGGTCATGCAGCCTTCCTCCAGCACCTGGAGCAGCAGGTTCATGACATCCGGATGCGCTTTTTCCACTTCATCGAACAGAATCACGGCATACGGGCGCCGGCGCACGCGCTCGGTGAGCTGGCCGCCTTCATCGTGTCCCACATACCCGGGAGGAGAGCCGATCAGCCGGCTGGTGCTGAATTTCTCCATGTACTCACTCATGTCTACCTGAATGAGGGCTTCTGCCGTGCCGAACATCAGCTCAGCCAGGTTGCGTGCCAGGTAGGTCTTACCCACACCGGTGGGCCCCATGAAAAGGAAGGAGCCGATGGGGCGGCGTGGGTCTTTGATGTCTGCCCGGCTGCGGCGCAGAGCTCGGGAAATGGCGGAGCAGGCGATGTCCTGACCAATAACCTTGCTCTTGAGTTCTTCTTCCATGCGGAGCAGTTTTTCTGTCTCCTTTTCTTCCATGCGGGACAGCGGGATACCGGTCCACTTGGAAACAACCGCCATGATATCATCCTCGGTTACTTCCAGGTAGCTGGAATCCATTTCGTTCTTCCAGCTGGAGACGGAATTGCCGATCTTCTTTTCGAGTTCCTTGATGGAGTCACGCAGGCGGGCGGCTGTCTCAAAGTCTTGCTTGCCGACGGCTTCTGTTTTTTCGGCTTCAAGGCGGCGCAGTTCCTTTTCCTCCCGTTTGATGTCGGCCGGGCGGGTCATGATGGAAACGCGCATGCGGGAGCCTGCTTCATCCATAAGGTCGATTGCCTTATCGGGCAGGAAACGCCCGGTAAGGTAGCGTTTGGAGAGGTAAGCCGCACTTTCAAGCGCCTTCTGCGTGTAATGTACGTGGTGGTGTTTCTCGTACTGCGGGGCAATGCCTTTGAGAATCAGAGTGGTGTCTTCCACAGACGGTTCATTGACCTGCACCTGCTGGAAGCGCCGTTCGAAGGCTGCGTCTTTTTCAATGTGCTTGCGGTATTCGTTGAGAGTGGTTGCGCCGATGGCCTGCATCTCACCGCGGGAAAGCGCGGGCTTGATGATGTTGGAGGCATCCATGGTGCCTTCTGCCGAGCCCGCGCCGATGAGCGTGTGAATTTCATCAATAAAGAGGATGATGTTCTTCTCCTTGCGGATTTCATCCATCACGGCTTTGAGCCGTTCCTCAAACTGGCCACGGTATTTGGTGCCGGCAACCATGAGCGCCATATCCAGTGAAATAAGGCGTTTCCCGATGAGGAATTCCGGCACATCACCCGCGGCAATCTGCTGGGCAAGACCTTCTACAATAGCAGTTTTGCCCACACCAGCTTCGCCCAGTAGCACAGGGTTGTTCTTGGTGCGGCGGCAGAGAATCTGAATCACGCGTTCCAGCTCTGCCTGGCGCCCGATGACGGGATCCATTTCACCGGCAGCGGCTTTAGCCGTGAGGTCGCGTCCGAATGCGCTCAGGGCTGGTGTCTTGGAATTGCTGTTGAATGAAGCGGAATTGTTGCCGGCGGTCTGGCGGTGCAGGAAGGCATTGCTGTCGTCTTCTTCCTCATCGTCGCGCCGGGGGCGGGGGTGTTCCTCGTTGAACGGTTCGTTCGGGCCGGAGTTGCTGCCGCCATCCATGCCGAAGCCCGGGTTGATTTCCTCTATCACACCGCGGCGCACTGACTCATATGTGAGTCCGGCAGACATCAGGCTGTGCCAGGCAAGGCCATCTTCATCGCGCAGCATGGCCAGCAACAGATGCTCGGTACCCACATAGGAATGCTTCAGCTTCTTGGCTTCCTCACCAGCCATGATGAGGATTTTGCGGACACGCGGTGTATAGGGCAGGGAACCTTCAGAGGAGGAAGAGCCGGGAACCACACTCTGCTCAATTTTGAAAGTGAGGTCAGCAATGTCAATACCGGCATTCTCCATAACACTGATGGCCACTCCCTGACCCAGTTTAAGCAGACCGAGCAACACGTGCTCCGCACCAATGAAATTGTGGTGAAAGCGGTCGGCCTCGCGGCGTGCTATGTTAAGAACCTGTTGGGCGCGTGGTGTAAAATTGTTGTTCATACGGTGGTGTCAGAAAAATGGTGAGGGTGGTTGTTGAGAAAATCGCGTGCAGCGGAGGCTCGTTTCAGACAGAGTTCCGGGTCTCCGTTTTCTTCGGCTATGGCGGTGAGGGTGGCTTGCTCCAGACCGAATAAATTGAGCGCAATCAGGATGTCGTGTTCATTCTCTTCCCATTTGATGAGCCCCTGGAGTGTACCCAGACGCAGAAGAGAGACAGCATCCCGCAGTTCCTTGATGCTCAGCCGACGGCAGTTCGTCAACAAGCCATATGCCCGGCTGATGGCATCCTGCAGATACAGCCCGGAATCTGCCAGCAGCTTCCGGCGTACCTGTAATTCACGGCGTACCATGTGGTGTACGACGTCCGTGAAATTTCCCAGCAATTCCTCGATACTGTCCTCAGGCCCGGGAATAGAGAAGAGCACGAAGAGATGCCCGGTGTCATCCTGAGAATCAGAGAAATAGGGCGAAATGCTGACATGCAGCTTTTCGAGCGCCTTGGTGACCTGGTTCATCATGTTCGCAATGGTAAGCCCGGGCAAGTGTAGAATGCAATATAATTGCAGACCATCCCCAGCCTCAGAGGGAATACTGGTAAGGTAGCCGTTCTGAGAAGAGTATGCAAAGTGAAGTTCATTCTGCAACTCATCATCCAGCTGGTCGAGCATAGCTATGCCATTGTCGAAGTTCAGCCCGTTCTGGAATGCGTGTGCCACAAGGTGTTCTTCCTCATTAACCATGAGTAGAACAGGCTTTTTCTGAGGAATGATGATATGGCAGCCGTCTTGTCGCGCAGCCATGCAGGGGGTGAGTTGCTTTCGCGTCAGCAGTGCTCGGCGCTTCCCGTAACTCAGTTCAGTCATTTCGGCATAAAATGCCGTCTTGAAGCCACGCAGATTCCTGATAACCGGCAGTATGGTCTGCGCAACGGCTTCGCGGGATTCCTGAGTACTCCAACCTGGGAAACTATACCCGCTGAGGTTTCGTACCATGCGCACAATACTGCCCAGCACTACGCCTTCCGTGGTGTTGCGGCATGGTTCCCAGAAAAGGGTGGATTTCAGCATGGTATCAAATTTCATGCCTTGTCAGGGGGTAGGGCGTTAATCTGGTCGCGAATTCGCGCGGCGCGCTCATAGTCTTCGCGTTGTACAGCTTGTTGTAATTCCTTCTGGAGCCGGGCTTTTGCGACCGCCGGCGATTCCTCGGTGTATTCATCGTCCAGTTCAGCGGCGGGGTCAAGTTCGCGGGCAAAGACGGTGTAGCAGTCCGGGCAGCCCAGATGTCCGGTGCGGCGGTAATCCTCCACTCCGAATCCACATACCGGACATTTGCTGAGGATGTTGCGAACAGCGGCGGTCTTGGGCCCGGCTTCAGCCTGTGTGAGTTCTCGCACGAGTTTATCGACCCGGTTCTTGAACTCTTCCGGGAAAAACTTTTCAGCAAAAGTAAGAGACTGGGGGTCAAACAGACCCTTAGCACGGGCACAAGCCTCGCACAAGGCAAGCTCTGAGACCTGCCCGTTCACTATCTGCGTCAGGAACATGGACGCACGTTTGCCGCATATCTGGCACTTCTTCACGCCACCAGACTACACCAGAAAGCCTCTGTTTTCCAGAAATCTGCGCGTCTTTCTGTGTCAGCAGACCCGCAAACCAACCCAATGCAGAGTTGACGCCGGGGCGCCGACATGGTAAAGTCACCCAGCATCATGTCCGAAACGCCACAGCAGAACATTCATCTGATGAGTGATATACTGGCCAGCCAGGTGGCTGCCGGCGAAGTGGTGGAACGCCCTGCATCTGTTGTTAAGGAATTGGTGGAAAATAGTATAGATGCAGGAGCCCACAGTATCCGTGTGGAAGTTCGCCGAGGTGGCGTTTCGCTTATCAAGGTGACGGATGATGGCTGCGGTATGAGTCGCGAGGATGCCGCATTGTGCCTGCAGCGCCACGCTACCAGTAAGCTTGTGCAGGTGGAAGATTTATTTGCCATCCGCCAGCTCGGATTTCGCGGCGAAGCATTACCCAGCATAGCTTCGGTGTCTCATTTATCACTGACCACCCGCCGGAGTCAGGACGTTGAGGGGTGGACACTCTCTTGCGAGGGTGGCGTGGAGAATCCTCTCATGAATGCCGGGTGTGCTCCAGGTACGGAAATCAGCGTCAGTAACCTGTTCTTTAATACGCCAGTGCGCCGCAAGTTCCTTAAAAGCGATGAGACTGAGGCGGGGCATGTGGAACACCAGGTGCGGCTGCATGCCCTGGCTTTTCCCGAAATCCGCTTCATTTTTGTTCGCGATGGTCAGCTGGTCTTCGATGTACCTGGCACGCATGACCTGCGGCAGCGCATAGCCGATTTCGTAGGACGCGAGACCGCCGGTCAGCTCATGCTCATACGTCCCACAGAAGCTCCCGGGGTGCGCGTAAGCGGCTATCTGATGCCTGTTTCTGCCGCCCGCCGGAATCGCCGCATGCAGTATGTGTTCCTGAACGGACGCCCCATTGAGGACCAGATTATCAACCGGGCGGTGCGCGATGGTTACGGTGGATTCCCGCCGGGGTTGCATCCTGCGCTTTTCCTGTATCTTGAAGTTGAACCTGCGCTGGTGGACGTAAACGTGCACCCGGCCAAGCGTGAAGTGCGTTTCCGACGTCCGGCAGAAGTGACACTCGCCATTATGGATGCCGTAGCGGCTACGCTGGCTGCGCATGCACGGGGCGAGGAACAGCCCACGCCGCAACAGCTACCCCAGACGGCGCCAGTTGTAAGTGTGTCTCCGGTTCCTCTGCCGCAGCGGAAGCTTGACCCCGTTTCTCCGCCTGTGCCGCGTAAAGAAGCGGCCGCTCCGCGCCCGATACTGGAATTAAAACCATTAGTCACACCCCGCCAGCAGGAGCTGGAATTACCTCCGGCTCCGGTACCTGTGGTGCAATCTGTTGCTCCGGCTCCGACGGTGAATCTGCCGAACTTCCGGCACATCGGCACGCTGCACAACCAATACGCCATTTTTGAAAACAAAGAGGGCATGGTGCTCATGTCTCCGCGGGCGGCTCGCGAGCGTATCATTTTTGAGAGGTTGCAGGAAAGCCACCGACACCCGCTCACCTCACAGCGCCTGCTTGTGCCGGAATTGCTGGAGCTTGATACCCGGGATATGGGCATTGCAAAGGAAATCTCACCGCAGCTGGAGCAGGCCGGATTCCAGGTTTCCCCTTTTGGCCGGAATACGTTACGCCTGGAGGCCGTACCCGCTATTCTTCCGCTGCGTAAAGCTGCCGATTTTGTACAGGAACTTCTGCGCGTATTTACCAGCGGAGAGGTGAAGCTGGTGCGTAACCGCAGCCCCTTCGAACACTTTGCCCGTCAGTTGGCAAAACAATATGCAAGCCAGGAAGATATGGATGTGTACCTGCGCAATCCCATGCCATTGCTGGCTGCTTTGCTGGAGTGCGAAATCCCCTATTGCAGCCCTGGCGGCAAGAGTACATTGCTACCTTTCCCCATGTCGGAGCTTAACCGCCGCTTCCAGTCGTAGGTTATTTAGTCCATTACAGGAATCTTGGCTTGCAATTTGAATCTGACGGCGTATAATATCCGGGCGTATTCTGCATGAGAAAATGGCTCTACATCACCGGATTATCACTTGCGCTGGGAAATATTCTCCCAGGGCAGGCGCAGGAGGTGCTGGAGCTGGATGCACCTGCGCAGTCAGCAGAAGCGCAGGCTCTTGGCCAGGCGTTCCTGAAAACGGTCAATGAAATGTGGTTCCTGTTATCCGGTATCAGCAACAAGGAAGACGCCGACAATGCAGCGGCTGATTTCATTGCCCTGGTGCGCCTCACCTATGAACTTGATAACAAGTTGAGCCAGATGCCGCTGGTATCTCCCGGAGCGGAATGCATGGGCATGATGGATGGGGTGCAGATGCGTATTCTGGAAACGCTGGATGATATGCATGGCGAATTCCTGACTCTTTGCCGGGTGAATTGTTACGGTTCCAAGCGACTCAGCAAGGCATTTGAAGAAGCGGTCAATATGGGCATGTTTGCCGAAACGGATGTGGAATTGCTTGAGGATGCACCTGCAAAACCTCTTACAGAGGAGGAATCTGCCAACGAAATCAGACGCATTGAACGGCTTCTGAAGCCCGATAGCGAGGTGCTCAGAATACTCGAAAGCGTAAAGGATGTAAAAACGGCCTCCAAAGCAGCCCCGGAGCTCATATTGCTGACGCAGCGTTTCCGCACGCTGGTTCCCATTGGCGAAATGGGAAAACGAGCCTTTACCCCCGCCACTGCTATGCAGGCCAGGGAAGCCATGACCCCCATCGAACCCGTGCTCTGGGCGATTCGCAGCGAGATTGTGCGCATTGCTGCGCTGCCTGGGTATGAAGAGGAAACCTACGATATTTTTTCAGATGCACTCGATGCTGTCTTCGAATCACTTGGCAACACACATTGCCATTTGTTCGAGTCTGTCTTCGATGCCTCTTTCCGCGCAGATCTGGAAGCTGCGCTTCAGGAAAACATCATTTCAACTAAATAAAACCACCGCATATGCCTGTTTCAGATTATCTCGTGACCATTGGTCTGGAAGTCCACTGCCAGATTAAGACGGAAACCAAAATGTTCTGCTCCTGCAAAGCCGGCTTCGGCTACGAGCCCAACACCAACGTATGCCCTACGTGTCTGGGTATGCCCGGGGCTCTTCCTGTGCTTAACAAATATGCTATTGAACGTACTGTCCTGACAGGCATGATGCTGGGCTGCAGCACGCCTCCCGTCTCCAAGTGGGATCGCAAGAACTACTTCTACGCCGACATGCCCAAGAACTACCAGACCAGCCAGCTGGACCTGCCGCTCTGCATTGGCGGTGAAGTGCCGCTGTATGCATGGGCGTACCCGGCAGACTGCAAGGTGAAGGCAGATGGCCCGGTGGTGCGCACGGTGAAGCTGGACCACATTCACCTGGAGGAGGATGCCGCCAAACTGACTCACTACAACGGATATTCGCTTGTAGACTACAACCGTGGCGGCACTCCTCTCATGGAAATTGTCTCTGCTCCGGATCTGACCAGCCCGGAGGAAACGTATGCGTATCTGAAGAGCTTGCAGCAGATGATGATATGTGCCGGTATTTCTGATGCCGACATGGAGAAGGGGCAGATGCGCTGCGACGTGAATGTATCCCTGCGGCCCAAGGGACAGAAGGAACTGGGGGCTAAGATTGAGATGAAGAACATCAACTCCATGTCTGCTGCCCGCCGCGCTCTGATTTATGAAATCCACCGCCAGGCTGAGGAACTGGATATGGGCATTGCCCAGGTGCAATCCACCCGGCGCTGGGATGATACGCTGGGTGAGAGTATTGTGATGCGCACCAAAGAAAATGCGCACGACTACCGTTACCACACCTGCCCGGATCTGATTCCGGCGCACACAGCCCCCATTGTGGAGAAGGTCAGAGAGGAACTGCCGGAACTGCCGGATGCCTTGCACGCCCGCCTGCAGAGCATCTACGGTCTGCCTGTGGCCGATGCCAATACGCTGGTGGGCGATTTCAAACTTTGCCGCTATTTCGAGGAAGCAGCCCAGGGTAGCAAGTTCCCGCGCAAGGTAGCAAACTGGGTCATCAACAACCTCACCTCGGTGCTGGCGGAAAAAGAACTCAGCATCGAAACCTGTCCGCTTGCTCCCAAGGCTTTGTCCGGGCTGGTAGACATTATTGAGGATGGTCTCGTTTCCAACAACCAGGCTCGCGAGGTCCTGGATAAAATGTGGGATTCCGGCATGAGCGCTGCTGAAGCTGCCGATGCCATGGGCTTTAAGAAGACGGATACAAACGCTCTGGATGCCGTGGTTGCTCAGGTGCTGGACGAAAACCCGGATATGGTCGCCATCGTGAAGGGTGGCAACATGAAACTCATCAATGCGCTGACCGGCAAGGTCATGAAGGTGAGCAATCCTAAGCCCAATCCCAAGATGGTGACAGAAATCATCCTGGCCAAGCTCGGGCTCTGATACATTCTCCATTAAATAGGGATGATGCGTTCGCCCTTCCTGCAAAAGAAAACCACCTGAGATTTCTCAGGTGGTTTTCTTTACCACGCGCAGCCGGGATGCTGCGCATTTTTGCTTTTCTATTTATTCCTGGTCTTCTGCAGGAAGATGTTGCTGCAGGAAGTCGAGCAGGTAATCAGGGGTCAGCAGCTCGCTGGTCACCACCGGTTCCTTGCCGGGAATGTAGAGAGCGTTGACCGGAACAGAACTGCGGTTGAGCTTGCGCATCTCGGCGTCAATCTTCTCATTCGGAGCCGTCTTGTCGGCGCGCATCAGCACTACGCCTGCCTCCTGCATGGCTGCATACACCTCATCTGTATAGGCCACTTTCTTGTTGGCCTGGCAGGTGGCGCACCACTTGGCGGTGAAATCCACATATACCGGGGTGTCGTTCTCCAGTGCTTCCTGCATGGCCGCGGGAGTCCATTCCTCCCACTCCAACTGGTTTTCAGAGGGGGAGTAGGGGCGGGCGCCCCAGAAGCCGGACGCTGCGAGAGTGAGAGCCACGATAAAGCCGATAGTACGGGTGCTCATCGGCCGAAACGGCAGGCACCAGCGTCCATATACCCAGAACGCGGCACAGAACACCACCAGAGACATATTCACCCACATGGTATCATTGCTCTCGCTGGCTGGCCAGAAAGCAAGGTACACATACAGCATCCAGGCGGCCGCGGCAAAGAGCAGGAAAGAAAGCCCCTGCTTCAGGGATTCCATCCATTCGCCGGGCTGGGGCAGGCGCTGTACCAGAGCAGGGAAGAGTCCGAGCACAATGTAGGGGAACGAAAGCCCCAGAGCCATGAAGGTGAGCGCCACGGTCATCCATACGCCGGGCAGTGCCATGGCTGCGGGCATGGCGGCTCCCAGGAATGGTGCACTGCAAGGTGTTGCCACAACGGTGACAAAGAAGCCCTGGAAGAATGAACCCAGCAGACCTTCCTTGTTCTGCACGCCCTGACCTGCACCAGTGATGCCGGCTCCGATTTCGAATACACCGTACATGCTTAATCCCAGCACCAGCAGAAGCAGAAGGATGGCGTACACAATCCAGGGATTCTGCATCCACTCTGCCCAGCTGCGCGTGGAGGACCCTGCGTCATTCCAGAGGGTGGAGAACCACTGAGTCCACGGCACTTCAGCCAGCGTGCCCAGGTTGGAGAAGATAATCATGAGCGCCGAGATAATCCAGAAAGACACCAGAATACCCAGCACGAAAATCATGGAATGAGTGAATACCTTGCGGCGGCTGCCGCCGCCCATCTGTACAAAGCTCATCACCTTAAGACCGATGACCGGGAACACGCAGGGCATCAGGTTCAGGATGAGACCGCCGATGAAGAGGGAAAGGCAGAGAGCGGCGAGCCCTTCCGGCATTCCTGACTCTGCTGTGGCAGGGGCTGCAGCGCCGAAGGCGGTGCTGATGCTGCTGTGCTTGTCGCCATATACCAGCAGACCTTCCAGCTGTGCGAGGGGCTTGCCGACGCTGGCTTCATCCCTGACCGGGTACATGGGGTCGCTGTTGTCGTTGCGTGTGAGGGCGAGCGTGTAGCTGCCATTGCCATTGTCGGTGAGCGTCTGGGCAGCTGTGGGCGCGATGCTGTTATCGGCAGAGAAGAAATATGCAGAAGTGAGCCCGGGGTCAGCAGTAAAGCTGATGCTTACGCTGTTGCCGCTCTGGGTGGCAGTTGCAGTAGTGGGAGTATCGCCTAATCCCTCGACCTTGGTCTGCTCGCCAGCCCATACCGGGTTCGGCTGGGCATCCCCGGCGCTCATCTCTATGGAGACGGTCTGGGTTTCAGGGGGATTGCAACCTTCATCTGAGCAGGTCTGTGCTGTGGCAGACATGGAAAAACTTGCTTTTGCAGGAGCGTTTGCCGCAGGGGTGATTTCCCACACTACGATAACATTTTCGTACGTATATGCCACGCCCAGCACACCTTCGTGCTTGTGGGGTACCTGCCAGTATGGACCTTTGACGCTGAACCCATCCGGGGCTGTCAGTTCTGCCGTCATGGCTTCGCCCACGGTGCCGGGATTGCGCCAGTACGCATGCCAGGGCGCTGTGATATCTGTACGCAGCGCCATGTAGAACGGCTTGCCGGGTGCGTAGCTTGTCACACTCGGCGCGTAGGATACATTCATGGTAGATGGCACATCCAACCCGAACATGCCCTCCATCTGCGCGAAACTTTGTCCGCAGCAGAGAAGCACCGCTATTGCAAGATTGCGAAAGATGTTCATGGGTTGTATCTTACCACAACAAGCTGATCACTTGCAAGCCAACAATTTAATCGTCGGCCAGCAGGTCACGCATGGAAGCAAAGAAATCGGCGCATTCGTCCTCAGATGCGGGGGTTTTCATCAGCTTGTCGTAGTCCACGAACTCGTACATGTGTTTGGGAATTTCGTGGATGAAGCTGGAGGGCTGGCAGCGTTCCTCCTGACCATAGCGGCTGCGTTTGGCGCAGTAGGTCATGGTCAGACGCTCGCGGGCACGGGTGATACCCACGTAGAACAAGCGGCGTTCCTCGTCCAGACTCCCTTCGTCCACCGAGCGGGTGTGGGGCAGCAGCCCTTCTTCCACGCCCACGATGTAGACCTGCGGGAACTCCAGCCCCTTGGCGGCATGCATGGTGATGAGGCACACGCCGCTCTTGCTTTCAATGTCGTCTTCATCGCGGCTGTCATCCAGACAGATACCAGCCAGGAAATCGGTCAGTTTATGTCCGGGCAGCCAGTACTGGCGCAGAGCCACCTTGATGTCATCAATGGCTGACTGCCGCCGCATTTTCTCCTCTTCGGTCTTGCAGTTCTTGGCTATGTATTCTTCGTAGCCGGTTTCGTTCAGGAAATCCTGGAGAATGTCCACGAAGGGGCGCTCGCTGGCAGTAAACTCGGTCCCGTAGCGGGTAACCATTTCGGTAAAGGCTTCTATACTGTTCTGGGAGCGGGTGGAGCATTCGCTCAGAAAGGAGATATCCACCAGCGTAGCCCAGAGACTCTTTTTGTGTTCGCGGCTCCAGTCAATGGCAAATGAGGCCGTAGTGGTGGAAATGCCGCGAGGTGGCGTGTTGAGCACACGCAGCAGGTGCAGGTCGGCATCCGGGTTATCCATCATCTGCAGATAGCTCAGCAGGTCTTTCACCTCGCGGCGGTCGAAAAAGCTCTTGGTACCCACCATGCGGTAGGGGATGTGGCGTTCGCGCATGGCCATTTCCAGTGCGCGGCTCTGTGCATTGGCGCGGAAGAGGATGGCAAAGGCTTCCCATGGCAGGTTCTGTCGGGCGCGCAGCTGGTCAATCTCATCAGCAATGAATTCGGCTTCTTCCTGTGAGCCGGGCATGGCCATGAGTCGCACGGGGTATTCGCCCTCCTTGTTGGTTCGCAGCGTTTTGTCTCGGCGTCCTGCGTTGTTGCGGATGAGGATATTGGCGCAGTCGAGCACCTGCCTGGTGCAGCGGTAGTTCTCTTCGAGCTTGATGACCGTGGGGTTCGGGAAGAAACTTTCAAAATCGAGGATGTTGGAAATCTGTGCGCCGCGCCAGCCGTAGATAGACTGGTCATCGTCACCCACCACGCATACGTTATGCTCAGGACCCACCAGCTGTCGCAGCAGACTCATCTGCAATGAATTGGTGTCCTGGAACTCATCTACTGTGATATAGGAGAACCGCTTGTTCCATTTCTCATGCACGGTAGGGTAGCAGCGCAGCAACCGCTCGGTGAGGATGAGCAGGTCATCGAAATCTACAGCATTCTGGGCTTTCAACTCCCGCATGTACGCCTTGGATACGGCGGCTATGAGGGTGTCCTCTATGTTGTCTATATCCAGCCCGTTGTTGCGCACTCGCGACATTTCCGCCAGTACCTGTGCAGGTTCCAGCTTCTCGCGCCGGGCTCCATACTCCATGATGAGACGCTTCAGCAGCCCGCTCTGGTCGCTTCCGGTGTATATGGAAAAGTTTTCCTTGTATCCCAGACGGCCGATATCCTGCCGCAGAATGCGCACGCAGAGCGAGTGGAAGGTGCAGACGGTCATCTGACGGGCAGCTTTGCGCTCAACAAGCCCGGCTACGCGGTCTGCCATCTCATTGGCAGCCTTGTTGGTGAAGGTAAGGGCAAGAATGCCGCGCGGATTCACGCCCTTTGCAATCATGTTGGCTATGCGGCAGGTGACGGTGCGTGTCTTACCTGTGCCGGCACCTGCAAGAATGAGAACCGGACCGTTGAGCGTCTGCACCGCTTGTTTCTGAGCGGCGTTCAGGCTGTTGATGTCGAATTTTTCTGCCATGATTCGAAGCGCGGCAAGAGCGTAGCAGATTCCGCTTTCCTATACAAGCTCATTCTGGTTTTTCATCATCCTTTGTTATACTATTTGAAAAATTCAAATAAAAACAAAAAGCTGGTGCGCTAGGTAAATGTACAGGCACAACACCTTGTCTCCCGGAATTATGAACAAGAACTTTTATAAAGTGATGTTAGTTTGCAGCGTGGTCAGCCTCAGTCTCTGCAGTTGCGACCATGTGAGTTTCATACATAACCTGAGCGCTCATTGTGCAGCGCTGCCCGTAATACACCGCCCTGTCGTGCACAAAGAAGTTGTGCACAGGGAAGTGGTGGTACACCACAAGCCCGCTCCTGAACCGGTAGTCGTCGTACACAATTCTTCGCCTCAGCCCAGGCCGGTGGTGCACCATAAACCGTCTCAGCGGCCGAAGCCAGTAGCACAGCATAAGCCGGCGCATAATCATAAACCCATGGCACAGCATAAGCCGGTGCATAATCATAAACCCATAGCACAGCATAAGCCGCAGAACAATAAAAAGCCTGTGGCTCAGAATAAGGGTAAAGAAAAGCGCCCAGGCTCTCGACGCGCCTGATGTATCACATGAACCTATAACTCAGATTCAGAACCATGAACAAGAAATTACTTAAAGTGAGCCTCCTCATGGCCGTAGCAGCCCTTTGCCTGAGCAGTTGCCATTGCCTGCATCACCACCATAGCCACGGTTTTTACCACGGCGGCGGACATCACCATCACAGGAGTCACCACCATGGCTGGCGTTAAGTTCATATGTACAGCAAATGACTTTATGTCGCGGTATTGATGAGCTTCTGGAGTTCATTCATTTCCTGCATGAGGGCTGCGGCTTCTTCGAGCGAAATACCGGGTGTATTGACACGGGAGCGCAGCTGGTCCACATTGGCCTTGATGGCAGACAGAGCGGCATTAGCGCAGGTGGAATCTACGGTGATGTGGATGTTGGGAATATCCACCGGAGAGTGCTCGAATGTACGCAAAGCTGCAGCCTGTTCCGGCGGGAGTTTGGCAATGAACGACTGCCAGGCTTCCTCATTGCCGGGGGTAGGCAGGGATTCCATGAAACGCTGGAGCACCACGCCGCCGGAAAGCCAGCGGATGGGTTCCTGAAGTTCTTCAATGCGCTCCAGCAGCAGGGACTGAGCTTCGGCATTGACCGCAGCCAGGAAAAGGAGGTCGTGAATAGCGCGGTGCAGGGTAATGGGGACCACGCGCACGGGTGCATCCTGCATCAAGTCGCTGGTGCTCATTTCTTCCTCTTCCCCGGGTTCCCATACGGGTTCAGGCTGCGGGCTCTGTGGCGCAGTTTTCCGGGTGCGGATGATTCCTTCGACTGTTTCCCGCAGGGATTCCAGGCCTGTGTTTAAACGGGTTGCTAAATCAGCAACGGCTACATCGCGGCGGTTGCGGTCAGTAATTTCGGCAGCTAAATCGGCCATGCGGGGAATAAGCGCAGCACGGGCATTCGCATCACCTTGAATCATACCGAGTTCCTGGCCTGTACGCACTTCCAGATACGGGCGGGCGGTGTCGATGGCTTCGCGCAGAGCCTCCGGACCTTTGCTGCCGATGAGGGAGTCAGGGTCTTCTCCCGGTGGCAGGCTGGCGTGGTATACCTCCAGCCCTGCGGCTGCGAGTTTGCGGAAGGTTTTTTCGCTGGCCTTGATGCCGGCGTTGTCACCATCATAGCAGAGAATAGCCTTTTTGGCGTACTTTCGGAGGATTCTGGCATGTTCATCGGTGAACGCTGTGCCAAGCCCCGCCACGGCATTACGGATATCGGCTTTTTCGTGGCAGGCAATCACGTCGAGCTGCCCCTCACAGACAACCACGCACATGCCCGCCTTGCCGATGGGACCGGTAGCTTTATAAAGCCCGAAGAGAAGCTCACCTTTGTGGAAGGCTGCAGTATCTGCCGTGTTCACGTATTTGCGCGGATCCTGTCCCTCCTGGATAATGCGACCGGAAAATCCCACCACTTCGCCACGCACATTGTGAATGGGGAACATGAGTCTGTCCTTGAATACTGGGTAGAGACCTCGCTGTCCACGGCCCAGCAGGTATGCTTCTGCCAGCAGCCGGTCATCCATGCTGCGGGATTGGGCAAGCCGGGCAAACTCGTGAAACTCCGGCGGGGCCCAGCCAAGCTGCCAGGCTCGGGCAATTTCAATGCCGAAACCTCGTTTTTTCAGATACTCGCGCACATGTCCGGCGGCGGCGTCCCGGCAGAGTTTGCGGTGGTAATAATCGGTTGCCAGGGTGTTGACTTCCACCACGCGGGCGCGCATGCGGCGCTGGCGGGCCATTTCCGGGTTTTCCTCTTCCTCGATGACCGGAATACCGTTCATGTCAGCCAGGCGGCGCAGAGCGGTAGGGTAATCGAGGTTTTCGAACATCATGATGAATTTGATGGCATCGCCCCCCACACCACAGCCGAAGCAATGGAATGACTGTCGCGCCGGATTCACATGAAACGAGGGTGTTTTTTCGCTGTGAAACGGGCAGCATGCTTTCCAGGAGTTACCTGCGCGGCGCAGCTGCACGTAGCGCCCCAGAAGCTCCACGATATCGGCAGAGTCCTTAATGCGTGCGGCACATTCCTGGGTGATTCTCGCCATGATTTCAAGCCTGAGTGAGGGAGCGGAGATGCTCTTCGAATCCAGGGTAGGAGGTGTTGATGCTGTGGCAGTTGAGTAGTGTAGTTTCTCCATCCGCATTCAATCCTGCCATGAGGAAGCTCATGGCAATGCGGTGATCTCCGAAGCAATCCATGGTTGCGCCGTGCAGAGGCGCACCGCCGGTAATCTCCATACCATCCGGGAACTCTTCCACCTGCGCCCCCATTGCGCGCAGATTGCCCACAACTGTGGCGATGCGGTCGCTCTCCTTGACTCGCAGCTCGGCTGCGTTGCGGATACGCGTAGTGCCTTTTGCAAAAGCAGCAGCTACTGCCAGCACGGGAATTTCATCGATGAGATTCGGAATTTCGGCTTTCAGCACCTCTGTAGCGGTAAGCTGCTGCGGAGCGTAAACGGTGATATCCCCAAAAGGTTCGCCGCAGTCTGTGCGGTTGGAGATACGGATATCCGCCCCCATGCGGCGCAGTACGGTGATGATGGCGTCCCGGGTGGGATTGAGTCCGACGTTGAGCAATGTGAGCATGCTGCCCGGCACGATGCTGCCGGCTACCAGCCAGAAAGCAGCGCTGGAGATATCACCCGGAACGGTGATATCCTTGTTGGTGGGGACAACCGGACCGTCAACGGCGATATCAAGCCCATCTTCAGACACGGAGCAGGGGATACCGAAATGCTCGAACAGACGCTCCGTGTGGTCACGGGTGATAGCAGGCTGGTGTACAGAAGTACGCCCCTCCGCCAGCATACCGGCCAGCAGCACTGCACTTTTCACCTGGGCGCTGGCCATGGGTAAATCGTAGTGTATGGGGGTCAGTTTGCCTCCCTCAATTTCCAGCGGCGCACAACCGGGCTTTTCTCCACATGCGGCAATGCGTGCACCCATGCTGCCCAGCGGGTCAATGATGCGTTTCATGGGGCGGGAGCTCAGCGATGCATCGCCGAACATGCGGCTGCGGAAAGGAAGGGATGCCAGCACGCCCGCCATGAGTCGCATGCCTGTGCCGCTGTTGCCGCAATCAATATCTCTTGTGGGGGCAGTGGGGCGCATGCCTGTACCGGTAAGCGAAAAGTTCTGCGGGCAATCACTGTTTTCCACGATGGCCCCGAGTTGTTGCATGGCCCGCAGGGTGTTCACGCAGTCTTCGCTGCAAAGGAAATTACGCACCTGCATAGTGCCATTACCCAAAGCCCCCAGAATGGCCACGCGGTGGGAAATACTCTTATCGCCAGGTACGGTGAGGGTGCCCTTCAGTCCTTTAGCGGCGCGGGAAACAGTGATGCTGTTACTTGACATGAATTTTGATGTGTTTCTGTTGCATCCCTTCTTTTATGAGGGTATCGAAAAAAGTGTTAACCCCGATTTCTCGCTGCGCGCTGATGATGGCGGTGCGCAGGGTCTCACGGCATTCATCCAGCGATGGCGTGTATGCCGGAGTAACAGGACCGGGCAGTACCACATGCCAGCCCCACTTGCTTTTAACCAGACTCGGGCATCCTGCAGGCAGGGCTTGTTCCCCGAAGAGATTCAGCTCCGGCAGTGTGATATGGGCATCATCATAGACGGTGCCCAGGTTACCGCCTCGTTGCGCCGTGGCTGTGTCATCACTCATCTCTGCTGCCAGTTCCGCAAAGCCTTCGCCTGACTCCAGCCGTGACATCACCAGTTCACCCGCGCGGCGTGCATCATCATCGCTGCGGTGCAGTGTGGATATGAAGATGTGCTTCACCGGGCGACTGGCTGGTATGGTGAGTTCGTCTTTGATTAACTTGTAGTGGGCCATAATGGCGGCATTATCCACCTGCGATTGGGGTGCCAGATTCCGTTCCAGCAGTGCCAGTTCCATCTGTCGGGCTTCCACCTTGTCTGTAAACTGCCTCCGTGTGTATCCCTGGGAGGCAAGTTGTTGTTCAAAGAGAGCATCGTTTCCTGCCCGGGTGGACAGCTCTTGAACGAATTTCGCGGCAGCTGCGCGATCATGGGGTAACTGGTTGTCATTATAACGGGTTCGAAGACGCAGCAGCGAGGCTCGCACCAGATCCATCATCATGGCGATATTGACCTTATCCTTGCCAGAAATGGCTTCCTGCTCGACCTTATGGCGCGCAAGCTGAGCGTGCGATATGCGCTCTCCATACACAACAGCGGCAGCCTCTGCTGACAGTTTATCCTTGTGCAGAAAACCATACATGGGTCCGCGCAATAACCATAAATCAAGAATCAAGTAACCAAGGGTTGTGCCGATGATTGCCGATTTCAGAACAAAGATTCTGGCAGATGTCCACTTCACGGTGCCAGTTTACTCTTACCCGGCTTTTTTTGCAAACAAAAAGCTTGTCACGCTCGCGTACAAAAAGCACCCCGCAGAATCTCTGCGGGGTGCCCGAAAAGAAATGGTTCAAAACCGATTAGAAGTTCTCTGCTTCCGTCAGCGTGGCAGGGGAGGCCGGAGATGCCGCTTCCTCTGCGGGGGCAGGGGCTGCGGGTGTTTCTGCTGCGGGAGCGGCAGGCACTTCTTCGGCCGGGGCAGGCAGAGGCTCTTCTGCGGCGTCATCGGGCTGAATTTCCAGGCCCTGCTGCTGGAGCTGCTGCATAATCTCGGGGGGAAGCTGCTGCAGGGAACGGGCGTTCATATCGGGCTCGGGAGCCTTGGTGATGCTGTTGAGCGTAATGGTGAACACAAGCGTGCTGTTGTTGCCGATGGGGGCAGGTCCCTGGGGACCGTATGCCAGTTCGGAGGGAATGCACACTTCCCAGGTGGAACCAACGGGCATGAGCTTCAGGGCTTCAGAGAAACCGGGCACCACGCGGTCGATGGGCATATCGATGGGAGCGGGGCTCTTGTCGAATACGGTTCCGTCGATAAGCTTGCCCTCATAGGTCACGTTGCAGATAGCACCCTCGCCATCTACGGCGGGGTCATACTTGCGACCTTCGCTGGGGGTGATGACGGTGTAGAGCAGGCCGCTCTCGGTCTTGGTCACGCCTTCACCCTTGGCATATTCCTCCTGGTAAGCTTTGCCTGCAGCGAGGTTGGCCTCTGCCTTAACGGCTTCGCGCTTCTGCATGGTCAACACAAAGGCATTCATGCCGGCCTCAATCATGGACTGGTCCATGCTGGGCTGCTGGCCGGTAAGACTATCCTGAAGAGCCTGGAAGAAGGTGTCCTTGTCGAAGTCATCGGCCGTAAGGGTGGTTGCGCCGGCAGAAACTTCCTGACCGAAGCGGTAACCGATGAAATAGGAGAATGCCTTTTTGGCGTCCTCTTCAGAAATAGTAGTGGCAGTTACGGGTGCACCGGCAGCCTGTGCGGCCTCAGCGGCGATGACGGCTTCTGCAGGGGCAGGGGTGGTCACCGGCACTTCCTGGTTGCTCTGGGAGAAGCAGTAGGTAGTGGTGGCGCCAGCAATGGCCAGACCGGCCAGAATCATGATGTACGTCTTTTTCATATGCGTGATGTACTGTTGTCGACTATGTGTCTACTATGAATACGCAGGAAAGTCAAGAATCTTGCGTGTTCATCGTGTTTTGTTGGGTGTCATGCCTTACTTATGTTTGAAAAGCGGCGTGAATCCAATACTCCAGTCTAGATGATAGCCAGGGTATGGTTGTTCAATAATGATGGTGTTTTCCCCTTTTTTCAGATTTAATTCAGTCGGTCCGAGCATCCACCACACCTCTTCCAGATCCAGCGGATTTTCGAAGCCCCATATTTTTCTTGGTTCGGTTCGTTGCCCCGCCAGCTTGTAAACGCGAGGGTTGCGGACTTCCTTGCCGTTAATCCAGACTTTGGTCCCCGCCTGGCTCCATTGCCCATTTTGAGGGACACCAGTCCACCGGCGGTTGGAGCGTTCCGGAGCATCAAAGCCAATCATGAATGGGTATTTGCCGTCCTTATTCACTTTGATAGTGGTTATAGCCCATACGGTTACTCCTGTCTTGGCGGTACGATACAGTCCTTGGTTTCCAGAACCGTCGCGCGTGCGGAAATAGATGTTTGACCCATGCACCTGGCGAGTGGTAAGCCCCTCAAGCTTTCCTTTAAGAACAGCTTCGCGCAGTTTGTCTGCATCGGTTGAGGGCTGCGGTTCCACCAGTGTCCAGCTCAGTGTGCTTTCTGTCCACATGGGGAAGTCTTCTCCCTTGAAAATGGTTTTAGCAATGCTGGCCATACGTTTCTGGAAAAGGTGATATGCCTTGCCTGGTTCTGTGTCAGGCGCTGGCAAATCAGGCACAAAAGCGTCGCCCTCGCCATCGCCGCCGCACCAGCCGCGTTCCACCATGGCACACATTGAGGGCCACATGTTGCACATGCCGGGAATCCATTCCTTCTTATCCACCCTGCCATCCGGCCAGATTCCCAACACCACACCGAGTGCCTGATCACTGCCCTTTGCTTCGCCACACGGACGCATGAAGAAATAGCGACGCACCATCATGGCCGGAGGATAGACATTCGAATAGCCGACTGCGTAGTCCAGAGTACGCCCCGTAAGGTTCGAAAGCGATTTTACGCATCCGTTATACCCCTCGGCCCAGCGTTTCTGAATGGAGTCTGCATGAACTTTGAGATCGTGACCACCAGCCCATTGGGCGTGGTCTCGATCGTGTGCTTTGATGGTTTCGCATGCCATGTTGACAAACTGCTCAGCATTGGCAATTTTACATTCGTCTGCACCGAAACTGACCCATGGGCAGACATTCCTGGGAATTTCCTGGCAGAATTCATTGATGAGGTCGGCGCATATCTTCATGCCTTCTGGCGATTCCATGTTGAATCCGAAAGCTTTGCTGAAATATTTGCTGTGCCCGGGCATATCCATTTCCGGGAGAATCTGCACCCTGCGAGCATGGGCATATTCGAACAAATCAAGAATTTCTGCGTATGAGTATGTATCCTTGTGGTCTCGTTCACGAGTCTTTTCCTCATTCAGCACCGGGTATTTCTTACACTGGATTCGCCAGCCGTGGTGGTCGGTGAGATGCCAGTGAAATAAATTGACTTTTAACCGAGAGGCAAGGTCAATTTCTTTCTTTAACCGTTCGATGCTGCGGAAATTGCGTCCGGAATCCTGCATGAAGCCTCGGTAGCGGAATGCAGGCCAGTCTTTTATGGTACATTGAGGCAGCATTTTCTTGCCTTGGACGAGCTGCCTGAGCGTCTGGAGTCCATAAAAGAATCCGGAGATTCTTTTTGCTTCAATTGTAATTTGTTTATCTTGAACGGTAAGAATGTAACCTTCTTCTTTCTGCTCATTTGTCAGTTTTGAGCCGGCGTCCTTCAGCTGGACTGTAAGTTTGCCTTTTGCTGAGCCTTTAATATCCTGCAGCAGTCCCTTCCACGCAATCTTAATGGATTTCAGCTTGACTGCTTTACCTTTAAGTTCCCAGTTTTTCGCACTGGGAAGCTTGATTGTATCTTTTTCCCAGCTCACTTCCCGGGGAAAGGGAATCAGAGCATTGGGTGCTTTTTCCTCTAGTTGTAAATCGTGTGGAGATGTCCATTCTGCGGTGGATACACCGCTGAAAAATATAAAGAGAGAAAGAAGCTTAACGAATCTTAACATAGCATCACATTATCACAGGATGCTGCAGCACGCAATAAAATTATAGATGAAAGCAGGGCAAAACCAATGGAAGGGTTCTCGTGAGTAAGCCCTGAAAACTTGCTGCACGACACCATTTGAACTTGCCAAGCCGGTGCAGGAATGGCAGAATACGTGCATGGCACGCTTCGGAAAACTCATCATCTTTTCTCTGTTGGCTTTTGCCTCAGTCTTTACTGCGTGCCAGCAACAGGGGGGGAATTCCTATCTCCGTACCCCCAGGGCTGTGCGATTCAAGACAGTGGCAACACCGCTTGTTCAGCGTAGTATAGCCAGGCTTGCCAGAGAAGTGAACATCAAGGTGCGCATTATGCCGTCTAATTCCCGCCAGCGTCGCGGAGCCCGCCGGTTAAATCCCGCTTTCATCACAATTCACAGCACAGCAAACCATTCACCTTCATCTACCGCCATGCAGCACTCCCGCGCACTTTGCCGCGGTGCATTCACAAACCGCAGCTGGCATTTTACGGTTGACCAGTTCATGTGCGTGCAGAATCTGCCACTGCGTGAAACCGGCTGGCATGCCGGAACTCCGGCGGGTAATCATAACTCCATCGGCATCGAAATGTGCGAGTGCGAAAACAAAGGGCACAACCATTTCCGCACATGGGACAGAGCCGCCAAGCTGACCGCTGTGCTGATGAAACGCTATGGTATCAACCTGCGTCGCGTCGTGCCTCACTACCACTGGACGCGCAAAAACTGTCCGGCACCCCTGCTGACCAATGGGCGTCCTGGGCCCAAGTGGGCATGGTTCCACAGCCGGGTTGACTATTATTACCGCTGCATTAACCAGGGTAAATCCAACCGCTGATGAATGCGTGCCTGCAGCCGGAATCCCTGATATCTGCGCTGGGGACCGTTTCCCGGCGCGAGCTGCAGGCATTTGACGCAGCAGGAATACGCACAGTACAGCAACTCCTCAGGCGCATACCCCGGCGCTATGAAGACAGGCGCAGCTCCACGGAATTGCACCTGGTGGAGAATGGGGATACCGTTTGTGCCCGGGTTCATGTTTTGAGTTGCGCCTGGAGGTTTTCATACAAGCGTTATTTTGAAGCAACGGTCGGCACACAGGGAGACCCTCATGGTACTCGATTGTATCTTCGCTGGTTTAATATGCCCTATGTTGCCAAGTTGCTGGCAACCGGCATGAATCTTTCTATTTATGGAAAAATCAGGGTTTATGGGGGTAAACTCACCATTGCAAACCCTGATTTTGAAATCATGGATGATGAAGATGCAGGACGCAGACTTGTGGAAGCAGCCATGGGAGGGCTTGGCTTTGCCGCTACCATTCCCTCCGCTAACACCGCGCCGATTCATACTGACCGCATCGTTCCTATCTACAAGAGTGTGGCTGGCATTTCTGCGCGTAGTTACCGTGCACTGGTTTGGAATGCACTGCAACAACTATCACCCAACCTGCCGACTCCCGGATACGATGTAGCACCGGCCTACCCGTTCTGGCAAGCTGTGCGCGATATCCATTTCCCGGAATCCGAAGAGCAGCACCGCCGCGCGCGCTTGCGGTTTGCTCTGTCTGAATGTTTTGAGCAACAATTCCGGGTTGCCTGGCGCAGGCACAGACTTCAGGAGCGCAAAGGGCAGGTAACGGCTTCCTGTCCTGCCTACATGGAAGAGCTTATCCAGTCTCTGCCGTTCCAGCTGACGCAGGCTCAGATGCGGTGCATTCAGGAGATTCAGGCAGACATGGCGAGCCGGAAACAAATGAACCGGCTGCTGCAAGGAGATGTGGGCAGCGGCAAAACACTGGTGGCGCTTTGCGCTATGCTTCTTGCTGTAGGCAGCGGTAAAGTGGCAGCCATGCTCGCCCCGACCCAGATTCTGGCGGAACAGCACTACCGCAATTTCTGCCGTTTGCTGCAACACACAGATGTTCAGGTATCTCTGCGCACCTCTGAACACAAGGATGATACGGGGGTGCTGCTGGAGCAGGGGGAGTATGACAGCACTCCCCGCATCATTGTCGGCACACATGCATTGTTATTCAAAAAGAACCGTCCGGTTAACCTCGGTCTCGCTGTTATTGATGAGCAGCACAAATTCGGCGTAGAACAACGCGAACGCTTCATTGCCAGTGGGGACAACCCGGATGTCCTGGTGATGACTGCGACTCCTATTCCCCGGACGCTGACGCTCACACTCTACGGTGACCTGGAGGTGTCTGTCATTGACGAACTTCCTGCAAACAGGGGAGAGATTGTAACGGCTCTGCGGAATCCTGCCAATATGAAGCGTATCATATCTTTCATGGCAGAACAGATGGATGCAGGGAGGCAGGTTTACGTCGTTTCCCCTCTGGTGGAGGAGAGTGATACCCGCAAGCAAAGCAGCGCCATGGGTGAATTGGCGCATTGGCAGGAAATCTTTCCACAGCGGCGCATAGGTTTGCTTCATGGCCGCATGTCAGCCGATGAAAAAGAGGCTGTTATGCAGCATTTTTCTGCAGGAGAGACTGAGTTGCTGGTGGCAACCACGGTTGTGGAAGTCGGGGTGGATGTTCCGAATGCCAGCATCATGATTATTAATGATGCGGACAGCTTCGGTCTTTCGCAGCTTCACCAGTTGCGCGGCCGTATAGGCCGCGGTCAGCACAAAAGCTACTGCATTCTGCTATCCTCTGCCAAGGCCGGAGAACCGGGCAGAGAAAAATTGGAAATTATGTGCCGCACGCTCAATGGCTTTGAAATCGCAGAAGAAGATTTCCGGCTTCGCGGCCCGGGAGACGTGCTGGGAACGGCGCAGAGCGGCATGGGCAGCATAGAGTTCCCCGAATGGTTGGCAGATACACGCCTGCTTCACCGCGCCAGCCGGGAAGCGGCAGCCATATTACAAAAGGACCCGGGCTTGCAATTGCCCGAGCACCTTTATTTGAAAAATCTGGTAGCGATAGACAGCGAAGCTGTTACTACATGCTAAGCTTTAGCGCAACCATGCTAGAAACTCTTTGTTTCCTTCCATTCCGGTAATGGGGGAATCAGCCACGCCGCACCATTCGCGCTTCAATTCTTCGGTCACAAAGAGACGTATCTTTTCTACGGCTCGCTGGTGTAACTCCGGGTCACGCACGATGCCGCCCGGTCCGATATCTTCTGGCTGTAATTCAAACTGCGGCTTGATGAGAACCAGCATATCTCCCCTATCCTCCAGACACTCATACGCAGCTGGCAATATCTTGGTCAGGGAAATAAAGGAGACATCACTTACAATGAGTTGAACTTTCTCCCCTAAATCCGAGGGGGTCATATAGCGGGCATTGAACTGTTCCTTAACAATGACTCTTGGGTCATTGCGCAGTTTCCACACCAGTTGGTTGGTGCCTACATCCACAGCGTGAACACGTTGAGCGCCATTTTGCAACAGACAATCGGTGAAACCGCCTGTGGATGAGCCGATATCAAGACAAATCTTGCCTTCTGCCTTCACCGGGAAGGCTTTGAGTGCTCCTTCCAGTTTAAGCCCACCGCGGCTGACATACCGGGGTTTGTTTTTCACGGTAATGGGCAGGGTATCATCCACCTTTGTGCCGGGTTTGGTGATAACCTGACCTTTAACGCTCACCTCACCAGCGAGAATGAGGCGCTGTGCCTGTTCCCGTGAATCGCAGAGTCCCTGCTGAGCCACCAGTACGTCCAGCCGCTGTTTGGGCATAACACGCAGTTATTAGTATTGGCGACGGAAACGAAGGCCACGATTCTGCCCCGGCATAATCGGGAAGGATCTGCGGGCGGCAGGGGCTGTCTGCGGCTGATTCCAGTTGACACCACGGGGGGCACCTACCGCAGGCTGCTGCTGGGATACAGCAGTGCGGTTGTACACCGGGCGCTGAACTGCGGGCTGTGCGGGTTGCACTACATAATATTGAGTACCCTGGGGCTGCTGGACGGCTACGGGGGCATTGTATACAACTGCAGGAGCTGGTTTAGCAACGGGTACACTGGTTACACGAGCAGGTGCTGGTGCCGGCGAGGGCGCGATATATGCGGGCTGGTTCTGCGCTACAATCGGGCGTGCAGGTGCCGGTGCAGGGGCTGTTGCCACAGGAGCTGGAGCAGCTGCCACGACAGGCGCGGCTGTTACCACCGGGGCTGGTGTCGGTGCAACTACAACTGGCGCAGGCGTCACCACCGGGGCTGGTGTCGGTGCAACTACAACTGGCGCAGGTGTCACCACTGGGGCTACTGCCACAGGGGCAGGGGTGGCGTATGTTGCCGGCTGGTTTTTCAAGATAATGCGGGCGCGTCCGGTTACAACATCACCGGGTTCGGTGCAGGAGCTGAGAATCAGGCCGGCAGTAAGCAGGTAGAGACTACGTTTCATATATGTTAGTTTATTGGTGTTTAAAAGGTTACATGCGTTGTCATCCAACAGCTTAATCCATAGGTGACGCTGATGATTGACATAAAGATAAAAACTGAATCCGACACGAGCCGGCCTTTATGTTCCCGGGGTGTGGGAAGAAGAGCTCGTATCATGACGATGATGCTGGCAAGCCACAGGAAGAAATTGAAATTCTGCCATCCAGGGGTTTGAAATGTCGCAGCAAACTCTGGATTACATGCCCCGAGAATGTGGTGACAAAGAGCTGGCAGTATAATCAGAATGGCAAACTCCGGGCGCAGTTTCTTGTTTGTGTATACGCGCACCCATACCACAGCCCAGAGCGCAATCGCCAGAATGCCTGCAAGAATCACCCGCCACGCTCCATCCAGCATACCTGGAAGGGTGTTCAACGCCACCGTTAACGGGGCTGCGGCGTAGATGAAGCTCAGGCGTTTCATGTTCAGCCTATCCAGTTCCAGGTAAGCGGGACTTCAATGTCCGGATGCAGGCTGCGCATGGCAGGGCTTCCCATGACGCAATCAAGCAGCGCGTCTTTGTGCGGATTGTTTTCGGGCAGGGGTACGGTAATTTCTGTTACAATGCGAGCTATGCGGCGCGGATTGGCGCTCATCTCTTTTTCTACGGTAATTACCGTACCGCTTAAATCAAGACCGTTGTCCGCTGCGTATATGCCCATGATTGTTTCCATGCACGCAGCCATGGCGCAGCACATCATATCCGTAGGAGAAAACGATTCTCCTTTGCCGCGGTTGTCTACCGGCGCATCTGTGCTTGCCTGTGCTCCAGACGGACCGTGCTCCAATGAGCAGTGCAAACCTCCTTCATATTTTATTGTGCATTTCACCATAGAACATCATACTACTCCTCGCATCAGGGCATAGTCAAGAGAGAATCGCGACAGGAAAGGAAAAAAAAAGAAATTTACAACTACGCATAATATGCGTAATGCGTAATTAAAACCTAGTTTGCGGCAGCAGGAAAGAATCAGCTTGAAATAGCCGGAAAAGCTGTTAAAATGCTTCGCGCTTATGAGTATGGTGACAGTTGAGCATCTGCATAAAGTTTTTGGACGCTTTACGGCGGTTCAGGATGCAACATTTTCGATTGAAAAAGGAGAGATTGTCGGATTTCTTGGCCCGAACGGCGCAGGAAAGACAACTACAATGAAAATGTTGACCGGATATCTGCCTCCGACAGCCGGCACAGCGAGCATTGCCGGGCACGATATCATCGACGAGCCGTTGGAATCCCGCCGGCATCTGGGATATATGCCTGAAAATGTGCCGTTGTACGATGACATGCGCGTAACGCAGTATCTGGAGTACCGCGCACGCCTCAAAGGCATATGTGGCAAATCCGTGCGCCAGCAAGTCGGCTGGGTTGTGGATCGCTGCGGACTTGAGCCCAAGCGTAAGAACCTCATCAGCACGCTTTCCAAAGGCTACCGCCAACGAGTCGGACTGGCAGATGCGCTGCTGGGCAACCCGGATTTGCTTATACTTGACGAACCTACTAACGGTCTGGACCCCAATCAGATACGACAGATTCGGGAATTAGTGCGCTCATTAGCCGAAGAACACACCGTTATTCTTTCCACACACATCCTGAGTGAAGTGGAAATGATTTGCAATAAGGTTATCATCATCGACCAGGGCAAGATTAAAGCGAACGACACCCCGACCAATCTGACGCGAGGGCTTCGCGCAGCTGGTCGTGTTTCTATTGAATTCAAGGGCGATTTGGATGTTGTAGTCAAAGAGCTGGAAGATTTTGCTCCGGTTAAGAAAGTAATAGTGGAAGACACCCTGCCCGGCGGCTGGCACCACGTCATTGTACGCGCAGAACCGGGGACAGACACACGAGAAAAAGCAGCAGCTATCATTGCAGCACACCATTTCCCCATGCGTCACATCTATCGGCATATACCCAGCCTCGAAGATGTATTCGTAGAAATGACCCGAAAAGACTAACGTTTCAATATCTATGTCGGAAAACGCCAATACATCCATTTCCCGCACCCGCAGCTGGTTTTATACACTGCGTACCATTTTTGCAAGAGAAATCAAGAGTTTCCTCTGCACACCTTTCGGCTGGGTCATCCTGGCATGCGCCATAGCTATGCAGGGTTTCTGGTTGCAGACCGCCATCCAGACCATGAGTAAGGCCACCGGTGAGAGCATCATGTACTACATGCTGGACAATGTTAACTTCTGGTTTTTCTTCATTTTTATTTTCCCGTTGGTAACGATGCGCTCCATGGCAGAAGAAGAAAGTCATGGCACGATGGAAGGGCTGCTGACGGCACCAGTGACAACCACCCAGATTGTGATTGGAAAATACCTTGCCTCCCTTGTGTTCTACACGATTCTGTGGCTTCCCATGCTGTTATATCCGAGCATGAGCGATCTGGGCAATCTATACACCAGCATCCGATACGACGTTGTCCCGGAAGGCCGGATCAATTACACCCCGGTCGACTGGTACGGCCCCATCAGCATCCTCTTCATCTCTGGTAGTTTCTTTATTTCGCTCGGGCTTCTTTGTTCTTCTCTTACCAGAAGTCAGATTATAGCCGGCATCGTCTGCACCTGCGTTATCATCATCTACTACTTCATGGGGCGTGTGCCTGAACTCTGGGGCGAATTCCCGGCAGCTCCGGCATTCCATTACATGTCCATATCCGAACAGATCAGTTCCTTCACGCGCGGTCTGATGGATACACGCCCCATCGTACTGTACGTAAGCCTGACGGTGTTTACATTAGCCCTGACAAAACGCGTGGTGGACTATCGCCGCTGGCATCGTTAATAATTGAATAGCATCTTTTACCGGCAATATGAAAAAAAAGACTTATACTGGTCATCCTGACGCCCGCAAGCAGAAATACAACCCGCTTGCCTGGCTGAATCTTCTTCTGCTGGCCATTATCGTGGTCGCCTGCAACTATGTAGGTTGTCATGAATATGCCCGCAGAGACCTTTCTCAGGATTTGCGTTATACGATTTCTGACCGTACCGTAAACGTGTTATCAAGCGACCGGATTCAGAAACGCGACACCCCCGTGCGTATCATCTTTGCGTTTAAGCGCTCGACGCCGAATTACTCCCGCATGTATTCATTGCTCGAGGAATACGAACGCGTAGGAAATGGGAAAATTGAAATCGAACGCTTTGACCCCATACGCCAGCCGAACCGCGCTCGCGAAATTTCACAGATCTATGGCGTGGAGTTCAAACAGGACCTCTGCATCATCGATGCCAGAAAGAACCCCAACACTCCCATCAAGACCTTTGAAGAGCGACACAGCGACCGCCAGCATGTGCGTATTCGTCCCGGTACATCCTTCATCAAGTATGAGACCCTGCCAGATGAAAGCCGCCGTGCAGTTGCTCTCATGATGGATGAGGTAGTCTGCGGTGCCATTACTGAGGCTGTGGAAGGCAATATGCGCCACATGTGCGTGGTAGAAGGCAAAGGTGGTGTTTCGCGGGATGACCAGACGCTGCTGGAATCCATCGGTAATATCACCAATGCGCTTAATATACAGCTCTCCTGGGTGGATATTGCCAACATCGATGTGCTGCCGAGAAACGCAGAAGGCCTTATTATTATTTCACCTCAGTCAGATTTCACAGATAAGGAAATGTCTGTCCTGCGTGAATTCTGGGAGCGCGACGGCAGAAATGCTTTCTTTGTTGCGCTGGATCCCACGGTCAACAACAAACTTCCTCGCTTGTACCGGTTCCTGCGCGAGCAAGGAATCCGCCCCAACAGTGACCGTGTGCTCCTGCGCGACCGCAAGCGGGCTTATTACGACATCAGCGCGGTTTTCCCCAAGGGGCTTAACTGCACCAAGGCTTTCTGGAACGGAACCACGCTGGTGGAGGGGCAGTGCATGTCCCTCACGCTGGAACACGGGGATGAAAATGTTGCAGCCATGCGCAAATTGAGCACATATCCCCTGCTCCATTCAACCGATGCCTACTACGGTGAAACCAGGCTTGATCTTGAACCTTCATTCACCCAGGGTGAAGACCGTCTGGGACCGCTCTGCCTTGCTGCTGCAGTTACTCGTGGTACACCCCGCGACCCCAATAACCTTTCCACCATGATTGTGATGGGCAATATAGACATGCTCTCGAAAGAAAATGCAAAAACGGAACAGCGTGACTATATGCACACCCTCTGGGCATGGATGTGCAGCCGCCCGGAATATGGAGGCAAGAGCGCGAATCAGGACCTCACCATGAAAATCGACCTGAATCGCCACACCCGCAGCATGCTGGAGAATCTGACGCTGCTTGTCATGCCTCTGCTGGCGTTCTTCGTTGCAGTCATCATCTGGAATACTCGCCGTCACTAATTTCTTTACATGAGAATTCTTCCCACCATCTTGCTGTCTCTGCTTGCGGCAGGTGCCGTAACTCTGGCCACGTTTCTTGCCATCGACGGCAACCTCGCGCGCGTTACCGGCTGGTATCGCTTTGAGCCGGGCATGCCCTTATTCTCAAAAGAAAATCTCAGCCAGCTTAAGGAAGTCTGCTGGATGCGCATCCAGGATTTGCACGATGTTATCGTCTGTGCCAAAGACGAACAAGGAACATGGTGGATTGTCAGACCGTTCAAGGACAGACTGGCTCCGGAAGTAGCAGATGCAGTATTCGCTTTCACCGCTCAGGCTAAACTGGTTGACACCCTGCCCCTCAATAACGTTACGCGCAACAATATGCGCGAATTCGGCGTGGAAACCTCGCCCTACCACATTACGCTGAAACGCCCACAGGGGAAAGACAGCCTGACAACCGTGGCCCGCTATACGCTCGGCAGTTCCAGTCCATGGCTGGCGGATGCAGGTGATGGTCAGAGCTTGTTACCCACCACCTATCTGCGCACCAATTTCTACGGACGCGATAAGCGCATCCACGTGGTGAGTGGAAATATCCTCAGCATTTTTAAAGATGGGCTGGAAGCACTCCGAGACCCCTATCCTTTCCGTTTTGACCCGGACCTGCTGCGCCATATTACCATTTCTTCGCCTGACTCAGAAGCCGGCGATTTGAAAATCCAGCGCATCAGCACAGAATCCCCCTGGACTATCGTTTCTCCTGTAATCACAGGCGCAGATGATGACCAGGTGTACAAACTGGTGCAGAGCCTCCAGAATCTGAAGGCAACCCGCGTGGAAGATGCCGTTGAAGTTACTCTGCCGGAGAAACCATTGTACACCATCACACTTCAGGGAGAATGGGGGAATAAATCATATATCCTGAATATATACGACACATTCACCCAGAATGGAGATGATCAGAAATACTGCCACGCAATCATAAATGACCGGCCTGTTGTCTTTACTCTGCTGGCAGAACCGAGAATCCGCCACGTGGGCAGCTATGCCAGACTGATAAAAGCAGTATGTGAGCTGCCGGTGTTACCGGGCAAGGCTCTGGCCCAGATACGCATGGCGCGTGAGCAGACTACTGTCTCAGCGATTCCTATGACGCTGACCTCCCTCCGTTCCATGAAATTCACGGAACTGGATGCTGCAGATGTCTCCCGTTTTTCTCTGCGCTCAACTCATGGTAGCGGAGCTATGCGCATGCTGCTGATACCAGGAGACGAAGACAGTAAGGTGCCGGATAACTGGATGGTTGCCTCCGCCACGACACGCTTCGAGAAGGCCGAAGATGAAACCATCACAAACTTCCTCAAAGGAATGAGCCAGATTCCTGTTGAAGAAGTGGTGGCAGATGCCGCGCCCGGGGCGGACATGTCCGCCTTGCTGGCAGAATACAAATTAAATACGCCTGATTATATTCTCTCCATCATGCCGCGCCCGTGCGTAGTGAGAGCAACCCTCTTCGGGCACGATTTGCCCATGGTTAAAGACCGGTCTGCCCGCACTTATCTGATAAGCCGGATTATTAATCCGGAGACAGGACGCCGCACCTGGTATGGCACGGAAATGGGAGCCAATTCCATTTACCGGCTCAGCCCGAAGTTTACACGCAAGCTTTCCCTGAGACTGGAAAACTGGAAGAGTCGCAATCTCCTCCATTTTAATGTATCTGCGGTTCGCAGAATTACTCTGGATTATCAGAAAGCGCCCTTAGTGCTTGATTATGAGTATATGAGTGAAACATGGAGCGGTACTCTCAACGGAAAAGATATTACGCCGCGCATTAACCCCAATCGCGCAGCTTTTTATCTGCGCCGTCTGCAGGACCTTAAGGTTTCCCAATGGTTGGATGAAGCCGATGAAGAGGCATTGGCAGCCCTCCAGAACCCCGCTTTCCGTGTAAAGATTGACCTGGAGGTAACCGATTATTCCGACGTCGAATCCACCGTCATTGAACAGGATGAACAGGCCGGCATGATTACAGATACCCCCGAGGGAATGCTGCAGGAAACCGGTTCAGATGCGGACATTCTGCGTTCGCTGGTATCCATGACGCGAAAGACACGCCCAGAGTCCAGAACTATCGAAATTGCACCGGCCTCGTACAACAGTGACACGCCTTTCTTCTATGGCCGGCTTGTAGAAACGGGTCAGCTTTTCATCCTGCCGTATGAAATTGCGAACTCTCTGGCTGGTGATTTCCTGGAAATGTAACTTATTCTTTCATTATTGATTATGTGGCAATGGCACAAGAATGCAGCAGTTGATTCTGAACCGCTCTGGCAGGAACGCGTCGGTAAATTACCGGGTGCGGTTATATCCGAGGGGTTCCAGGCAAGCAGAATCTCCATTGATGTTTATACAGAAAGCATGGAGGAAGCGCTGGTTTTGCAAGCCTGTTATGGAGGCTCTATAGAAGAACTCTCCACAACCGACTGGGTGGCAGCAACTGCGCCGGAAAACACTCCGCCTCTCATCATTCGCGATAAAATAGTCATTTCAGCATCGGCAGACGCTTCCATACTGGCTGATTTGCAGGCAAAATACCCGCGCCGCATCATTCTCACCTTCCCTGCTGAGCGAGCTTTCGGCACAGGTAACCACGCGACCACCTCCACATGCCTGCGAATGCTCTGTGACCATGTTCGTACTCTCAGCCCCGGAGCGTGGACGCTTGCTGATATCGGCTGCGGCACCGGGGTTCTGGCGCTTGCCGGGTTGCGCCTGGGCGCAGCACACGCTATCAGTTTCGATTTTGATCCGGTGGCAGTAGAAGTGGCAGCCCGAAATATCGAACGCAATGGCGGAGCGGAGAATCTGAATCTCTTCCAGGCGGATGTGTTTGAATGGACTCCTGCTCCGGGGCAACAGGCAGATGTGGTGCTGGCCAATCTGTTCTCTACCGTGTTGCAAAAGGCATTCCCTCGCTTGCTGCAAGCTATGAAGCCCGGTGGTATTCTGATTATATCGGGCATCCTGAATACACAGGCGGAAGAGACTCTTGCAGCAGCAGAAGCCGCAGGGCTGCGTGTTCTGAAGACCATTTCACGCGGTAAATGGACGACTGCTAAACTGACTCAGGCATGATTCTGCTCGCCATAGAAACCTCCGTTTCACAAGCATCTGTCTCCCTTTGGCGGCATGATGCAGAGATATACACGTCTACATGGGTGGCGGAGCGAAACCATGACGCATTCCTTTTCCCCGCGCTCCAGCAAGCGCTGGATGCACTATCTGACGGAGAACAGCCGGATTATATCCTCATCGGAGCTGGTCCCGGAAGCTACGGCGGCGTACGTGTTGCGCTGGCTGCAGGTGTAGGGATTGCCACTGTGACCGGCGCGAAACTTGTTGCGCTTGAATCCTGGGCACAATTGGCAGATGGAGATGCCTGTGTCGTAGCCGATGCCCGGCGCGGTGGGTGGACGGTGCGTCTCCCGGACGGCAAAATCGAGGTCATGAGCACAGCGCAGGTTCAGGCTCTCGCGCACCCCATCTATACCACAGAAGCGGCGGGTGTGCTGGACAACCGCGGTATTACCAGCGCCAGGAAAGAAAATCTCCATCCAACGGCCTCGGGCATTGTGTGTACTTGGCTTGCCATGACACCCGAACAACAGGCAACGGCTGCGTCCCGCCCGGCGGAACCCATTTATGTGCGTCCCCCGCACATTACAGCATCTGTCCGTAAACCTTGGGAAATATAAAATGGAGACCGAAAAGCCCCAGATTATTCATTCCTGCCAGCGCTGCGGTGCATGCTGCCGCTGGGAGGGTAACGTGTGTCTGACCGATGAAGACATTACAGCGATTGCGGCCTATCTCGGTATGGACGAAGTCTCTTTTATCAATGAATTGTGCCATTTGCAGAGGAATCGTCGCGGTCTCTCCCTGATTGACGCTCCTGATGGTGCCTGCATCATGCTGCAGGCTGACAATACATGCCGCATTCAGCCCGTAAAACCACAACAATGCCGGGATTTTCCCCATAAGTGGAACTTCCCGGGCTGGGAACAACGCTGCCCCGGATTCGGCAAGTCTGACTCGTGCCACTCATGAAAACGCCGCGAATCAGGACATATACCAATTATATGCGCCGCTCGCTCCGTCGGCGCATCCTGAGGGGGCGCAGCGTTCTGGCATCTCTGCTGAACACGGCCCCGCACCGCATTGCAGCTAAAGACGAGACTCGCCGTTCTCATGCTGGTATCATCACAGACCTTTTTGCCTCCATCATGTGCCAGGTGGTGGATATCGGTGTGGATAAACTGGATACCGCTATGGATATCCTGCGCCATGACTTCCCGAATGTGGAGCACAGCTGGCTTGCAGAACGATTCAAAACAGCATATGAAGCAGCTTATCCCCTGCCCGCTACGCTGGCCCTGGCTGCATCTGGTCGAACGGAGGCTGAACGGATATCCCTGGCATTGGAAATTTACGCGCTTTTGTTGCGTATTGGTGGCGATCTGACCTCTCCCACCTTATTTGAAGAGGTTACATTCGGGCTGAATCTTCCCGGTGTTGCCTCCATGTTGGAAAATCTCATGCGGACACCCGGAGCACCAGCTCCGCACCCGATGGAGAGCATTAATTTTTCAACGCAACCCGGTAGAAACACGGTGCAACTGCCGGTTGAGGAAAATGATGTCCAATTCCGCGCAATCCGATGCGTTAATTTTCTTCTTATCATCAACGATTCAGAAACTCCCATATCTGTGCGAGGCCAGGTACTGGGTAAGGGTGGAGTCCTGCCGCTTTCTGCCCGGCAATCTGTTGAGTTGCAATCGTGTTTCTTCAGTTATCGCACCATTGTTTCCCTGCTGCAATACCAGAATACCGGTGTTAAACTGGTTAACTACCTTTCGTTAATCGGCGACCGCATCTCCATGACTCGCCAGAAGCCACGCAACTGCGTGGCCCGAGTCACATTCGGTACAGAGGTGGAAATTGACCTCCTGAAGGAAGATGTCCCTTTTATTTTAGGAAATGCTTCTTTGCAGGCTGATAAAAAACATACTTGTTCCTATTTTGAGCCTTTTTATATTCAGGACCAGGGACCCTTTACGTTTGTTGACCTTGCCGATACGGAAACAATCGGCAGCAGTTTCCAGCTGGATGCAGCAGAGCGCAAAGTGCTGGTCACCAATCTTCCTTACCTTACTCGCTCAGATGCATTGAAGCTGACACCTGGGCTTGCACCAGGTGTTGTGTTCGAAGTGGCATACTCGCGGCTTTCTAATACAGGAACTGTACGCGTGTTGGAAGGAAGTTCTCACAGTCTTACGGTGGGTGACATCCCGGTGAAGGGAGAAATGGCACTCAATGATGGGGACCTCATTGCGTTAAGTGGGGTACAATTCCTGCGATGCAGATTTTCATCCGGCGTGCTGGAAGAAGAAACAAACCTTATTTCCTCTCTTACGGTCCGAGGCCTTACCCGGGATTTTGTGCGCGCAGGCCGAGTGGTGGATAATATCGACTTCTCACTGAAACGCGGTGAAATGGCATGCATTCTCGGTCCCAGTGGCTCTGGTAAAAGCACCCTGCTCTCCATGCTTGCCGGTCATTTGCAACCCTCATTTGGCAGCATTACCTACAACAACGAACGCCTCACTATTGATTCGGTCAATCTGCGCCGGCATATTGCCTTCATCCCGCGTGAAGATATTCTGGATGAGGCTATGACCGTGGGCGAGCATGTGTATCAGGCTTCCGTTACCAGACGCCCCCGTCTCGGGCATGTCGACCGCATGCGCCGTGTTTCCACCGTGCTGAACTTTGTAGGTATCGGTCATCTGGCAGACCGCTCCGTCGGTCGTGCCGGCGAACGCACCATATCAGATGGTGAACGCACCCGTCTGAACCTGGGGTTGGATCTGACTGGCACTTCTGAAGTTTTCCTGATTGATGAACCCATCAGCGGCCTCTCCTCAGGTGATGCTGAACGGGTGATTGAAACGCTGGAAGACATGTCACACGGGCGCATTCTGCTCTGCACTCTGCACCGCCCGGCTCAGACTCTCCTGAACCGGTTCAAGAAGGTCATGGTGCTCGACACCCATGGGCAGATGGCATTCTGGGGTAGTCCTCAGGAAATGGTAGAGTATTTCCGCAACGCTGCGCATGAAATGCGCTTGCGAATTCCGCGTGAGGCAATCGCAGCAGGCGGCGCTGACTATGTATTTGAGGTTCTGGATGCACCAGCCCGCATGTTGGGCAACAGACAGCTGGAAAACCCGAATATCTGGCAGGAACGTTTTGAGAAATATTCCTACTCACACAAGAAAACAGAACCCGTGGTGGAGGAACAGGAGGAAACGTTCCGCAGAATCCCACGCATTCGAGCCCGTTCTCCCATCGAGCTGTGGCGCCTGTTCCGGCTGTGGGTGAGCCGTACTCTGCTGGCGCGTGTCCGCAGCCGCCTGGGCTTGTATGCCATGCTGCTGGAAGGCCCTGTGCTCGCGGCTCTTATTGCCGGCACGCTGAGGGTGTCATCCGATACTCCATATACGTTCTACAAATCCCTGCATGTGCCGGAGTACCTCTTCCTTTCCCTCGTGCTGGCCATGTTCTTCGGACTGACAGATGCCGCGTGCGAAATTCTGAGAGACAGACCGCTGCTTAGACGAGAAAGTAATTACAGGCTTTTCACTTCCGGGTATCTGACGGCTAAGGTGCTGGTCCTGACCGGCATTGCGGGGCTGCAGTGCGCACTATACCTGCTGGTGGGTAATGCTATTCTGGGCATTCATTACATGTTCTGGGAGCATTTCGCCGTCATGTTGCTGACTGCATTTGTCGGCATTGCGTTATCGCTCATGGTATCTGCTTTTGTGCGTTCTGACCGCACGGCGCTGAACATTGTCCCCTTGTTACTTGTACCGCAGATTCTGCTGGCCGGCGCTCTTATCCGCTTTGAGGAGATGAATGAGTTCAGCCCCCGAATCCCGGAAGGCATCATCCCCGCAGCCATTGATAAACGTCTTTCTAATCTTCGGCATCGTGTTGCCTACCAGGATGAGTTAACACACGACATCAGCAGTAAACCTGTCCCCCTTGTGGCGGAGTTCTGTCCGCTGCGCTATGCGTTCGAGATGCTGTTTGTTGTGCAGACTACAAACAACTTGTGGGAACTGCAAACCGGGAGAGTCAACAAGCTGCGCGAACAATACAAGGACAGCGGTTCACTGGATGAACTGCGCTTTATCCAGCGCGCGGCTCTTGCCTTCAACGGTGTGGCTTCCAATGTTTACGAGGCTAAGGAAATTCTGCGCCGCGTCAATAAAGCCGCCATGCGCCACAATGAAGCGTTCCTGGAACGTGTTATCATTGAACAGGATGAAAGAATCCCCAGACCTGGTGACCAACCTGCCGAGTTCTATTTCTCGAACCGCAAGCTGACCACCATGACTGAAGGCGTCAAAACTGCCAGAAAAGACGGTAGAACTAACGAGTACCGCGGATTTTTCCTCTCTCCGCGCCAGGCGCGCCCCTTTGCCCAGCAGGACCATGAGACAGACGAAAACTCCATCTCCACGGTTTTGCGTAATGCCATCTACCTTTTCATCATGGGGCTCATGCCCATTCTGCTCGCTGGCTGGAAGCTCCGCCGTATCTGCCGTGGAAAATAACCGACATTCTGCGTCAATAGCACATATTTTGCTTTCAACACCTTGCCAGCAGGTGTATAATGCCCACGTGCGCAGTTGCAACCACTGCGCGCTGTGATGAGAAAATGAAAATCGTTCTTGCATACTCCGGTGGTCTTGACACATCTGTGCTCCTGGTGTGGCTCAAGGAAAAGTACAATGCTGAAATTATTGCCTACTGCGCAGACGTAGGCCAGGCAGAAGAGCTCGATGGCGTTATCGAAAAGGCTCTTGCCACGGGTGCTTCCAAGTGCATCATTGGCGACCTGAAGGCAGATTTTGCCGCCAATTACATTTTTCCCATGTTCCAGGCTAACGCCGTGTACGAAGGCCGTTACCTGCTGGGTACCTCCATTGCCCGTCCCTGCATCTCCAAGGCCATGGTGGATGTAGCTATTGCAGAAGGTGCTGATGCCATTGCCCACGGCGCTACGGGCAAGGGCAACGACCAGGTGCGTTTCGAGCTTTCCATCAATGCTCTGGCTCCCCAGCTCAAGGTAATTGCTCCCTGGCGCATGAAGGAATGGCGTGACCAGTTCCCCGGCCGTGCAGAGATGATTAAGTACGCCGAGGAACATGGCATTCCGATTCGCCAGAGCATGAAGAAGCCGTACTCCATGGATCGCAACCTCCTGCACATCTCCTACGAAGCCGGCATCCTCGAAGATACCTGGTACGATGCCACCAAGGAGGAAGACCGCGGCATGTATGTGCTCTCCACCGCTCCTGAGGATGCTCCCGATACTCCCCAGTACCTGCAGTGCCTCTTTGAGAAGGGCAACATCATCGGTCTGCAGACCGAGGGTCTTGCCGATATCATGGCACAGGTGGGCACTACCGCCATTGGTGAAAAAGACGGCTACACCCTGCTCGACCCGCTGGGCATCATGCTCGTGCTCAACGCCCTGGGTGGCAAGCACGGTATCGGTCGTGTTGACATCGTGGAAAACCGCTTCGTAGGCATGAAGAGCCGCGGTATCTACGAGACCCCCGGCGGCACTATCCTGCTGGCTGCTCACCGCGATATCGAAACCATCACCATGGATCGCGAAGCTCAGAAGGTGCGTGACTCCCTCATCCCTGATTACGCCGCCATGGTATACAACGGCTTCTGGTTCGCTCCCGAGCGTGAGGCTATCCAGGCTCTCGTATCCAAGACCCAGGAAACCGTCAACGGTGAAGTGCGCCTCAAGCTCTACAAGGGCAACGTGATGTACGCCGGCCGCCGCAGCCCGAACAGCCTCTACAGCTACGCCATGGCCACCATGGAAGCCGACTACACCGAGGAGGACTACAACCAGGACGACGCCAGCGGCTTCATCCACCTCAACGGACTGCGCCTCAAGCAATTCGCCCGGGTGAATAATAAATAATTCAAAAAAATCAAGGGCGCTCCGATGTACGTCATTGGGGCGCCCTTTTCTTTGTTGATATGAAAAAAAAGAAAATAGCCATTCTTGCAGATTTTCCTGCATGGTTGATATCGGATAAAATACCATCCAGTAGTGGACATTATGCCGTCTGGCTAGTTTCTCTCTATGAGCGTTTCTCGAAGGAGTCAATTCCATATGAAATACACTGGATAAGCTTAATTAGAGGTATAGAGAAACCTCAACATATTCAAATAAGCGGGCAGCACTTCCATTTCATTCCATGCGGAAGCAGAATGATGGCTCAATGCACAGGATATTTTCTCGACTCCCTGCGTATTAAATGTTTATTAAAGAAATTAACACCCGACTTACTCCACGCCTGGGGAACGGAAGGGTGTTATGCATGGGCAACGAGGAAACTGGCAATGCCCAAAATCCTTTCCATGCAGGGGATGCTTACAGCATACGCACAACGGGCAATAATGCCCCCCTTCCAAATCAGACAGGCAAAATTAGAAAAGAAGACATTACCCTATTTTTCCTGCATTACAGCAGAATCTGAATGGGGCGTGGAAAGAGCCAAGGAATTAGCACCGGAAGTTGACACCATGTTGTGGGAGTATGCCGCCAATGAACCTTTCTTCCATGAAGAAAGAAAGATGGCAGAGCACCCTACATGTCTGTTGGCAGGCACGAATAGCCCTGTAAAAAATATTCCTTGTGCAATCAATGCTTTTAGCCATCCAGACTTGAGTCATATTACCCTGTATCTTGCAGGTGTATCTCCCGGTGCTTATTCAGACCTACCGCCAAATATCATCCCTCTTGGACGCATTTCAAGAGATGAAATAAAAAGATTATTATCAGAGACATGGTGCCTTGTCCATCCTAGTCTTGCTGATACATGCCCCAATATTGTCAAGGAAGCACGGGTGATGGGAATTCCTGCAATTGTGACTACTGAATGTGGAGCAAAGCAGTATATCGTGAACGAAAAGTCAGGCTACATTATCCCTTGTGACAATGAAGCCGCATTAAGGGATGCTGTTTTAGAGATTACAAAATCAGCACACACCAGCATAGCCATGGGGGAATATGACCGGGAACGCTGCCGTCAGGCTCTTTCTGCGGATACTATGTATCAGGAGCTGATAAGGATATATGACAAGCTCCTGAATGTTTAATTCTTATATTATTCCCAATCCTGCTTATTGACCAGCCTGTCAGGCAGAGCTTCATACACAGCAGGATTGCCACGCGCAATGTGTCCCGCGGGTACGTCTTCCGTAATCATGGTACCCGCAGAGATTACGCAGTCATCTCCAATGGTGACACCTTTCAAAATAATGCAACGGGTGCCGATGTAACAGCGTTTTCCGATGCGGATAGGTTTGCCTTCTCTATTATTCCGGCTCCACCCGGTATCTGGAGCATAACGATGCGGCTTCCGGTCATATATAAGAGTATCTGGTCCCACAATCGTGTATTCGCCTATGGAAATTTCCGTAGCACAGACAATTTTTGCACCGCTTAGCCCACAGTGATCATGCAAAATGATCCTTGCACCCGGCTCAACCGTGGATATATCCATGGGGGTGCTGATAAGGGTGTTATATTTATACTTGGAATGAAGAGTTACATCATTTCCAAGAATAATCTCAGAGTTCCTGCATTTGTAAAAGCGAGGAAAGCCGCTAATAAAACTACGGCTGCCTATCTGCCAGCCGCGCATACGCAGCCACATAGCCTTCAGCGCATATAAAAAAAATAAAATTTTAATCTTCATATTCCTAGAAAATGCATCTGGAAGCTTCCTCTCTCGCCCAGGCATCATCCTCCAGGATGATGCCTAATTTGCCTTCGTAGTCACGGGGGCGTGCATTGGAAAGCACTTTCTCCACGGTTTCCCAGATGCCGGGGAATGACAGTTTGCCATCCACAAAGGCCTGTACAGCCACTTCATTGGCTGCGTTGTACATGGCTGGCATGGTGCCGCCGGTGAGGCCTGCAGTGCGGGCGAGGGTAAGCGCAGGGAAATCATCCCAGCGAGGTGCTTCAAACCTCAGGCTGGCAATCTGCGCCAGGTCAAGGTGCGGCAGGGAATTCGGCAGCCTCTCCGGCCAGGTAACGGCATATTGAATGGGGAAGCACATATCACTGCTGCTCAGCTGCGCGAGAATAGAGCCATCCACAAACTCCACGAGCGAATGCACAATGCTCTGGGGATGCACAATCACATCCACCCGCTCCATAGGAATATCAAACAACCAGCGGGCCTCAATCATCTCCAGCCCCTTGTTGAACATGGTAGCGCTGTCAATGGTAATCTTTCGCCCCATCTGCCAGGTGGGGTGCTTAAGCGCCTGCTCCAGCGTCACCGCAGCCAGCTGCTCGCGCGGCGTATTGCGGAAAGGACCACCGCTCGCCGTCAGAATCAGGCGGTTGACCTGCCCTGCACCTCCGTGATTCCCTTGCAGGCATTGGTAAATGGCATTATGCTCGCTATCCACCGGCAGCACGTTGATACCCTTGGTCTTGGCGCGGTTCATCACTACCTCACCAGCCATCACCAGAATCTCCTTGGAAGCAATTGCCAGGTCCTTGCCTGCCTCAATAGCTTCAAGAGTAGGCTTCAGGCCATCCGTGCCTATGATAGACACCAGCACCATATCTGCGCAATCGAGCGTGGCCAGCTGGCAGAGCCCCTCCAATCCTGCATACACCTGTACCCCGGAGGGAAGAAGCCGCTGCAGCTCGGCTACCTTGGAAGAATCATAGATGCACACATGCTGCACCTTGAACTCGCGCGCTTGCTCGGCCAGCTTTACCACATTGCTGTGGGCAGCCAGAGCCACCACCTCCATGCGCTCCGGGATATCGCGCGCCACCTTGAGGGCGCTGGTGCCAATACTGCCGGTAGAGCCGAGAATAACCACGCGTTTCTTCATACGCAGCGTATTTTACGCCATCTAACGCATAAAATCAAGCCAAATGGGGCGATTTGACTTGCCAAGTGCGGGGGTTCGGTGTACTCTCGCTGTGCCGTCCGGGTCCGGGTGGTCGCTGCGGGTATAAAAAACACCCGTAGAGGAAAGTCCGGACATCATAAGGCAGCGTGTCCTGCGAAAGCAGGAGACACCCGGAGCCAATGCCGGGTGGCCGGAAAGTGCCACAGAAAACAAACCGCCCGCAAGGGTAAGGGTGAAAAGGTGGGGTAAGAGCCCACCGCTCCGAAGGTAACGACGGAGGCACGGAAAACCCCGCGCGATGCAAGACAAACAGGGAAAGGGTCGCCTGCCCGCTGTATTCCCGGGTATTAGTTGCACCCTGCTATAAACGCAGGGCTCACCTGCCAACAGGTGCAGAGAAAAATGGCCACACAGCCCGCAAGGGTGGACAGAATCTGGCTTACAGGACCCGGACGGCCTACATATAATTGCAGAATGCAGAAGAATAGGGCGGCTCATGCCGCTCCTGTCATTAAAAAGCTCTGAGGTGATTCTCACAACTTTTCGTTTTCCTGACTACGAGGAATTCTTCTGCCTTTTACTTTCTGCATTCGCCAGGGCTATTTGCAGTGCGTTGGCAATGTTATGAAAGAACACATAGAACGCCGGGCCGATGTAGGCCAGCGGGTGTACATACCACTGGCTGGCAATGTAGAGAGTGAGAATGGTATTCTTCTGTCCCAGGCATTGGGAACACTCACGCCTCAGCTCCCTGCCCCCCAGGCGGTATCCCGCCACAAAACCGGTGATACACACCACCAGCGACCCCAGCACCAGGGGCAGCATATCCCACCAACTGATATTCATTTCCAGCACACGCTGCGTGCCTACGCCTGCAATGATGGTCAGGTTCATAATCCAGATACCCAGCGAAACATCGCGCAGCTTCGCCGTCCAACCCTTGCAAGGCGGGTACACCCAACGCAGCACAATAGCCACCAGAGCCGGGATTCCCAGCACCGTGCCCAGCTGCATGGCTACCTCCGCCGCCAGTTCAGTGTAGCAGAATCCCTCCACCTGCACGACCAGTGGCATCAGCAGAGGTGTTACCAGACCAAACACAATCTGGCTGAGTACCAGCGCCGTCGTCGTGAACTCCACGTTTCCTTTCAGCAGGTTCACAATCACCGGTGCCGCAATGGCCACCGGCGCGATACCGCAGAAGAAAAGCGACTCTGCCAGCACGGGATACCCCAGCAGGCGGGCCACGCCCCAGAACCCCATACCAATGAGCTGAATACCCAGCAACACCCACAGATGCATACGCTGGGGTTTAAGTCTGGCTGTCTCTATGCCGATAAAGGTGATGCTGAGCATCAGCGCCACGCTGGCGGGCAGCCAGGCACCCAGCGGCGCCAGTTGCTTATGAAAGAGGCCTCCCACCAGGAAGGCCACTACCATGGAAATACTGCGGATGTGTCGTTTCATCACTTATCCTGTTTATCCTCTGCCTTGCGCAGCTCAATAACCGCCGCCGTAGCATCATTCGGCTTGGGTTTCGGGTACGCAATACGATTGTGGTGCATGGTGCGAATCGTCGCAAAGAATGATTCCTTGAGTTTCTCGATATCGCCCAGCGTCAGCGCGCAGTCCTGCAGGTGCCCATCCAGAATACGACCCTTGAAAATGCCGTCAATCATGTTGCGGATATCCTCTTCTGTGGGGTGCTGGAGCGAGCGGGTGGCACTTTCCACGGCATCAGCCATGCTCACAATGCCGCTCTCGCGAGTCTGGGGAATCGGCCCCTTGTAGGTGAAGATGGACTTATCCACCTCCTCCGGGCAAGTGTCGATGAGCCCCTCCTCGAACTTGGCTTTTTCCTCTTCGTAGTGGTCAAGCGCCTTGCGATAGAAGAAATACGCCGTTGAAACGCCGTGGTGCTCCCGAATCACATTCACAATGCGGTTATTCAGGCCGTACGATTGCGCCAGCTCCACACCTTCTGTCACATGACCGGTAATAATGCGGGCACTGGCTTCCGGGGTCAGGTCTGCATGCGGGGAGTTGTTCTGGTCTGCTATATTCTCAGCAAAATACTGAGGGTTCGCAATCTTGCCGATATCGTGGTAAAGCCCGCACACACCGGCGCGCGTCACATCTGCCCCAATAGCTTCTGCCCCGGCTTCGGACAATCGCTGCACCACCAGACTGTGGTGGAACGTGCCGGGAGCCACAATCTGCAGCTTGCGCAGAAGCGGATGGTTCATATCGGCCCATTCCAGCCATGTAATGGGCGTAGAGATATTGAACACACGCTCCAGTGCCGGCATCATGCCGCCTATAAGGGCAGCCAGTACAAAATTGATGCCCACTGTCACGGCAAGTTCCAGAGCAAAACCGCCTACGTTGAAACCACCCGTAAATCCGCGCAGCGCAATGTTGGCATCAGCTCCGGCGGCATCGAGACTCAGCAGCAGATACACAGAGGCAAACGCTATCGCGCTGGCTACAAAACCAGCACGCAGAATCTGCTCCCGCTTGTGAACCCGGCCGGAAACCAGAGCACACACTGTACCGGTCACAAAACTAACGGCGCTGTAGTTCAGAATTACAGCCGAATCCGTACCGGAGGGGAACATGGTCACCCCGAAAATCGTGCAGCACAATGCCGTAAACGCACCCAGACGACGGCCAATCATCACAGCCAGCACAGTGGGAGCCAGTGCATACGGCAGCCAGAGCAGCACCTGTCCCTGCAGATTAAAACCGGGAATCACGCCTTTAAGCGCACACACGCCAGTCATAATCAGCAGCTGCGCCACAATCATGGACACCAGCAGGAACGTGCGCCGCACCGTCAGTTGCTGTGGCAGACGAGATAATCCTGCCAGCAGCAGCAGCCCCATGCTGGTGAGCACCAGCCAGATAACCCGGAAAGCAGCATTCCATACATCATCCGCAGCTGAACAGGCAATGAAGCACATGGCCACCAGCCCCAGCAGAGCCACACCCAGCATCACATGCACGCCGCCTTTGAAGCGCACACCCGGGTCATCACCAGTCCGCGATAATTGGTTTAACAGACGCGTCATATACTAAAACGAATTTCTTGTTGTTTCTTCGCCGTGCCGGGTATTGTAACAAAGCGGCAGATACTTGGCAAGATTAAACGGTCGGGGCTATTCGCTCACCTCATGGGATAAAGCGCCAGCCGCCTTGCTGCACCATGGTATCATATGCCTGTTGCGCATTCATTTCGCCGCGCTCCTGCGCCATGCGCAGGTACATTCTGGCACGGGTGGGTTCAGAGGGTCTGGAGGCATTGCCCAGCTGGGCAATCACCGCCATGAGCGTGTAGCACTGCGGCACACCGGCAGAAGCCGCTGTCGTCAAGGCACTGAGTGCTTTGCCCATATCAGCAGGCACACCTGTCCCGTTAAAATACAAATCAGCCAGTGCCATATTGGCAAATGGCACTCCGGCATCCACCAGCTGCGTCAGAATCCGCACCCCGCGTTCCGTATCCTGCGTGCATCCCCGGCCACAGGCAAGCGAATAAGCAAACGCCACCCCGCCACGCGGGTCACCGGCATCTGCCGCCATGCGGTACAACTCGAACACCCGTTCAGGCTTGTATTTTCCGGGGTTCTTGTGGTACTCACCGGCCAGCGGAATCAGCGCCGGCGTATACCCTAGTAAAGCGGCTTTCTGGAACAAGCGGATGGCGGCCTCTGTATCTGGTTTCAGCGCATCCTTCAAGCCTTCCGGCAGCTGGGCCTCGGGCAGGGTCCACGAAGCAAGTTGAGCCAACGCCTCGGGATGATTCCGCTCCGCAGCCTGTTTCAGGAATTCAAGTCCCAGGGCATGCTTCCCCTGCTGCAGATAATAGAATGCCAGCGTGCAGGCTGCACCCGGGCTGCCGTGTGATGCAGCCTTCGTCATCCAGTCGCGGCTCTTCTCCTCATCATGCCGGCCAATCATAGCCGCCAGGAATTCCTCCAAGTAGAAATTATTTTTCTTCAATTCCGCCGCCACAGCCGCAGATGCAGCCCCACCCTTATCCAGACGCCCGGAAAGCAGCAGATACCCGGCGCGAGCTCGAGCGCTGTTAGCCTTGCATGCCGCCATCAGGTGTTTCATGCCGGCGTCTTCATCTGCCGGGGCTCCGATACCATTTCCGCACACATGCGCCAGCTCCACCATAGCGGGCACATAGCCCTGGCTGGCAGCCTGTTCCAGCGCTGCGCGCATATTCACCGCTTCCGGCGCGTTTTCCAAATCCTTGCGCTGCACTTTCAGCTGCGTCAGCATCTGCCGGGCAGACCACAGCAGAGCCACAGGATGCCCCGCATCCGCAGCCTCTTTCATCAATCGGTAATAGGCCTGTTCGTCTCCTCCGGTAGAATCCAGCACCGCCGTAATCACGCTGCCCATATCTTCAGACTGCGCCGTTTTCATGGCATCCAGGGCAGCCGTGCATGCAGCTTTGGCATCAGCCACCTGTGCCATTACAGGACTGAGCGCCAGCGGAAGAATATACAGAAACTGTTTCATTGGCTCATTCTACCGTCAGAGCCACGCCATGGCAAGCTGAATCTATAGCATCACCCTAACTGCTTTTTAAGAATCATTCTTTCCTTTAGCTTGACTATTGCGCCTTTTGCCTGTAGAGTTTCCGTATGGATACAGACAGCAGAAAAAGCGTAGCGGCGTGGTCCTCGGTCATCTGGAGCGGCATTCTGGCCGCCACAAAAATGGTTGTGGGCATCATGACCGGCTCACTGGGTATCCTTTCAGAAGCTCTGCACAGCACGCTCGACCTCATCGCAGCCGGCGGCACGGTCTATGCCGTCAAAGTTGCAGCCCTGCCAGCCGACAAAGACCACCCGTACGGTCACGGCAAAATCGAAAACCTCATGGCGCTGGGCGAAACGCTCCTGCTACTCTGCACCGCAGGCTGGGTTATCATGGAAGCGGTGGAGCGCCTCATGAGCAATGACCCTGAAGCACTCACCGTCACATTCTCATACTGGGCGTTCGGTATCATCATCCTCTCCATTATTGTGGACGTGAACCGGGCTCGCATGCTCAAGCGCGTGGCAAAAGAAACCCGCAGCGCCGCGCTGGAAGCAGATGCCGCACACTTCACCACCGATATCTGGAGCAGCGGTGCAGTCCTCCTGGGCATCACAGGTGCCGCCGTGGCAGACATGACCGTAGCCGGCAGCTGGCTGCACTGGTTCCTCGTCCGCGCAGATGTCTTCGCCTCCCTTGTTGTCGCGGCGCTCATCCTCCATGTCTGTAAGGAGCTCGGTATGGAATCCATCGGCAACCTCATGGACAAGCAGAGCACCGAAGCCAACGAAAAAGTGCGCGTCCTCATGGCAGAACGCATGCCCACTTACCCCGTCACTCGCCTCCGCGTGCGTGAATCCGGCTCCCGGTACTATGTCGATATGGCCGTTCAGGTGCCCCACAGCCTGCATGTCGATACGGCGCATGAAATCGCCGATGCCATCGAAGCCCTGGTATCCACCGCCCTGGAGGGTGCCGAAACCATGGTGCACATGCACCCCTCCGAGAACCTGCCGGAAACACCCGGTTTCACCATCCGCCGCCTTGCCCTCACCCACCGTTTCGGCGTGCATGGTCTGGTACTCCAGCATACAGATGCAGGGCAATTTGTCATTGCGGTAGATTTGGAGCTCCCTTCTGATGCCACGCTGGAATCCTGGCAAGTGGCCATCGAAGCCTTCCGCAGTGAAGTCAAGCGCAGTCTGAAAGCGGATGTTGTGGCGCTGCATGTGGAGCCGGACCTGCGGCAACTGCCTGTCTCCAGACTGGATTTACCAGCCGACTGGGAAGACCAGGTGCGCTCCGCCATGATTGACCGCGGTGCGCCCCTGCCCACCAGCATCACCTGCCACACCCGCGGGAACGAGCGCCTCTGTATCATCACCATTCCGAAAGAAAACAAGCTTACTGTGGAAGAAAGCCACGCCCGCCTCACCAAGCTCAACAAAAAACTCGCCGAACGCCTCCCCTCCGTTGCCCGCATCATGGTCACATACGATGAATCATGATTTGACCCAACACGCAGATCCGACGATACATGCGGATAGTCACCGGACTGCCCGGTGGTACATCTCATAGCACAGGTGTCCCCATGGAGCACAGAAATTTCCTGACACGCGGCGCAAATTTCTGATTTGCACTCATAGGGGATAAATTGAAATTTTCTTGACATCAAGAGGGGTATCAGGCAGACTACTCAGTAACGAAAACACCTGTTTTTACACGACAATGGAACCGTACAGCATGAAGAATCCGTTCCCGGCCACTGTGCTGGGAGTCCGCTCTGTTACCAAGCCCGGCAGCGCCAAGGAAACCATCCACGTAGATTACTCGCTGGAGGGTTCCGGGCTTACCTACACCACCGGTGATGCTCTGGGCGTTATCCCCTGCAATGACCCGGCACTTGTAGACGCACTCATTGCAGCCCTGGGACTCGATGCTGCGGCAGAGGTTCCCACCCCCGATGGTGCCACCGCCCCGCTGCGCGAAGCTCTCATCAGCAGCTACGATATCACGAACCTGAAGAAAGGCATGCTCACCAAGTGGAATGCCGTGGCCAACAGTGAAAAACTCGCCTCCATCCTGGCAGACAAGGAGGCCCTCAAGGATTTCTGCTGGGGGCGCGATGTCCTTGACCTTGCCACCTGCGATTGCTGCAAGGCCAGCTTTGCAGATGCCACCGCCTTTGTCAGCATCCTGGGTAAGATTTCCCCGCGTCTGTACTCCATCGCCTCCAGCCCTGATGCCGTTCCCGGCCAGGTTTCCCTCTGCGTGGGCGCCGTGCGCTACACCACCAACGACCGCAAGCGCGGGGGCGTGTGCTCCACCTTCATGGCAGACCGCATCCAGCCCGGCGACAAAGTAAAGGTATTTGTGCACTGCAACAAGAACTTCCGCCTGCCGGAAGATGGCAACACTCCCATCATCATGGTCGGTCCCGGCACCGGCATTGCCCCCTTCCGCGCTTTCTGGCAGCAGCGTGTGGCAGATAACGCCGCAGGCCCCATGTGGCTCTTCTTCGGCAACCCCTACCAGGCTACCGACAACTGCTACGAGGACGAAACCGCCCCGCTGGTGGAAAGCGGTAAGCTTAAGCTCTCCGTTGCCTGGAGCCGTGACCAGGAGTACAAGATTTACGTGCAGAACCTCATGGAACAGGCCGGCGAGGAAGTCTGGCAGTGGCTCGAAAACGGAGCAGCCTTCTACATGTGCGGCGATGCCAACCGCATGGCCAAGGATGTGGAGAAAGCCCTCCTTGCCATCATTGGCAAATACGGCAACCGCTCCGAGGAAGAAGCCTCTGCCTACCTTGCCGATATGAAGGCTGCCAAGCGTTACCAGAAGGACGTGTATTGATTAATACGTACCATTCCTTGTTCTAAACATCAGAGTCACTTCCCATTCACGGGAAGTGACTCTTTCTTTTGAACTGTGCTGATGAAATATAACAACTATCGCTTGCCCAGATATGCTGCCACGCCATCATGCGTAGGCTGCATCGCTTCCTGACCGGGATGCCAGCCCAGCGGGCATACCTCGCCGTACTGCTCATAATGCTGCAGTGCATCCACAATACGTATGGCTTCTTCCACAGAACGCCCCAGCGGCATATCGTTCACCAGCTGGTGTCGCACAATGCCCTGCTTGTCGATGAGGAAGAGACCGCGGTATGCCACCAGCTCGCCCTTTACCTGCAGATTGCCTTTCTCATCCACATAGCGCTCGCCCGCCAGCACATCAAACGCATCGGATATCGTTTTGTTCGTATCGGCCACCAGCGGGTAGGTCACCCCGCATATCCCGCCGTCGCTCTGCGGCTTCTGGCACCACGCCCAGTGGCTGTACTCCGTATCGGTGGAGCACCCTACCACCACGGTGTTGCGCTTCTCGAACTCAGGCAGCGCTGCCTGGAATCCCAGCAGCTCTGTCGGGCACACAAAGGTGAAATCTTTCGGATAGAAGAAAAAGAGCACATACTTCTTGTCCACATAATCCTGAAGACTGAATTCACTCACGATTTTTCCATTCACTACTGCATTGGCCTTGAATACGGGGGCTTGTTTTCCTACTAACATGATATGTAATTTTGGGTTGTTGAGGTTAGGATACACTAACTTGCTGTTTTGTTCAAGCTTTTTTAGAACTTTTCTAATAATAATTTTTCAGCACTTGCCAAGAGGGATTGATTCTGTTAGATTATGGACATGGAAACGCCCTCTGCCCGACTGACCTCGCTGGATGTATTGCGAGGCATGGACATGCTCATCATCCTGGGACTCGATGCACTGGTCTACGCGCTGTATCCGCTGTACAGCGGGAATGAAGCATGGCGCCTTGTGCGGGAGCAACTGGGGCACGCTCCGTGGGAGGGGCTGCGTGTATACGATTGCGTTTTTCCGCTCTTTGTCTTCATTTCGGGCATGTCGATGTGTTTTTCGCACTTGAGGCAACTGGACACCCGGCCGTGGAAAATCCTGCTCAAATTGTGGAAACGCGCAGCCCTGCTTGTGTTTCTGGGCTTTTTCGTGAACGGCATCATCAGCTGGGATCTGGGGAGCATGCGTTTTGCCTCCGTGCTGGGGCTCATTGGTCTTTCCGGGGCGCTGGCAGGCAGCATCACCTTGCTCACCAGAGGCCGGGTCATCCCGAACTTCATCATTGCAGGGCTCATACTCGTGGGCGTGGGCGTAGCGCAGCACACGGGCGGGAACTTCACGGCTGGCGGCTGCGCGAATGCCCGGATAGATGCCCTGCTTTGCCCCGGCGTGCTCTACGGCGGCAGCTATGACCCCGAGGGGCCCCTCTGCATCATCTCTGCCACAGCACTCAGCCTTCTGGGGTACAGTGCCGGCAGGCTCTTCCTGAACATCGAAAACGCCGTCACCCGGGCCCTCACCATGCTGGCCGGGGGCGCAGCGCTGTTCATAGCCGGGTATTTCATGCCCACCCCCATCATCAAAAGCATCTGGACCCCCTCGTTTGTGCTGTGCTGCACCGGCATAGCCGCAGCCCTCATGAGCCTTCTGCACCTGGTGGTGGATGTGGCAGGCTTGCAGAAATGGGCATTGCCTTTCCGCGTAGTGGGACTCAATGCCCTGGCAGCCTACCTGCTCATCCACATAGTCAATCTGCAAGCACTCTCTGCCCGGCTCTTCAGCGGCACATGGGCACTTTTCCTCAGCGCAGACTGGCAACGCGCAGCTAATGCTACTGTAGCCCTGCTGCTGGCCTGGTGGTTCTGCTGGTTCCTCTATAAGAAGCGCGTCTTTATCAAGATCTAAGCATCTTCTGAAGGTTTCAACCTCGATAAAGCATACCGGCGCAGGACGAATCCTGCGCCGGGAAATGGAAGCTAAATCCGTTTTATTTCAGCACTTAGTGCTTCTTGCAGAAGTCCTCGAGGCGGTCGAGGCCTTCCTTGAGCACGTCAAGAGACGTGCAGTAGGAAATGCGGATGGCGTTATCGTTGCCGAAAGCAATGCCAGGAACGGCAGCCACCTTGTAGCGGTCGAGCAGCTTCTCGCAGAGCTCCAGAGAGCCCATGCCGAGCTCCGTGGTGTCAATGAAGAAGTAGAACGCACCCTTGGGCTCCACCACCTTGATCTTGGGCATAGCGCACAGGCGGCTGTACACATACTGGCGGCGGAAGTCATACTCCTCGCGCAGGTCGGAGATGAAGCTCTGGTCGCCGGTCAGGGCCTCAATGGCTCCGTACTGGCAGAAGGTGGTCGCATTGGAAGCGGTGTGGTCCTGAATCAGCTTGATATACTTGGCAATGTGAGCCGGAGCAGCGGAGTAGCCGAGGCGCCAGCCGGTCATGGCGTAGCCCTTGGAGAAACCGTTGATGGTGATGGTCAGGTTGTAAATCTCCTCGCTCAGGGCAGCCATGGAAACGTGCTTGGTCTCGCCGTATACCAGGTGCTCATAGATTTCATCGGCAATGATGAGAATATCCTCATCCACCGCAATTTGCCCCAGGGCGCGCAGCTCGTCCTCGGTGTAGACGGTGCCGGTCGGGTTGTGCGGCGTGGTCAGAATAATCATCTTCGTGCGCGGAGTCATGGCGTTCTCGAACTCCTCGGGCGTAATCTTCCAGCCGTTCTCAGCCTTGGTCTCCACAAATACCGGCGTGCCGCCGCAAAGCTCCACCATGGAGGGGTAGCTCACCCAGTACGGAGCCGGGATAATCACTTCATCACCAGCGGAAATGGTGGCACGCAGTGCGGTGTACACAGCAGGCTTGGCGCCGCTGCACACGCAAATCTGGTCGGGGGTGTAGCTAAGGCCGTTGTCGCGGCTGAGCTTGTCGGAAATAGCCTGGCGCAGCTGGGGCAGACCCACAGAGGGGGTGTACTTGGTAGCGCCGTTATTCAGTGCTTCAATAGCGGCTTTCTTGATGTTCTCGGGGGTATCCTTATCGGGTTCGCCGCCAGCCAGGCCATATACCTGCTCGCCGCGGGCCTTCATCTCCTTGGCCTTGTTGGTCACGGCCAGTGTGAGGGACGGAGACAGGGACTCTGCGCAATCTGAAATGAATTCCATTGTTGTGAAAATCGGTTAAAATTTTGGACACGGAGCATGCGTACGCCTCGCGACGCACACCGCGGCTTATTCTAAGCATCTCTCCCCGTCTTGGCAAGGAAATTTTATACTGGTGACACTCTTTCGTGTTATTACCACTTGCAATTTGGCAGAAGCGGCGTACAATCCACCCATATCATGTTGGCTCTACTGCAAGGCATCAGCACCTGGTTATCTCGCTACACTTCCCCCTTTGTCATTACGGCTGCAGCGGCGGCATTCATTGCGCCCGGGCTGTTCACCTGGGTGCAGGGCGATGTGCAGGCCCTGGTGCTGGGCTTTATCATGCTCACCATGGGCATGACCCTGCGCCCGGCAGATTTCCGCATCCTGGCAGCACGCCCGCTGGATATCGGCATCGGCACGCTGGCGCAATTCACCATCATGCCCCTGATAGCCTGGGCACTGGTGGCATGTTTCGACATACCACGCGGCATTGCAGCCGGACTCATCCTGGTAGGCTGCTGCCCGGGCGGCGTCTCCAGCAACATCATGAGCTTCCTCTGCAAGGGAGATGTACCCTACTCCGTGGGCATGACCACCGTTTCCACCCTGCTCGCCCCCTTTGTCACGCCACTGCTCACGCTCTGGCTTGCCGGCGAAAGCATCAACGTGGACGCTGCAGGCATGTTCCGCAGCATCCTCTTTGTCACCCTCCTGCCCGTTGCCATCGGTGCCATCTGCAACGGCAAATGGGGCAGCCGCCCCGCTTATACTGAATTCTGCAAAGTGATGCCCGGGCTTTCCGTCATCGGCCTTGCCTGCATCGTGGGCGGTGTCACCGCCGCCAAAGGTGCCAGCTTCTTCACCAGCGGCGCGCTTATCTTCCTCACCATCTTCCTGCATAATTCACTGGGATATGTGCTCGGCTATGCCGTGGGGCGCATCACCCGCATGCCGCGTCCCAAACGCCGCACCCTGAGCATCGAGGTAGGCATGCAGAATGCCGGCCTTGCCACCGTGCTGGCCGGGCGCCACTTCTCCACCATGCCGGAAGCAGCCGTCGCAGCTGCCATCTGCTGCGTGTGGCACAGCATCTCCGGCACTCTGCTTGCCGGCATCTTCAACGCCATCGACCGCCGGCGCATGCGTACATGCCGCCCCGGGTCATCCTCCTCCCCCTTGCTCTGACCCGCGGGCATACGCCCATCCCCTGCTCCGGCTGCGTCCTTTGCCAGCCCATCATACCGACAGTCGGTCGCATACGCTCCCTCAGTGAAATACCGCAGTTCCTGCGGAGTGAAATACGCCGCTGGCGGGTCGTATGATTTATCGGGCTGCATGGTTATTAAATCCCGGCACAGGCACATGGCAGCATTACGGCTTGCACAAGTGGAGGAATAGTGGTAATCTTTGCGCGTTATGTGGACAGGACGATTTTCACAACCTACGGCAGATCTGGTATTGGAATACGGCGAATCCGTATCGTATGATTGGAAACTGTATAAGCACGACATAGCGGGCTCTACGGCGCATGCACGCGCACAGCTGAAGGCCGGTATGCTCACGCAGGAGGAGTTTGATGCCATTGCCAATGGGTTGCAGGAAATTCTGGCCGACATAAAGGCAGGCAATTTCAGCTGGAGCATGAAGCTGGAAGATGTGCACATGAATATAGAGAGCGAGCTGACCCGCCGCATCGGAGCACCAGGCGCCAAGCTGCACACCGCACGCTCGCGCAACGACCAGGTGGCCACCGATACCCGCCTGTATTGCCGTGCCCAGATAGACACCACGCTGGAGCTGCTCAAGGATATGCAGCGCGCACTGGTGCAGAAAGCTTCCCAATACGCAGAGGTCCGCATTCCCGGCTACACCCACCTGCAGCGCGCCCAGCCGGTAACTATCGGCCACCACCTGCTTGCCTATGTGGAAATGCTGGCACGCGATTCGGAGCGACTGGCAGACTGCCGCCGCCGTGTGAATGTAAGCCCGCTGGGCAGCGGAGCCATTGCCGGCAGCACGATTAACCTGGACCGCCACGCGATTGCAGCCGAGCTGGGCTTCGACAGCGTGACGGAAAATTCCATGGATGCCATTGCCGACCGCGATTACATCATGGAAACGCTCTTCGACCTTTCGATTATCGGCACGCACCTTTCCCGCCTGAGCGAAGACCTGGTGCTGTGGAGCAGTGCCGAGTTCGGCTACTGCACGCTGAGTGATGCACACACCACCGGCTCCAGCCTGATGCCGCAGAAGAAGAACCCGGATGTGTGCGAGCTGACCCGCGGCAAGAGCGGCCGACTGTACGGCAACTTGGTGAGCGTGATGGTGGCCGTGAAAGGCCTGCCCCTCACCTACAACCGCGACCTGCAGGAGGATAAGGAGCCGCTCTTCGATTCATTTGAGACGGTGAGCCTGGCGCTGCGTGTGAACGCTGAGATGGTGGCAGCCATGCGCATCAACCCCGAGCGCTGCGCCGCCGCGGTGAGCGACCCCCTGCTCCTGGCCACAGACCTGGCCGACTACCTGGTGCGCCGTGGTGTGCCGTTCCGCAAGGCGCATGAGCTCGTGGGCAAGGCGGTGGCGGTCTCCGTGGGCACCGGTACGCCGCTCAATGAGTTGAGCCTGGATGAATTCAAGGAAATTTCCCCCGAATACGGTGCAGATGTGCACGAGGTGTTCAACCTCGACCGCGCGTTCTCCCTGCGTACCAACCCCGGCGCACCCAACCCGGATAACACTGCACGCCGCCTGGCGTACTGGCAGGCGGCGCTTTCCTGATTCTGCATTTACCACCCATAAATCGCAGGTAGTGAGCTGTGTGCATGCTCACTACCTGTTTTTTGCACGTGCGCATTCTGCGCGCAATACGGTTTTTATACTTGCCTTTTGCTTTAAAATCATGCAGTATAGCTGAAACACATGTATATCTGATGACAAAACCGATAACAAAAATAGGTCTGATACAAACTGCCCCCCTGCCCGGTGATTTTTCCAACAACCTGCGCGCAATCGTACAAGGCTACCGCGATTGTCTGGACCACGGAGCCGAAGTGGTGGTGGCAAGCGCAGCGGCGCTCTGCGGGCTGGAGCCGCAATCACTGGTGAACCGGCGCTCATTCATCAGCCAGGCGCAGCAGGCACTGCAGACACTCGCGAGCGAGCTGAGCAGCGCGCCTCTGTTTCTGGCGGCGTATACCCTGACGGTGAGCGACGATGAATTGTACGTGGGCATAGCCGGCGAAGATGACGAAGAGGAAGACCCGTGGATGGCGAACGACCGCCGTATTGTGCTGACACCGTATCTGCTGGAGAAAGATTCGATAACCGAACTGAGTAACGGCGAAACGCTGGAACTGCAGGGGATGCGTTTTTATATAGACACGACCGATGACGAGGCGCTGCCCGACGGCACGCCGGATTTCATCGTCCGCCTGCCTGGCACTCCCTGGTACGGCGGCAGTGCCAGAGATGAAGAGGAAGCCCGCAGCTGGGAAGCAAATATGGAGGGCTGCCACCTCATCTGCTGCCGCCCGGTGGGCACGGCCGGTGGCAATATCTATGGTGGAGGCTCGGCGGTTTATTCAGCAGCAGGCAAGACACTGCAGCGGCTTCCGTTTTTCGAGGTTGCCAGCAAAGTGGTGGATATCACCCGCCCGGCGCTGGCGAGGCACCTGCCCGAAGAAGCCGGGCTGATGAGTCTTGCCCTGCAGCGCGGGATACGCGACAGTGTGCGCAACAACGGGTTCACGGGCGCATGCCTGAACCTGGACCACCCGCACTCGGCGCTCCTTGGCGCGCTCTGCGTAGAGGCGCTGGGCACAGCCAATGTCAGTGGCGTGAGCTTCACCCCCGGTAACAAGCTGGCTGAGCAGCTGGGCATCCAGGTATACACCCCGGACACCACTGCGCTGAACCAGGCTGCCACCGCAGCCCTGGGTGGCGAGGAAAGCCGCCACCTGCAGGAGCGGCTTCAGACGGCGCTGGCGCTGACGCATGCCGAAGCCCGGGGCATGATGCTGTGTTCCCCGCTGTGCCGCCGGGAGCTCATGCTGGGCGAGTTCTGCACATACGGCATGTCCGGCGGGCAGCTGGCGCCGCTGGGCAATTTGTATGATGTGGATATCTTCCTGCTCTGTGAGCACCTGGGCGAGAAATACCCGCAGCTTTTCGGGTCTCTGACGGAGCCGCCGCACGGTGTGACCAACAGAATCATCCACGAGCTGGCAGACTGCAACACCGCCCCCTCTGTCCTGCTGAACAAGGAGAAGAACTACCTCTTCAAGGAAAATGATGTGCGGCTTATCCAGCGGAAGATTCTGGCATCTGCCCTGAAACGGGCCCAACTGCCCGTGATTCTGCATGTGGACCCGAAGGATGAGCAGCTGAAGTTCCCGATTTCTCACCGGCTCAACGATTAAGCCCGCTCAGGAAAACAAGTCCATACGTTATTGAATTCCATAGAGGGGTTGCGGTGTCAATGAACTGCAACCCCTCATGAAAACAAAGAATTTAACTCGATACACGTACGAAAATACGGATTTTCAGGGCTGGCGCGTGAGCATCCAGCGCTGCGGGCGTATTATCACCCGGTATTTTTCAGACTTGCAATATGGCTCTGAAGAAGAATCAAAAGCAGCAGCTGTGGAATACCGCGATGCCGTGCTGGCCAATATGAATGCGCACCGCAACGACCTGCCGGACTACATGGACCAGGAACTGGAACACGTGCAGCAGCTTTTAAAGGAAAAAAGCGCAGGGTTTAATCTTCATCATGGTCCACAGCGTGGAGTTTAGCGCGCTTGGCGTGTTCCACGTCCGGGTCAAACTCAATCTGGGGCGAAAGCAAGGTCTTGAGTTCGTCGCTGCCATAGTACTGCTGCATCTCCAGGCGGCAGAACTGCAGCGCCAGACGCTCCAGCAAGTCTACCAGCGCCTGTTTTCTGCCTTCCGTATTGTCAATATATTGCCACAGGGCGGATTCATCTGTGCTGAGTAGTGCCTGCTGGGCTTGCAGAGCTGCGCGCAGTTGGTCCACCGCGCCGGCAGCGTCGGTTGCCGTCTGGATGGATTCCAGCGCCAGTGTTTCCTGCTCCAGCGCGCTGTACAACGCCTCATAGGCCGAAGCCATGGGGTCAACATCTGCAGCGTACACAACGGTAGAGGCAACGAGGAGAGGGAACAGGGTTCTGTGCATATGTCCATATTAGGCATTAGTGCGTTTGTTGTCAAGCCAAGACATTCCGCATACATCATATTTCACGTGCAGCCCAGAGATTGGGAAGGAAAGGACTTGGGATTTACGAATTACGATTGACGATTGACGAATTTCCTAACGGAAGGGTCGCAGCCACGGAACCGGGGGTAACTCGAACATCATATCAGAGTCCCCAGCATAGCGAGCGAGGGCGGCAGAAAGCAAAGTTACAATATGTTGCGCCGATTGACGATTTATGAGTTTTTAATACACACGCGGGAGGCGCGGGCCCAGCCCTGTAAAGATTTCCCAGACGATGGTGCCAGCCTTGGCCGCCACCTCGGTCACGGGAATGTGGGAGCCGAACAACTCTACCTCATCGCCGGATTGCACACCACCCGGCACGTCGGTCACATCGGCCATAATCTGGTCCATGGTCACGCGCCCGAGCATGGGGCAGTAACAGCCATTAATGCAGACACGGGCACCCTTGTTGGAAATCTGGCGATTCCAGCCATCTGCATAGCCAATGCCGATAGTTGCCACACGGGCAGGACGGCTGGTGATATGCGTACGCCCATAGGAAACTCCATGCCCGGCAGGCAGCTCACGCACCAGGGTTACGCGCGCATGCAGACTGAGAGTCGACCGCAGCACGCCATCGTAAATCGAAGCCATGGGGGCCACGCCGTACAGCAGCAGACCGGGGCGCGCCAGATTTGCAACCGGCACTTCATAGCCCAACTCGCCGGCGCTGGCGGCAATGTGGCGGTAACGCAGGTCAAAATGCTGCTGCAACGTCTCCACACAATCCGAGAACAGGCCTATTTCATCCTGGGTGAACGGCACATCCTCATCCGCCGCCGGGAAGTGGGACATAATCCCCTCCACCCGCAGATTCGGCATATTTTTGAGCAGAGCGGCAGCCTCGCCCAGTTGCCCGGGTAAAAAGCCCTCGCGCCCCATGCCGGTATCCACCGCCACATGCAGCGCAAACTCTTTGTTATACAAAGCGGCGAGATTCTGAAAATGCTCGGCCTCCGCCACAGATGACACCGTACCGCACCAGTTATTGAGCACCATTTCCTCGCGTTCTTCCGGGAACGTCGGGCCCAGAATAAACGGGGTGGTGCGCACGCCGGCACGCAGCAGGCGTCGCGCCTCGCCCACGTTCGCCACGCCGAAGAACGAGATGCCGTGATTATCAAGCCGCCGCGCCACCGGCTCCAGCCCGTGGCCATATGCTCCTGCTTTGATAACCGGCATCAGCTCGGTATCGGGCAACGCCTGGCGGGCAATATCCAGGTTATGGGCAATCGCCTCCAGATTCACACAAACCCACGCGCGTGCAGGACTCTCACTACTCATACCCCTGACTCTACCACCAAGCCGCGCTCCTGTCAACCGCCAGACACGCAATACACTTGCCAGAGAAGGCAAAAAATGGTAGATTCTGGGCAGCAAATCAGATTTTTTTCCATGATTCGACAAACATTTATCGGAATAACACTGCTGGCAGGAAACGCCATGAGCTTTGCCGAACAGGGCTATGAGGAAATGTTGCTCGAGGAAGCTGCGGATATAGCCCATGTTGCCCAGGAAAGCCGGCAGGCAGCCGAGGCAGGAGACGCAGCAGCACAGCTCCAGCTGGCACGCTGCTACCTCACAGGCAGCGGAGTACCGCAATCCACCACACAGGGCATCAAATGGCTCAGGAAATCCGCGGACCAGGGATTCGCCGATGCCCAGAGCTACCTGGCAGAATGTTACTACCTGGGTAAAGGCGTGCAGAAAGATGCCGTTGAAGCATGCCGCTGGTGGGTCAAAGCAGCCGCACAGAACCACATGGAAGCCATGTACCGCCTTGGCATGGCACACCTGAGCGGCGAAGGGGTCAGGCAAAATGACACACTAGGGCTCGCCTGGCTTCAGCGCACAGCAGCAGCCGGATACCCGGAAGCCCTATACAGTCTGGGCTTCTGCCGGCTGCAAGGCGTGGGTGGCGTGAAGAATTTTGGCGAAGCAGCAGTTCTGTTTGAAAAAGCCGCAGCCACCGGACATGCAGATGCTTCATTCTGGCTGGGGTTCTGCAAACTGCACGGCGTGGGCACAGAACGCAAACCGGCAGAAGCTATAAGCATTCTGGAACGCGCAGCAGATGGTCTGAGCGCCCCCGCCATGGTGCAACTCGGGCGTTGCTATGAGATTGGAATAGCGGTAAAGGCTGATGCCGAAAAGGCCTTTGACTGGTACTGGACGGGCGCCCGCATGGGGAGCTCCGAGGCATGCTACCGGCTGGGGCTCATGCTGCAGGAAGGGCGCGGCTGCAAACCCAACCGACAGAAAGCCGCCAAGTGGTTCAAGCAGGCAGCCGAAAAGGGGCATACCCGGGCTCAACACAAACTGGAGGAGCAGAACAACTGAAGATATACGATTTTATGCAGTGCATCATGACCAGAATGCGCCGTTTGCCGCTCTGCGTGGGGCTTACGCTGATGATGTGGCAGCCCGCTACTGCGCATCCCACCCCCCTGCCCGATGCCGAGATGCTCGCCCACGCCGAACGCATTGAGCACACACGCGGAATGAACTCGCTTTTCCAGGCGAGATTGCTTACATTGCTGCCGATGATTGCCGAAGGATTCCCGGTGGATGGTCTGCTGCCCGCACACAAAGGCAACACCGCCCTGCACTACGCCTGCGCCATCGGCGATCTGGAATTAGTTTCCGCTCTGTTAAAACGCGGTGCCAACCCCAGGCTCCGCACCCATAAAGGAGCCACCCCTCATTTATGTGCCAGCGGACCACACCGTGCCGGAATCCAGAAACTTCTGGCCAATCCGCCTGCTACAAAGCCCGAACCGCCACCAGCGCCCCCCAGCCCCCAGGCAACTCCCGCACCGTCCCCATCTGTAACCGTTCCTGCGGGAGAGGTGGAACAGATGCAGGATTACCTGCGCGGTATCTCGCCCAAGACGGCCCGGGGCATCAGCCACAAACAGCAACTGACCGAACTTCTGACCGCCATGCAGAACGGCAGCAGCATTGACCACACACTCCCCGGCACGGGCGGATTCACAGCCCTGCACCACGCCTGCGCGCTGGATGATTTTGTGCTCGCTATCTGGCTGTTGGAAAACGGAGCCAGACCACATGCCCGCACACAGAAGGGACTGACACCCCAGGACCTTCTCCACGGGGGAAATGCGGCCTTTATCCGCGCGCACCTCACGGAATTCACCTCACAAGACGAACATGTTGAACACAAAGACGGATTGCCGCATCCTGATATAAAACAATGAACCGCATCGCCCTGATATCTGTACTTTTGTGCTCTGTTCTGCAGCCATGTGTTGCGCACCAGAAAGCGGAGAATGCACCTTGCGCAGAACACATAATCAACCCCTCGCTGACCGACGCTCTGAATGACGCTCTGGGGGTGTACCATGAACTGCGGTACCTGGTACTGGCTGATACCCTGAAAACAGATGCCGTGCAGCACGCCACAGAAATGATACGCCCCCACTGTATCAGGCTGGCGCAGCTGCCCCCGGACACAAGGCAGAATGTGATTATGCTGGCAGATGCCGTGCTCTGGCAGGGGCAATGGATGGAGGCCGTTTATGCCGGAGAATGCGGTATTGACTTTGAGGCTCCGGAGCTGGATGAAGGCTTTGAAACGCTCGTTCTGCTCAGCAACGAAATCCAGTGCATTCTGGTCGGCACAGATACACCCCCGGAACTACGCCAGGCGGTTCTGCAACTGCTGGAGCTTCTGGGCGGAGAGACTGCGCTGCAACGGCCCGCTCAACTTCTGCAGCAGCGCTGGGCAAAAGATTATAAAACTGCGTTGGAGTTTTTCAAGGCATTCTGCGCTGCCGCCTCCCGGGAAAACGAACAAGCGAGCATCGACGCACTGCGTGAACTGCATCACTCGCTTCAGTATTTCAAAACAAGCGGTAACTGGGAGATGCTCCGGCTCAACACGCTCGCAGAATATTTCCGGCTGACACTCATCTATATAGGACTTTACGAACATCCCTTCGGCAGTCCGATACTGCCGGCAGAGCGCTGCACTCCCAGGCGCATGCACGCCCTCGCCCCGTTCTTTGAAAGCCTGCCCGGACTTCAGAAACTACTGCAGACCTCACTGGAATATTTACACAAATGAAAAAGGGACTCATCCTGGAAGGCGGAGCGATGCGCGGCATGTTCACTGCCGGTGTCATCGATGTGATGATGGAGCACGGCATTGAATTTGACGGCGCTATCGGCGTTTCCGCAGGGGCGGCATTCGGGTGCAACTACAAATCCCGCCAGATTGGCCGAGCCATACGCTACAACGAACGTTTCTGCAACGATAAACGATACTGCAGCTGGGGCAATGTATGGCGTGAAGGCAATTTATACAGCACCGACTTCTGCTACAACGAAGTTCCGCTCGTGCATGATCCGTTTGATTTTGCTACCTTTGAAGCGCACCCCATGGCGTTCTACATCGTCTGCACCGATGTGGAAACCGGCAAACCGGTCTACCACAAATACGAGAGCTATGCCGACCATGGATTCGACTGGATCCGGGCTTCGGCCAGCATGCCGCTGGTATCGCAGATAGTGGATATCGATGGGCAGAAGCTGCTGGATGGCGGCATTTCGGATGCCATTCCGCTGCAATTCTTCGAAAGCCTCGGCTACGCGCGCAACGTGGTCATCCTGACCCAGCACGCCGAATACGACAAAAAGGAAAGCGTAGCCATGCCCTTCATCCGCTTCATGTACCGCAAATACCCGGCGTTGGTGCAAGCCATGGAAGTGCGGCACCTCATGTACAACGCCCAGCGAGACTACGTGAACCAGCAGGAGGCAGCTGGCAACACCCTGGTCATCCGCCCCACCGAGCCCCTGCCCATCAAGCGGCTCACCAAAGACCCCGCCCTGCTCCGCGCCACCTACAACATCGGCCGCGCTGCGGCAGAAAAACGGCTTCAGGAAATCAGGCAATTCCTGAACACGGCAAACTAAAGCGCCTGTAATTCCCGACAGGAACAGCAACAGCCTTGCATCCTGCCGGCAAATGTGCTATACATTTCTACATGAGGTGGAAGTTCATCGCACTTGCCGCATGCATCGTGTCAGTCGCTGAGGGGGCAACCGTTGAAATGCGTCACACACACGGCGTGTTTTACCCGGGCGTGAAGCAGCAGGGTATTCTGCAAATCAAAATTACAGGTGAACCCGGTGAAAAGATAAGCAGACTGGAATTCAGCGACGGAAAAACTACCAGCACCTCAGATATTCAGATGGCCTACCTTTCCACCTCAGGCAACTGGAACGGCTATACTCTCAACACCAGCAAACTGGCTGTGGAAAAAGGCTCAGCCAAGCCTGATAAGAAGGGAAAATTCTCCTTTGATGTCAGCATTGAAGCCGGGCCGGAGCCGGTTTATTACTGGATTAGCTACAATCTGAAAAAAAACGCTAAGCGTGGTAACCTCATTGACGCACTTTGCACCAGTGTCACACTCGAGGATGGCAGCACGGTAAAACCCAAACTGAAGCGAGCCAAAGCACTCAAGAAACGCGTTATCGGGCGCATCTATCCCTTCCCCTATCGCATCGTTCCCTACTACCGCCCACGCTGGGTAAAAGGCTGGGGCAACGCCAAAGAAGCGGTGCACCTCACACCTGCGCATTTCAACCTGTTCACCGACCTGGTGCACTTTGCCTATACGGTTTCAGCGGAAGGCGACATCCAATACCAATGGGCGGGTGAAGGAGTAGAGCCCAAAGTAGTGGCAGATGAGGCACTGGCAGAAATCAAACGCCTTCACCAGGAAGCTGACGCTGCATCTCTGCTGCTGGCAGGTTTTGCCCACATGGATGACCCCATGACCACCGCAGTAGCCAACCCGGAAACTCGCCGCAGGCTGGCACACAACATGGCCACCTGGGCTATCGAACGCGGATACGATGGTATTGATATTGACTGGGAATACCCCGATTCGTATGACCAATGGGTCAACTTCGGTCTCTTCATTGCGGATTTGCGGGAAGAGCTGGCGGGGTCCGCCATGTCTGTCAGTATAGCAGCCTCGGTCACATACAAAGTGCCGATATTCGATGTGACGGACCAGCTGGATTTCCTCATGACCATGTCGTATGATGACCTGGGACCGCAGCACGCTTCGATGCAGCGCTTTCAGGGAGACGCCAACCTCTGCGTGGAGAAATTCCACATGCCCAAACCGCGCATTGTCGTGGGGCTCCCCTTCTACAGCAACGAACAGGGGAAACTGACAGAACAGTTCGGATATTCCACCATTGTGGGCTGGTATCCCAATCTCTCCCCCGCAGAAAACACGGTCCGCTCTAAAAAGCAGGATGGCTCCCCCGGGCCTGTGCATTCATTCAATGGACCGCAACTCATCTCCGAAAAATGCAGGTGGATGAAACAGCAGAAATTCGGAGGAGTGATGATTTGGGCTTATGATACCGATGTGAAGCTGGGCCACCGGGCCTCGCTCGCCAAGGCCATGTTCAAGATTGTGCGCCAACCCAGAGTCAGCAAAAAGTGAAGCAGGAATCCCAATTACTATACGCCGCGTGGTGTGGCGATACCAGACGGGTACAGGAGCTGTTGGCGCAGGGAATTCCGGTAGATTCTCGAGATGGGAAAGGCCGCACACCGTTAATGCTGGCTGCATACAACAGATTCCCGGAAACAGCCGCAGTTCTGCTGGCAGCGGGAGCTGATACTCAGGCAAGAAACAAAGGGAACCGCCCCGTCATCGACTATGTGCACGATGCCGCCACCGCCCGGCTGCTTCTGCAGCACACACACCAGGAGCGCCGCAGAGCAACGGCTACACGGCTTCTGTTCAACCAGCGGGAACTGGCAGCACTTGCCCTGGAAGCCGGCGCCGGAGTCAACGCCCGGAATAAACGGGGCGACACTCCGCTGATTTACCATTGCTGGGATTGCGGTTTCTACAACGCCTCTCTGGATACCATACAACTGCTGCTGCGAGCCGGGGCAAATCCCAACCACTGCAACAGCCATGGCCACACGCCCTTGCTGATGGCTCTCTGGACTTACAATGAATCCATGGTCCGGCTGCTTCTGGCTGCCGGTGCCTGCCGTTTGCCGGAAAACACCGAGCTCACCCCCAGTGAAAAAGAATTGCTCCGCTTATGTGCGGCTGACTCATCAGATAGATTAAGGGGCTGACTTATCCAATTCCTTAAGATATTCCAGAATTCCCGCATTCCCCAGATTCACGCCTTCCACACGATATCCGTAGTATGTAAAAAGGCATTCGTCTGATATGACTCCACGACCGAAATCTGAATCATGAGAATACGTTTTCCACAACCCGGAAAGAAAAACTCCTCTACTGGTCTTTGTATCAATCCCGGGGTCAAACTCCTCATCTGCAAAATCAGATTTGGAGCTCTTCTTTAAAACCTTATGCTTGATCAGCACCCTACGAATGCTATCTTTTAATTTCTTTCCGGAAATAACGGGGACAGACCAATGTTCCGGGAGATGGCCGCGGTTGACTTTTTCCTTAAGCACAATGATACACGCCACGTCATCCCGGTTTTCAAATACCTTGACTTGTTTTTTCAGCGATTTAAGCAGACTGGCACTTACGGCTTTCTTTCCGCTTTTCTTCTTCCTTCTGGGGAAAAAATCGTCATCCTCGTCACTATCGTTGTACTCCACTGGCACAAAATAATAAGCTCTCGGTCTTTTGGGAGGTCTGCCGGAAATGAAGTTCAAATCGGAAATAAAATCAGCAAACAGAGATTTAGGATACGGGATTTCACGCAATGTTCCATCCACAATCTCTCCGCACTTCACCTCAGGTGGCAAAGCTGATGAAGACGCGACAGATTTGGCATACTGCTCTACCAACGCATGCACCCTATCCGTTTTCTTCTGCGTATCGGCCAGCAGCAACTGGTTCTCATTCTTCAGATACGACACTGAGCATTTCTTCGACAACGAGACCCCTTTTGCTTTAAAAAATGAAAAAAGAAACTCCCGGTTTACCGGAGCATCTGATTCAAAAAATTCCGGAGGGACCTGCCACGTCCTCTGAGGATAGTCCTTTTTTGATGTCACCAGCCTGAAGCCCGGCGCCTTCTCCTGCTCTGCCCGGCAGCAAAGAGAAACGCCTGATAGTATCAGCAGCACCAAACAAACAAGAGACGAAAAGCAACGCATGAAAAAAAACACTGGTAAACCGTAACAAACGTATCATTTTATGCTGCTCAACACAAGCATAAAATCTGCCCGCAAAGATTTGAGAAGCGTATAGATAACAATTTAGCGCAATAACTTTCAAACACGCGTATGCCTGCCTGCACATGTGTCCCAATGATTATGTGAAAAGAGTCCTAAACGACATAAAGGCATAGTGTTCTGCGTGAAAAATCGCGTTGGAGTATCACTTGCTCCACCATCGGCAGTAAGCGTTCGCTTGCGGGCATATCGGCGTAAGCCGCTAACTTTCAAATCGTAAATCGCAAATCAAAAAAATTCGTAAATCTACGTGTCCCAAATCTTTGGGACACGTGTGGCCTGCCTGCACATTACGGAACAATCAATTGACAAGTCGGCGGCAACATGCTAGAGTACTCTCTATGGAAGACCTTACGCTCACGCACACGATTACCAGTTACGAATGCTCCGCAGATCACCTGATGAAACCGGAGTTTTTCATGCACTTGTGCCAGGAGATGGCAGAAGAGCACGCCGATTTGAATAACCTGGGCTATGGCTGGGCTGTGGAAAACCATAAAATATGGGTGGAGACGCGCGGGAATTATGAATTTTTCCGGCGTCCGGGGTGGAAGGAGACCATTTCGCTGCGCACGAATACGGGCCAGGCCGGAGCGGTACAGGCACGCCGATTTGTGGAGATGACGGATAAAGACGGGAATGTGCTGGCCCGGGCAGATTTGCTGTGGGTACTCATCGATATCGACACACGGCGTCCTTTCCCCATTAAGCGCGCGCAGTTGTCCATCAATGGGTTGGAATGCCCACCGATAACCGAGGAACTGGTATGCCCGGAATGGAGCGAGCAGCCGTTTGCCACCTGTGCGCACACCGCCTCGCGGCGTGATATTGATTTCAACGGTCACATCAACAACAGTGCTTATCTTGTGTGGGCACTTGATACCCTGCCCCTGGAGCTCACGCCCGAGGGGAGTCCGACCCGGGTTCACATGGCTTTCCGCAAGGAATGTATGCTGGACACACCGGTGCAAGTGGAACACTACCGCAACGGCAGCTATACGCACCACGTGATTAACTCTGCGGAGGGAATCCGCGCAGAGGTTGACGTTCTGTGGGCTTAAAAGGAATTGCCAAAGCGGCAGATTCGGTGTATGGTAGCGGGGATGCACGCCACCACAGAGAAAAAGATAAATGCACTTTGCCACAGGCAATGTGCATTTGCGCTCTACTGTCTGCCAGGGGAAACCGAGCCCGTGTTCTGCATGGCAGAGGATGGTCGCGTGGAGGATGACCCTATTTTCAAAAATGGTTTTATTCTGGCGGCGTTTGATGGGAACAGCCTGTTTATCCCGGAAGAGCTGGCAGAAGTGCCGGAAGCTGCCCAATGGGAAGAAATGAGCCGTATACCGGCGGCAAACGCAACCACGCGCGAAACGTATGCGGCGTTATTCAATCTGTACACCGGGTTCATACGCGAGGGCGAGGTGCGCAAAATTGTGCTGGCACGCACGGCAGATGAAGAGGTAACGCCGGAGTTTTCTCCATACCGTGCATTCGAGGCGGCCTGCGCCGCGCAGCCGGCAGCATTCAAGGCTCTGGTGCACACGCCGAAATACGGCACGTGGTTATTCTGCACCCCGGAGCAGCTGGTGACCGGCCAGGGCGACAGGTGGAGCACCATGGCACTGGCGGGCACCCGGATTCCCTGCACGCTGCCATGGGATACCAAGAATAAGCGGGAACAGGCGCTGGTCACCGAGTTTATACGCGACACGCTCACCCCCCTGGCCAATGAGCTGCATGAAGGCCCGCTGGAAAACCTGCGTGCGGGCAGCATTGAGCACCTCTGCACACGCTTTAACTTCCAGATGCCCCCGGGTCGCATGCTGATGCTTCTTGATAAACTCCCTCCCACACCGGCAGTGTGCGGTTCACCCGTTGGCAAGGCACGCCACCTGCTGCAGAATTACCCGGATATTGACCGTTCATGCTATGCGGGGTATCTGGGGCCGTGGGGGCACGGTGCAGTGCAGCTCTATGTTTCCCTGCGATGCATGCAGGTGTTTGATGGAGTATGCCGCCTGTATGCCGGCGGCGGGCTCATGCCTGATTCTGATGAGGAGCAGGAATGGCTCGAAACTGAAAACAAAATGGCCTGCATGCGGCAGGCCATTGAAGCTGGGCGTTAAACCTGGTCTCTACTCCCGGGCGCAAGAGCAAGAAACATCAGTGTCCACCCGGAAAATATCATTTCCACCGCCAGGAGTGTGCCGATAAGCCAGAGGGAACTTTCCGGCCATTCCCAGATAATCATGGCACCGAGCACAAGGGAGACCACGGCATTGAATAAACGCCAGTAGCGGCCCTCCGAGTTCCAGAGCGTGATGGTGGCACCCATGCGCAGGACACCGGCCGTGAATATGCTGGCTCCAAGCAGCAGCGTCCACCATTCCATGGATAACGCCGGCATAAGCACGGTAAAGATACCCACCAGCAGATAAAGGATTGCGGCCAGCATATTCCACCAGCGGTTTGCCCGCCGGATAATACCCTGCACCAGTCTTACCACTCCAGCCACCGACAGAACGACTCCTGCCACCCAGACGGCAGAAATACCCAGCAGAAAGGGAAAACCAAGAAGAATAAAGCCGAGCACAAGCTCCAGAACGGCAAGTATTCCTGCGACCCAGGGACGACCGAGCCAGCCTCTCTTTCCGGCACATGAACAAGAGTTTGGTGTTTCATTTGCAGCAGGCATGGTTATTCTCCTTGTTATGATGGTAACGCTGGCAGACGGTATGCCAGCAGATCTGGTCCATGAAGGCATCCACATAAGCGGCGCGGTTGTTGCGGTAGCGCAGGTAATAGGCGTGCTCCCAGACATCGCACACCAGCAGGGGGCGCATGCGCGGCAGGAGGGCATCCTGGTGCTTCTGCGCTGCCAGTACCACCAGCCTGTGACTCACGGCATCTTTTGCCAGAACAGCCCAGCCACTCCCCTGCACACCTGTTGCCACGTTGCGGAACAGCTGAGCAAAGTCGCTGTACGAGCCGAACTCTGAATCGATGACCCTTGCCAGTTCTCCGCAAGGGCGCTGCCCCGCCTGCGGTGACAGGTTGCCCCAGTACAGGGTGTGCAGCATATGCCCCGCCAGATTAAAGGCAAGAGACTGTGCTACGGCTGCACTGATGCCGGCACTGCTCATGCTGCGCTGCTGAGCGAGCGCGGCATTGGCTCCGGCCACGTATGCGGCGTGGTGCGCATCGTGATGCAGGCGCAGTGTTTCGGCATCCAGAAAGGGTTCCAGAGCAGTAACATCATAGGGTAGAGGCGGCAGTATATACTGCCCGTCGGCATATCCATCGCGTAAGCAGATTGTGTCCATGCAAGGTAGGACACAGCGTTTCGCAGAAAAAATCAATAACTGTTATCAAATGTCAATCGACACGATGGTGGTATTGTCTGCGTAAGGGTCGTTGAGAGCCTTGCAGGCTTCAACAATCTCCACAGGCAGATTGCCATTCCTGTTGTTGAGAATAGCCCGACCCACGTTATCAAGCATTTCGGGGGAAATGATATTTTCGGAGCCATCCGATGTCAGGATGATGCGGTCTCCGGGCAGGAGCGGATAGGGAAGCTCCGGGGCATCCACCAGGTCCAGGGGTTCGCCGGTGACAGCTGCCCGCAGCACATGACCACGGCGCAACGCCTCAGCTGCAGTCATGCCGGCGCCAATGTAACCGCGGTACATTTCACGGTATGAATGATCCTCATTCAGGCGGATAAGACGCCCATGCCGCCAGAGGTAAAGCGCCGTATCACCCACGCTGACCCAGCGGATAACACCTGCACCAACCCAGGCAGCCAGCAGCGTGGTGCCGCCATACACACTGCGGCGCTCAAAGGAACGGCGCACAGTCTCATTGGCTACTTCAAGAGCACGGTACATGCGCCGGGTCATAGGCAAATCCGGGTGTTTCTCAAAGGCTCGCTGAAATGTTTCCACCGCTATGGTGGAAGCAAGAGCTCCATCATGATGCCCGCCCATACCATCACACACCAGTGCAAGTACACCGTCAGGATAAAACCTGACCGTGTAGGCGTCCTCCTGTTTGGCGCGCATTCCAATCCACTGTACAGCCTTGGCAATCATGAGCTCGAAGTACAATTAGCACAATATGCGCACTTTAGCAAGACAAAACGCCAAAAAGTCATTGCCTGGCATGTACTTCTGTGATAAAATGCGCAAAAATCATGACATATTCCACACTGAGCGAAGCGCTGTACGCCTATCTCTCTACCCCCGGCTATGAGCCCCAGGAGATGGTTGATATTGCCCGGGGAATGGGAGTGCCACCTGCCCGCCGCAGCGAATTAAAGGCTCTTCTTGCGGAAGAAGTCAGGAAAGGCAATCTGCTCAAACTCCGTAAGAGCCTGTATGTGCTGCGCCGCTTGCAGAGTGGGACGCTGACAGGACGCATCTCGCGCCGCGGAGAGCGCATATTCTACGTGCCGGACGAGCGCAGCGCCGCGCAACTGGCAGCACTGCGACCGGGCGAAAATGTATCAGCCCTGCTGGTCAACCCGCACCGCAGCCGCGGAGCGATGGATGGGGACAAGGTAACGGTATCTGTAAAAGTGCAGGCCCCTGTGCACCGCCACACGCGCCACCGGCCACGCGCAGCAGAAACACACCTGGAAGTCCGCGTGCTGGAAATCACCTCCCGAGGGCACGCACGATGGGTGGGCATCTACAAATCCACCGGCAGATACGGTCACCTGGCAGGAGATGGTCGCTCCTGCCCCGCATTTGTGCGCTTGCTGACACCGCCGCCGGCGGAGGTATTGCCGGGCATGATGGTGGTGGCAGAGCCCGTCAGTTACCCCATTGCCAACAGTGAAGCCACAGCCCGCATCGCGCAGGTGCTGGGCTGGCCGGAAGACGAGGGAGTGCAGATTACCTCCATCATGCACAAATTCGGACTGGCAGACACGTTCCCGCCGGAAGTACTGGAGGAGTCAGAACGAATACCGGACACCATTTCCGAACACGAATTGAAGCAGCGTGATGACTGGCGGCAGCGCTGTGTCATCACCATTGATCCGGAGACAGCGCGCGATTATGACGACGCCATTGCCGTGACCCGCCATGGCAGCAACTGGGAACTGGCTGTGCATATTGCGGATGTGAGCCACTATGTGCGCCCGGGGTCAGCGCTGGATATGGAAGCGCAGAGCCGGGGTAATTCCACCTACCTGCCGGACCGTGTGTTGCCCATGCTGCCGCCGCGGCTGTGCGATGGAATCTGCTCCCTGCGGGAGGGGGAAGACAGGCTGACGCGCTTGTGCCTCATGCAGATTAACCGGCAGGGTAAAGTATTCAAGGCAGAATTCCGGGATGCAATCATCTGCTCGCGCAAGCGCTTGTGCTACCCGCAGGTGCTGGAAGTGCTGCAGGGCAAGTCTGCCACGGGTGACGCTGAAGTGGATGCCATGATTCGTGAAGCCGGCAAACTGGCGCAGCTGCTGCGCCGCAAACGATTTGAAGCCGGGGCTCTGCGCCTGGACACACCCGAAATCAGACTCATCACCGATGACCTGGGAGCGCCCGTTGATGTGGAGGTGGAAACCAGCGACGAAGCCCACCAGCTGGTGGAAGAGTTCATGCTGGCGGCCAATGAGGCGGTGGCGCACGCGCTCAACGCACACAGTCTGCCCACCATCTACCGCGTGCATGAAGCACCGGATACCGCTAAACTCAGCGAACTGGCGCAGGAACTCAAGGCATACGGAATCAAGGCCGGCACGCTGGCCACGCGTGAGGAACTCAATGCCGTCCTGGAAATCATTGAGGACCACCCGGACGCAGACATGCTGAAAGTGCGCGTGTTGCGTGCCATGATGCGCGCCCGGTACGCAACTGATGCGCTGGGGCACTACGGACTGGCCAAGGGAGACTATTGCCACTTCACCAGTCCGATACGCCGCTACGCAGACCTGGTGGTGCACCGAGCCTTCTGTCGGTTGAGCGGCACGCCCGCTGCCCCCCTGCCCAGCCCCGGCACGCTGGCCGGAATCGCCGAACACATATCCGAAACCGAACGGAACTCTGCCTCAGCGGAAAACGAAGCGCAGCAGAGCATGATGGCGCGTTTCCTGGAATTGCAGTGTGAAAGTGAGCACCCGCGCGTCTGGGATGCCGTAGTGCTGGCATGCTGGCCGCAGGGGCTGGCGGTAGAAGTGCCGCTGCTCAAAGTGAAAGGATTTGTCTCAGGAGCAGATTTACCTGCGGACACATCATGGTATTTCGAGCGCCACGCCGAGCGGTGGACCAGCACCGATGCACGGTGCCTGTATCCGGGCTCTAAGCTGCGTGTCAAACCCACCCGGGTAGACTCAGCCACCGGCTTTGCGGATTTCAAACCAGCATAGGACAACGCCCTTACGGGCGCCGGTCGTGAGCACAACAGGCTGTCATTACCACTGGTTATTGAGACTCTTCGTCTCCTTATGCACTTCGAGATTGCGCTCCGTCTTACCGGAGATTTCCGGCGGCGTATCTGTCACCATGTGAAGATCCAGAATCTCAATCGTGTTTGCTCCGTCGTTCAGGAATTCCCCGGGGCAGTACAGACGCTCCTGCGGACCGATATTCCAGTAGCGCCCCAGCAGGTGACCATTCACCCACACATAGCCCTTCACCCAGCCTCGCATATCGAGGAAAGTATCAATCGGGTTCTTCAGCTGCACCTCTGCACGGTATAGAGCCCCCTTCTCGCGAGCACGCACATGCCCGGTCTTGCGAGCAGGCGCTGGCAAAGGCTTATTGAGGTCAATACGCTCCACCAGCCAGCCGGAAAGAGACTCATTCCCCAGCATCACCTTGCCGATAATACCCTTGCGATCCTTTTCCATGAACCTGGAGAAATTCACATGACCAAAGGTATCCACCACAATCTTCAGCATAGCCGCCTTCTTACGGGCGGGAAGCTGAATGGTCGTCTGGTTCAAGCGGCGGTCAAGCGTCCCGATAAACTGCTCGCCCACATACACCAGAGCATAATCGTGAGCCTGACACGTCAGCGTAGCCTCCGGACCGGGAGGAATAGGTGTCGAATAAATGCCAATACCCTGGTTCTGACCCATCTTTTCCAGCGTAGGAGGAGGCTCCACAGGTTTCCTTTCCACCTGCACACCTCGCAGAGAATGAAAATCACATACGTGGCGGGGGCGGAATGCCGGAATCTCCATGGCCACCGGCTGCACCGGCTCCGGCACTTCTGCACCTTCCGGCAGAGCAGCCTTGATGATATCGCGGTATTCGAAATACTCCTTCGTGAGATTTCCGTTCTCGCCGATGGGTGAGCCATAGTCATAGCTGGTGAGGTCGGGTTCGAACTTGGAGCCATCGGGATTGGTATTTGACCCGGCGGTCAGGCCGAAGTTCGTTCCGCCATGCAGCACAAAGATGTTAAACGACACGCCGTCCTTCATGTACCAGCGCACCGAGTTGAGCGTATTGCGCGTAGGGGTCCAGTTTCCTTCGCCCCAATGGCGTAACCAGCCTGGGTAGGTCTCGCTGCTGAATACCGGTACACCCGGTGCCACGCGCAGTGCAGTCTGCATCTGCCAGGCATTGTCGGCAGGGTCAAGGCCCACAGCCACGCCCTTCGGCACAAAGCGCAGGTGGTGGTCAGCACCACCCTCGGAAAGGTAGAACGGGCCAGCCCCCTTCTTTTCCCAGAAGTTCTTGAGCCACTCGATATAGGCAAGTTCATCATGCTCGCTCTTGTAGCTGCCGTATTCATTCTCCAGCTGGACCATGAGGATGGGACCACCGTTTTTGCTGAGACGAGGAATGGCAATCTCTGCCATTTTTTCCAGGTAGCGGGTCTGAGCCTCCATGAACTGTTTGTTGCCGGTGTAGCGCAGCGGGGTCACATCATCCTTAATCAGATAGGTGGGCAGACCGCCTAAATCCCACTCGCCGCACACATAGGGTCCGGGGCGGAACAGCACCCACATACCCTCTTTCTGGCATAAATCAATAAAGGAGGCTATATCGTTGCGTCCGCTGAAATCCCAGCGTCCGTCCTCCTTTTCAAGCGCATTCCAGAACACATAGAAAGCAATGGTGTTGAGCCCCATAGCCTTGGCCGCGCGAATGCGGTGCTGCCAGTGCTGACGCGGCACTCGCTGCGGGTGAATCTCGCCCGAGCGAATCTGAAACGGCACGCCATCCAGCATGAATTCTCTGCCACCCGCACCACCAAAGGTCAGTACAGCGGGTTTACCACTTTCCGGTTTCTGCAGGTTCTTCATGGCTTCCTCCCCGCCCTGTGCCACCAGGGCCGCCATGGCCAGCATGCTCAGCAAAACGCTTTTCATGTTGTGCTGTATACCACAATCCTTGCCGGGCTTCCAGAAAAAAAAGAGGCAGCGCATCTTCCTGCCATATGTGACCCAAAGTTTCAATACGGCTAATTACAAATTCTTTTTGCTCAGCTAATTTGTGTTACGCTGCTAAAGTGTTTAGAGAACTAACATCGCGGGCGAATGCCCGCCGAATTTTGAGCCCGCGCAAGCGGGTGAAAGAACAATAGCCGGGGGTAAGCCCGCGCAGCGGGCGCAGCCCCCGGTTCGCACAAAAAAAGAATCTAAGCCCGTGAAACGGGTGACAGAAAGCGTGGTTTCAATGAGTTGCTATCGTTTCTGTCACCCCGTCCGGGGCTCCAATATTATTTTATTGTTACCGGGGGCTGCGCCCGCTGCGCGGGCTTACCCCCGGCTATTGCTCTGTCGCCCACTATCGTGGGCTATGAATTCCGCTTGCCTCGCTCGCCAATAGATTACAATATAGCGAAACTTTGGGACACATGTGCATTCCTGCGCAGCCTGCCGGGAAAATTGGGGAAGGAATCAACCTATACGATTATACACAAACCCCTGCTGCGCAGCTTCGTCGGGGTCGTAGAGATTGCGCCCATCGATGATGATGCGGCCCTTCATCGTCTTGCGAAGCACCGCCCAGCTCGGCACGCGGAACTGCTTCCAATCAGTCACGATGACAAGGGCATCTGCATCCACGCAAGTTTCATACATTTCATCGCAGTATGTGAGGGTATCTTCCCCCAGGCGGCGCCTGGCTTCATCCGTGGCCACGGGGTCATAGGCGCGCACCTCGCAACCATGCGCCAGCAGGGATTCAATGAGCACCAGAGACGGAGCCTCGCGCATATCATCGGTACCGGGCTTGAACGCCAGCCCCCACACCGCTATACGCTTGCCCTTCAAATCAGGAATCGCAGCCTGCAATTTGGCAAAAGGAATAGTCTTCTGTCTTTCATTTACAGCCTCCACAGCCTCCAGGATGCTCATGTGGTAGCCCAGTTCTGCCCCACTGCGGATGAGCGCCTTCACATCTTTCGGGAAACAGGAGCCACCATAACCGCAACCAGGATACAGGAATTTGCTGCCGATGCGGTCATCTGCCCCCATGCCGCGACGAACGGCATCAACATTAGCCCCCACAAGTTCGCAGAGGTTGGCAATGTCATTCATGAACGAGATGCGGGTTGCCAACATGCTGTTGGAAGCGTACTTGATCATCTCAGCACTCGGGATGTCGCAGACCTGCACGCGGTCGCTAATCATGGTAAACGGGCGATAAAGCTGCCGCATCAGCGTAGCAGCCCTCTCTTCCTCCACCCCCACCACGACACGGTCCGGACGCATGAAATCCTCAATGGCTGTACCCTCTTTCAGGAACTCCGGATTACTGGCAACACCGAACGGCACGCTCACGCCTCGTTTGTCCAGTTCTTCCTGAACAGCGTTTTTTACCTTGAACCAGGTACCTACCGGCACCGTACTCTTAGTGATAAGCAAGGTATATTTCTTGATATGGCGCCCGAATTCACGGGCAACCTCCAGCACATAGCGCAAGTCTGCAGAGCCGTCTTCATCAGGCGGCGTACCAACAGCAGAGAAAACGACATCTGCCTCATCAATACATGAAGCCAGGCTGGTTGCGAAATTCAGGCGTCCGTCCTCCTGATTCTGCAGCACCATTTCCCTGAGCCCCGGCTCATAGATGGGCATAATGCCCTCCTGCAGATTCTGGATTTTCTCTTCATTGACATCAACACAGGTAACGATATTACCCATTTCCGCAAAGCAAGTACCACTCACCAGCCCCACATAACCTGTGCCAACCATTGCAATGTTCATAAACCTGTTTCTATACCGATGAAAAAACTAGAATATAACAGCCAAGCGCTTCAACGCAGACTTTTATAACAAATACCATCCCCGAAAGTCAAGTTATAATGCCTGACAGCAGGAATTTCGCTTGTGTTCAGAGCGCGCATGTGGTTAGATTGCAGCGTACCGCATGAAATAAGAACATGCGTAGTCCACCGGGAGGCGGCGGGATGCCGCAGGAAATAGATGGGAAAGACGGTGAAAATCCGTCGCTGTGCCGCAACCGTGTTGTGCCATAATCGCATGAGCACTCAGTCGGAATGCCAGCCTGGAAAGGACGCCACGATACACGGCGGCGATGCACCGCCGGCTCAACGGCCACCACAGAAATGAGAACAAACAAGAATACTCCTATCAGGAGGCATACCCGCATTGTGCCTGTCATCTTGCTTGCAGGCGTCAGCCCCGCCCTCATGGCGGATGAGGTTCCCATCACCACGCTCGCTCCCATCACGGTTTCAGCGCACGGGGGCTCCGGTATTCCGTATGACCAGAGCGGTGTCTCTGTCACGGTCCTCGACCCGAAGGAGCTTCGGGAAGAAGGAGTCACCAACCTGGGCGAAGCTCTCACCCGCGTACCGGGAGTACAGGTACAGCCTGGTGGCGGCTCTATGCAGCGAGGTAATGTGAGTCCTATTTCCATCCGCGGCATGAGCAAAGGTCAGTACATTCTGCCCATGATGGATGGTTTGCGTATTTATGACAACAGCAACAGCTGCAACCTCACGCCCAACATGGTGAGCCGCACCAATATGTTCGACCTCGGCACGCTGGAAGTCCTGCGTGGTTCTCAGGGGGCAGTCTATGGTAGCGGGGCCATTGGTGGTGTCATCTACATGGAAACTCCTGAGGGACAGGGAGACCCCAGCTTCAGCATCTTCAATGAATTCGGTAGCTTCAAATCCTACACCGGCAACGCAACTGCTCAAGGGAGTCAGGATGCTCTTTCATATTTCTTCTCTGCTACTTACGAGACAACAGATAATGACCTGGAGCGCGTAGATGGCAGCAAGCCTGAAGATAAGAATGCTGGTCACTATGAGAACTGGCAGGAAGCCTTACGTCTCGATTACCGACCAGATAAGGATACACACGCGCGCATCACCTATCGGCGTAGCGATGGTCGCTACCATAACCCCGGCATCTGGTCCGAGCCGCACTATAAATATCGCACCAATCTGATTTCCGGAGCTGTGGAAAAGCGCATCACTCATGCCTTTGCTACGGAATTGAGCGGTGGATACTATGGAGCTGACTACATGTACGGTAAGGGGACCAAGTATGATTTACGCAATCTGCAGGCGAACTGGCGCAATGAATACCGCTGGTGCCGCCACCAGACCACAACAGCCGGGCTAGCCTACATGCACAGTGAATACACTGCTGTAGAAAATAACGTAGCCGTTCGGAACAGATTGAACAACGAGAATACATACAGCCTCTTTGCCGAGCATCGTGTGACCCCGTTCAAGGGATGGGAAAACACTTTCGCTCTCCGCTTGGATCAGAGTGATGTGTACGATGCACTCTACACCCTGCGTGCTGCATCCAGCTGGAGCTTCAATGAGGAGCGCACCCGCCTCAGCGGCTCCATCTCCCGCGGTTACATGGCTCCCTCCGCCTTTCAGCGCATGGAGGGTCAATATACCTCGGCATGGGGCACTTATCAGGGCAACCCGAATCTGGACTGCCAGACCAGCTGGAGCGCAGACCTGGGAATTGAGCATGAGTGGATTGAGAACCACACCATTGGCGTCACTGTGTTCTGGATTCGCACAGAAGATGCCATTGAGACGGATTATAACACATATCCAGATCCCCACACATTCTACAATGCTGCGGGAACTGATACCTGTCGCGGTATTGAACTGAGCCTGAATGGCATCTGGGAAGATCAGTGGAATACGGGGTATACCCTGAGTCTCACACTCTGTGACCCCAAGGCCGACAACGGCAAGCAATTGACAAACACCGCGCGCCAGGTATGGGGGGCAGATATCCATACATGCCCGTTCGAGGGATTCACCACCGGCATCGGTCTTGCTGCCGCCAGTGGCAGCACCGGCTGGGATGGAAGCCGACTTGATGCCTACTACACCCTGCGCTGGTATGCAAGCTACAAGGTGAACGAACACCTCACCCTGCATATGCGAGTGGAAAACCTGACCAACCAGAAATTTGTCTCAAATCCAGATGAAGACTATGGTATTTACTCTCGCTCCTGGCTGAACCCCGGCACTGCTGTATACGCAGGCTGCACCATCACCTTCTGATGAAACGCGCACTTATTCTTCTGCTACTGGTCATCATAGCGTCTGCCTGGTGGGCTGTCTCCAGGCAGGCAGCCCCCCCCTGCGAAGCAGAAAAATCAAGTATACCCGCCCCCTACCCGGCAGATTTTTCCGAAAGGCTCTGCCGGGTGGGCGGGCTGAAACTGGAACACAATGTCCCCATGCCTGCGGATATCTCCTGGCAAAGCGAGGGAGATTCCCCCGTGCTGGGAGACCCGGCAGCCCGCAAAGGCGGCAGCGTACGGCTGAGTAATGCCGGGCCATTCCCTGCCCATTTCCTGCGCTTTGGCGGAGGAGCCCCCCAATTCTTCCACCAGAACCTTTATACGGCAACGGAAATACCACTTGTCTCCACACACCCGCTCAGCGGGCAAACCATGGCAGGTGTGGCAGAAGCCTGGGGAATTGAAGGAAACACCATCTATTTCCGGCTGAATCCAGCAGCTCGCTATAACAACAGCCGTCCGGTGCGCGCCGGGGATTACCTGCTGGCCGTTCTGCTGCAGGCAGAACAACGCTGCGCCGAATACGAAGCGCTGGTATCAGAGGCGACCAGCCTGCGCACCCATGGCGACCACCTGCTTTCCATCACCATGAGGAAACAGACCGCCGCTGCAGAGGCCGCCCGTCTGCTCATTCCGGCAGAGCCTGCCTTCTATGCTGATTTTGACTCACGCTTCACCAAAAGCTACGCCCAGCGCATTCCTCCGGCAACAGGAGCCTACCAGGTGAGCCGTGTCGAACGTGGACGCAGCATCCAGCTCCGGCGCGTCAAGGACTGGTGGGGGAAATCACTTTCTCTGTACCAATACCGCTTCAATGCAGACAGTCTGGAATACCACTTCCTGACCAGTGAGGCTCAGGTATGGGAATTCCTGCTGCGAGGTAAGCTGGATGCTGTTCAGACGCGCAACATTGCAGCGTGGCAGGAACGCGCAGAACCGGCAGAGCAGCTCCAGCGCACAATCTACGATGCCGAATACCCCATGCCGCCCTATGGCATAGCACTCAATACCCGGACACTGCCGGATATTGACGTGCGCCGCGGGCTGCTCCACGCCATGGATATGGACAAGGGCATGCAACTCATCATGCGCGGTGAAGGGCAACGGCTCACCACCTTTCACTCCGGCTACAAGGGGCTCACCCCGCAGCAAACACCTCAATACGCCTTCAATTCCGCCGCTGCGCGGGCAGCATTTGCCCGCGCAGGATTCACCGAGGCGGGGGCAGATGGCATACTGCGACGGACAGATGGCACACGCCTGAGCGTCAGGCTGCTTTATACACCGCATGAAAAAATCAGCAATCTGATGTCCGTACTCATCAGCAGTGCGCGCGATTGCGGTGCAGAAATTGTGCCGGAACCTGTGCCCTGGCAACTAAGCCTGCGCCACCTGCAGGAACGGAGCCACCAGATGGTATTCTGGGCAATGCCTGCTCCGGAAAAGCCAGCACCCGCGTATTTTTTCTCCCCTTCAGCAGAGCCGGAAGCCGCCCCCTTCTGCCTGGATTCCCGAGAAATGAATACCGCACTGGCTGACTTTGAACAAGAATCATCGGCCGCACATCTGGCGCGTATTGACCGCATCATCTACGAACAAGCCATCTGGCTGCCAGGCTGGAAGGAGAACCGGGTTTATCTTGCGCATCAGCCAACACTTTGTATCCCACCTAGTCCGTGGTGTTATGATGCACTCGATGCTCACCTGTTCTGGGTACGCAGCTCACCATGATTCATATTTTCCATACATCAGCCACAGAACTGGCCCGCAAACGAATCAGGCTGGCAGTGAGATGTCTCCCCTGCGTGCTTGTCCCCATCATCTGCACAACATGGTGGGCATGGCACCAGGTGAGGTATATTTCTTGTGGCGATGCCTCATGCGATTTCCAAGGTGTACACTTTCACCCCGTCCCGGATTTGCCACCTGAAAAGTCTTCCGTCCATATTCAAATCCCGGAAACCGAATCTGTCAGGCCTCAACAATTGGTGCTCGCATTGCCGGAAATGGAAATGCCTGAGTTCGACTTTGAAGAACAGGAACCAGACCTGCCGGAAGAGCATCTGGACGTTCCGGAAGAGGACGTCGAAATCACGGCTTCCGCGCCTGCGGCAAAAAAAAGCACAGCTTCACCTGCTCCCGCGGCATCACGATATACGCCACCGGCGTATCTGAATTGTCCGCATCCCAACTATCCGCCCCGCCTGCGACAACGGCGGGTGGAGGGCACTGTGGGGGTCAGCATTATGGTTTCGTCAGATGGCATTCCCGAGGAAGTGCATATCACTGCTTCCAGCGGCAGCGACCTGCTCGACCGCCACACGCGCAGCTGGATACTCCGGAACTGGCGCTTTTCCCCGGCTCAAAAAGAGGGAGCTGCCGTGGCTTCAGTTGTTGCTACCAGCATACACTATCAACTGCAATGATGAAACACCCGGAATCCATGCTTGAATTCCGGGTGTTTCATCTGCCTACTACAGACGGGACTCGAACCCGTACGCCTGTTGATGGGCGGGAGATTTTAAGTCTCCTGCGTCTACCATTCCGCCACTGTAGCGTTGCGGTGGCAATTCAAGCACATTCTGCTGTGTATTGCAAGGAAAAATCATGTGTGCGCCTGCACAAAAAATGCCACCCCGGTACATCAATCTGTGCCGAAGCTCATCATAACGGGGCCGGCGGGTGTTTCAGGTCCTGTCCAGCTGAGATTCCTGGGGCTGTCAGTTCTGACAATTTGTTGCAATGATTTCTGGAACTGCGCAGCTGAACCGTACGTGGTCAGGTAGGCTTCAAAGTGTTTTTCGCCACGACGCCAGACCCGCATGGCAGCATTCCAATACGCTGATACAGAGGTAAAATATAGACCTTTCTGCCGGTAATAATGCTGCGCAGCCCCCGTGCAGGCCGGGTATGCCGCCCTATTCCACCGGTGAGTGGCAGACATCTCGGTATCGGTGCAGCCGCAGTATGTGTGTGCAAGTACTTGCTTGCTGCCATCACCGATAACCGGGTCATCCCAGGTGACATCCACGTGGCGCCACCCGGTATCCAGCTGCACCATATTCCAGGCATGCGGTCCGCGGGCTGTGCCTGTGACCACGCGAGCGGGAACACCGGCTATTTCCAACATGACGCACATGGCTGAACTATAGGCCTCACAACTGCCACGTCCCTTCTCGAGCAAATCAGAGATATCCCCGCCGGCCTCTGCATCGTAACGCGTTATCTGCACCAGGTAGTCATGCACAGCTACCACCTTGTCAAACGCACTCATGCCGGGGTACACAATGCGCTGCGTCCGGGTTTGAAGTTCCCGCAGCGCACGTTCTTCTGCAGACGTGAGCGACTCACGGAATGCTGGATGCCGCAGGGCTGCACACAAGCGCACATAGTCGCGGTATTCAAGAGCAAGCGAAACCTGCCCGGTTTCTTCAATATACCGGGCCGTACAGCGGCGTGCATACTCGCCCCAGAGTGATTCGCCGGAAATTTCCTTCCAGTTGCTGCGCAATGTGCCGGTAAGCCTGAAATTGATAGGATTATAAGCTTTGTCCACCCAAGCTGCAACTGCTGCATTGAGTTCCTGCCGATTGCGGATGACGGGTTCCGCCTCTTTCTGCACAACTGCTACAGATACCTTACCCGCAGAAACAGCCGGGGCGCACTGCACAAGCAGTGCACCCGGCAATATCAGCAATGGGAATCGGTTCAACATGCAGGGTGTTACACCTCCTCACCGTCACCGAGCAACTCAGCCATGAGGCCATTTGGCGAGGCATGCATGGATTCGCGGGTGGCCATATTCTTGAGCTCCAGCTCGGGGTATTCAGAGCCGATAATGACCGCATAGCGGGCACCAATCTTTTCTGCACGCTTAAGCTGGTTACCCATCTTGGCAGGTGCCAGGGGGAGGTCCACACAAAGACCGGCATCGCGCAGAGCTGATGCCAGCCCCAGCATCTGCGGACGCTTGGCAGGATCTGCCAGCACCATGCAGACATCGATATTCGAAGCTTTCAGAGCAGCGTCTCGCAGCGCCCTGGCTGCCGGGCAAGCCTCAATAAGGTGCGCAATCACAGCATCGCCCATGGCGAAACCAGTGGCAGGCATATCTACAGCTCCGTTGGAAAGTGTGGCAACCAGGCCATTGTAGCGTCCGCCGCCGGCGACAGCACGCAGCGTGTGTCCCTTGTCAAAGATTTCGAACACCAGACCGGTGTAGTACGCCAGACCACGCACCACGGAAAGGTCAAGCTTCACGTAGTCTTCCAGCCCACGGGCCTGAAGCTCTGCAAGTACGGCATCATAGCGGGGGGAGCACCCAGCCGGCGGATTGGCAATAAAATTCACCAGGTCCTCACGCTTCATACCGAAAGCATCCAGTTTTTCCTGGCAATATTCCGGGCGGTCACGCTCAAACTTGTCAATGATAGCCAGGAAATCCGGTACGCGGTCCTCAGCCACGCCATTGTCTGCTGCATACTTCAACCACACCTCGCGGTCGGAGATACGCACCACAAAATCATTTGCCGTAAAGCCGAACTCACGCATGCAGTCAATGGCAAGCGAAATCAGCTCAGCATCAGAACCTTCACCAGCCTCACCCAGGATATCGGCATTAAACTGCACAAACTCACGAAGACGCCCCTTCTGCGGCTTTTCATAGCGGAAGCAGGAGCCGATTTCGAACCATTTGAGCGGCTTTGTATACTCGCGCTGATAAGCCGCGGCAATACGGCCAAGCGAAGCGGTAAGTTCCGGGCGGACGGTGATATCACGCTCACCCTGGTCCTTGAAACGGAATAACTGCGTGGGCAGTTCGCCACCGGATTTCTTGAGGTAGAGCTCAGTGGATTCAATGGTGGGGGCTTCCCACTCCACGAAGCCGTAACGATGAGCCACACGCCGCCACGTGTTGAACAGATAGTTGCGGAAGGCGCATTCCTGCGGTGCGAAGTCGCGGAATCCGGGCAGCGGTTGGAAGCGTGCGTCAGGCATAATGTGAAATGGTGTTAATAATGTGTGTTACGCTGGGCATTATACCTGATTCCTGCCTCTTGGCAAGCGTAGAGAAAGGCAGTATATCAATTTAGATGCCAGAACAACACTCGATAGATTCTTGACATGGCATTCGTCATTCAGTAAAGTAACGCGTATGCACAAGCTCACAGAATCCATCGGCAAATACCTGCTTGCAGCCGTTTCTCCGCTTATCCGCAACCCGGAAAAAGCAGAGCTGCGGGTTGCGTCAACTCCGGCGGGTGATATGTTGCGTTTCCGGCTGGTACTGGAGCAGGAAGACGTGGCTCGTGTCATCGGGCGCAACGGCATGACCGCTTCTGCCATTCGTTCGCTTGCCAAGGCTGCCGGAGAAAAAGCGGGCATCAAGGTAGTTGTACACATTCTTTCCAGAGAAGAAGCCGAAACAGCCTGATTTTACCACCTTGAGTTCATGCAGGATTTCTTTGCAGACATGCCGGCGTCTCCTCCTGCCGCACGTGTACTGGTGGATGGCATGAACGACATGGTGCTGGATTACGCCATTCCACCCGGTATGACCGGTGTGGCACGCGGCAGCCGGGTGGAAGTCCCCCTGCGGGCCCGCAACACCACCGGAACTGTAATGGCTCTTGTACAGCCTGACGCAGAGTGGGCCCACAGGCTGCGTCCCTTGCAACGGCTGGTGAATGAAGAGCCGGTTGTTTCCCCTGCCCTCATGGAGCTTGCCGAATGGGCTGCACGATACTATGCAGTACCGGTGGAACAGATGATTCGCTGCATTGTGCCCGAACCGGTCAGACAGGAAAAGCACGACGAGAAGACACGTAAGGTCATAGTACTGCAGGACTGGCCGGATGACGAGACGCTCAATAAAATCAACCGCCGGGCTCCACGGCAGGCTGCCATTCTGCGTTATCTGCACGCATGCGATGACAAACGGGCCACGCTCACAGACCTGGGCGGCTCAGCGGCACTTACCCCCTGCCGTGCATTGGAAAAAGCACATCTGATTCGTATTGAGGAAGAACAGATACACCGCGACCCCGCCGGCAGCGAAACCTTTGCGCAGACAACCCCGCTGCAGCTCAACGATGAGCAGTCTGCCGCGCTGAAACACATTATTACAGCATTCGATACAGCTTCCACCACCCCTGTTCTGTTACAAGGGGTGACTGGCAGTGGAAAAACGGAAGTCTATCTGCAGGCGGCGCAGCGCGCCATGGAGCAAGGCAAGGGTGTGCTCATCCTCGTGCCGGAAATTTCGCTCACGCCACAGACAATGGCCCGCTTCAAGGGTCGTTTTGCTGACAAACCGGGCAGCGTGGCCATTCTGCACAGCGCTATGAGTGACGGTGAGCGATTTGACGAATGGCACGCCATTCACCGCGGCACAGCGCGCATTGCCATCGGACCACGCTCTGCGGTGTTTGCCCCGGTGCAGAATCTGGGGCTCATCATTGTAGACGAGGAGCACGATGCCTCCTACAAGCAGGAAAACAGCCCCCGTTACCACGGTCGAGACCTCGCCGTACTGAGAGCTAAGCTTGAAGGGGCCTCCATTGTACTCGGGTCTGCAACACCTTCGCTGGAATCGCTATACAACGTGCAACAAGGCAAATATGCCATGCTGCGCATGGACAAACGAGCCGACGGGCAGCGTCTCCCTCTCACTCGGGTGCTCGATATGCGCACAGAAGCCAAGGATAAGCGCAACCTGGGCATTCTGTCAGAGCGTCTGCGCATGGCTATAGATGAACGACTGACCAAGGGTGAACAGATTATTCTGCTGCTTAACCGCAGAGGCTTTGCCAGAGCCCTGCAATGCCCGGAATGCGGCTACACCGCGCACTGCGAGCATTGCGCCCTGCCCATGACCTACCACGCCACCGAAAACCGCCTCGTGTGCCACATATGCGGATTCCGGCAAATGGTACCCGCCCGCTGCCCGGATTGCCACACCGCCAACATCTCGCTGGAAGGATACGGCACCCAGAAAGTAGAAGCCGTGCTGCGCCGATGTTTTCCACAGGCCCGGCTGCAGAGAGTCGATGCCGATGTGACAACGCGCAAGAACGCCCTGCGCGATATTCTGGACGATTTCCGGGCCAGGCGTACAGATATTCTGCTGGGCACGCAGATGATTTCCAAAGGCCTTGATTTTCCAGGCGTAACACTGGTGGGAGTGCTGAATGCAGACCTGGGGCTTAATATACCCGACCCACGCGCAGCAGAGCGCACCTTCCAGCTGCTGACCCAGGTAGCAGGGCGCGCAGGCAGGGGCGATCTGGATGGCGAAGTCATCATCCAGACCTACAACCCACAGGCTGCAGCCATCCAATTTGCCCGCAGACACGATACCGATGGCTTTGCCGAAACGGAAATGCAGCTGCGAGAGCAAATGAATTTTCCCCCATTCTGCCACATGGCGGTCATTACCTCCCGCTCTGAGCAGGAAGATGTAGCAGCACTTGCCATGGAGACCCTCCACAAACGGCTCATTGCCAATCTGCCACCCAGTGCGCAGATAAGTGAACCCTTGCCAGCCCCCCTGCCCAAAGCATATGGCCAGTTCCGCTACCAATGCACACTCAAAGCCCCCAGAGCCCGTATTCTGGCAGACATCTGCAGCCGCGAAATTGCCGGCATGAACTGCGGTGACGGTGTAACCATCTCTCTGGATATTGATGTCTATTCATTCTTATGATTCATTCTCAGCACATGTGTCCCAAAGATTTTTTCAAATGGTAGCAAAATAGCAAAAATCAGGGCAAAGAAAATGGAAGGTTGATTTTTTCACCAGCAAAACGTATGCTGGTGTTGCTCTAAAAAAAACACCTTCCATGGGTACTGTAC